>R27__coassemble_82_pt1 | contig 83654 bp, 66 predicted proteins | sample R27__metabat2_low_PE_013 | metagenome-assembled genome bin R27 | reverse complement strand
CTCGTATGCCGTGTGGTGGATTCGCCAGAGCATCTTGCAGGCCGTGGCCGAACAGGCACGCATCATCCGCCTGCCCATGAACCAAGTGGGAGCCTTGGCTAAGGTGAAGAAGGCCGTTTCGTTGCTCGAACAGAAGCTGGAGCGTCGGCCCACACTGAAGGAGATCGCCGAAGAGGTCAACATGCCCGAGGACAAGGTGGACCAGTTGCTGAGTCTCAATTCGCGTGCCGTTTCGACCGACGCGCCTTTGGACGACGAGGACGATGCCAACTTCTTGGACGTCTATGTCAACGAGGACGAGACCAAGACCGACTCGGCAGTGGAGCAGGAGTCGACGAGCCGTGCCATCCGCCGCTCGCTTGACATGCTCAACGAGAAAGAACGCACCATCATCAGCATGTATTTCGGGCTCGGCACCTCGCGCGAGTATTCGCTTGAGGAAATCGCCATGAAGCTCGACATCTCGCGGGAGCGCACGCGCCAGATCCGCGACCGCGCCCTGAAGCGTCTGAAGAGCGAGCCTAACTCGCCACTTTACCAGATGTACATGAACCAGTAAAAAAAGTGGGACTCCTGCTGTGAAGTCCCACTTTTTTTCTATCTTTGCACCCACATCAATACGCAAGAATCATGAAATATCAACTTATCCAATTGCCCTACGAGGCAAACGCTTTGGAACCTGTCATCAGCAAGGAGACGATTGGCTTCCACCATGGGAAACACTTGCAGGCATACGTCAACAACCTGAATGCCGCCATTGAAGGCACGAAATACGAGGACATGCCGCTTGAGGAGATTGTGAAGACCGCCGAAGGTGGCGTGTTCAACAATGCCGGACAAATCCTGAACCACAACATGTATTTCCAGCAATTCCGCGCCCCGAAAGCCGACAACAAGCCTACAGGTGTGATTGCACAATGGATCGACCAGCAATTCGGGTCGTTCGAGGCTTTCAAGGAAGAGTTCGCCAAGAAAGGTGCTGGCTTGTTCGGTTCGGGCTGGGTGTGGCTCTCTGCCGACAAAGACGGCAAACTCGTCATCACGCAGGAGACCAACGCTGGTAACCCCGTGCAGCGTGGCCTGAAGCCCCTGCTGACCTTCGATGTGTGGGAACACGCCTATTACATCGACTACCAAAACCGCCGTCCCGACTACCTGAAAGCCCTTTGGGACATCGTCGACTGGGACGTGGTGAACGAAAGACTGTAAGCGACAGCTTTCCGAAAAAGAAAATCGCGGTGGGGAGAACCTCGCCGCGATTTCTTTTTATTCCGCTTTGACGATGCGGTGTAGGCTTCGGCTGTCGCCGTAATCCACTTGCAACAGATAGGCCCCGGGACTTAATTCGCTCAGGTCTATTTCGAATTGCATGCCTGATACGGGCTGTTGCATCAGCAGACGCCCAAAGACGTCGTAAACGCTAATGTTTTGGACTGTTCTTTCGGTGGTGATTCTCACGACCGAAGCAAATGGATTGGGGTAGATGCTGGCTGAAATCATGTCTTCTTTAACACCTACCGTCGAAATGAAATGTGCCACAAAGGAGCGACTCTCGCTTACTGTGAAGGTATAGACGGTTTCGGTCGACACCACGCTGTCGTTTTCCGTCCAATTGACGAACTTGTAGTCCTCGTTGGCCGTGGCGGTTAGCGTGCATTCGTCGCCGTAGTCGTAGCCGCCGCTACCCGTGACCACACCACCATTCAATGGGTCGGCGGAAACGGAGATGATGTAGCTTTGGGTCGAGAAGTTGGCCACGAGGTTGCGGTTGCCGTTGACGCTAAATGTATATTCGGCTTGCGACGAGACCTGAGCACCGTTTTCAGTCCAATTAATAAAGGTGTAACCCGTGTTGGCCGTGGCCGACACGGTGCAACTTTGTCCGTGTGTGAAGGAGCCACCGCCGCTCACCGTGCCGCCATTGCTCGGATTGGCCGTCACGCTGACGGTATAAGTGTTGGCGGTGAAATTGGCCACGAGGTTGCGGTTGGCTTCCACGGTGAATGAGTAGCTGGCATTGGTTGATACCACGTTTCCATTTTCGGTCCAGTTGGTAAAGGTGTAGCCTGTGTTGGCCGTAGCTGTCAAGGTACATGAAGTTCCGTGATTGTATTGTCCAGTGCCGCTCACCGTGCCGCCATTGCTTGGGTTGGCAGTAGCGGTGATGTTATACGAATTAATCTGGAAATGAGCCACATAGTTACCCGATTCGGTCACAGTGAAAGTGTAGCTTGGGTTGGTGGAGACTTGTGTTCCGTTCTTGGTCCAGTTGACGAAGGTGTAACCCGTGTTGGCCGTGGCTGTCAGAGTGCAGGAAGCACCTTGATTGTATTCGCCGGCACCAATCACTGTGCCGCCTTGGCTTGGGTCGGCGGTAGCTGTAATGTTATAGGTGTTGGGCAAAATATTGATTCCCTGAATGTTGGTTCCAATCATGGGATAGTTGGTTGACACCACACGCACGCGATAGCTGTTACCTGCCGACACGTTAGGGATTTGTGCCGTGATGTTGCCGCCCGTGTTGGTGGTTATTCGTCCTAACTCAGTGGGGCTGTTGAAGTTGCCATTGGCATCCGAAAGCTGTGCAATGACCTGGTTGGCGGATGCATTGAGGTTGTCGGGCGACATGGTTCCCGTCAAGGTGAAGGGGATGGTGATGGATGAACCGACGTTGAATTGGGTGGTGCCGAGTTGGCCCATGGCAAGGGTGGGATTGTAAACAAGAAGCATGTCGTCTACAAAAAGGTCGTCTGCGGTGTTGCCCGATCCAGGTGTCTCGTTGGTGGTGGCGGTCATCAAGATGTAGCGGACGTCGGTGCACGGACCGTTGTTGTTGAACGGTATGCTCAAGCGGCGCCAGGTGTAGGCACCGCCAGCCGACGATGTGCGGGTGAATGAATAGGCTGCCGTGGCCACATGCATATTGGCCGGCTCTTCAGTGCCGTCGGCGACAAGTCTATAGTCGGCATCGCCATGGACAACGGCCTTTACTTGGGCCTTGTCTGATGTGCTTTGGCTTCGGAAGCATACCCAAACCGTAAGGGAATCAGGAAGTTGCGAGATGGGTGAGTTGAAGGCGTTTTGGGCACGTTGTGTGTAGTTGTAGTTGCCCGATCCTGTGGCCGACATGCTGCCTGCGTTCATGCGCCCGTTGGTGAGATTGCCGTTGGCCGTGATGCCTAAAATGCTTGTCGGATAGAGTCTTACGCTTTTGCTTCCCGAGGAGCCGGGGCGCGTTTGCGACGACTGTTCAATCTGGCTCGAAACGAAGCCAGAGAAAGTCCCTGTGGCCGTGCCGCCCGAATGCCAATGCACGGGTTCGCTGACACGGTTAGTCCATTGCTCGAAGCCACGGTTCTCGATTTGAGGGCCGTATTGGGCGTTCAGGTTAAGGCTAATCAGACCAAAAAAAAGAAGTGCCGAAATGCTTGTAAAGAAACGTTTCATAGGGTTCAAGTTTAAAATCGAGGCACAAAAATAGGAAAAAGAATGGCTGGTTTTGATTAGTTGGCTACTTTTTCGCTACTTTTGCAACCTAATTGTTTGATTTATGAAGAAATTTGCAATCACTCTTGGTCTGCTGCTCTTCGCATTTGTCGCGAGGGCACAATGGACTTTGCAGACCTATGGCGAGTATGACTACAACCGCACTTCGGGTAGCTCGGCATCGCTTGCCTTGAAAGGCAGCTACCAGCTTGCCGACAACTTCAACATTGGCCTTGGTTTGCAGGCCACCACTTTGGGGCGTTATTCCTTGAACTTGCAATATCAGGTCGACTTGCTCAAGGCGAAGAGTGGGACTTTGTATTTGGAGAACCGCTATCTCTACCGCATTTTCCCAAAATACGACTTGCAGGAGTTCAATGCTTTGCTTGACCTTGGATGGCGCAACCGCCATTTCAACTTCCAGTTGGGCTTGACCAACCGCTTCACTGCACCTATTCCGTTGCGTAAAAACGGCGGCATGGACGTTGTTTTCGAGCCGATGAATGTCACCTTTTGCGTTGAGGGCAACATTTTCGACCAAACGCATCCCTGGAACGTGGGTGCAAGAATCTCGAACTACCGCGACTTCGTCATCGAGCGTTTCACCTTGTTTTTCTACAGCGTGAACGGCTATTACGACTTTGGCAACGGACTGAGAATCACCGCCGAAGCGGGACTGCATCCTTGCGGTGTGCTCAACCTTTCTTCGCAATATAACGGCTGGTTCGGCAACGTCGGACTGATCTGGAAACCTAAAAATTGAATACTATGAAAAAGCACCTTATATCATTAATCGCAGCAGCCGCAATTCTTGCCACTGGCTGCAACCGTCTCGACATCGCTGGTATGGTCGTCAATCGCAGCGACACCGAAGAGCGCGTGGCCGACTGGCTCGACTACAACGCACAAAACAGCGAACCCGTCATCGAGAATGCTCCCGACGAGTATTGCGTCTATTCCGCTTCCGACTCGCATTATTCCGAGCGCGACAGCATTGCGCCGCAAGGCCCGAAAGACCGCTTGTACAAATACATCACCGCCGAGCGTAACGACCCGAAGGCCCTGTTTGCCATCCATGCTGGCGACTTGGTGAACGAAAGCGGCGAAGCGGGCTTCAGAATGTCAGCTGAGGCTATGGTCTACAACGCCGAGACCCAAGCCAAAAACGACCCATGTTTCCCCGTCATCGGCAACCACGATGTCTATTACGATTGTGCCCAATATTTCAAGCAGTATTTCCACACATCGACCTACACCGTCACCGTCAAGACCGTCAGTGGCTATCAGGATTTGTTCATCTTCCTTGATTCGGGCAATGGCACCCACGGCAAGCGTCAGCTGGAATGGTTAGAGGAAAAGCTCTCGCATCGCGACGAATATCGCCATTGCATCGTCGTTAGCCACAATTGGCTGTTCCGCACCTCTTATAATTACACGACCACGCCGGCCGCTAACCTGCCCCAAGACGAACAATACGCCTTCATGGACCTGATGAGCAACCACAATGTCGACTTGGTGCTGATGGGCCATTTCCACATGCGCGAGCAACGCCAGTTTGGTGGTGTGCATTACGTTATGAGCGACAACCTCAACGACAGCAAAGTCAATCCGAGTTATGTGGTGGTCAACGTAGGGGAGAAGGTGACTTACACTTACGAAGAGCTTAATATGGATTAAACTCAAAATCAGGTCGTTATGAACTCTCGGAAAGTATTGATTGCCATGATTTTTTGTTTTGCTTTCATCAGTGCCTCTGCCCAAGTGAAGGTTTATAAGGGTAATTCCACTTACAGCAGTGATGTGATTTGCACTTTGCGCGGCGACAAGGTCTATAAAGGCAACTCTTCCTATTCAAGCGACGTACTTTGCCGCATCGACGACAACAAAGTGTATCGTGGCAATTCTTCCTACAGCAGCGACATTCTTTACACCGTCACAAAAGGGAAGGTTTACAAAGGCTCATCGTCGTATTCTTCCGATGTTTTGTTCAACATCAAAGACGGCAAGCTCTATGATGGCAATTCGAGTTATTCGTCAGACATTTTTGCCAATAAGAAAGGCCTCAAGGTGTACAAAAACAACTCCTCGTATTCCTCGGACGTCGATTTCACGCTTTCTGGCGATGTCACCATCGAGCAGTTTGTGGCCATTTGGTATGCGGTGAAGTATTGCTGGTAGTTATGTCCACTATGACTTCTATATAGAATCGCCCGCCGGAAAAGTTTCTGGCGGGCGATTTTGTGCCTGAAAGTCAGCGATTATTTCGCCTCCTTCGGATAGGTTAATCCCATGTTATACAGGATGAATGAATAAATGTCGGCCTGTTCTTCCAGAACCTTTGAGATGGGCTTGCCACCGCCGTGACCAGCCTTCGTGTCGATGCGGATGATCTTAGGCTCGTCGCCGGTTTGGGCAGCCTGCAAGGTGGCTGCGTACTTGAACGAATGGGCGGGCACCACACGGTCGTCGTGGTCGGCAGTGGTGACCATGATGGCGGGATAATGCACGTCGGCACCGCTCTTGATGGTGTGCAACGGCGAGTAGGCGTACAAGGCCTTGAACATGGCTTCGTCGTCCTCGCTGGTGCCGTAGTCGCTGGCCCAGTTCCAGCCGATGGTGAAGAGGTGGTAGCGCAGCATGTCCATCACGCCGACTTGAGGCACGGCCACGGCAAAGAGGTCGGGGCGCTGGTTGACCACAGCGCCGACGAGCAGACCGCCGTTGCTACCGCCGTTCAAAGCCAAATACTTCGGCGAGGTGTAGCCATTATTAATAAGGTATTCCGCGCAGGCGATGCAGTCGTCAAAGACGTTCTGTTTTTGCAACTTGGTGCCGGCAAGGTGCCATTCCTCACCGTATTCGTTGCCGCCACGAAGGTTCATCTGGGCATAAATGCCGCCATTCTCCAAGAAAGGCAGACGGTTGGTGCTGAAACCGGGATTCAGCGTGATGTTGAAGCCGCCATAGCCGTAGAGGAAGGTCGGATTGGTGCCATCCTTCTGCAAACCAGCCTTGTAAGTCAGGAACATCGGGACCTTGGTGCCGTCCTTCGAGGTGACGAAGACCTGCTCGGTGACATAGTCGTCCGACTTGAAGTCGATGGCGGGCTTGCGGAACACGGTGGAGGTGTTGTCATCGATGTTGTATTGGTATATCGTGGTCGGGAAGGCGAAGGAAGTGAAGGCATAGAACACTTCAGGTTCCTCGTAGCGGCTGCTGAAGCCCACGGCTCCGTAGGTCGGCAGGGCGATTTCGTGGAGGCGTTGCCCGTCCATGGTGTAGACGTAGGCATGGTTGGCAGCATCCTTGTCGTAGGTCACGATCATCTTGCCCTTGGCGAGGTTGATGCCCGAAATCACGTTCTCGCTTTCGGGAATCACGTCGACCCAGTTCTCCATTTGCGGGGCCTTGGCCGACACGCGGCAGATGCGGCCCTTGGGCGCGTTGAAGTTGGTGAAGATGTACAGCGTATCGTTGATGACATCGATGGGGCTGTATTGGTAGTCCATGTTGTCGGCGATTTGCACAAACTGGCCTTTCGGGTCTTGCATGTCGCGGATCCATAGCGTGCTGCCAGCGCCTTGACCGCTCTCGAAGAGGAACATGTAATGCTCGTCGTCGGTGAGGTCCACTTGGTGGAAATAGCGCGGCTGGGCGGGGTTGTGGTAGAAGAGTTCATCCTGATCCTGCGGCGTGCCGAGTTTGTGGTAATAAATCTTGTGGTTCTCGTTCACGTTGCTGAACTCCTTGCCGGCTTCGGGACGGTCGTAGGCGGCATAAAAGAAGCCGTCCTTGTACCACGAAGCGCCCGTGAACTTCGCCCATTCGATATGGTCGGGGAGGAGTTCGAGGGTGGCCATGTCCTTCACGTAAATTTCAACCCAGTCGGAGCCGCTGCGTTGGATGGTGTAGGCCATGTACTTGCCGTCGTTGGAGAAGCTGATGCCGCCCAACGAGACAGTGCCGTCGTCGGAGAGCTTGTTGGGGTCGAGAAGGACGGTAGGCTCGCCGTCGAGGGTCTCCTGCATGTAAATGACGCTTTGGTTTTGGAGGCCGTCGTTCTTCGAGTAGATGTAGCGGCCATGTTTCTTCGATGGCATACTATAGCGCTCGTAGTTAACCAATTGCGTCAAGCGGTCTTTGAGAGCGCTGCGGAAAGGGATGTGGCTGAGGTAGTCCTGCGTGACCTCGTTCTGTTCCTTGACCCATTTCGCGGTTTCGGCGGAGGTGTCGTTTTCGAGCCAACGATACGGGTCGGCGACCTTCGTGCCGAAGTAGTCGTCAACGACGGTGTCTTTTCTCGTCTCGGGGTAAGCCTTGACGGAATAGCGTTCAGCAGGCTGCTGCGGTTGTTGGTTGCAGCCCATTAGGGTGATGATACTGCCCATGATTAGTAACGTGGATTTTTTCATTATTAAGGATTTAAGATTTAAAGATTCAAGATTCAAAATTGTTGGGGGGCAAAAGTACGATAATTTGGTGGAATGGGAGAAAAATTTCATTTATCTTTCGCCATTTCAATATTTTTTCGTTTCTTTGCCATGTCAAACGCGAATGATGCGTGTGGCAAACATATTAGAATTGGCGTTGCACTAACGCTTTATCTTGGTGTGCCGAATCTCGCAAGTTCAAACACCATCCAGATAAGGCAATAGCCAACGCCCATTATGTCAGTTTATACTTTTTCAAATTGTATATTCTAACAGCGTGGGCATCGGCATTGCTTATCCTTGGATGGTAGGCAATGCGAGAGCCTCGGCACACGGGATGAGCAATAGTTCAGACTCCCGCGCTTTTCTTTTGTGTTATTCGAATTGGTTTATCGGAATTTCGGTGTAGGGAGTCCGCCGATGGAAACGAGAAAGAAAAACAACTTTAAATCAATTCAGTATGAAGAAATTTGTGAAGGCTCTAGCAGCCATAATGCTAATGGTGGCGGTCGTTTGTGCCGCTGGATGCAAGAAACCTGAAGACCCGAACAATGGAGGTAACGAAGGTGGTGGTGGAAACGGTGGAGGAAATGGAGGTGGTGGCGGTGGAGGGCCAACACTTACCACTGAAGGAATCTACCTAGGAATCATTGGGTTTAACCAATACCAATACGAAAAGGAGATCAGCCTGTTGAACGAACAAACCAAAGAAACATTCACCAGGTTTATTGATGGATTTCACATGGAAAACCTTACTGGTTTGTATTACGCCGATTATTTGGCTCTGCAAAGAATGCAATCCTGTGGAGTACCGCCAAAACTGGCTAATGTAGCATTAGTGACTTTTACCGATGGATTGGATAACACTTCGGTGTCACCTGCCACTCCAGAACTCAATCCAGAACATTATCCAAGCAAAGAGGCTTATCTTGAAGCACTTAATCAAAAAATCAAGAATGACAAGGTTCATGGGGATACAATTAATGCGTACACAATCGGATTGAAAGGTACTGATGCTATCTCAAATATGGAAGAATTTCGTCATAATTTGCACATGCTTGCTAGTAGTGAAAGTAATGAGTATGTGGCTGAAAACATGGAAGATGTGGCCATGCGTTTTGCTGAAATTGCAGAATCCCTTTATTCTGAGACAGCGACTGCATCACTGAAACTATTGTTGCCAGGAGGATATGAGGATGGCCTTGATATGCGTTTTACCTTTGATGGCAGTTCTGTTCCGGAAAACTCATCGCTATATTTAGAATGTAAATACAGAAATGTCGGAACTGCAATAAGGTTGGAAAACATCACATATCATGGTTTCAAAGGCGGTGTATCGACAATGGAATCAAATGAAGTAGAAAATGGTTTCATGAAATTTGTATTTGTCGACCTTACAAAAGATAATGGTGATTTGATTTCTGAATCTGATAAAGAGCTACTTCAAGTGTACAAGAAAACTACAACAAGTTGGGGACTTGATAGCGAGTTTGATAAAGATCAGCAAAGTCATGTCATTCCAGAACAGAAAAGTGCCATCATCATGTTGGTATTGGACTGCACCACATCTTTGGGAACTGATAGTTTTAATAAGATGAAAGAGGCAGCAAAAGATTTTGTAGAGACTTTGGTAAATTCTTCCCTTGGCCTTAATAAGCCCCAAGTAACTACCAATAGTGTATCTGGTATTACTGCAACTTCGGCCACTTGTGGCGGCAACGTTACTTCGGACGGTGATGCTACGGTGACAGCGAGAGGCGTTTGTTGGAGCTCAAACCATAATCCTACGATTAGCAATCATTGTACGAATGATGGCTCGGGAACAGGTAGTTTCACCAGCAGCATTACTGGACTGGCATCAGGAAAAACCTATTATGTTCGAGCCTATGCTACCAATAGCGTGGGTACAAGTTACGGAGAACAGAAAACTTTTTCGACTCTTGAAGTAAATAAACCTACGGTGACAACCAATAATGTGTCCAATGTTACCCAAACAACGGCTACTTGTGGTGGCAAGGTGACTTCTGATGGTGGCGATGCCGTGACCGCAAGAGGTGTATGCTGGAGTACGAGTCAAAACCCGACTATTGAAGATCAACACACAAACAACGGAACTGGAACGGGTAGTTTTACGAGCAACATTACAGGACTGACGGCCAATAAGACATACTATGTTCGTGCATACGCTACAAATGGGGCTGGTACGAGCTATGGCGAACAGAAAACGCTTACAACTGAAAGTGTCGCTTTGCCAACAGTAACAACTAACAATGTAACTAATATTACACAAACCACAGCAACTTGTGGTGGCAATGTGACCAATGATGGTGGCGGAACTATCACAAGAAGAGGTATTGTTTGGAGCACGCACACTAATCCTACTCTGACGGACTTTGGAGCTAATTCTGGTACTGGAACAGGTAGTTTTACAGCTAATTTGACAGGGCTGACATCAGGCACGACCTATTATGTCAGGGCATTTGCCGTAAATAGTGCCGGCACGTCTTATGGACCCCAGAAATCTTTCACAACGACTACAACGAATTTGATTGAAGAATGGTTGTATTATGGTGATTGGAACAACCATATGAATTGTTGGGGACTGACAAATGGTGGTTCAGATGAATGGGCAGTAATGTTTCCCGCATCAATGCTTTCGCCTTACAATGGGACAAGCATAACAAGTATCGATGTTTATATTGGAGAGGATATAGATTGCAAATTGAAGATTTATAAAGGAGGAACCTCTCAACCGACTACCTTGTTGAAGTCACAAAATTTCAGTGCGTCTGTGGGGTGGAATTCTATTGAGATTTCTCCATTGCTTTTGCAAACATCAACCTCTTTATGGGTGTCAATAAGTTGTTCACATAGTGCCGGGGAATATCCAAATGGTGCTTGTGAGGGAATAAACAATCCAAATGCACGTTGGTGGAATCCTAATGGAAACGGATGGAGAGATATGTATGATAGTAATGGCGGCACAGATCTTTGTTGGGAAATACAAGTGTATGTCACAAATCAAGCAAAGGGAGAAAAAGGAGATGAGATACAATTACCTCAAACTCCATCCAATCCTCAACATGCAAAAGAAATCAAAGTATCACGAAATCCACACGAAGTCCAGAAAAAGTATAAATAATAGTAGTGCTATGTTTGGAAAACTTGCAATCGTCTGGCATTAGAAAAGAAGATTTGCAAATTCCATTTTCCATCCTCTCACCTATTTGCAAAACGGAGTGGGAGGATGGTTTTGTTTTGTGTACATTTATCAAGTGAAGCAGCAGGTATTTCCATGGAAACAGCTGATAACAATGACCGTTGCAAAAATTGCAAAAGTCATCTATTGAATTGAGAAAAAATAACCTGTCGGAAATTCCGATAAGTTTATCCAATTGTTCCATAGAAAAATCGGGAATACCGATTTATCTCCAGTTGTTGCAAATTTTGCAATAACTGTCCGTGATGCGGAATAGTGGTGCTTTCCAAAATGGAAATAACCACTTTAATGGGATTTGCCAGTTGCCGAGAAAACCTCGGCAACTTCGTGTCTAGTATGTGCTTTATGATAAATGTTCAATACATTGAACATATTTTACAAAATATTGTTCAGTATATAAAACATTTTCCTTGTTACAGATTAATTTATCACATAAATGTTCAGTATGCAAAACAAATTTCTATCTAAAATGTTTTGTATATTGAACATTTTGCTTATTTTTGCAGGCAGAAACTTAACAACTTTGAAAAATGGAAACATTAGTAAGAAGGCACCTCAACAGGATGCAGACCGTGAACCTCGATTTTGTCAGGAATATCATGGACGAAATCGACTGGAAAGAGCGGCTTCTGATGATTAAAGGCCAGAAGGGCGTCGGTAAGACAACGCTCATGACTCAACGCATCATGCAAGTGTTTGGCCCCACCAACACCTCAGATGTGCTTTATGTGAGCCTCGACAACATCTATTTCGGCACCCATCATCTGTTGGATTTCATTGAGCAGTTCCATGCCCAAGGAGGAAAATACCTGTTTCTGGACGAAGTGCATAAATATAAGGGATGGAGCCTCGAAATCAAGAACGCATACGATGAGTTTCCCGACATGCACTTTGTGCTGAGCGGGTCGTCGTTGGTCAATCTTTCTGACGGGGAGGCTGATCTCTCGCGCCGCTGCATTGCCTATACCATGCTTGGGCTTTCGTTCAGGGAATACTTGCGGATGTTCCATCAAAAGGACTTCAAGAAGCGGACACTCCAAGAGGTTCTTACCAACGGCAACAGCATCTGTGCCGAAGTCAATGCACAAATCCGCCCATTGCCGCTTTTTGCCGAGTATTTGCGCTATGGCTACTATCCATTCTTGAAAGAAGGGCAGAACAATTATTATGTTCGTATTGAGAACATTGTCAATGCCATCATTGAGGTGGAGCTGCCCCAGTTGCGGAAACTCGACGTGGGCAATATCAGAAAAGTGAAGTCGCTGTTGGGCATTCTGTCTTCCAATGTGCCTTTTGCCCTCGACACCGTCAAGCTGGCAACTATGGCGGAGATTTCGCGCACTACATTGCTGAATTATCTTCAAATCCTCAGTGAGGCTCGGCTGATTCAGTTGTTGTATTCGGATGCAACGAATGTGAAACGACTACAAAAGCCGGACAAGATTTATTTGGAAAACCCCAACATGCTTCATGCCCTTGCCACGACACGGGTCAACGAAGGTACGGAGCGCGAAGTGTTTTTCATTAATCAGCTCTCATCAAGCCATGTCGTGGAATACAGCAAAACTTCGGCTGACTTCACCATCGACCATCAATACACGATTGAAGTTGGTGGACGTTCCAAGGACGGTAAGCAGATTGCTGGAGTTGCGAAGAGCTACATTGCTTCCGCCGACGAAGAGTATGTGCTCGGTAACAAAATCCCGCTCTGGCTTTTTGGATTTTTGTATTAAAAACTACATCTTATCCATCTCCGAGTCGTCCACAATATGCTGGTTGTCGGTAATGTAAGCCATTGTTCGCAATCGGTTTTTCCATAATCCAAAAAGCCCCAAGACCAAGGTCCCGGGGCTTTTCTGACATAACGGAAAGACGTTGCGTCTCTGTTTCGATATACTTATTGCTTAACCATCTTCATCGTTTTCGCGCTGCTCTCGCTCTTCACCGTGACGAAATAAACGCCTTCGCTGAGATTTTCAACGTTGAGGGTGGTCGGGCCGCTGGCGGCGGTGTGGTGCACCGTCTGGCCAAGGCTGTTGACGACAACGATGTCGCAATTTGCCTCTGGCAAATTGATCGTAAACTGTCCTTCGTTGGGGTTGGGGTAGATGTTCACGTCGGCCATGGCGTTTTCGGCGGTGGCGGTGAGGTCGAAGATGATGCTCTGCGGCCAGGCGTCGCATCCGGTGACGATGAGGTTCATGCCATCGGCCAACTCGGCAGGCTCGCCAAACTCGATGACGGCCAAGCCGCTCTCGTCGGTGTAGGCCACGCCGAGCAACTCTTCGCCGTCGAAGAGGGCGCAACGGAAGTTCTTCAGGCCTTCGCCGTTGTCGTTGGTCACGTTGACGTTGAGTGTAGTGACGGTTTCAGTGACCACAGGCAAGGAATAGTCCACTTTGGGCGTGAACGGCTCGTCGTGCCAGGCACTGACGGCCACATCGCCCATCATGTTGAGGTCGTAGAAGTTCCAGCGCAGGGCGCCTTCTTCCCATTGGCCAGGGGCGTTCACCCAAGGCGCGGTGGCGATTTTGCTTTCTCTCAAAGCCATGCCGCCGTAGGGGATGCGGTCGTTGTAGTAGGCGTCTCCCGTCTCGCGGTGCAGGTGGATGGCGGGACCCTCGGTCTGGCCTTCGTTGAACCAGCCGTAGCGCGAGTTGCCGAAGGTGGCCACGGCGAAGTTGCTGATCTTGGTCATCAGTTCAAGGATGCAGTCGCTGCTGAAGTCGCCGCAGATGCAGCCCGAAGTGTGGAAGAAGGTGTAGTTGTGGTCAACGCCGTTGGCACCGCTGAATTGGCTGTCGGTGATGTTGCTGTTGGTCCAGCCGGCCACGTAGTTGGTGTTGGCGTGACCGTCGTGGTGCACATATTGTGCGCCTTGGTTAATGGCGTTGCGCAGACGGCTACCGCTCCAGTTGCCTTCCTCTTCGTAGAGGCGGGTGAAGTCGTAGTCCTCGGGAATGCCAGTGGTGGTGTAGCCGTTGTCGTCATGCGTTCCGATGAGCAACTCAAGGTATTGGCTTCCAACGCTGTACGGGTCGTCATAAAGGAATTCGCCGCCCATGATGACCTTGCGGAACTCGCCAAGAACGGGCTCGGCCTGGTAGGTGAAGGTCTTGTGGAGCATGTTGTTCAGTTCGCCTTGGTTGCTGAAGCACATACGGCCGATGCCCAACTCGGGCAGCAGGTCGTCTTCGCCAATCTCGCCCCATTTGTTGTCGTTGTTGTCGTTCCAGGTGCCGTCGAGGCAGGCGTAGTACATGTCGGCGGGGATGCCGCTGTCGGTCATGTGGCTACCGCCACTGAGCACGTCGCAATAGAAACCGCGATAAGGGATGTTGGGCACGTCGCCGGCGAGGTTCACCATCATGATGCCGTTCTCTTCGTATTCCTGAATGATGTAGTTGCGTAGCTTCTCTTGGTTGTCGCGGCCTTCCATGCTGCCGACGATGTCGGAGAGGTCGGCGATGCGAACACGCAGGCCACGGTCTTGGTAGAAAGCGACATATTCGTCGAAAGCGCTGACGTAGGGCGTGGTGGTGACCACAAGCAGGTCGTAACCGCCAACAGAGCGGCCACGGGTGTTGTAGGTTTCAAGCATTTCAGGGTTTTGGGCCAAACTCTTGACGCGTTGGGCGTTGTCGCCCGTGAGCCAGAGCTTGCGGCTTTGGTCGGCTTTGGCGGCAGTGGTGGTGACGCGCACGGTAGCCTTGGTGGCATAGCGCACTTCGCCCGTGCCAGGCACATATTGCACGGGAGTGAAGGCCGAGAAGGCGAAACCTACGCCGTTGAGGTATTGCGTCGTGAGCTTGCCGAAGGCTTGAGTGGGGTAGACGCTCTTGGAGGCATAAAGGGTCTCGTCTTTCTCAAACTGGCGGCGCACAGGGTCGGAGTAGGTGCGGGCAGATTGGTACGGGAACAGGTTGTGCGAGCCCGCAATCGTTTGGAAATCGGAGAGTTCCACCTCGATGGCAACGGCCTCTTGGCCTTGTGGCAGCATCAGGCTGATGCTTTGCCAAGGCAGCGAGGGTTGACCTGCGATAGCGCTTTGCATACAGTTGTCGAATTGGATTTGTTCGTAGCCTTGGATTTGGCTCACGTTGGGTTGACCGAAATAGTAGGTCTTTTCGATGGTCTGAGCCGTGGCAAACAGGCTGGCCATCAAGCACATCATGATAAAACTAAGCTTTTTCATATCATTTAAATGAATTTGTTCTAAATATTTAGGTGCAAAAATACACATATTTATAACATGAAGTTGGTGTTTTCAAAAAATACATCTATCTTTGCGGCAATAAAATCCCAGAACCATGAAAAAACATTTGGCACTGTTGCTGTTCCTGCTGGCTCCAGCGGTTTTGCTGGCGCAGGAAGAGGATTATGATTATGAAAAATACGAAAAGGCATACGATGAATTTATGGAAAGATATAAAAGCTCGGAGGAGGAAGCGTATTACCATGTTGACGAGGACAAAGAATGGGTTGTTGCTCCTTTTGTGCCTACGGACGCCGAAGATGTGAAAAGCTACAAGAACAAGTTCTTTGAATTCACGGAAATCGAGAATTTTACGCCTTACGATGAAAACCAACAATGGACTCCGTTTCAGGATTCATTGATCAAAGCCGGTCATTTTTTATGGTATGAGCCTCGTCAGTTTATTGGAGGCGTAGATAGGAGTGATATCTTGAAATATGAAAAGAAGGATAATGTCGTAGCGTTTGCCTATTGGCAAAACGAATTCCGGCAAGGTCGAGGGATTTGGATAGCTTATTCTATGGATGGGGGGAAGTCGTGGGCGCATTACCATTCTGGATTAATCCAAGAAAAGCCATTATTCGTCAAATGGTATTCTAAATATCCGCTGATAAAAAGCAATGGAGACTTGCAGATAGAGGCTTGTCTGATGAGGAAGGCTTCTGGACCTGGGTTGCATGGCTTTGTTGAGCATGAATTGGTTCAAGATGGTTTGTTGGTGACTTTTGAATTGGAGACTCTGGCCAAAGATTCTGATGGCGATGGCCTGACCGATATTATGGAGACAAGACTTCGAACCGATTTGAACAATCTTGACACTGATGGCGATGGCATCACGGATGATTTAGACATGAATCCTCGTTATAATCTTCCGAGAACCGAGAAAACCTTGATTTATGAGGCTGTCATCAACGATGATCTTCGCGCTCATCGTTTTTGGGATGAAGATTGTGAAATCATTCCGTTTTCTGAAATGCCTATTCCACATTACGTTACCGACACAACAAACACGATATTGGTTGTGACCGATGACCCTGATTTTTTGGCATGCCAACCTACTCAAGAAAGAATCATTTTCATGAGAACAGAGGAATTTGAGAACACAAAGGATACTTTTTTCGAGGAGAAGGAGAATGTGTCGTTCTCGCCTCTTTTCAAGGTGGATAATATGGAGGATGCCTATGTGTTTGGAGTGGGTGGAGCTTTTTGGAGCAACGATTATGTTGTTGAAAAGCAAAAGGATGGTTGGTGTATAAAGGTTACGATGAGTATTATTGAATGACAACAGCCCGCTTGAAATTCTTTCAAGCGGGGTGGATAGAAAGTACAATCTTTGCCTCCGTCCCAAAAGCAAAATTCCTTATTTTTGCGCCCAATTGAGTATCCAAACAATCATACCATGCTACAAAAAGGAACCAAAGCCCCTTATTTTGAAGGGCAAGACGAAAACGGCAACATCGTGAAACTGAGCGATTTTGCAGGAAAGAAATTGGTGCTTTACTTCTATCCCAAGGACAGCACCCCTGGCTGCACTTCCGAGGCTTGCAACCTGCGCGACAACTACGAGCGTTTCCTCGCCTTGGGCTACAACGTGCTGGGTGTCAGCCGCGACAGTGCCAAGTCGCATCAGAACTTCATCGCCAAATACAACCTGCCTTTCCACCTCATCGCCGACACCGACTTGACCATCCTGAAGGCCTACGAAGCCTGGGGAGAAAAGAAAATGTACGGCAAAGTGACCGAAGGTACGTTGCGTACTACTTACGTCATTGACGAAGAGGGTGTTATCATTGATGCCATCGGCAAAGTGGACACGAAAAACCATTCGGCGCAACTGCTGTAAATCGGGCAACGCAAAGCCATCCGCAAACATTGGCTTCATTGACTTGTTCCTGGCAAAAAAAACAATGGTTTCTCGAAAAAAAACTATTGACATGGGCATTGGATAAACCAAAAATATCTATCTTTGCATTGCGAAAAGTTCGTTACGAAAGTTTCGTTACGAGATTTACGCAATGAAATTATCAAACATCATGGCAAAGATAAAACAGAAACAGCTTGATAATCCGTTTGTTTATCAAGGTTATGAAGGGCCGGAATACTTTTGTGACCGTGAGGAAGAAGTAAAAAATATCATCTCCGCCCTCGATAACGGACGCAATTTAACCCTGATTTCTCCACGAAAAATAGGAAAAACAGGGCTGATAAACCATACTTTTCATCAAATCAAGAAGGAAAACAAGGATGCGATTTGCATTTATGTTGACATCTTTTCGACCAAAAACCTACAAGAGTTTGTGGAAACCCTTTGCAAGGCAGTCATTGAAGATGCCTTGGACAGGGAAAAGTCGTTTGGCAGTAAGGTGATGGATTTTTTCAAGGGACTTCGGCCAACGATTACCCCCGATTTTATGACTGGAATGCCCACCGTTTCGGTCAGTGTGGTGCCAGTGCAGGCTGAACATACACTCAAGGGCATTTTCGCCCACCTCAACGACTTGAACAAACCAGTATATTTGGCCATCGATGAGTTTCAGCAGATTACGGAATATCCCGAAAAAGGCACCGAGGCCATGTTGCGTTCCTATATCCAGTTTATCCATCATGTGAAGTTTGTCTTTTCGGGCAGCAAGAAGCATTTGATGGAAGAGATGTTTTGCGCCCCCAACAGGCCTTTCTTTCAGAGTACGCAGTTGATGAATCTGGAGCCGCTAAAAGAGGACACTTATTATGACTTCGCCAAAAAGTTCTTTGAAGCAAAGAAAGGCTCGCTCAGCCACGAGGTGTTCCATGACATCTATCAGCGCTTCGACGGCTATACTTGGTATCTGCAAGCCATCCTCAATCGGCTGTACGAACAGGGCAAAAAAGTGGAGACAAACCAGCAAGCAGTTGAGGCTATTCTGTTTCATATCAACACTTTGGCACCACATTATCAAATGCTTGTCTCGTTTTTGACCGACAACCAATTCAGCCTCCTCAAAGCCATCGCTCATGCGGATGTCGTTGAGCAGCCGTTGGGCAATGAGTTTATCAAACGCTTTGAACTGCCCAGTGCCAGCAGTGTCAAATCAGCGTTGAAAGTGCTGATTGATAAGGATTTGGTTTATCAATCCGCCAAAGGCTATATCGTTTATGACCGCTTTTTGGGCCTTTGGCTGAAGCGGTTGTGACGTGATTATCGCCCAAATTCCGTATCTTTGCGCGGTTAAACCGTAAAGAAAAACAAATCAGACAAACCTTTAGATTGGATATGAAACGTACTCCCATAGCGATTCTTGCCGCCATCCTGTTTTGCGGCAGCCTTCAGCTGAAGGCACAAAACGACGACATCACTCGGTATTTCAGCACCAAGGAAATGCCCGACCTCATCAAGTGCCTGCCGCCTCCGCCGGCTTTCAACAGCCCGGAGTTTGCTTACGATGTGTTGCGCTATCAATGGGGCAAGACCCAACGTCTCGACTCGGTGCGGGCCGCCATTGCCCGACGCGATGCCGTTTGGTCATACGACGCGCTGTTGGCCGAGTTCAACGTTCCCTTTGGAATGACCCTCTCCAGAACGGAAACCCCTGAGATATGGAGACTTATGGTGAACAGCTTGGCCACCACCGACCAGATGCGGGTAGCACCCAAGGCTTATTACCATAGGCTGCGTCCGTTCGAGATGTACGAAGAGCACCTGCTGTCGACGGAAACAGAGGCCGAGTTGAGCGGTGAAGGCAGTTATCCTTCAGGCCACACGATGCGAGGCTGGCTGACGGCCTTGCTTTTGGCGGAAATCAACCCGGAGCGGGCCGACACCCTTTATGCCCGAGGCTGGATGTATTGCGAAAGCCGCGTGATCGAAGGTGCCCACTGGCAAAGCGACATCGACGCCACCCGTGTGGGGGCCAGCATCGGCTATGCAGCCCTACACACCAGCCCCGACTTCCTTGCCCAAATGGAAAAGGCCAAGAACGAGTTCAAACGGCTGACGGGCAAGACCTTGGCTACCGACGATTATAGCCAGTTCGTGAACTTGGCCGAGGCCGTCCCCGATGCCATCTTGGAAATACGGTATTATGGCACCTATAACTTTGTCGGATCCCGTGTGGACGGCTATCTGGAGCCAGTGGCGTTGCTCACCCGTCAGGCCGCCGACAGCCTTCGTGCCGTGAGTGAAGACCTGAAAAAACAAGGCTATCGCTTGAAGATTTACGATGCCTACCGTCCTCAGTGCGCCGTCGACCACTTCATGCGCTGGGGTGCCGATGTCAGCGATACGCTGATGAAGCGTTATTTCTACCCCGAGGTGCCTCGCGACAAGCTGTTTGAGTTGGAATACATTGCCGAGAAGAGCGGCCACACGCGCGGCTCCACCGTTGACCTGACCTTGTTCGACATGGCGACGGAGAAGGAACTCGACATGGGTGGTACCTTCGACTGGTTTGGCAAAAAGAGTCACCCCGACTATGGCGGCGACCCTGAGACTGGCGAATACAAAGGCAATGCCGACATCACCGCCGAGCAGTTCCACAACCGCATGATATTGCGCGAGGCCATGATGCGCCACGGCTTCAAGCCTTACAGCAACGAATGGTGGCATTTCACCTTGAAGAACGAACCTTTCCCGGATACCTATTTCACTTTCCCGGTGAAGCGGCTTCCGCAATAAATGTAAGGTATGTCGAAGTTGTTGGAATTTGATGCTGTCATCCTACAAAACGAAGGCATGGATGCCGCTTATGTCGAGGTGCCCTTCGACATCAAGGCGATGTTTGGCAAGGGCCGGTTGTTGGTACATGCCACCTTCGATGGAGTGCCCTACGACGGACAAATCGTGAAGATGGGCACGCCGTGCTTCATCATTGGAATCCGAAAAGACATCCGCAAGCAGATCGGGAAGACTTTCGGCGACATGGTGCATGTCGGTTTTGAGGAACGTTGAAGTTTGTTACCCGTCCAAAGGCGGCTAGGGTTTTCTATAAACCAATTTGTTTGCAAAAAAACGACATAAGCCTCGTTTCAACAAGTTTTTGGTTTGTTTGTGAAAGAATTCTACCTTTGCAGTGTTAAAACAAGGAGCCTCTTTATGAAAAAAGAAACTTACGAAGCACAAAAAGCCTTTGCTGGTGAGAAGAAGCCTTCTATGCTTCGCCGCTGTGTTGGGCACGACTATACTGGCCGCCAAATCTACATGATTACAATGGTGACTGAGGGGCGTCGTGCTCTATTTGGGCAAGTTGTAGGGAAAAGCGATGCTCATGAAGGCTGCTCTGATGAGCCGCGCATTGAGCTTTCGGCACTAGGCAAGCGCGTTGCTGACGAGTGGTGGGCGGCGTCATTGCACCACCCCGAAGTGGAGGTTATCGCTTTACAAATGATGCCCGACCACTTGCACGGCATCCTTTTTGTGAGAGAAAAGATGGAAAAACCGCTTGGCTTGGCATTGCGTGGGTTTAAGCAAAGCTGCAACAAGCATTACCGCGAGTTGGTGCTGGGTTTGCCTCCTGTCCCGTCTGTTGCGTTGCCAACGCAACAAACCCAACCCGCACTCCGCAAGGACAGGCGAGGCGAAGACCGCACCCACGGCATGCTCTTTGCCCGTGGCTACAATGACAAGCTCCTGCTACGAGCAGGACAACTTGAAACATGGCTCCGCTATTTGGCCGACAACCCTCGTCGCTTGCTTATGAAACGCGAGCATCCCGACTTATTCCGTGTCCAACGAAACCTAACTGTTGCTGGAGTTTCATTTTCTGCCATTGGGAATTGTTTTCTGCTTAACCGCCCCGTTCGCTTATTTGTGCAATGCTCTCGTCGTCTAACTGAAGCAGAAATCCAAGCAAAGGTTCATGAATACTTAGCAGCAGCTCGCCAAGGCGCAGTGCTTGTTTCACCCGCTATCTCTCCTGGCGAGAAAGCGGTGATGAGGGTAGCCTTTAACGAGGGTTTGCCGCTCATTTACTTACAAGAAAACGGTCTCGACGAACTTGCCAAGCCAAGCGGAACCCGCATGGAGGCTTGCGCCCGAGGCCAATTGCTCATCCTTGCCCCTTGGGAACACCACAATGAACAGATAACCATCAGCAGAAACCAATGCCTCGTGCTCAACGATTTGGCACGACGAATTTGCCAGAATGATTAGTACCCCCTTTTCGTTCTAATGAAATGCCCCTCTTGAACAGCAGCAAATGTCGCGACAACGGCTATAATGACCATAGGAACAATCGATTCCAAAAATACCGTCAAGGGAACTCCAACAAAAAGCAGAACCCCCGTCACTTTATTTGCAATGGTGTGAAGAAAGATGCATTTCTTGTACATCACTAACGCAGAGATTTGATTGATGACCTTGATGGCGACAATCACTCCGCCCCATATCCACAACCATTTTGGAAATGCCAAAACAGGTATCAACTTGAAGCAGCAACATATCACGAAGGCCAAATCTGCCAAACTATCCAGCAATGCACCCACTTTGCTTTCACATCCGAGTTTTCGGGCGAGATAGCCATCTGCCATATCGCTGAGGCCACACACGAAATAAATGACCCAGAAAGCGCAACTCTCGACTCTGAAAAACAGAAGGCAAACGGCCCCTAAAAAACGAAGTGCCGATATAGCATCTGGCAGGGATTTCATCAACAAACCTTACTCAAACACAAAGCTCCTCGGATAGAAATCACTATAGAAACGTCCATCGGTGGCGGTGAACTTCAGGACGCAATAGTTCGGGTCGGTGACGCCGCCAGGGTAGTATTCCGTATCGCCGTCGCGCCAAATCATCTCCTTGCTTTTGGCATCGGTCAACACTTCCATCGTGCCGCGCAACATCATGCCCTTGAAACCTTCGGCATCACAAAAATAGATGCTGGCCTTGGGGTTGGCCTTGTAGTGGGCCACACGCAGCGAGAAAGTGTTGGTGGTGAAATAGAACACCTTAATGCCTTCACGGACCCGTGGTGAGAGCATGGCCTTGGTGCAAGGGAAGCCCTCTTCATCGACTGACGAAATAAAGGTAATGGGCAAAGCGTCGGCCATCTTGGCGATAAGGTCTTTAACGCCCATCAAGGCTGGGTTTTCAGGAGTGTCTTCATCTATCGTCAATTCTTTACGCCAGCGTTTCAGGTGCGGGAAGTACATCTTCATCTGGCCGATGTATTCTTCCTTCGTGATGGGCTGCGGCAGTCCTTTGTTCACCTCATCCACAAACTGGGCACAATGCTCTATCATCTCGTCCATCGTGCAGTCTTGCAAGAACTTACCGTCCTTATAGCAATAGATGCAATAATCCTCATTTTTGCTTCCATCGGCATTGGTGCCAAGGATTTCTTTGGTGAGCGGTATTCCGCAACTCTGACAGAATTTTTGTTCCATAATATATGTGGTTTTATTGAATTTGTCTAAAAAACTACATTTATCGTTCAATCTCCAGCCTCAACACCCTGATGGGCTTACCTTCGCCTTGGTATTGCGTTTCATCGAAATAGGTTTCTCCTGTAGCCACAAAACCGCATTTTTCCATCACCCGACCCGATGCGGGATTGTCGACGAAATGTCCGCTGATGAGCGAGGAAATAGAGGTGCTTTTACAGACATGCCTTACCACCATCTTTAAAGCTTCGGTGCAGATGCCTTGATTCCAATAGGGTTTGGCAATCCAATAACCCACAAGAGGTTCGCCATCACGGGCAGGGATTTTGCAGCCGTCCGAGGGGAGATAGCCTATGCATCCGATGGGCTCACCCGTCTCCTTGAGTTCGATGGCCCAAGTCGTGTCGTTGTGAAATACAGTGCGGATGATTTCCTTACTTTCCTTCACGGTCTTATGAGGCGGCCAACCAGCACGGGGACCCACATCGGGATTCGAGGCGTATTTGAAAAGGGCTTCGGCATCTCTTTCACGCCAGGGACGGAGCAGAAGCCGGTTTGTTTCCATCACCGTTCCATCGTAACCCAACTGTCCTGGCACACGAAGTTTTTCTTTCTTTTGAAACGTGGCATCGTAAGCCTCAAAAGCTTCAGGGTTCTCATCTGCAACAAAATAACCTTTCGGTGGACAATAAGTTGCCTCCACGATTCCATTCGTAAAAAGCCAATCGGGGATGAGCTCCTGGGCAAGGAAATAAGGCACATCGGCATCGCGAGGCTCATCGTGGTAGTGGATCTTGAATTTGCTGGCCAAATCGAAGCCCGCGTGTTTGTAGAAATCGATATTGCCTTCCATCTGTAGCAAGCCAATTCCCATTTCCTTGGCCTTCTCTATGGCATAATTCAGTAACTTCAGGCCATAGCCTTTGCGCTTATAATCAGGATGGATGCTAATGGGGCCGAAAGTCCATGAAGGGAAGTGGCTGCCATCGTTAAGGATGATCTCGGCTTTCGAGAACATCACATGGCCGATGATTTTGCCATCCTCCTCCATCACGAAATCCAACTCCGGGATGAAGTCGGGATTGTGTCTATATTGGTTGAGTACATAATGCTCCGTGCATCCTGGACGGTAAACGTTCCAGAAAGCCTCGCGGGTGAGGTTTTCCACTTCGCGCCAGTCTTGTGGTTGCTCTAATCTGATGTTCATCGCTCCTGTATATCAATTTGGATGCAAAATTAGTGTATTATCCATTCCGAAACGAAAATCTGATGTGGACAATTATATGGACATTGTGGCAAATTACGCGAAATATGTGCTTGTTTTCCATATTTTTGCAGCGAATCATAACGGAACATTGGTTTTATTATGGCACGACCGACAAGTGTAACGAAAGAAAAAATACTCGCTGCTGCTATTGACATCGTGAGAAATGGTGGCACTACCGCACTTACTGCCCGAAATCTTTCTTCGGCGTTGGGTTGTGGCGTCAATGCCGTTTTCTCGAAATTTGGCTCGATGGAAGGCGTTCTGGAAGCTGTCCGCATCGAAGCCCGCCGTTTGTTCAAGGAGCGTGTTGGGGCGGGGTTTTCCTTGAATCCGCCTTTCAAGGGTTTTGGCATGGCCTTTTTATGGTTTGCGATGGACGAGCCGCAACTCTATAAAATGGTGATGGCCGACACCGCATCGGCAACGTCTTTCGAGGAGTATATCGACACAAACATAGGCTTCAAGCAGGAATGCCTCGATGCTATCAACCAATCGTTTTCTTTGGAAGAAAAGGATGCGGAAATGATTTATTATCAAATGGTTATTGTAGCTTTGGGATTGGCGCACACCTGCGTGGAAGGAGGCTCTGTGCTTCATCTGCAGCAGGTCGCGGCGGTTTTGGGCAAGAATGTCCGAGCCTTCCTGATGGTCATCCGCGCCGGTGCCGATGAGCGAGAATCTTTCGTGCCTCGTGAGGGTGCAGGACCCGAGGGCGATGTCGATTCCTATCTTCTGCTACATTCCCTTGCGAGCCAAAACCACTTGATACAAGAACTACGTTCCAATCCTCGATATGTTCAAGACAACGAATGGGTTGAAATGGAACGTGTGTTCCGAAACAGTTTCTCGCTCACTCCAGAATCCCTTCGGGAGGAGCATCCCAACCTCACCCGTGGCGATGTCCGTCTGATCATGCTTTCCCGACTTCAGTTTTCCGTAACCGAGCAAGCGCTTCTTTTGGGCATATCTCCTGCCTCAGTCACCAAGGCACGGCAAAGGCTTAAGGCCAAATTGGGGACATAACAAACAATACTGCAACCTACGATTTCATTCTTTCCTGGGTATCTTTACCTGCGCCAGTGCCTTTGTATTTGCTGCGCGTCGAGTTCAGGCGATAATACACCGAGACTTGGAGCTTGTGCGTCGAGAAGACATTGTTTTGCTGGATTTGGTAGTAACCCATGTCGCTGTATTCGTTCATGCCACTATGTCGCAGGATGTCGAGCACGGCGGCACGGATGGTGAGCGACTTGTCCTTCAGGAAACTCTTCTGCACGACAACGCCAAGGTTCAAGTAGTTGTAATCGTTGTAGAAATTCAGTTGATGGCCGCGCGAGCGAAACATGAAGTTGATGTCGATTTTCCAATCGTGCTTGAAACTGAAGGTATTGAAGGCGTTGAAGGTAAAGACCGGCTTGTCAAAATAGACCCTGCGAGTACCTTCGGGAACATGAACGTCCTCAAGGTCGAGCCAAAGGTCTTGTTTCTCCATGCCTGCAGTGGCGTTGAGCGACCAAATACCCGCTCTTGGGGTTGCCGAAATATAGGCTCCGATGGTGTTGACAGGCTTGTCGAGGTTGATATGTTTGATGAGCGCGGCATCGCCATCGGTAAGATAGGCCCACTGCGTGATGGGGTTTTTGCAATGCGAATATGAAGCCGTGAACGCGAGCCATTTGTAGCCCACATTCAGCGTAAGGTCTTGAATGCGTTCGTTGAGCAGTTGCGAGTTGCCCGCCTGCATCGAATAGCGGCTGATGTAGGTGACGGCATCGTTCATCGCGAAGAAACTCGGACGGTTGGTCTTGATGCCATACGACAGGCCCATCTCCACCTTGCCCAAGGCGACGGAATAGGAAGCCGTCGGGAAGAACTCATCCTGCGGGCGATAGAGGAAATCGTCGTTGGTCACGTCCCTATAGTCCAAAAGCGTGTGTTCGTAACGCATTCCAACGCTGGCTTGTCCCCATTTTCCGAAGTCGCAGGCGTATTGCGCAAAGGCAGCGATATTGTTTTCAGTGATGTCGGCATCGGTATTGGCAATGGTTTGTTTGTCAATCCAATAGGTATTGTGACGCTTGGCGAAGGTCATCTCCGTGCCGGCCTCGATGCTGCCTTTCCAAATGGGATAGGAAAGCACCAACTTGGAGGCATAGAGCCTACTTTCCGCTCCCGACCTGCTTCTGACAAAGTCATCTTCTATCTGGCTTTGCTCCACATTTTCGCGTTCGGTGTTGGTCGCTGTGTTCAAGAAGTCTAAGTTGAAGTCGATGCCGAGTTTGCCCGCTGTGCCGTTGTAATAGGCGTTGGTGAGGATGCCGAGCGGCTTGGTTTCCCTGCTGGTCTGCACACTGTAAAGATGGTCGAGGAAGACGTCGTTTTCAAAGACATCCTCATCATAGATGACTTTGTTCTCGCCGCCGAGATAATGCGTCAGGTCGGCGCGGATGCCTAAGGAATGGTTGTCGGAGACTTGCCAGTTGGCGCCGGCGGTATAAACGAATTGGTCGTTTTTCCAAGTCATGGTGTAGGGGCCCACTTGACGGAACACTTTGGTGGTGTTGGCGATTTCCTCCAAGCTACTGTATTGGCGGTAGTCCGTATGTCTGTAATACACCGAGCCGAACACGTCGACACCGTTTTTGCGATAGTTCAAGCCGAGTTTCCCTCGTGGTGTGTTGAAGTCGTACTGCAAGTCTTGGTCGTCGGTCAGGTTCAGGTCGAGGCTGAGGCCATCACCTTGTTGCTTTTTGGTACGGATGCGGACCACAGCCCTCACCGTGGCATCATACTGCGCTCCAGGGTTGTTGATGACTTCCACATCGCGGATGTCGTCGCTACGCAGGCGGCGCAGTTCGCTGTCATCGCGCATCAGCCGCCCGTTGATATAGATAATAGGTGAGCCTTTGCCCAAGACCTCAAGGCCATCCTCGCTGCCCGTCATTCCAGGCACTTTGGTCAGCATCTCTTGTGCCGTCCCTGAATCCTCAAGCACCGAACCTTGAATGATGGTAATCATCGAGTTACCAGTCAGCCGCGTTTGTGGCAACTGGCTTTTCACGACCACCTCGCCGAGCAGTTGTGCATCCATCGTCATCTGGATGGTCAGGCCGTTTGCAGGCTTCATGTATTGGGTTTGGTAGCCCACGCATGATACTTTCAGCAGGCCGTCTTTTTTGTCGGTCGGCAAATGAAATGCGCCTTGTTCGTCAGTTACTGCACCTTGCACGAAGGTCGAGTCAGGAAGTGAAAGCAGCATCACATTCACGAAGGGCATAGGTTCGCCGTTTTCGTCAGTAATATGTCCAATCAAGTTTTGGTTTTGAGCCAATGCTGAAACCGTCATCAGCAGTGCAGCGGTAATAGTTATAAATTTCAGTGTTTTCATGAGAACAATACCATTAATTAGATTCAGGATAAAACAATCTATTTATTTATTTGACACGAGACACGGGACTTCAGGACACGGGACTGTCACTTCGTGAAAACGGAAGACTCGCGTCTCGTGTCTCGCAGTCTCGCGTCTTTTATGTAAACTAATTTTGCTCATTCACTTATTCATTTTGATTTCCAATGCTTTTGATGGCCATCGCAACTTCAACCAATCCAAAGACGAAATAGATATTGCTCATGGCGTTGAAGCCCCACACCCACCATTCGAGGACGATCCAAAGCATCAAGATGATGCCGCAAGCGAGGACAGCGGGCTGGGCCAAACGGTGCTTTTTGAACAGCATGTAAGCCGCCATAAATTGGGTGATGCCGTTCAAGCCCAACAACACAAAGCCCGAGGGGATGAAGTCCCTGAAAAACACGTCCGGCCAAGGCATCTTAGCCCGCAGCATTTCCAACAGTGGCTCACCGCCCCATGTCGCGCCTGTAGGGTCAATCCACATCATCACCGCGCCAGCGATTGCACCGATGCCGATGAACAGGGTTAGGATTTTTTCAAACGTTTTCATCTTTTCGTATTCATTTTTCTACCTCTATCCTCATTTCGCAATCCGGTTCACCACCCAAAATGGAATGATAAAGCGTTACGGTGAAGTTTTTGCCTTTCCACAAACTTTGCATCGAATACATCACGCTTTGGCGCGAACACTCACAGAGCAAAGGTGTTGTGACATATCCTTTTTTGCACAATTCACAAGTGCATTGCAAAAAGACAAGCCGATAGACACGACCTTTTTCGACGACTTCACCTTTCACTCCGGGCAAATCATTGGCCATCTCAAAGAAAACATCCATGTCACCTTTAGCGTCCTCATAGAGTTTTTGGTAAACCGAAAGCGTACCGTCTTTCACACAGTTCTTTCCACATTCCGCGAAAAAAACTGACCGTTGTTCCGGTGAAAGCAGTGCAATGCCTTTCTCGAATCCCTTAAACCAATTTGATAATTCCATAACGATGTGATTTTAAACCTGTAAGAACCTTACTCTTCTATATCAAATCGACCGCAAAAATAGCGCATTATCCGTTCCGAAACGAAAACCTTATGTGGACAATGATGTAGACATTTAGGAACAAGCCAGAATTGCAAATGGAAAGATGAAACCAAAAGCCGAGACCACTAACCGGCCTCGGCTTTCATCGTTCTAAGGGTTACTCTATTGGTATCTGAATCACCGACAGCCATTTCTCAGGGTCTTCTTGGTTCCATACTCCATCGATGTAGCATGTACGATGTTGCCCAACCGCCTTATAGCCCTGCTCCTCAATATAGCGGAAGGCCTCTGTGTACGACTCGTAGAAACGTTCGTATGGACCGACATGCTTCATGCAGAGTGCCTTGGGCACGGCGGGCAGACGCTTGAACTGGATGATGTCGCTATCTTGGCCCATCTCTTCAACTTGTTCGCAATACTCGATGTTGATGTCCGTCGGCGTGTACTCCTTGTTGTGCTCCATGGTGAAACAGTAGCTGGGCGGTGGACACTTGCAACCGAGCCTTTGCATCTCGGGGCCGATGACGTTGACGCACAGTGGGCCAAGGGCGGCATAGTTAGGGATGACTTCACGATGGCTTGCCACGATGATTTCGGGCAATGTCTGAATACTGAATTTTTCCATTTTAGTGATTTGTTTGCGAGAGTCCCTCCAATTGAGCAGTTGGTCACGGCGGGCAATCAGTTGCTTTAGCTGCTTTTCCGTTTCCTTTATCTTCTCGTCCATCTGCCGGATGTCGGGTGTGTGCGAACCGTCTTCGTACAGTTCTTTGATTTCATCCAGCGAGAACCCGAGCCGTTGCAGGTCGCGGATGGCTTGCAGCGTCTGCATCTGTTCGATGCTGTAGTAGCGGTAGCCCGTCCACTCGTCCACCTCGTCAGGCAGGAGTAGTCCCTTCTGCTCGTAATGACGCAAGGTCTTCACAGTCACTTGCATCATCTTGGAGAACTCTCCGATTTTTAACTTTGTTTTGTTGCTCATCGTACGATATTAATGCTTAAGCGGCTGCAAAGTTAAATCATGCCCCAAGGGACGAGTCAAGAGTTTTTTTCAGTTTTTTTTCTGAAAAGTTGTTCCTACAACATCACATAGCAGCAGAGTTATACCCCCAACAATCCGGAACAACGACAGGATATTCGGCAGACGGCTCATCCAGTTAGAATCTTTTAGTCTCAATTTGACCATAATCGCGGTTGTGACACCAATAGACGGCTTTATCGGTAACATCGAAAACCATTGAAATCACTGTGGGACAGACGGTTTGCGATACTTCATTGAAATCCCTGATGTCAAGATTCCACCCGACAATAGTCTTTTTCTTGTTCACCACTATGCTTGTACACATGATTTTATGTCATTTGATTGAATTAATCACTGTTTGCAGTTCGTCCAAAAACTGCGCGGCATGTCCACCATCCATCTGCACGTGATGAAACTGGAAGGATATGGGTAAGGTGACCTTGAACCAACCTTTGCGATATTTGCCCCACATTACCATCGGATTGCAAAACTGGTCTGTGTATTGGTTGATGATGCCATCCAACTCGGTAGTAGTCATTGCCGAAGTCCCGATGACCATGGAATCAGCCTCGAAAGTGCTTTTACAAGACAAACTCACCGATTGAGTCAAAGTCAAGTATTCGGTACTAAACTGCTCAAAATCATCAGTATAAGGAATGTCGCACGAATTGATACCACCAATCTTGTTGTTTACGATCACGTTGATGGCAAGTCTGTCGTACTTATACAGATTCTCATGCTCGGGAAGCAAGAAGAATTCTTCCGTCTGGCTTGCTGCTTTGCCGATGCACCAGCACAAAATCGCATTGAATTTCAACCCTTTTCGTCTGCTCACCTTATAAAGCCGCGTCACGTCGAAGGTCTTGGTGAGCGTCACCATCGGCATGGGCGACTTCATCCATAGCTCAAACGCTTGTGCCCGATTCGTCTCCCGTGGGTTGATTTCTTGTTTCATCGTAGGTATACCATTTTGTCCATATCAATTCGACTGCAAAATTAGCGCAATATCCGTTCCGAAACGAAAACCAAATGTGGACATTAATATGGACATTATGAAACCAAATCAACATTGATAATGAAAATGTTGTAGTTTTGCGGTGTAAATCAAATTTGAATGATATGTCGAAAGTCCTTACCTTATTATTAATTGCTTTTTGCGCTTTGAACGGTTGGGCGCAAGCTCCTCTCCTGAAAACCGTGGAAGCTCCAGATGCTGCCATTCCGACGCTTCGTGCTGAAGGCTTGCTCAACGCGCATTGGACTCAGAATTTTCCCTACAATCAACTTTGCCCAAGAGACCCCGTGAATGGCAATGCCTATAGTGTCGCAGGTTGTCTGGCAGTTGCTATGGGACAGATTATCAATTATTTGAGAACAACAGAAGGCACCCGCTTTACCGACGATGACGACTACAACCATTACTACGCGGGGCGCAATTATGTCATTGACGACGATTGGGCGACCCTGAAATTTCCGTCCTTCCCGATGTTGAACGTAATGTTAGATTCCGTCGATGCCACTTTCCAACGTGGCGAGGAACTGTCTGACGAGTTGGCCGCCGCCTTGGTCTTTGCTTGTGGCACGGCCTGCACGCAGGTCTATACTTCGCAAAGTTCCGGCACCTTCTATGTGGACCAAGCCTTTGATGCCTACCAACGCTTTGGCTTTACGGACTGTGTGCTGTTTCGCGAGCCCAGTGACGAAATGTACGCCACCTTGATTTCCAATCTGCAAGCTGGTTACCCCGCCCATCTGGCTGTCGAGAATCCTGCTGGAACGGTCGGGCACAATGTGGTGGTCGATGGCTATCGCGAGTCGGATGGCAAGTTCCATATCAATTTCGGCTATGGTGGTACTCTGGACAACTGGTACGACATCCCCGACCCGAATTTCTACTACGGTATGACCAAGATGGAAGGCATTATCTTGAATATCATCCCCAACATGGGACCTTTGGCCGTTCACGAAACCACCACCCAACAGCCGTTAGAGGTTTATCCCAATCCCGTTTCTGATTTCCTTTACGTGAAGAACCTTCCTTGCGAAAAGGTTGAGTATTCCATTTTCAATTTGATGGGACAAGAAGTGGCTGCAGGTTCCTCAAGTGGAACCATTTCCGTGGCCGGATTGGAAAAAGGAGTTTATTTCTTGCAGGTTAAAGGAGAAAACTTCTGTGAAACGACGAAATTCGTTGTGAAATAAACCATTATGTCAGAACTGAAAGCGATATTATCAGGCAGAATCAGCGGCTACGATGCCAAGGCGTTGGCCAAAGCCGATTTCAAGGAAGAACTGTTTCAGTTGCTTTTCGACCCCGACAAACGCACTTCCGACAATGCCGCCTGGGTGCTGACCCATCTGCCCAAAACCGCAGACTCCTGGCTGACTGAACGTCAAGACATCCTAATTGATGAGGCCATGCGCACGGCAAGCACCACCAAACGCCGCCTCATCATGGACCTCTTGGAACGGACCTCTTTTGACCCCGACCACACCCGCACCGATTTCCTCGATTTCTGCTTCAACGCCATTCTTTCCGATGAACCCATCGGCGTGAAGAGCTTAGCCGTCAAGTTGGCGTACGCGCAGAGTGTGCATTATCCCGAGCTACTCGAAGAAATCAACGCCACCCTTCGGATGATGGAGCCAGAGGAACTTCCTGCGGCTTTGAAGCACCTCAGAGGGAAGATGCTTGCAAAATAAACTAATAACAGCAACGCAAAATAAACTAATAAAAACTGCCGCAAATAATAAAACCCTGCAGCACAAAGTGGAGCGTTTTTATTACTTTTTGCTGTAAATATGTTATTGAAATAGAAAGAGTTATGTATCTTTTGCGTCAAAAACCAATAGTAGTAAGACAAAATAAACTAACAACAGCGAAGCAAAATATACTAATAACAGCAAGACAAAACAACTAATGGATGGGATGTATTGAAGAGTTTGGGAGGATGATGGAATAATGCGTTTTGGTTATTGATTACTTAAATTCAGGTGGGGGACAATTTGTACCCCTACTGGAATGAAGGCGGCTGATGGAAATTGAGGAATAAAACATTTTGCCGAATGAGGAAAGATTTGTATTTTTGCGGTGATAAATAATCGTTCTATAAGGTTGCATTATGAAGAATGTTGTAGAAATTCCAAAGGCACAAGTGATTATGACTTTCGTGGCCACTTGTGTCGAAACCACTGCCCGACTGCTGAACACATCTTATAAAGAGGTGTATCAACGGATGAAGCGCGTGGGGCTGATAGAGCGGTTCATACTTCCGCACTACGAAACCCTTCATAGTGAGAGCCGAGAGAACCTTGTGGAGGTGTTGGTTGAATGTCTGAACAATTGGAAGGGCAGGAAATGAGTGAAGCGATGGAACAGAAGCAATCTGAAGACCCTGTTAAATCATCTGTCATACAGGAGATTATCATGAGCAACCGCATTGGCGCCATTTCAATGGAGTTGGCCAAGCGGCTCAATATTGAACCCGTGAAAGCGCTCCAACTGTTTTACGAAAGCCAGACCTGCGCCGACCTGCATGACAAATCCACGGGACTATACCTTTATGGAGATTTGTATGTGGCGGATGAGTTTATGCGGGAGATGGAGTATGAATTATAGGTATGGATGAAGCATCGGATATGATCATCAATGAAAATGGAATAATTTCATATTTCAAACAATAAAAACAGCTATGACACGTTAAGTAATAAATAAAGTAAATTATTATGTATAACATTAAGACACTTCGAGGAACAATATTCTGTCCGCCCACTAAGTATACAAAGGAATTTGTTGCATCTCTAGGAAACTTGTGCGAAGGATATTTGCCTGTTATAGTTCGGGACAATGGAGCTCTGCCAGTGTTCCCTATTTGGCAACTATCTTCTCCTGATGACAAAGAGGCAATATTGTTTAATGGTGAAAAAATCGACCTTGTACAGGTGGTGGGAAATGAGATTGACGATGCAGCCGTTCACGCCTTTTCAGAGCGTTGCAAAATCGTCTTTAGTAAGATACTGGAACTTAAGAGTCATCCTTGCACTCGAATTGCTTTGGCACCTTCAGTTATTATAACAGATAAAGGAGTTAATTCTACTCCATTGTATAATCGTTTGTTTGCGATCCGCGTGTTTGACGGATCTAATCTTGAATCAAGCGATTTGTCTCAGGTTTATAGAATCAATAAAACACTTGGTACAAATGAAGTTAAGATCAACCATGTCGCAAATTTCCATGCAGAGAGTGAATTGGTGATAAATCAAATTCATGAGCGCTATATGGGCGATTTTGATATCAATACAATGGTGAACCCTGATTATAAATTCACAATAGATGATGTAAAGGCGTTTTTTGACTTTGCAACTAATAGTTTTAATGCTTTCTATAAATTGTATTTTCCAGATAATGAATAATGGCTACTTCTGTTTCTCAAAATAGTCTATATCAGCAGTTGGCAGACATGCAAGAGCTAATGAATAAGTTGACCTCGCCTTGGATGTCAACCATTGAAGCTCTTGCCAAACGTCCATGGCCAGTAGACTTTGACACATATTCAGAGGCGTTTAAGAGCTACTCTTCACTGGCTGATTTATACCGAATGCCTGCCTATTTAGATAGTTCTGCATTTACTAGGCAGGATACGGAAGATGGAGTGAAGAAAAAAGAAGCCAGCTCTAATAGCAGTTCTACTAGACAAGAAACCTCAGTTACTACTACAGAAACAACACGCATTGATGATGTAAACAAAGCCAATAAAGAATATTTGGATTATCTTCGCTCTCGAACGGATGAGATTGCCAATGCCATCTCGCGTACAGAGTTTGAAGATGGAATGGATAATGACATCACTCTTCTGATAAGGTCATTTGCAAAGAAGAATAAATCTGCTACGTATAATTGGCTTGATGAATTGTATAGTAAAAATCTTAATAGACCGTTTGTTGTGCAGGGTATCTTGAGATCGTTGGCAATGATAACGGAACGAGGTGATGAAAACATTTTACTCCCAATCGTTGTTGCTGGATTGAGAAGTGGTAATTCTGCAGAACAAGAAGCTGCCATTATGGTGATAGAAGAATGGCGAACAAAAGAGTGTTTAGATGCTATTAGCAGTGTGACAGCATTTTCCTCTGAAATAATTGCTGATTATGCCAAGATGGTAAGAGAAGAATTGAAAAAGGAGCTTTTTCCATGTTGATACGAAGTATTGCAAGTTTGGCAAGATGGGACGGGTCAACAATTGTTCATCGCCCCGATGCGACAACAGCAGGTGATGTAATTTCAGACTTGCGCACGCAAAATAACACTTTGTCTGTTTGGCGTGCTGATAGTGATGAAGATATTAACGATGCAATAGTGGCCATGTCGCTTAATCGTAATGATGTGTCAAAAATGATCGCTCTGCTTTTGGATGAAGAAGAACTAACTGCAATGCAAATAGATTTTTCAGACAAGAATCCGGGCAAAGCACCTGGAGCGATAGAGGACATCAAGAAAAAGCATCGAGATTTGGTGGAGATTGATTACAAGCGACTTGGTGTTTTGTCTAATTATATGCTTAGAATTGTACACGATAAATCAAAGAGAATTGAAGTTTCAAAGCCTAACATGAAAAAGCTATTGGAACAGTATAGGGACGGGGAAAAGATAATTCTTGATGAAATGAATGACGATTTACGTAATAATTTAAACTGGTAAAATATGGCATCATTAAATATGGGCATTTCATACGACCTTACGTATGACGAAATTGACAGATTGGTGGCAGAAGGGCGTAAAGGTAATTACGCTTTTGGCTACCTCGACGAACGAGGAGTTTTCATTGTACGCTATGTTGGTCGATCGGATACTGATTTAAGAGAACGTATCAAGCATGGAATCACAGATATGGAGACCGATCCTACTTGTCGTTATGAGCGTTTTAAGTTCAGCTATGCTGAAACAGATAAAGAAGCATATGAGAAAGAGTGTCAAAACTACCATGATTTTGGTGGACCTGAAGGTTTTTTGGTAAATAAGAAGCATCCTGATAAACCAGAGGGATACACGGGCATTTGCCCAATATGTGGGGAATAATAGTGTCCTTAAAATATACATATCTTTGCACCCATAAACCAACAAAAACACCCAACATATCGAACAAACAAAATAGAACATAACTAACATATTTAAAAGCGTTTTCGCTCTAACTGACTTCTTGAAGTTCCACATATCAAGCCCAGTTTAGTAAAGCGGTAAACGCCTACGAGTAATCGTGGGCTTTACTTACTTACTGGGCAGGTCGTGGAACACCTAAGAAGTCGTAAGAAAAGTTCCACGATTTTTTATGCCCAGTAACGAAAACACAAAACAAATCAAAAGCCGCCAAAGGGTGGCTGACCATGGCGAGGTGTTCACCAATCCGCGCGAGGTGAACGCCATGCTCGACTTGGTGCGCGACGAGTCGTTCCGACTCGACAGCCGCTTTCTTGAGCCTGCCTGTGGCGACGGGAATTTCCTCATCGAGATTCTGCGCCGCAAACTTTCCCTATTGCAAGACATTAAATCCCAAACGGAATGGGAGTTCAAGAGCCTGATTGCCGTAGGCTCCTGCTATGGCATTGACATCTTGCCCGACAATGCCGAGGCTTGTCGCGAGCGGTTGTTTGCCGAAGTGATTGACCAAATTGGTAAAAAGGGGTGTGCAAGCGGTTATGAAGAAAGCCTCCGATACATGCTGCAAAAGAACATCGTCTGCGGCGATGCGCTGACCTATCGCACTGCCGAGGACAAGCCCATCGTCTTCTGCGAATGGACACCCATCGCGGGCAGCATGCAGTTCGCGCGACGCGATTTCCAATTTGACTTTCTCGTCACGCAAAGCCACCAGTACAGCCTCTTCGACGAGCAAGGCGAAGTGCAGAGTCTCGACGAGCCTGTGCGTACCTATCCACCATTGCATTACACCCAACTTTACCGATATGAAGAACACGTATAGCCCCGACATCCTCAATTGCTTGGCCAATTTGAGCAGCGACGAGGTCTTCACCTCGCCCGAGTTGGCCAACCAAATGCTCGACCTGCTGCCACAGGAGTTGTTCCGTTCCAGCAAGACGCGCTTTCTTGACCCATGCAGCAAAAGCGGTGTCTTCCTGCGCGAGATTGCCAAACGGCTGTTGGCAGGGCTGGAAGAGCAGATTCCCGACTTGCAACAGCGCATCGACCATATTATGACCCAGCAGGTCTTCGGCATTGCCTGCACCGACCTCACTGCTGAGATGAGCCGTCGCACACTCTATTGCACTAAGCAGGCCAACGGTGAGTATAGCGTGGCCACCTGTTTCGACGATGCGCAAGGCAACCTGCGCTATATACGATGCCAACACACTTGGGAGAACGGCAAGTGTAAGCATTGCGGTGCCAACCGTGCTCAATACGACCGCGTAGAAACCATTGAGACCTATGCGTACCCATTTTTACATAATTCAATCAAAGAAATATTTCATAAAAATATGCAATTCGACGTAATACTAGGAAACCCGCCGTATCAACTTGAAGATGGAGGTGCAAGAGCAAGTGCAAAACCGATTTACCAACTTTTTGTTGAACAAGCACAGAAAATCAAACCTCGTTATTTAGTTATGATTATACCAGCACGATGGTATTCTGGAGGTAAAGGATTGGATGCTTTCCGAGAAAATATGATTACTTGTGGAAAGATACGTGTTCTCGTCGATTATTTTGATGCAACAGAGTGTTTTCCAGGAATAGACTTATCAGGTGGGGTTTGCTATTTTTTGTGGGATAGAGATAACAAAGGATTGTGTGAAGTTACGAATGTTAGACGTGGAGAAATAGATAAGAAGACTCGCAATTTGTCATTAAATGGTTCGTTTGTTCGTTTCAATAAATCTGTTTCTATTGTCCAGAAAGTACAGGATAATAACTTTCAGAGTTTTTCATCCATGATAAGTTCTCGTAAACCATTTGGTCTAGAAACGAATGTGGCTATTTCTAAACAGAAAAAGGTGAATAGTGTTACATTATATGCATATCCTGAAAATGGATATGTAGAAAAGACAAATGTGATAGCCAATAAAGAATGGATAGACAAATGGAAGGTTTATGTTTCGTATGCCTATGGTGAGCGTGGCGACTTCCCATATTATGTGATTGGCAAGCCGTTTCTTGGGAAAAAAAATACCTGTTGCACAGAAACATATTTAGTCGTTGGACCAATGGAAGAAAAATTTTATTGTGAGAATGTTATGTCGTATATGAGAACGAAATTTTTCAGGTTTCTTGTACTGCAAAAGAAAAACACACAACATGCAACCTCCAAAGTTTATTCTCTCGTCCCAATGCAAGACTTCTCCCACCCATGGACCGACGAGATGCTATACAAGAAATACAACTTGGACAAGGACGAGATTGCCTTTATCGAGAGTATGATTCGCCCGATGGAATAACGACAAAAGACTTTGATTATGCAGACGATAGACCAGATACTTCCTAACAAGCGTCGGACGATACCGCAAATCTACATGTACGACGACACATCCTTCCCTGGATGGATAAAGATAGGACAGACCAGCCGTCACGATGTGAACGAACGCATCGATGAGCAACATCCCATCACGGAACCCTACAAGACCTACCACCTGCTGTGGCACGACAACGCCTTCTATGCCGACGGCAGTGGCGAGAGCTTCAGCGACCACGACCTGCACGAGTGCTTGCGTCGCATGGGCAAGGAACTCATTGGCGAGTGGTGCCGCTGCTCATTGCGTGAGGCACAGGCGGCCTACGTGGCAGTGCGCCACCGCGACACACAAGTAGAAACCGTGCGCGACCTCGACTACAAGATGCGCGACGAACAGGAACAAGCGGTAAAGCAGACCGCCGACTATTTCGCCAAGATGGACAAAGAAGAACCCAACCGTCCGAGCCACTACCTATGGAACGCCAAGATGCGTTTCGGCAAGACCTTCGCCACCTATCAACTCGCCAAACGGATGGGCGCCAAACGTGTGTTGGTGCTCACCTTCAAACCCGCTGTAGAAGACTCGTGGCGCGACGACCTGCTGCGCCACCGCGATTTCGAAGGCTGGCGGTATTACAGCAGTCGCATGGACGAAGAATTTCCGTCATTGTCCTCACCAAAACCATTGGTTGTCTTTGGATCATTTCAAGACTATCTCGGCAGAGACCGTTATGGCAACATCAAGCCTAAAAACGAATGGGTGCATTGCATCAATTGGGATTTGATTGTGCTGGATGAATACCATTTTGGAGCTTGGAACGACAACGCCAAGAGCTTGCTCGACCTCGGGGATGTCGATGCCAAAAAACGGCAGACGGAAGAGGACGAAGTGATGAGCGAAAGCGGCATTGACGTGGAAAATGGTCGCGCTTGGGACGACGAGGATGTGCCTATCACTGGCCAGCATTACCTTTACCTCAGCGGTACTCCGTTCCGAGCATTGGCCACGGGCGAGTTCATGGAAAACCAAATCTTCAACTGGACCTATCAGGATGAGCAGGCACAAAAAGAAGCCATCGGTGGCCCTTATTTGGAGATGCCCACCATGGTGATGATGACCTACCAGATGCCACAAGACCTTGGAGCCATGATCGAGCAATGGGACATGGACGGCTTCGACCTCAATGAGTTTTTCCGTGCCGAAGGAAAGAAATTTGTCCACGAAAAAGCCGTGCAGAAATGGCTCGACATCATCCGTGGCAAGGCACCTATCTTCGGCGACAATAGTTCGCCTCTGAACCGTCCTGTACCGTTACCTTTCGAAGACATGCGTCTGCTCGACCTTTGTGCCCACACGATGTGGTTCTTGCCCAATGTGGCTTCGTGCGATGCCATGGAAGCACTGCTTCACCGTCCGGCCAATGGATTCTATCAAAACTACACCATTATCAACTGTAGTGGCACCAAGGCAGGTATCGGAATCGATGCCCTTGGGCCAGTGCGTGAGGCTATGGGCGACAATCCGTTGAAGACGCGCACCATCACGCTGACCTGCGGCAAACTGACCACAGGCGTAACGTTGCGTCCTTTGGGCGGACTGCTGATGCTGCGCAATTGCTCAAGTCCTGAGACCTACTTCCAGACGGCTTTCCGCGTGCAAAGTCCGTGGACGGCTACGGACGAGGACGACCCCACGAAGAAAACCATCCTCAAACCCACCTGCTACGTGTTCGACTTCGCTCCCAACCGTGCCTTGCGCGAAGTGGTGACCTACGCCAATCAATTGGATGTGGACAGCAACCGTCGCATCACTGACAAAGTAGATGAGTTCATCAACTTCCTGCCTATCCTTCAGTTTGATGGCAGTTCCATGAAACGGGTGGATGCCACAGAGATACTTGATTTTGTCGATAACGGCACCAGTGGAACATTGCTTGCCCGCCGTTGGAACAGCGCACAATTAGTCAATGTCGATAATGCCACCCTTCAACGAGTGCTTGACAATCCCGAGGCGTTGGCCACCATCATGAAGATTGAGGGCTTCCGCGCCTTGGGCAGCGACATCATCGAAAACATTGTCAACCGAGCCGAAAAAATCAAGAAGTTGAAGCGCGAGGCGGGCGAGAATAACGACCCCAAGAAGAAGAAAGAACTCACCGCCGAGGAGAAAGAATACCGTTCCAAGCGGCGCGAGGTGCAGGAAAAACTAATGAAATTCGCCACCAGAATCCCCATCTTCATGTACCTCACTGATTATCGTGAAGAAAGTTTAGAAGATGTCATCCGCAAACTGGAACCCAAACTATTCGAGCGCGTCACAGGCCTGACCATCGACGACTTCGACCTGCTTTTGCGTGTCGGTGTCTTCAACCGCGCCCAGATGAACGACGCCATCCTGAAGTTCCGCCGCTACGAGGATGCCTCATTGGAATACACCGGCATAAACCGCCACGCCACCGCCACCCGCATCGGCTTGATGGACAGCACCGTGCCTATTGAGGCGATGCTGGGCATTCCACAAGACTGACAAAATGTGATCTGTTTGGATGAAAAGATGTATCTTTGCCCCAAACAAAAACACCTCATCCCATGAATCACCCCATTCAAGAAGGCTATATGCCTTATCTCGGCTACCAGACTTACTACCGCATTGTCGGTGAACCTTCAAGCAAGCCCGCACTGCTTTGTCTGCATGGCGGACCAGGCAGCACGCACAACTATTTCGAAGTCTTAGACCGCATTGCCGACACAGGCCGTCAGGTCATCTCCTACGACCAAATCGGCTGCGGCAACTCCTACCTCGACGGCCATCCCGAACTGTGGACCCAAGAGACTTGGATCAACGAGCTCATCGCCTTGCGTGAACACCTGCACCTCGACCAACTCCATCTTCTCGGCCAGTCGTGGGGCGCCATGCAGGCCATCGCCTATATCATCGACTGCCAGCCCAAGGGTATCAAGTCGGTCATCCTTTCTTCGGGCCATGCCTCCAGCTCGCTGTGGGCCAGCGAGCAGCACCGCCTCATCAAATACATGTCGGCAGAAGACCAAGAGGCCATCCGCCATGCCGAAGCCACGGGAAAATGGGACGACCCCGACTACCTCCGCGCCAACGAGCATTACTATGAGCGTTATGTCATCAGCGTGGATGAAAACTCGCCCGAGTGTATCCGTCGCCCGAAACGTGCCGGCAACGAAGCCTACCTCTATGGCTGGGGACCCAACGAATACCAACCCTTGGGCAATCTGGTCGACTTCGAATACACCGACCGTCTGCACCAAATCAAACAACCTTGCTTGATTTGCAGCGGCACCCGCGACATCTGCACCCCCGTGGTGGCTGCCTCGCTCTACGAGAACATCCCCAACAGCCGCTGGGAAGTCTTCAAGGGCGCACGCCACACCTGCTTCGTCGAGCAAACCGACAAATACTGCAAGATACTGGAGAAGTGGTTGGAGGATAATGATTGAGACTCTGACCTTAGCGTCTAATAGTCTCCTGTCCCCTACTTACAATGCTCTACAAAGCATGAGAAAATCGCTAAGCTATCCAAATCCGTCCTGAAAAGATATTCGGGATGCCATTGGACGGCCCAGACAAAACGCTTGCCCAGCATTTGCACCGCTTCGACGATGCCGTCGGGAGCGATGGCCATCGCTGTCAAGCCTTTGCCAAGGTCTTTGACGGCTTGGTGGTGCAGCGTGTTTACTTCAAGGCTGTCTTTGCCTAACAACGACTTAAGGTCGCCACTCAATTGGACTTGATGCGAAGGAACGCCGTAAGGCTTGCCTTGCCGGTGGGCGATTTCCGAAGGATGCTGCGAGGGCAGGTCCTGCCAAAGCGTGCCGCCCAAAAACACGTTGATGAACTGAAGCCCCCGACAGATGCCGAGGACAGCCTTGTCCGCTTGCAGGGCTTTCGACAGTAAGAGCGTTTCCATCTTGTCGCGTTCCGGACTGGCAACGATGGTCCCTGTGGCATCCTTCATCCCATAAAGTACGGGCGAGACATCCTGCCCGCCGGTAAACAAGAACCCATCGCAGGTCTCCGCCATCTGATTTGCGTCCGACTCCGACATTTCAAGGGGCAAGACGATAGGAAGACCTCCCGCAGCCTTGATGCCGTCCAAATAGTCGGGCAGCATCCAAACGCTTTGGCGTTCCACATCCCAAAGTGGGGTGACGCCAATCATCGGCTTTTTCATTGTTTCCACCGTTTCAGCATCGGGAAAAACTGCTGCATCATGTCCTTGTACTCGTCGCGGGTCATGGGCTTGGGCATGTTTTTGTTCACTTCGTCAACGAACTGGGCGCAGAACTCGATCATCTCGTCCATCGTGCAGTCCCGGGTGAACTTGCCATCCTTGTAGCAATACATGCAATAGTCTTCGTTCTTGCTTCCGTCGGCATTCGTGCCGAGGATTTCATCGGTGAGCGGCATTCCGCAGCTCTGACAGAATTTTTGTTCCATTTTTTAGTGTTATTTGATTGTCTGTTTGTCCTGTTCAAGCTTCTCTTTGGCCTGACGGATTATTTCATCAGCTTCTATCGTCTCTTGAAACAACTGTTGGCTAGAAGTTCCTTCTTCGCTGTGTTCATTGTTCACTGAACGCATTTGGCTGAATTCTTTCAGTTCCTCTTCGCTTACTTTCATCATCTGCATACAACGGTTGCGTGTTGTCTGTAAGGACTTCAAAAACGCGTAACTGACATAATAATACATTGGAAAACCGAGGTCAAGGAAGCTTTCTATGTATTGAGCGTATCCCGATTCGAGTACATCCTTTTTCAATTCATCCAACACTTGTTGTTGGTAAGAACGACGCAGGCTGTAAAAAGAAGAGACCTCGTGGACAAAGTTGACATTGCCGAGGGTGTTGAACGTCTCGATATTAGAAGAGAAAATGTTTTCTGTCGTTTCAGAAAACTCCTCAGCGGCAACCGTAACGGCTGGCATGATATTGAAACGCAGGCTGTCGAAATACTCGGGGTGACGCGCAACCTCTAATTCCGCTTCTTTTGCCTGATGAATTGCGGATTCGGCTTTTTGCACCTGTTCAATGGTTTTGTCAAAGTCATAGAGGATCATCATGACCATTTCCTTCTTGGCGGCCGCTTTATGGCGTCTCTCGATGATGGCAGAGGTGCCGAAGGTGAGTATGATGGAGAAGGTTGTCGCGAGAAGCGTCAACAGAAACTGTTTGGTGCCGGACGAAGGTTTTTCTTTCATATTCTTTTCATTTTAGTTGGTATGCCTTATATCGTAGCCATTCCTCTTGGAGGTCAGCCTCATGCTCACCCATGAAAAACGTTGCTTGTAGGTCATCCTTGAAAGGCGTCCAGTTGCCACAAATCACGCCATCGTGGGCGATGATAGGCTGGAAGATGCCGCTGTTGTTGTGTGCCTTGTGGCTATAATCGGGCGAGAGGACAACGTCGCGGCTCTTATAACCGATAAGGTATTCGTCATAAGGCGGAATCAGGAGGTATCTGCCTTTGCGGAAACCACGGGTGCGGCAGTCGGCGGTCAGATAGAATTCCCGTTTCGGTTGTAGAGACGTTGCGCGCAACGTCTCCACATGCAGGTAATCACCTAACAATTCCATCCCTCGCCTGCAATCATTGATGTTCAGCCCCGACCACCACACGAAATCCTCCAACGTGGCCGGCTGGCGGCTTTGGAAATATTTCCTTGCGAGCATCGCCAAGGTTGCGTCACGGTCCATTTTGTTGCGGTTTTTCACCTTATCGGCAGCGAGGGCGTAGGTCGCCTTCATCGGTAACAGGTCGCCGCTGCAAAGCGTCCCCGACAGCTCGGCATAGCGCAGGTGGTACGACAAGCGATGTTCGTCCATGTGGATGTCTTTTTCGGCTAAGGCTTGAATAAAATCTTCCTTTGTCGCGCTACCTTTTTCGGCTGCGGTTCGCACAAGGGTTTCACGGATTTCCGTCACTTCCTCCTCGGGGATGCTGATGTTGTTGCTCCGCATCCAGCCTTTGATGACGGCTAAAGCTTTGGCCGAACAGAGGTCGAGCAAAGCCCAATAGTCCTCGGCTGAAACGAGTTGCCAAGTGCCGCGCAACAGGTGCAGGCGGATGATTTGTCCGCTGTCGTAGGCCTGTTTGAACGCCTTGGCAGAAGGCTTCTTGGTCCGCATGGCCACGCCCCAGCGCATCAGGCGGTATTCCTGTGCTTGGATGGCGCCCATATAATTCACTACCTCCTCAGGCCTGTCGAACTGAGGGCAGATGAGTTGTTGGTTGAGGAGTCGGAGGGCGATGGGGTTCATGGCTTTGCTTATTTCTTGGGTGCGCCACCACCAAAATCGTCATACATGATGTTCTCCGCTGCAACGCCCAAATTATCAAGCATATTGACCACAGCGGCACTCATCGGGCCGGGACCGCACATATAATACTCGATGTCTTCAGGTGCTTTGTGGTCTTTCAGATAGGTGTCGTACATCACATTGTGCACAAAACCAGCGGTATATGCCACGCCAGCGGCATCGGCGGCAGGGTCGGGACGGTCCAAGGCCAGGTGGAAATGGAAATTGGGGAAGTCCTTTTCCAATTGGAGGAAGTCTTGCAGGTAGAACACCTCGTTCAGAGCGCGGGCACCGTAGAAGTAGTGCATTTCGCGGTCGCGGACGTTCAACGTGCGGGTCAGATGCATGATTTGTGCGCGCAAAGGCGCCATGCCGGCACCGCCGCCCACCCAAATCATTTCAGTTTTCAGTTGGCAGTTGTTCAGTTGTTCAGTTGTAGGGCTGTCACACTGTGGCAGCCGTACATTTAGATGTCCCGCGTCCCGCGTCCCGCAGTCCCGCGTCCCGTGTCCCAAAGTCTCAAGTCCTTTCACGTGAAATTCGCCAAACGGTCCCGACATCAGCACCTTGTCGCCAGGCTTCAAAGAGAAAATATACGACGAGGCGATGCCCGGATTGACGTTCATGAACCCCGAACGGTCGGGCTTGAAGGGTGGCGTGGCGATGCGCACGGTGAGCATAAACACATCGCCCTCAGCGGGATAGTTGGCCATCGAATAGGCTCGAATAGTCGGCTCGGTGTTGACGCATTGCAAGTCGAACATTTTGAATTTCTCCCAAGCGGGAAGATACTCAGCGCCAATCAGTTCCTTGTCGAAATCGGCATAGTTGATCTTGAACTTCGGGATGCGGATTTGAGCGTAGGAGCCGGGGATGAAGTCCATGTGCTCGCCGGCAGGCAGTTGCACCTTGAATTCCTTGATGAAGGTGGCCACATTGCGGTTGCTGACCACCGTGCATTCATATTCCTTGACATCCAAAACCGATTGAGGCACAACGATTTTCATGTCCTCCTTCACCTTCACCTGACAGCCCAAGCGCCAATGGTCTTGCACTTGTTTCCGGCTGAAGAACCCTGTTTCGGTAGGCAGAATGGAGCCGCCGCCTTCTACCACGCGACATTTGCATTGGCCGCAGTTGCCTTTTCCGCCGCAGGCAGAAGGCAAAAACACTTGTTCGTCGGCCAAAGTGGTCAGCAGGGAGTTGCCTGGCTGCACCTCCAACTGCTTGTCGTCGTTGATGGTGATTTTCACTTTCCCCTTGGGCATCAGTTTGTTGCGCACCCAAAGCAACAGGGCAACGAGCAACAACACGATGCCGAGGAAAACGGCGATACTTAGAATCAAAGTGGTTGAAAGATTCATCAAGAGTTGAATTTGAGTGCAAAAATAGTTTATTTTCGTTTCAGAATAGAATTATTGTTACCTTTGCCGCAAAATAAACTTCACAACATTATGAAACTCTCGAAAGAACAAAAGAGAATCCTTGTTTGCTGCATCCTTTACCTTGTGGCAACGGTGGCCTTCAATCTGCTGGTATTCGTTTATGGGAAGCACGATTGGAGCGGTTTCTGGACCATGACGGAAAGCATGGCTGTGGGTGCCGCAGTCGTTGCGGTATTTCTTCTCGTTGGTTCGCGCATACCGAAAAAGAAAGACGAAGACAAGCAATAGTCTTATAGTTTTATTCCCATAAATGCCATAAAAGCGATACCCATCAATCCTGTGATAATGAACGAGATGCCAACGCCTTGAAGGCCTTTGGGAATCTTGGAATAACGCAGTTTTTCGCGGATGGCGGCGATGGTGGTGATGGCCAAAAGCCAACCCAAGCCAGAGCCTAAGCCGAACACTGCCGCTTCGCCTACGTTGCCGAAGCCGCGTTCCTGCATGAAGAGCGAGCAACCCAAAATGGCGCAATTCACGGCAATCAGCGGGAGGAATATGCCCAAGGCGGAATGTAAAGCAGGCGTGAAAGTCTCAATGACCATCTCCAAAATCTGAACGATGGCTGCAATGATGGCGATGAAAAGGATATAAGTGAGGAAACTCAAGTCGACGGAGGCCAATTTGGGACTTATCCATGCCAAAGCGCCAGGCGAGAGCAAGTATTTGTTGATGAGGTAGTTGACGGGTACGGTGACGACCAACACAAAAGTAACGGCAAGCCCTAAACCCGCACTGGTCTTGACAGTCTTCGAAACAGCCAAATAGGAACACATGCCTAGGAAATAGGCAAAGATCATGTTGTCAACAAAAACCGATTTTATCAGAAGCTTGAACAATTCCATGGCCGATTAGTTTTGGTTTTCTTGCATTTCGGGGTGACGGGTGCACTGGATCCAAATGATGACACCGACGATGATGAGCGCCATGGGCGGCAATATCATCAGGCCGTTGTTCATGTAGCCAGCTTCGTAAAACGATTGCGGTATAACTTGATAGCCAAGCAGTGTCCCCGAGCCAAGCAACTCGCGGAAGAACGCCACGACGACAAGAATCAAGCTGTAGCCCAAACCATTGCCCAAGCCGTCCAAGAACGACTCCCAAGGCCCGTGCGACAAGGCGAAGGCTTCCAAACGCCCCATGATGATGCAGTTGGTGATGATAAGACCCACGTAAACAGAGAGTTGCTTGCTGACATCGTAGGCAAAGGCTTTCAAAAACTGGTCGATGAGGATGACCAAGGCGGCCACCACGACGAGTTGCACGATGATGCGGATGCGCGACGGGATGCCCTTGCGCAGCAACGAAATGATGAGGTTCGACAAGGCCGTCACCACGGTCACGGAGGCACCCATCACCAAGGCGGGCTTGAGTTGGGCGGTCACGGCGAGGCACGAGCAAATGCCGAGCACCAACACCGTGACGGGATTGGTCTTTCTGAGGGGTTCTATGACGAGTTTCTTGAAGTTGGGCATAATATCATACAAAACTATATCATACAAATTTATATCATATAAAACTATTTCATCGCATCGCTCGGTTGTAGTTGCTCAAAAAATAATTTGTATTTCTCCAAAGTGTTTTCAATCATTTCTTTAACACCGTTTGATGTTTTTGTCGCTCCCGTGATGGCGTCGAACTCGATGGGGGCGATTTGTCCGTTTTTGCGGATTTGTTTCCCTCTGAATTGGCCTTGGAACTTCTCCGTGGTGATTTCGCCGCCTAAGCCTGGTGTTTCCGACTCGTGGTCGAAGTTGGCACCAACGATGTTGCCCTTCGTGTCGATGGCAATGAAGCCCGAAATGGGGCCCCACAAGCCTTTGCCTTTCATAGGGATGACGCTGATTTCGCGGTCGATGACGAACAGGGGCAGGGCGCCGTTGTTGTCGGGGCGACCGTTTTCGTCCAAGAGAAATTCGTCGGTGCAATGCAGCTCGTAGAGTTCCGCTGCGTTGTCGGCGTTCACGTTGGCGATGCCTGCCGCACGAAGGATGTTGATGCGTTTTTCGTTCTGCTTGTTCGTGTCTTGGAACGGCTTTAGCCAGATGGCTGCTGCGGTGAGCAAAACGGCCACGACCACAATCAAAATGGTGGCATACAAGAAGATATAACCGTTGCTATTGATGTCTTTCTTCATTTTGCGGAGGCTTTTGAGGTGACTAAGGCGCGTTTTTGGCGCATTCTGATATTCCGGGCGATGACGCAATGGTCGATGAGCGGTGCGAAGCAGTTCATCAAGAGGATGGCAAGCATCATGCCCTCGGGATAGGCTGGGTTGATGACGCGCAGCATCACGGCAAAGATGCCGATGAGCAGACCGTAAATCCATTTCCCGATGTTGGTCTGCGCCGCAGTGACGGGGTCGGTGGCCATGAAGACCGCGCCGAATGCGAAACCGCCCATCAGGTAGTGGTAGTAGAACGGCAGTTGTATGTAAGTTGAGAGTTGAGGGTTGAGAGTTGAGAGTTGTGGTAAGTTGAGAGTTGAAAGCACGTTGAACGTCAAGCCCATGAGTCCGCCACCAAGAATGACGGAAAGCATGATGCGCCAGCTGGCAATGCCCGTAACCAACAGTAGGGTTGCACCGAGTGCGATGGCAATGACCGATGTCTCACAAGTCGACCCAGGAATGGTTCCAATGAACATGTCCAAAGCCGAGGCAGTAGGCCTAATACCAGCGGCCAATTCGCCCAAAGGTGTAGCTCCCGTAATGGCGTCCGTTCCCCAAAGGTCGGCGGCAATCCATACGTTGTCGCCCGACATGCGCGTGGGGTAGGCGAAGAAAAGGAACGCCCTCGCCACCAAGGCGGGGTTGAGGAAATTCATGCCCGTGCCGCCAAAGACCTCCTTGCCGATGATGACCGCAAAGGCAACAGCCAAAGCAAGTTGCCAAAGCGGCGTGGTGACCGGCACAATCATAGGAATGATGAATCCCGTGACCAAAAAGCCTTCGTTCACCTCATGGTGACGGATTTGCGCAAAGGCAAATTCGATGCTCAAGCCAACGATATAGGACACCGCCAGCATGGGGAGCATTCGTAGGAATCCAAACCAAAGACAGTAAAGTAGGGCTGCCACATTGTGACAGCCGTCCAAAGGATATGGCCAATCGGTTGAATGCAAGGCCGTTTGGTAGCCGATGTTCCACATGCCGAAGAGCATGGCAGGGACGAGGGCGATAACAACCATGATCATGGTGCGTTTCAAATCAATGGCGTCGCGCACATGGCAGCCGCTCTTTGTGACGCGGTTGGGCGTGAAGGCAAAGGTCTCGAAAGCCTCGAAAGTCGATTGCAGCCATGCAAATTTGCCGCCCTCCGTGAAGTTGGGCTTGATTTTGTCGATGAAACGGCGTATGGAGTTTGTTTTCATGCCGCAAAAATAAAGGTTTTATCAATTCATCATTCAAATAAAATGAAAGCCGTCCTCAGACGGCCATATCCATTCAAAAAAGAATGGCGGTGCTTGATAATGAGATTGCAAAAATACAACTTTTTCCCTTTGCGACCACTTTTTTTCAAGGAAAATAATCCCTAGATTCATGAGACAATCGCAGTTGGAGGCGTGCCTGCTCCGGCAGATTTCACCTTTGACAAAGGGTTATGCTGCTGATTATGAACTTGTAAAAGACGGCTTGTCGTGGTGGTTAACGCACCACAAATTTCTGCGTCTCGCCTGCAAACGTAATGAAATACATGCCCTTGGGCAGGTTCGAGACATCAATCTGTTGTGTTTGGCCAATGATTTGGCCCGTCAGAAGGGTTTGGCCTATCGGGTTGGTGATACGGTAGGTCTGGTCTGGTAGAGACGTTGCGCGCAACGTCTGTACAAACAAGATACCGTTCGACGGGTTAGGATAAACCGTAAAGGTCCCTGAGCCTGCCGAAAGGCCGTTTTCTTCCACATCCAAAACCACCTCCATCGGGGGGAAGACGATGTTGTCCAACCAAACGCAGTCCTCGCCGCCCGTGGCGCCGCCGTCTTTCTCGTAGCTCCATGTGAGGCGGTGACTGCCTTGCGGAATCATGTAACTGATTTTGGTCCAACCGGTTTCGCCCGACCAGCGACCCGTGCGCACATCGTCGACGTAGAACACCAGGAAGTCGTAGCCGGTTTCAGTCGAGGTCTTCACGTAGAAGCTGATTTCGTTGTCGCAGGCGAAGTCGTAGTCGACGCTCATGTAGGCCGAACAGCCGTGGTCCATCGGGCGTGTGTGGGCGCAATGGCTGCCTTCGTAGGCGCCGTTGGCGATGATTTCCCAGCCGCCCTCGCCGTCGAACTGCCAGTCGTATTGGCTGAAGTCACCTGTTTCAAAGTCTTCCAGCTCGCTGTCCACATTGATGAAATAGGTGTCGCGGCTGAGGTAGTTGCCCGAATAGGTGAGCAGTTCCAGCTCGTAGGCCTTGGCGCTTCGTGTGCTGGCCACCCAGAAGGTGAAGTCCACGGAGAAGGTCTCGCCAACGGCCAAGTCGCCGATGCTGAACACATGATCTTGATATTCAATGGCGGCGGCTTCGCAGTTCACGGCAAAATAGGTGTCGGGCGAGAGGCTGTGGCCCGTGTTTTGGCCCGTGAGGTGCAAAGTGATGACTTCGCCTTGGTTGGCCATGCCGTTGCCATTGCCGCTGACTTCTTCCATCGTCGCCGAGATGGGACCATAGTTTGGCGCGTTGACCGTAATTTCAAACTGGCTTACCCATGATTCGCAGCCGCTGGTACACTCGAGTTCAATAGGAATCACTGTCTGGTCGGGCACGTTGTCGCTCAGTCTGATTTCAAAAGCATTGTCGATAGTCACCGAACCATAAGCGTCGATATGCTCTATCATGTTATGGCTTTGTGTGATGCTAAGATATTCAGGCATAAGGCAATGTAACCAAGCTTCCACATCGCCGGCTTCTACGTTGCCCACGTTACGGAACGTCACGTTGAGGCTCTGGTTTTCGCCGAAGTCCACCTGTCCGTCGGGGTCGTTGAGGGTGTAGCTGTCGATGAGCACATGGGCGCAATTGGTGTCGTTGAAACGAAGCGTCATGTGTTGCGGCCAGCCGTTCATGCCGGTGACGTAAAGGTCGAGCAAGTCGGTATTGTTGACGGGCGCAAAGCGCAGTTCGGATTCGCCTTCGTGGTTTGTCGTGGCAAGGGCAATCAGCTCTTCGCCTTTGAAGAGGCGGCACTCGAAGTTATAGACGCCTTCGCCGTTTTCGTCCTTTACCTTGACGGGGATGCGGTCGGCACCCACGATGAGGATAGTGTCGCACTCAATTTCGGGCGTGAAAGGCTCGTCGAACCAGGCGTTTAAGGCCACATCTCCCATGATGTTGAGGGCGTAGAGCGTCCAGCGCAGCACCCCGATTTCACCATCCATGGTGACGAAAGGCGCGGTCTGTATCTTGCTTTCCTTCAAGGCACTGCCGAGACCCGCGATGCGTTCGTGGCAGTGGGCGTCGATGAGTTCGCGATGGTAGTGGTTGGAGGGACCGTCGCCCGTCTGGCTGTACCAGCCATAACGCGAGTTGCCGATGGCGGCCACGGCACCTGTTTGGTTATTGACCATGCGCTCCAAGATGCAGTCGTCGGCAAAGTCGCCACAGATGCAGCCTTGGCTCTTGAAAATGAAATAGTTATGGTCTTGTCCGTTGGCACCCGCGAAGAGGCTCGGCGTGATGTCCCAGTTGTACCAGCCCGAAACATAGCTCGTGTTGGCGTGACCGAAGTGGTTCACGTATTGGCAGCCGTCGTTGATGGCAGCGGCCAACTCGTTGGGATTCCAAGCATGGGTAGGCGACTCATAGATGCGCACGAAATCATAGTCTTCGGGGTAGCCATAGGTGGTGTAGCCGTTGAAGCTACACTCACCGATGAGGCGTTCGAGGTCGGTGCTGGCATATACGCCGTCGCCGAGATGTTCGCCACCGAGGATGGGACGACGGAACTCGCCTAAAACAGGTGAGGTGGTGTAGCTGAAGGTCTTGGAAAGGATGGTTTGCAGCTGGTTGGCATTGTTGAAAGGCAGGCGGGCGATGGCCAATTCGGGCAACAGGTCGTCCTCGCCGATTTCGCCCCATTTGTTGTCGCCGTCGTCGTTGAGCGTGCCGTCGAGGCAGGCGTAATAGGTGTCGGAAGGCACATGGTCCTCGTAGCCTGGCTGGGCGTTGCACCACAGGCTGCGGTAGGGCACCAAGTCGACGTCGCCGCCCAGCATCACCATAGAGATGCCGTTGTTTTCGTATTCTTGGATGATGTAGTTGCGGATTTTCTCGGGGTTGTCGCGACCGTCCATGGCAGCGTAGATGTCCTCCAAGGCCGTCACGCGGACGCGCAAGCCACGACCCGCGTAAAGTGCCACATAATCAGTAAAACTACCCACATATTGCGAAGGCGTGATGAGCAGGATTTCGTAAGTGGGCAGTTGGCCGTCACGACGGGCATAACTTTCCATCATCTGGGCATTTTGTGCCAAGTGGCAAATGCTGTTTTGCGTCTCGGGCCTGAGCCAAAGTTTGCGGCTGTGGTCGGCGCGAGAGGCTTGGTAGTCGACGGTTACCGTCACCGTTTGGGCATAGCTGACCTTGCCCAAGGCAGGGTTGTATTTCACGGGCGTGAAGCCTCCGAAGGCAAACGACACGCCGTTGAGCACTTGCGTGCTGACCGTGTTAAATGTCTTGTTCGGGTAGGTTGCGTTGGAGCGGTAAAGCGCCTCGTTTTTCTCGAAGACCATCGGGCTGTCGTCGGAGATGGGACGCGCCTTTTGGGCGGGCATAAGGTTGTAGTGTCCTTCCAGCTCCGTGAAGTCGCTCAAAGTCACGCGGATGGCGGTGGCTTCGGTGTTTTGCGGCAGCATCAGGCTGATGCTCTGCCAAGGCAGCAGCGGCTCGCCGACAGTGCCGTTCGAGAGCGTTCGCTCGAATGAAATCGTTTGGTATTCACCCATTTGCTGAACCTTGGGCTGACCAAAATGATAGACATGTTCGATGCTTTGCGCCGAGGCGAAGAGGCTTGCGGCGAGCAACAATAATAAGGTAAATGAGCGTTTTTTCATCGTAAAAAAGAAATTGTCAGGCCGCAAAGATACATTTTTTTTGCGGCCTGACAATCCCGATGGAAAAAACGTCAATTAACGCACCACAAATTTCCGCGTTTTGCCTTTGGCGTTTTTATAACGCTTCAATTTCTTCTGTAGAGAGACCTGTATATTTAACTATTATTTCCGTCGCTACACCATCGGATTTCATATTGTGGGCAATTTTCAGTATTCCTTTTCTCTCGGCTGTCTCAAGTGTGCTTGTGTAATCCCAATACTCTTTTTGGCTCGCTTCATATTGCCTGCGTTCAGCCTCTGAATACCTCGCAATTTCAGCCTGTTCAAAGAGTTTCTTGAAAACGCGGTCTTGCAAGGCTACTGGGCGTTCAAGCAGTCGTGAAAGATTGCGCAACACAAACATCCATTTGTCAAACATGGTCACCAATTCGTCTTCGGACTTGTTGAACTTCGGCATTTCGAGATAGACAAACGTCAACTTGTCATAAAACACATGGTTGTCTTCCACGTCCTTCAGTTTGATCTCGTGACGATAACTGTTGGCAGGGTATTCGTTATTGGGGAACTCGAAGTTAAGAATACCAACGGTATAGACATTCTCCAAGTGATAATCCCACTTCCCCTTTGGAGCCTGTTGGCGAATGGGCGTGGTAGCGTAGTAAACACTACGGTCTTTGAAATAGGTTTGCTCGGCCTTCTGCATTTCAACGATGAAACGGCTACCATCCATTGCTGTGCAATATACATCGAATATGGAACGCCGGTCACCGTAGCCGTCACCTAAATTCTCGCCATTGAGGTACTTTACGTCCTCAATCTCCTTTTCGCTTCCGTTGAACAGCGCATTGAGGAAACTGATGAGTAAGTCCTTGTTCATCTCCGTGCCAAACAGTTTCTTAAAGCCGAAGTCGGTGTACGGATTAATGTATTTTTCCTTGTTGTCTGGTACCATAGCCGTTCTGTGTCTTATTGTCCGCGCAAATATACAAAGAAACTTTTATTCACCTAATAATTCACCACAAATTTCCGCGTTTCGCCTGCAAAGGTAATGAAATACATTCCTTGCGGCAATGACGAAACATTGATTTGTTGGTTTTCAGTGATGATTTGGCCTGCCAACAAGGTTTGGCCCATCAGATTGGTGATACGGTAGGTTTCCGCTGTAGGGCTGTCACACTGTGGCAGCCGTACAGATATGTTCAAGACATCATTGGTCGGATTAGGATAAACCGTCAAGGCCCCTGAGCCTGTCGAAGGGCCGTCCTCCTCCACACCATGTACCTCCGAATAAACCGCGTCGCAGTCCTCGTCGCCGTATTTGAACACCAGTTCGCCTTCGCTCCAATAGCAGCGCATACCTTCCACGCGGATGCCGTCGCCGTTGTCCATCAGCCTTTCGGGGAAGAAGCTGGTGAGGTGGCCGATGCCGCACACGATGTTGCCGCTGAAGAGGCCTTCGGGGTCGCTCACGCGCAGCATCCGATAGGTTCTGCCCTCGTATTCGATTTCTTCCACCGCGTCCACATGCATCGTTAGCGTTTCCGTGCCGACTTTGATGACCCAACTGTCGCCTTCTTGGGCACCAAAGTCATATAGCACGGTGAATTCCTCCAAGGTCTTGTTCCACCAATACAGCTTGCCGTCGCGTTCATAGACATATTCATGCGTTATCTCTTCATGAAGACCCTTGTCGTAAAGCGTGTTGATTTTCACAAGGATATGCGTTGGTTCGTCGTTGATGATGGTGTCGCCCGCCTGATAGAGGTATTGGTAGGTGATGCTGCCGTTCTCGTTCTGGATTTCGTAGTACCATTCTCTTGGGTAGGCGCCAGGACATTCGAGGCTGCCCGTTCCTCCTCCTGAAGTGAAGGTAAGGTCGCCAGGCAGATTGGCATAATTTGTAACGAGCAGCACATAGTATTCACCCGCTTGAGCCGTGCTCGGAATGGTACACGTTGCAGGCGAAGGGTCGTAGGAACAGTCGACCACTTTGTCCTGCGACAATTCTTCAGAGCTTTCGGGAAGCGCACCGAAGGGACCCCAGCAGCAGAAATCCACGTCAAGCGGATTGCCGTCGCTTTCCGCATTGATTTGTAGGACGACATCGCCCGGCTCTTCCATCTTGACGAAGAACCACGCTGGATTGGGCTGGGTGTAGAGACAATTGTAATCGGGGCCAGCCTCGGCGTTTTCAAGGCCGATGGTGAGTGGGAATTGCGTTACGCCATCGGCGCAGATTTGAACGGCATCGACATAGTGGCTGTTGTCTTGCGCCACCGCAATCTCACCATAGATTTCGATGTCATCAACGCAAATGGCAGATTGTCCAGAACAATAGTGGTGACGAATGGCGACATAGACCTCCTGACCGGTATAAGCGGAAAGGTCAACGGTATAGTTGTACCAGTTGCCCTGACGGTTTCCCGCATCTTTGGCGGCTATGGTCCATTCCGACAAGAGCGTGAAAGCCAACGGGTCATTGTTGACTGTAGTTGAGATGGATACCCCAAAATGCTCAGCAGGGTAGATTTCATCCAAAGCACAAGCATAGAAACGGATAACGGGCCAGTCTTCACTCAAAACCAATCGTGGTGAAACGAGAAACTCATTTGGTGTGAGAGGTTCGCCTGTGGCATAGTCCTTGGAATAAGCCATCACCATCCCATTGGAATTGTGGCCCATGCCGCCAATGGAAGGTTCCCAACAATGGCCGTCGCCGTCGCCATCGAGTGTGGTCCAACCTTGAAGGGTGCCGTCTTCAAAGTCGAAAAAGACTTGCTGCGCCACGCCACCGAGTGCGAAGGCGAGCAGAATTGCTAAAGTTAATGCTAATCTTTTCATTGTTCTAATTATTTGATTGTTAATTGATTGATTTCTTATTATCACAAAACCAGCAAAACTCTCAAAACCTTTTTTACTGGTTGGGGGAAGCACGCCAACCGGCTGCTTCCCGGCGGCAACGCGGTTGCGTGCCGCCATACGCTTTTCTTTGGACTTACTCATTGTTTTACAGGTTTTGTATGTTTTGTGATTAAACTGCATTGACGATTTCCTCGAAGCTACGGTTATCATCCCCAAGGTCCATCTTCATCTGTTTTATACGGGTTTTGCGTTTGTAGTAAGAGTCGGTCTGGGTGTCCAACAGGATGGAAATCACTTGGTTGGAGAAGCCGTTTTTCGAGAGGCAGCAGATGCGCACGTCCCACGGGCCGAGCTTGGGGTAGAGTTGCAACAGCCGCTGCGAGAAGCCGTCGAAGACCAAGTCCGTTAGACTGATGAAGTCGTTCCAGTCGTTGTCGGTCAGCTCGAAGTTGAGCGAGTCGTTGTTCACTTCTTCCGTGAGGGCTTGCGCGGTGACCATAATCTTGTTTCTCGTCATGATTTTCTGTATCGCCATCAAGTCCTTCGGCGGAAGAGTCTGCTGCTGGCGGCGTAGTTCGTCGTTGGTGCGGATCAGGTTCTCCATGTCGCTCACCAACTCATGGATGCGGTTCTGGTCGCGCTCCACCTGCCGCCCAAAGTGCTCCATCTCTAACTTGTGGTCGCTGATTTTCTTCCTCACAATCAAGAGGATGACGAGCAGGGCAATCACTGCCAGAGCAATCATCAGGTAGAGTTTCAGGTCGCGGGTGCGGTGCAGGCTCTCCAATTCGCTCTGCTGGGCTTTTAGCTCGTATTCCGCCTTGATTCTTTGGAGGTTTTCGTTGGCGTGTTCCACGTCGGCCTGCATCATGTTCTCTGTGAACAGCTGGTGGTATTGCACCGCCTGTTGGTAGTTGCCCTCGCTGTATGCGATGGCATAAAGCGTTTGATAGACAGACATTTTCAGTCCGGCACGCTCGCTGCGGAGGGCCTTGTTTAAAAACGACTTGGCCTTGTCGTTGTCGCGCGTGTAATAATAAAGGATGCCCAGGGTCATGTGGGCGATGTCGGTGTCATTATCATTGAGGCCGATTGCCAAGGCTTGGTTGACGCTCTCGATGCCTTTGGCGAAGTTGCCCGTCTCCATGTAGTAGTCGCGGCCCATTTCAAGATAGAGGTCAGCAAGCATGGCCTGGTCGTTGATGAAGGTGGCGATGCGGAAGGCCGAGTCGTAGTATTGCTTGGCTTGGGTGTATTGCTCCTGCGCTCTGACGGCACGACCGCTGTTACGGTAGGCGTTCATCAAGCTCGAGGAGTCGGCGACTTGCTTAAAGCAGTTCAGAGCCTGTTGGTGTTGGTTGAAGGCCTCCTCGAAAAGACCGTGCTTGAGGTACATGGCGCCGAGGTTGTCGCGGAGCTGGCCTTCTAATTGGACGGTTTCGGTGGCTTTGGGCGAACGTTGCACCATTGCCAGACCTTGCAGGAACTTCTCGGCGGCCTCTTCGGAGCGGCGTTGCTCGCGGAGCTGCACACCTTCTTTATATAAGGCTTGGGCCTGTTGCAGGCGCTTGGTGGAGCTGTCGCAGGCCATCAATGCGAGGCAGATGGCCAGGGCTACGAGGATTGAGGGTGTTAGGTTTGTGTTCATTACAGTATGTTTTATTTGTCGGGGATTGAAATCCCCGTTGACGTCGGGTCGCCCTTTCAGGGCTTTGCGGTCGCTTCGCTCGCAATGACGCAAAGCGTGTCACAAGTCCGACAATGCAAAAATATACAGAAAAACCGTTTGTCAAGAGGCAAACGGTTTGTCGAGGGGGCTTGTCCCTACTTTTTTGGGATGTCCTTGTTGGTTTTATTTGAAAATCAACGAGATAATATGTTGCGGGAAAGTGGCTTGTCCTTACTTTTTCCCCAGCACATCGTGCACTTTCCAAGCCTGTGCTTTGCTCATCTTGAACGTAGCGGTGGCGCGGATGTCGGCGACGGAAGCTCCAAACAGCACTTCGTATTTGCCTGATGCCGTCTCCCAAGCAGAGTTTTCCTCGTTGAACGAGGCTAATTCGTAGGCCGAGACCTCAAAGGTCAAAGTTTCTGAAGCGCCTGGGGCAAGGAGTTTGGTTTTCCCGAATGCTTTCAGCTCGCGAATAGGCTTCACCAAGCCACCCGCAGGGGCGGAAACGTACATCTCCACCACCTCGCGACCTGCCACTTTACCCGTGTTGGTCACGGTGACGGTGGCCTTGATGCCGTCGGCAGAGGCTTTCACCGAGGGTTTGCTGTAGGCAAAAGCCGTGTAGCTCAGGCCGTAGCCGAAGGGGTAGGAGACTTCTACGTCTGGGTCTGATTGGAAGTGCCGATAACCCACATCAATGCCTTCGTAATATTGGGTGTAGTCCACGTTCTTTCTTTCGCCTTTTCTGCCTTTGGTCATCTCCCAATTATAGGGGAAAGTGTACGATGTGAGAATGTCCATATAGTTGATGGGGAAGGTCATGGGTAGCTTGCCAGAGGGATTCACTTTGCCCTTTAGGATGTCGGCCACAGCGTTGGCGCCTTCCTGTCCGGGCGCCCACGGAAGCACGATGGCATCGACCATGTGCTTCCACGAGGCAGTTTCGATAACGCCTACGATGTTAAGCACTACGACGACCTGCTTCAACTCTTTATGATAGCTCATGCTGATGTTCTGGAGCAGCTCGCGCTCGATGGAGGTCAGCTCGAAGTCGTCTTTCACGGTGCGGTCGGCGCCTTCGCCAGCGATTCTGCCTATGACTACCACGGCCACATCGTTGTCTTTGGCTTGTCTTTCAATGGCTTTCGCGGAAATCGTAGGCTCGGGGCGGTGGCGTTTGTCAATCGCGCTGCCTTCCATTTTTTCTGTCGCTGTCTGGCTCGCATAGCATGAACGATAATATTCGACCAGATTCTCGTCCAAGGTGAAGCCCGCAGCGGTCATGGCTTCCTGCATGTTGGCGATGTGTTCAGTATTGACCTCGCCCGAACCTGTTCCAATGCCCACGAAGTCGACGGAGGTGAGGCCATAAAGTGCCACTTTTTCACTGCCTTTCAGTGGTAGCGTGTTGTCTTCATTGCGCAGCAGAATGACGCTCTCCTCGGCTGCCTTGCGTGCCACTTGGGCGTGGGCCTTCAGGTCAGGCTTGTTGGAGTGTTTGTAGCCTTTGAAATGCGGGGTCTTCACGATGTATTGCAGCATCCTGCGTACGTTGCGGTCAAGTTCCTCTTGTGTGATTTCGCCAGCGTTGACGGCGGCCAGCAGGCGGTCAATCTCCACTTGTCGGCCAGGTTCCATCAGGTCGTTGCCGGCCTTGGCGGATTTCACGGTGCCTTCTTTCACGCCCCAGTCGGTCATCACGATGCCGTCGAAACCCCATTCGTCGCGCAGGACGGTGGTCAGCAGGCCATGTTTCTGCTGGGTGTAGTCGCCGTTGAGCTTGTTGTACGACGACATCACCGTCCAAGGCTTGCCTTCCTTGACGGCGATTTCAAAATTCTTCAGATAGATTTCCCTTAAAGCACGGTTACCCACGCGGGCATCATTTTCCAATCGGTTGGTCTCTTGGTTGTTGGCGGCATAGTGTTTAGCCGAAGTGCCAACGCCGTTTTTCTGGACGCCACGAATGTAGGCCGCAGCCATCTTGCCCGAGAGCAACGGGTCTTCTGAGTAATACTCGAAGTTGCGGCCACAGAGCGGGTTGCGGTGGAGGTTCATGCCAGGGGCGAGCAGTACGTCGACGCCGTATTCCAACACTTCGTTGCCCATGGCGGTGGTCACGGTTTCAACGAGTTCGGGGTCCCACGAGCTGGCAAGGAGTGTGCTGGTGGGGAAGCCGGTGCAGTAGAAGGTCTGGTCGGAGCCTTCACGTTTGGGCTGGATGCGTAAGCCAGCGGGACCATCGGCGAGCACCGTCATGGGAATGCCGAGACGTGGAATGGCGCGGGTATAGCCAGCGGCACCTGGGACAAGGTCACCCGAACCGCCCACCAAAAGTGATACTTTTTCTTCGACGGTCATAGCTTTCAGCACCTCGTCGATGTTATCCTCACGAAGTGTGATGTTCTTTTGGGCAAACGAAGTTGTTGCCACAAGCAGTCCGCAACTGAGGCAAAGCAAAGCAATAAAGTTTCTTTTCATAATGAATTATTTAATTGTTATTTTATTGATTTCCATGTTGTTGTCGTTTTGAATTCTGACGAAGTACATGCCCTTTGCCATACCTTCGAGGCTGACCTGCTGGTGGCCGGAGACCTTTTCGAGGTTCATGACGTTTTGCCCCAGCATGTTGAAGATGCTGACGTTGCTTTCTTCTGCCAGTTCGATGGTGAAGCTGCCAGTGGTGGGGTTGGGGTAGATGGCGTTTTCTTTCTTGACGACATCCTCTTCCACCTTTGTGATGATGCAGGTGCGAGGGAAGGTGATGTCGTCGATCCAGGCGCAGTCTTCGCCGGCTACGCCATTGCCGTTCTTGTCGTAGAGCCACAGGAACCGGTGACTTCCGGCTTCAAAGGCGTAACTGGCATAGGTCCAATCGTTTTCGCCCGACCACCAGTCTTGTTTCGCGTTGTCGATGAAGAAGGCGAAATAGTCGCGGCGCAGCTCGGTCGAGGTCTTGAACCAGAAAGAGATTTTGCCGTCTTCGAGGATGTCGGCATAGACGATGAGTCGGCTCACTTCGTTGTCGTCGATGGCACCTGAGCGTGCACTATAGGTACCATCATGTGCATCGGTGTCGGTGACAACCCACGGCAAGTCGCCCTCGTGCGTCCAATCCAGGAAGCTGAAGTCGCCGCTCTCGAAGGTCTCGGTGGCTATGCCAACGGCGAGATGATGGTTGTAGGTGAACGTGTAGGCACCGGTGGCAAACGAAAGCTCCAAATCGAAAGTGGAGCCGCTTATGATTTCATCGGAGGCAAAGAAGGAGAGATAGGCAGTGAAATCGTTGCCAGCTTCCACGGTCCCGATGAGGTAAGTGTTTCCTTCAGGGTCGATTTGCAAGCCCTCGCATGAAGGATAAAGGGCGGCGAGTGATGCTGCCGCATGGCCGATGTTGCGCCCGTGAACGACCAAAGTGACGGACTCGCCCGGGTCGACATAGCCGTTTTGGTCGCCATTGCTGTCGTCGACTTCGATGCTCGTGAGCTGAAGGTTGGGGGCTTGGGCGAGGAAAGACTTCTCCGTGGTGTGAGCGACGTCGCCAACTTGGGTTGTGAGGCTCAAGGTGAAGATGGTTTGGTCGGGGATGTTGTCGGCAATGTCGATGACCGCACCTTGTTCATTGAGTTCGCTGTGGTTGGCTTCGAATTCGGCGATGTGTCCGGAACTTGAATGATCATTGATGTATGGGCAGTCCGTTCGGATTTCTGTAGTCACATCGTAGGCGGTGGCATCGCCCTTGTTGAACAGTTCAAAGGCGACCCAGCGTGTTGTCCCGGTCTCTGCAGGCCCGTCAAGTCCGACGATGTTGCCGTAAACGAAAGGCTCGCTACCATCGAAGCCCGTGACTTCAAAAACTTGTGGCCAAGCGCTCTGCCCCGTGACAATTAGCCTCATTTCGCCTATCACATCCAAAGCGGGGTCAAAATTGAGTTCAGCATCGCCGTTTTCGTCGGTGATGCCTCTGGCGAGCAGCATTTCGCCATCGAATAGGCTGACGCAGAAGTTACTTAAAGGCTGCCCATATTGGTTCACATTGACCGATGTGGAAGTTGTGCCGGCTTTCAATCCTTGCTCATAGGCCACATTGGGTGTGAAAGGTTCCTCAAACCAAGGGAACAATCCAGCATCGCCCAACACGTTGAGGCAGTAGATGTTCCAACGCATACAGCCGTTTTCAGCGTCTCTTGTTTTCTCGAAGGGGATGGAAACCCATGGGGCTGTTGCTATTTTTGCCTCGCGCAATGCCATGCCTACAGTGGCGATATGGTCGTTGCAATAGGCGTCGATGAACTCGCGGTGGATGTGGGCTGCCATGCCGTCGCCCCACGGCACATACCAGCCGTAGCGCGAGTTGCCCGTGGTGACCACGAATCCCGTTTCGATGGTGATCATTTTCTCCAACACGCAGCCGACGGGGAAGTTGCCGCAAATGCAGCCGTGCGAGTGGAAAATCTGGAAGTTGTGGTGAATGCCGTCGTTGCCCGAAAAGTAGTTGTTTGGCATCATCGATCCGGTCCAGCCCGCCACGAAGTCATCGTTGGCATGACCCACATGGTGGACGTATTGTCCGCCCGTGCAGATGACATCGCGGAATGCGTTGCCACTCCAATTCAAGGTTGGCGAGGCATAATAACGCTTGAAGTTGTAGTCTTCCGGATAGCCGATGGTGGTATAGTCGTAGTCGTTCACTTCTCCGATGAGGCGTTCCATGTCGACATCGCCATAATAGTCGTCGCCAAGGTGCTCGGCACCGAGGATGGGAGAGGTAAACTCACCCAGTACGGGGTTTTGCAAATAGCTGAAAGTCTTGTGCATGATGGTCTCAAACTGGGCCTCGTTGTTGAAAGGCAGTCGCCCGATGCCAAGTTCGGGCAGCAGGTCGTCTTCGCCCACTTCGCCCCAACGGTCGTCGTTGTCGTCGTTCAGGGTGCCGTCGAGACAGGCATAGTACATGTCGGACGGCAACTGGTCTTCGTCGCCTTCTTGGGCGAAGCACCACAAGAAACGGAACGGCACGATGCTCACGTCGCCGCCGAGGCTCACCATCTGAATGCCGTTGTTTTCGTATTCCTGGATGATGTAGTTGCGGATTTGCTCAGGTTCGTCGCGGCCTTCCATGGTGGCGTAGATCTCTTCAAGGGCAACGATGCGGGTGCGGATGCCTTTGTCGTTGTAGAGGTTCATATAGTCGCCAAAACGCGGGATCCATTCTTCGGAAGTGATGACGAGCATGTCGTAGCCGCCTATTTCACGACCGCGTTTGTTATAGGAGCCCAACTGGCTGGGATTTTGCGCCAATCGCTTGATAGACTGTTCGTTTTCGGGCGTGAGCCAAAGCTTGCGGCTGTGGTCGTCGCGGCTGGCTTGCGTTTCGATGGTGACTTTCACGGTTTGCGCATAGCTGACCTTGCCCGTGGCGGGAACGTATTGCACCGGAGTGAAGCCGCTGAAGGCAAAAGCCACGCCATTGAGGTATTGCGTGGTTACTTTGTTGTAACTTCTTGTCGGATAGACGTTTTCCGACCGATATATGCTTTCGTTTTTTGCAAATGGGATTTCCTTTTCAGAAGAAACTGGACGCGGTTGTTGTGCTGGCATGAGATTGTAATTGCCTTCAATTTCTTCAAAATCAGCAAATTCAATACTGATTGAAACCGCTTCTTGTCCTTGAGGAAGCATTAGGCTGACGCTTTGCCACGGCAACGAAGGCTCTCCAACGATGCCGTTGGGCAGGCAGCCATGGAAGCCGATTTGGTGGTATTCTCCAACAGTTTTGACGGTCGGTTTCGTGAAATGATAGGTTTGTTCGATGGTTTGGGCCTGCACAAACAGGGTGGAGGCCAACATAAACAGGATGAAACTCAGTTTTTTCATTGTGATGGACTTATTTGGGCGCAAAAATAAAAAAATGTCTTTTTCATTCGCGTGTTTTTCCTACTTTTGCGACTTAAAAATACGATAAAATGAATAAAACCAGAGCCGCCGTAGTAGGTTACGGCAATGTGGGCCGCTTCGCACTCGAAGCATTGGAAGCCGCCCCCGATTTCGAGGTGGCGGGCATCGTCCGCCGTAATGGGGCTGAAAATAAGCCAATGGAACTGTCTCAATATGAGGTGGTAAAGGATATCAAGGAACTGAAAGACGTGGATGTGGCAATTCTGGCTACACCGACGCGTTCTTGCCCTGAATATGCCAAACAAATCCTGCCCTTGGGTATCAATACCGTGGATTCCTTCGACATCCATACATCCATCGTGGACTATCGCCGTGAGCTGATGGCTATTAATAAGGAAACGAAAACCGTGAGCGTCATTGCTGCCGGTTGGGATCCAGGTTCGGATTCCATCGTCCGCACCTTGATGCAGACTTTGGCACCTAAAGGCTTGTCGTACACCAATTTCGGCCCTGGCATGTCGATGGGTCACAGCGTCTGCGTGCGTGGCAAGAAAGGCGTGAAGAACGCCCTTTCCGTTACGATTCCGTTAGGCGAAGGCATCCATCGCCGCATGGTGTATGTCGAACTGGAAGACGGTGCAACGCTTGAACAAGTGACCAAAGACATCAAGGCCGACCCGTATTTTGCCAACGACGAAACCCATGTGTTCGCCGTTGACAGCGTCGATGCCGTGCGCGATATGGGTCATGGTGTGAATCTCGTGCGCAAAGGCGTTTCGGGCAAGACTGCCAACCAACGCTTGGAGTTCAATATGAGCATCAATAATCCCGCTTTGACGGGTCAGGTGCTGGTCAACGTGGCCCGCGCCACGATGCGCTTGCAGCCAGGCTGCTACACGATGGTGGAGATCCCCGTCGTCGACATGCTCCCCGGCGACCGCGAGGAATGGATTGGACGTTTGGTTTAATGGAACAAAACCAAGAAAACACACAAAACCAGCAGTTAGGATGGGCGGTGCACAACCGTGTCGCCGCCGGAAAGCCGCTGGTTGGCAGGCTTTCCCCAACCCAGCCGAAAAAGCAGTTTTGAAGGTTTTGCAAGTTTTGTGATAAAAAAGAAAGATGCTGAGAAGATTCTTTATATTATTGGTTGTCACCGTCTTGTTCTGTTCATGCACCAAAAAGCAAGACAAAATCGAGTCATTGTTGTCCCAAATGACCCTCGAAGAGAAATGCGGTCAGCTGACTTGTCCCATAGGCTTCAATTTCTACGGCAAGGATGGTGATTCGCTTTGGCTCGCTGAGGATTTTGTTGGTATGATGGACACCATGCCGCTCGGTTCATGCTGGGCGGTGCTTCGTGCCGACCCGTGGTCAAGGAAGACGGTGGAAACAGGCTTGAAGCCGCGTGAGTCGGCGAGGCTGTTGAATATGATGCAACGCCATGCCGTTGAGAACACACGCCTTGGCATCCCGCTTTTGTTTTGCGAGGAAACGCCTCATGGCCACATGGCCGTTGGGACGACCGTTTTCCCGACGGGTATCGGTCAAGCCAGCACTTGGAATCCTGCATTGTTGGAACAGATGGGCGAGGTGATGGGCAAGGAGGTGCGTCTTCAAGGCGCACAAGTCGGCTATGGCCCCGTCCTCGACATCGCCCGCGACCCGCGCTGGTCTCGAGTGGAGGAGACCATGGGCGAAGACCCCTATCTTTCGGGCATCTTGGGTGAGTACATCTTGCAAGGAATGCAGAAAAATGTTTGCGCTACCTTGAAGCATTTGGCTGCCTACGGCATTCCTCAAGGTGGACACAATGCTGCCACTGCCGATGTCGGCCCCAACAGGCTGATGACGGATTATCTGCCTTCCTTCGAACAAGCCATTCGCGAAGGCGGCGCCAAAACAGTGATGACTTCATACAACACCATTGACGGCGTGCCTTGCTCGGCCAACTCATGGTTGTTGCAGGACATTTTGCGCAACTCGTGGGATTTCGAAGGTGTGGTCTTTTCTGATTTGAATGCCGTGAATGCTATCTATGCCACGCAACATGTGGCCGCCGACCCCGCCGAAGCCGCTGCCATGGCTTTGAAAGCCGGTGTCGACATCGATTTGGGCGGCTACAACTATGGCGGTTTTTTGAAAGAGGCCTTGCAGAGAGGCCTTGTCAGCGAAAAAGACATTGACCGAGCTGTGCGCCATGTGCTGCAACTGAAATTTGACCTTGGCTTGTTCGACAATCCATACGTTGATGAGGCTTTGGCCGAGGCCGAAGTCGGCACGAAAGAAAACGCCCAATTGGCCAAGCAAGTGGCTTTGGAATCGGCAATTTTGCTGAAAAATGATGGCGTTTTGCCCTTTGGCGAGAACATTAAAAAGGTTGCCGTCATCGGGCCGAATGCCGACAATATGTACAACCAGCTTGGCGACTATACCGCGCCTCAGGACCCCGACCGCATCGTGACCATTTTAGAAGGCATCCGCGAAAAGGGCAGGGCAGAGGTGACCTACGCCAAAGGCTGTGCCATTCGCGACGAAAATGATGCCGACATCGACGAGGCGGTCAGAATCAGCAAGGCCGCTGATGTGGTGGTGTTGGTTGTGGGTGGCTCTTCCGCCCGCGATTTCAAGACGAGCTATGAGGAAACTGGTGCCGCCATTGTCAGCGAGTCCGTTTCCGACATGGACTGCGGCGAGGGCTACGACCGCTCCACTTTGAAGCTTTTGGGCAAGCAAGAGGAACTGATGCAGCGCATCTACGCCACGGGCAAGCCTGTCGTGACCGTCTACATCCAAGGCCGACCTTTGGACATGAACCTCTCCACCGAGCAATCCAATGCCTTGCTGACGCTATGGTATCCCGGCATGGAAGGCGGTTCCGCCTTGGCCGACATCCTTTGGGGCGATTATAACCCCGCTGGCCGTCTGCCGATTTCCATTCCTCGTTCGGTGGGACAGATCCCTGTCTATTACTCCCAGCCTCAAACGGGCGATTATGTGGAGGAATCGGCCAAGCCGCTTTATCCATTTGGATATGGATTGAGTTACACCCAGTTCGAATACAGTGACTTAAATGTAGAACAAGTTAAGGCCGTGTCATTCCTGCATGGGAATGTGCGGGAGCGAGAATCTATGGCCGACACAATATGTAAAGTTTCCTGCACTGTAAAAAACACCGGCCTTTGCGATGGCGATGAGGTCGTGCAGCTCTATGTCCGCGACGAAGTGGCTACCATTGCCCCGGCCTCAAAACTGCTGAAAGGATTCCAAAGGGTGCCTATTAATAAAGGTGAAGCCAAACAAGTCGTTTTCTATCTCACCCAACGCGATTTGGCAGTGTTTTCGATGGAAAAGGGTTGGCATGTGGAGCCTGGCGAATTTACCATCATGGTAGGCGGGAGTTCAGATGGCACGATAAACAAAACGGTCAGTTTTTGAAGTGTCAGTTGGCATGTTTTGACGTGTCAATTGGCTCTATTTTTTTGAAAAAATCCTTCCCAAATTCATCAGTTATTGAAATTATTGTTATTTTTGCCGCGTCCTTTTCCCAAAAGAAGAGGATGACATAATTAGAAGGCGTTTGCTAACGCTTGTTTTTGGTTGGTGTTGAACGTAGGAAATTCAAACTCATAAATCAAAAGCATGTCAGAGGTGGATGCCGCGCGGTGAAGTGTATTACTTCCCGTTAGTGTGCAGAGGCCATAAAACCTCATGCACACTTTTCGGGTTTAATGTTTATACCGCCTGCGTGGGTATCTTTTCTGTTTGTTTATTTATGAGGGTTTCCTACGACCTAACACTACGGACTGGCAGAGGCACAGATACCCCGCTTTTCTTTTTGTGTGGGTCAGTGAAATCGGTATAAATCGGCTCGGATTTGGGTATTTGACGAGCAATAGAAACGGTGCAAACAATAACTCTTAAACATCTAAATACCAAAGCAATGAAAACATTAAGTAAATTCGGAATGGCGATGCTGATCGCCTTGGCTATTGCGGGTTGCAAGAGCAAGAAAGAAGTGACTCCTTCATTCATCAACAACGAGGCCACTCGTGTGACGATACCCTGTGTGGATGCGTCTTTTGACGATGCGGATTATTTCCGCGATTTGGGCATTGGGACTTCGCTCAACAAGCAAAGTGCCCGTGATGCCGCATTGAAAGGCTCAAAGGAGATGATCTTGAACCGTCTTGGCGGGATGATTCAAGGCGTGGCCACGGATTACAGCCGCACCGTGGCCGGACAGGCTCGCGCCGACAAGGTGCAACGTATCATCGAGGCTGAGTTCACCACTGTTGTGGAGAAGGTATTGAACAACGCCGACAAGGTTTGCGAAGACATGTTCCAACTCAATTCTGGCGAGTTTGAAGCCTATTATGTCATTGAGATTTCCAAGAAGGAAATCATCGACAAGACGGCCAACATCCTTTCGGAGGATGAGGAACTCGAAATTGAGTTTAACCGCGAGAAGTTCCGCAAGTTTGCCGAGAAGCGTATGGCTGAAATGAAAGGTAGGAGAGGCGTGGAAACAGGTGAATAAGCATGAGGCGTTTGTTCTTTTCCATGCTTTTCATTACGACTTGGGCGTTGGCTGCCAACGCCCAAGCTCCCTATTGGGTGAAACATGTGCCTTCGGCTAAAAACGGGAACTTCTATTATCGCGTAACCGTTGCTGAAGGAAACGACTATCTTGATGCTTACTCACAGGCCTTTGCCATGGCAGTTTACGAGAGTTATTCCAAATTGAGAGGCATTGCTGTTGATATCAACAGTAGCCAACAGTCCATCAAGGAGAGCGTAGCTGAAGCCGTTTCGTCTCCCCAATGCGAACAGATGCGCCTTCCTATTAATAAAGTGTGCGACTACAGCGAAAGGGCATTGACATCGGGCAAACTACGGCTCTATGTACTTTGGCAGGTGGCCAACAGTGCTTTGGAAGACCCCAAATTCGAAGATTTCAACAAATGCGAGTAAAAATTGAAAAAACTGGATTTCAGATGATTACAAAAACAAGGATAGTAAAGATTATCGTCATGTGCTTGGCGGCGATGGCTTTTGCCCTGCCAATGAATGCCCAGAGCAAAAAAGGCTACATCAATAGAATGAAGCAAGAGAAACAACGTTTTTCCGATTCGCTTCGCAACGAGAAGGAGGCATACCGCCGCAGGCTTAATGAGGAATATGCGCAATTCATCAAGGAGCGATGGGAAACCTTCAAATCGCATAAGGGCGAGCCAAGGCCATTGTTTCCTGAACCGCCCCAGCCTTACAAAAGGGACGGCAATGTCCCGATTCCGGAATTGCCGAATCCCATTCCCGTGAAGCCTATCGAGGTGCCTCAACCCGACCCCACGATTCCCAAACGGCCAGACTTGGATTTGCCAGCGTTGCCTACGCCTCCCGACTTCAGCTTCTTGACCTATGGGACGCAATGCAAGGTACATACAGGCAACAGTATGAAATTCAGTTTGAAAAACACCAACGAAAACACCATCTCCGATGCATGGATGTGGTTGACTGACAATGATGCAACTGCGTCGCTTTTGGCCGACTGCCTCGAATGGTGCAATGCTTTGTCGCTTGGCGATTGGGGCTACTTTTGTCTGCTACGGGATATGGCGGAAACGCTTTTGGGCAAAGACAGCAACGAGTCCGTATTGCTACAGCTTTATCTGATGTCGCAGTCGGGCTATATGGTACGCATCGGGCGCATTAATGGCCATCTTGTGCCGCTGTTGCCTTTTGATGGCGATGTGTTTGTGTACTACTATATCGATCTCGCAGATGGGCGTTTCTACATCATGAGCGAGCGCGAGGAAGGCAGCTTCGACATTTGCAATCGCTCCTTTTCCGAAAAAGCCAGTAAACTTTCGCTACGTATGGAATGTCCGCCACGGTTTGCCTTCAGTCCGACAAACACGAGGACGTTTGCCGCAAAACGTTTCCCTGAACTTTGTGTGCAGTTGGAAATAAACAGAAACTTAATTGATTTCTATAACGGCTATCCCCACAGCCTGTGGACGAACTACAGCTGGGCAGGCCTGAGTGAGGAGGTGAAGGCCAAGTTGTACCCGGTGTTGCGCAAAGGCATTGAAGGCAAAGGCCAGATTGAGGCGGCCAACCGCATCATCAACTTTGTGCAGACGGCTTTCGAATACCAAACCGACCAAGACCAATTTGGCTACGAGCGACCGTTGTTCGCTGATGAGACTTTCTTTTATCCCTACAGTGACTGCGAGGACCGTGCCATCTTGTTCTCCATCCTCGTCCGCGACTTGTTAGGCTTGGATGTGGTGTTGCTGCACTATCACGACCATTTGGCCACGGCGGTGTGCTATACCGAAGAATTGAATGGCTATTATTTTGAACTTGATGGCAAAACCTACTATGTCAGCGACCCGACTTACATTGGCGCTAACGTGGGTGAATGCGCACCGCCTTATCGGAACGAGACACCGAAAGTGCATAAATTGTAGTTGATTAACATCCAACAATATGAACAAGAAAATTGGTTTTACTATTGCTGCCGTCATGCTTGCCATGACAATGGCAGCCCAAGAGCGTCCGAGTTGGGTTGACCGTCCGCCTAAAGCCTCAAACTCGACTTATGTCTATGATGTTGAACGAGCGTATGGGCACACCGAACGCGAGGCCCGTAACCAAGCTTTTGCGCAAGAGTTGCAGAAAGTGGCTTTCCGCATAGGCGTGGTTTTCGATGCCAAGGAAATCAACCAAGCCGTGCAGACCGGCGAGAGTTTTGAAGTGATTTCGAGGGATTTCAATATCCCAGTCAACAAGGTTTGCGAGTTTACCGAACGGATTGGTTCGGGCTATCGTGTGTATATCCTTTGCCAAGCGGCCAAGTCGGGCAACATCAGGGTGCAATATGACGAATTCACGAAGTGCTATGACAGGCATTATGCCTTGCTGAAGTCGGCAGTGTTGCCTGGTTGGGGGCAGTTCAGCAAACGGCGTTATGGAGCAGGCACCATGATTGTCGTCGGCGAAGTGGCTTCGCTTGGTGCTGGTGTGACCACATACGTTATGGCCCAGGAAAAGCTGAAAACCATGCACGATGCCAACGTGAGCTATTCTGATTTCAAGGCCGCCAAGGAATCGTATGACAATTTGATGACCATGAACACGGTTTGTTGGGGCGTGGCCGCAGGCGTTTATGTATTCAACCTGATTCACGCGGGGTTGGTGAAGCCCAAGAGCACTCCCGCCTACGCTTTCCTCCCCAATGTATTCAATGCCAATGGCGAAATGGCCGTTGGCGCAACATTAACCTATCAATTCTAAACACTATGAGAAAACTGCAATTATCAATGCTTGCCTTGCTGATCATTATGCTGGCGAGTTGCAAAAAAGAAGAAGTCCCTACTGTCACAAAAAGCACGGGCATGGTGATTGAACGGAGTACTGATGAGCCTCTGGCAGGTATTAAGGTGGCGGTGAGCAACGGCCAAAGAGACCTCGTCAAAACCACGACCGACGCCGATGGAAATTTTGAGCTTGCTGTGGATTTCGACAGGGTTACGGAAAACGACTCTTTGTTGCTCGATGGCAGTCCCGACTTGCCTTCCAGGAAATTTGAGTTGAAAGGCTTTGGCAAAGCCGAATATAATTATGGTAGGCTCTGGTTGTATGACAAGAGTGACGAAAACCAATTGCCGACGGTAACAACTGATAGTATCGTGAACGTTGGCTCAACCATAGCCGAGGTTGCCGGCACGGTGGCTTCCGACGGCGGTTTCGACCTTATCGAACGGGGCATTTGTTATGCCACCCACCAATCGCCCACGTTGAACGACAGTATTCGCGCGGCGGGTTCCGAAATGGGCTATTTTACTTGCCGACTTTCGGGACTTGAACTGAACACGACATATTATGTCCGTGCTTACGCCACTAACAGCATTGGAACAAAATACGGCGGACAAATGAGTTTCACAACGATTAGTGGTTTGGCTGAAGTGATTACTGGTGAAGCAATAGAAGTCTCAGCACTATCTGCCGTACTGGGAGGAAATGTGTTGGATGACGGTGGGTATGCTATCATGAAGCGAGGTGTTTGTTATGGACAAACCCCAATGCCTTCTTTCGCCGACAATGTTAAAGAGGCAGGCGGTGTCAACGAAACTGGCGAGTTTACCTGTGAAGTTGATGGCCTGATACCAACGACGAACTATTACTTCCGTGCATTTGCCATCAACGTTGTTGATACCGTGTTTGGCACTACGAAAAGTTTTCGCACCACAGACGGCAAGCCAAGTGTGGTTACGGCTAATGCTACAAATGTAACCGAAACAAGTGCAATACTTGGTGGTGAAGTAACAAACGATGGCGGCTATTCAGTCACAAAGCGAGGTGTCTGTTATGCAAGGCATCAATCCCCGGGCTTTAATGATATTACGGTAGTATGTGGTTCTGGAACAGGAATCTTTTCCCAAGACGTGACAAACCTCACTCCGTTGGCGGTCTATTATTGTCGTGCTTTTGCCATCAATGCCATCGACACGGTGTTTGGCGAGCAAAAAAGCTTTACGGCCATCAATGGGATGCCTTCTGTAACCACTTCGCAGGTCACAAACATCTTGCCTACCAGCGCAACGGCAGGCGGAGTAGTGACCGACGACGGTGGTCATAACGTGACCGAGCGCGGCGTGTGCTGGACGACCTTGCCCAATCACGAACCTGGAATAAGTGACGAACATGCAACTAGTGGATCGGGATTGGGGAATTTTGTCGTACAGATGATGGGTTTGAGCCATAGTACGAAATACTATGTGCGAGCCTATGCAAAGAACAGCGAAGGGACAAGTTATGGAGAAAAAGTGAGTTTTACGACATTAAGTATTTCTTCGCCAACTATTAGTCTTGATTCTATTGGAAACATAACACCAACCACGGTTTCTTGCTATGCAACTGTTGCTTCTGATGGCGGAGCGGGTGTAACTGAGCGAGGTATTTGTTGGAGCGTCTCACCAAATCCTACAACAAGTTCATATCATTCGAATAGTGGAACTGGAGAGGGCTCGTTTGTTGTGCAAATTACAGGTTTGTCTCACAGCACGCGATATTTTGTTAGAGCTTATGCCATAAACAGTGCAAAAGGTGTTAGTTATAGCAACGAAATGACCGTCACTACGCAAATTATTTCACAACCTATGGTGACAACTCTTCCTGTTTCCAACATGACTCGAACATCGGCGACAGGGAATGGCAGAGTGGATTCAGATGGTGGTGCAGCTGTAACCGAACGAGGTGTATGTTGGGGGATTTCTCACAATCCAGATGTTACAGGGAACCATGCCACGAATGGAATTGGAGAAGGAGTTTTTTCTGTTCAGATTAATAATCTTAATCCCAATACAAAATACTACGTCAGGGCTTATGCTAAAAACAGCGAAGGAACTGAATACGGCGGAGAATTGAATTTTACAACAGAAGATATTAGCCTTCCATCTGTAACTACTGCGGCAGTTTCGGGCATTTCTCAAACATCTGCTACTGGCGGTGGAAATGTCATTGATGATGGAGGAGGAACTATAATAGAAAGAGGTGTATGTTGTGGATCTTCTATTGATCCAGACATTAATGGTACGCATTTTGCAGCAAGTGGTTCTGGAATGGGAAGTTTTTCTGTTTCAATGACAAATTTAACACCAAGCACAAACTATTATGTTCGTGCTTATGCTAGAAACAGTAAAGGAATAAAATATGGTGATAATGTGACGTTTAGAACATTATCAGAGCCGTCTGCGCCCTTATTAACCACTTTGGATGTGACAAATATCATGACATCTACAGCATTAGGAGGAGGTAATATAACAGATGATGGTGGATTTACTATTGCAGAACGAGGACTCTGTTGGGCAAAGGTGCATAATCCAAATACAAGTCATAATTATTTATCATGTGGTTCTGGTGAAATTGGCGTATTTAATGGTGCGATGACGGGGCTGGAACCTGGTACCACCTATTATGTAAGAGCATACGCTCGAAATAGTTTTGGAGAGCGTTATGGAAACGAAGTGAGTTTTACAACCGCTATGCCCCCAACTCCAGTAGGAGCAATTGGAGGATTGTTTACAGTAGGTGTTGATTATTATTCTGGAGTGAAACAGGTCTGGTTCGCACAGGGTAATCTTCAGTATCAGGCTTCGTCCAATTTGTGGCGTTTCGCAGAAAACCAATGGGATTACATCGGAGAAGCGAATGCTAATATTTCCCAAACCTATAGCGGATGGATTGATTTATTTGGTTGGGCGACAAGCGGTTATAACCATGGTGCAATTTGTTGGCAACCGTGGTCGGTTAGTACGAATGATGAGAATTATAAAGCCTATGGCGGAAACTATTCGAATCTATATGATGATTCAGGGCAGGCAGATTGGGGATATAATGAAATCTCTAATGGCGGAAACCAACCGAATCAATGGAGGACTCTTAATAATTCTGAATGGGAATATGTTTTTTTCACTCGTAATACCCCTTCGACAATTCGATTTGCTATGGCCATTGTAAATGGAGTAAACGGTGTCATTTTGTTACCTGATAACTGGAATACTAACACTTATGCCTTGAATAACATTAATGATGAATCATCATCGTATTCAAGTAATGTTTTTTCGTCATCAGTTTGGTCGGCAGTTATGCAACCAGCTGGAGTCGTTTTTTTCCCTGCTGCTGGATCTAGGATGGGAAATACAGTAACCAAAGTAGGAGTTTATGGTTATTATTGGTCATCGAAACGATATAGATATCACACTAGTAATCAATGGCATTACCATGCATATGAATTGCGTTTTTTTAATGATCAATATTCAAATGGATTATATCCAGGAACAGTATCCTCTGGCGGTAGTTATGGTACTAGTGTCCGCCTCGTTCAAGATTATTAAAACCTGGATGATGGTAGAGACGTCACAATGTGGCGTCTCTACGATTTTTTTTGTGCCTGCCGGGGTGCGGAGTCGTGGCTGCCGTAGGTCGTGACCTACGGTTAAGGCAGGTTGCGTCTTCCAGACGCATGGGTTGTGGGGATGGCACGTTGTGGCAGCAAGGTGCAGGGATTTAGGTCTCAAAAAACCTTGCCCGCCCAAAGCATCTCGAAGAAATCCGTCACATAGAGAAGTTCCTTGTCTTCGGACAGTCTTGTGATTGGGTCGAGCGATACTAATATCAAGCGGGCATTGGGGTGTTCCTCTTTGAAGGCTTTCAGTCCGGCCTTGTGTTTTGTCTTGACTTCTTCGCTCGACTTGATTTCAATGGCTACTTTGGCATCTGCGTGCACCGAAAAGGAACATGGCTTCGTCCAATTGATGCCCTGCTTTCGGATTATATCATCCCCTCCACGTTCCACACGAAAGCCCTCAAGCCCAATCCTGGGGCTTTGAGGTCTTTCTCGTGCAGTTGCTTGAGGATGCCGTCCACCTTGTCGTCGTCGACGATACTGATGATGGCGTTGTTCAAGGTGGGCCAGGCGTGCGATCCGTAGTGCGGTTCACCCGTCTCGCTGCCGTGGCCTTTGATTTCGTTCCATTCGGTGAAGCCTTTCGTGCCGTTGTCGTTCAACACTTTGGCAATTTCGTCGTAATAGGCTTGGTTGTATGTGATTAGGATGGCTTTCATTTTATTTAGCTTTAAGCTGTAAGCAATAAGCTGTAAGCTAATGGGGCGTCCAGCTTATGACTTGTTTGTTTTTTTACTAATGTAGTGTTTCAATGAGTGCGCCTAACATGGCTTTTATTTCTTTTACTTCCTTGTTAAGCTTTTGATACGATTCCTCGTTCATAAAACTGAGGTCAAAAGACAACAGTAACTCTTCTTCAACTTCGGAGGTGGAGCCTGCTGCAATATTCAGAAAATGAGCAAATTCGGCATCACTTCTTCTGCCACATCCTTCAGCAATATTAATTGGTATGGAAGTGCTTGCTCTTCGTAGTTGGGAAGTCATCCCAAACATTTCTTCCTTAGGAAAACCTTTTGTTTGTTTATAAACATCAAGAGCGAATTGATGTCCTCTTTGCCATACCTTGTAATTATGGAAATCTCTCATATAATTGTAATATGTGTTCGTTAATCACTTAAAAAGCAGTAAGCCATAGCTTATAGCTTACAGCTTACTGCTTATCGCTAATAGCTTACCTAATATTCTCCGTCTTCGTCAACGCTTCCTCTGCTTTTCTCTTCTTTCTACGCACGGCTCTTGTCTCCAACGAGCAATACAGCGCGGGAATCAACAACAAGGTGATGAGGGTGGAAATGGTCAAACCCCAGGCGACGGTGATACCCAAGCCGTTCCACATCTCGGCGCCTTCGCCTCGGCCTATGGCCATAGGGATCATACCCAACACGGTGGTGAGGGTGGTCATCAAGATAGGACGCAGACGTGAGCGGGCGGCCTTTACTGTGGCTTCTCTCACCTCCACGCCACGTTCCTCAAGCAGGGTGGTGTAGTCGATGAGCACGATACCGTTCTTCACGACGATACCCATCAAAATCAGGATACCGACCAGCGACATCACGCCCAAGGCGGCGTTGTTGACCCACAGGCCGAGCAACACGCCCGTGAAGGTGAACGGCACAGAGAACATGATGACGAAAGGTTTCATCAGGTTCTCGAACTGGGCGGCCATCACGATGTAAACCAAGATGATGATGAGGATGAGCAACGTAATCAGGTCGCCGAACATTTCTTGCTGGGTCTCATAGTCGCCGGCGATTTTCGGGATGATTTCGGACGGAATGTCGGTGTCGTCAATCACTTCCTGGGCCGTCTTGACCACATCGCTCAGCACCATGCCTTTACCGACGACGGCGGTCACGTTGACCATACGTTCACGGTCCTTACGCTGGATGTTGGGCGGGGTCAGGGCCTCGACCACGGTGCCAAGGTCGCCAACGCGCACGGCCTGTCCGTAGCCGTTGTAGATCTTGATGTCTTCGATGTCCTGGATGCTCGTGCGGAACTCAGGGGCGTAGCGCACACGGATGTCGTATTCGTCGCCGTCCTCGCGATAGTAGGAAGTGACCGAGCCGCTGATGCGGTTCTTGACGTAGGTGGCTGCCGTCGAGCTGTTCATGCCGTTGAGTGCTAACTTCTCGCGGTCGAAGTCGATTTGGTATTCAGGCGTGTACTCGTCGCGGCCCACGATGACTTGCTTGATGCCTTTGTCGCGCAGTTTTTGGGCGATTTCATTGGCCACGCGGTCGGTTGTGCCGAAGTCGTAGCCGTAGATTTCCACTTGGACTGTGCTCATGCCACCCATGCCGCCACCGCCTTCGCTGACGTTGGCTTTCTTGATGTTAGGCATGGCGTTGAGCTTGCTGCGAATATCCTCGGCGACTTCCGTTGAGGTGCGCAATCCGGCTTTGCGGCGCTCGGTCTTGGTGCCGATGCGTAGGTTGAACGAGATGATATGTGTGCCGTTGTTTCGCATCGAGGCAAAGGCGTTGTCGGAGTCGGCCTGACCGTAGCTGTAGTTGCAAATCTTGACCTCGGGCATGGCCATGAAGTCGTCGGCCAGCTCTTTGGCGAAGGCGCCAGTGACCTCTTGTCCCGTACCCACAGGCAACTCGATGGTGATGGAGATACGGTCGGAGTCGGACTTGGGCATCATTTCGGTGCGTAGTCCAGGGAGGAACACCACCAATGAGATGACGAAAATGCCCATCATGCCGAAAAACACCAACTTGCGGTGGTTGACGGCCCAGTTGATGAGGCGGGCATAGCCGTTGCTGATGGCATCCAAACCCTTGTTGATGGGGCGGAAGATGGCTTTGTGGAACTTGCTTTCGTGCGGGTTCATCACAAGCATCTTCGAGCACATCATAGGAACCAAAGTCAAGGCACCGGCAGTGGACACAATCATGATGATGGACACGATCCAACCCAACTGCTTGAACATCACGCCAGCCGTGCCTTTGATCATGGTCAGCGGCAGGAACACGGCCAACATGGTCAAAGTGGAGGCGATAACCGAAAGCGACACTTCTTGCGTGGCGTGTACGGCGGCTTCCTTCGGCTTCTCGCCGCGTTCGATGTGGGTCGTGATGTTTTCCAAAACCACGATGGCGTCGTCCACAACCATACCGATGGCAATGGATAGTGCCGACATGGAGATGATATTCAGTGTGTTGCCTGTTGCAAACAGATAGACTAACGAGGCAAGCAACGAAATCGGGATGGCCAAAACGATGATGAAGGTGGCGCGCCAACGACCGAGGAAGACGAACACCACGAGCATGACCAAGATGAAGGTGATGAGAATGGTGTCGCGCAAGCTGCCAATGGAGTTGATGATGCTGGTGGAACCATCGACGATGATTTGCATTTTGACGTCGGAAGGCAACGTCTTTTCAATGGATTCCAACTGTTTCTTGATGCCCTTGATGACGTTGACAGCGTTGGCGTCGGTCTGTTTTTGGATGATGATGGTGGCACCTTGCACACCGTTGCTGTACGACTCTTGCGAGCGTTCCTCCGGGCCGTCGATCACGCGGGCCACATCGCGGAGATAGACCGGAGCGTTGTTGCGCGAACCCACCACGATGTCTTCCATTTCCCGAGCGGAACGGAACTGCTTCTCAACGCGCAAATTGTAGGTGTTGGAGCCGATGTCGATGTAACCCGACGGAATGTTCTGGTTTTCATACATTAAGGTGGATGAAAGCGACTCGATAGTCAGGTTGTAGGCTTCCAGTTTGTTGGGATCGACGTAGACTTGAATCTCACGTTTGGGGGCGCCGCTGGCCGACACCGTACCCACGCCGCTCACACGCGCCAAAGGCGTAGTGATGCGGTCGTCGATGATTTTCTCCAAGGCTGGCAAGCTCTCCTTGGCCGTCACGCTGAGGAGCATGATGGGCATGTCCTCGGCGTTGAACTTGAAGATGACGGGGTTGGTGGCCCCGTCGGGTAGGTAGTTCCGCACCATGTCGAGCTTGTCGCGCACGTTGTTGGTGGCTTCCTCAATGTCGATGCCGCTCTCAAATTCCATCGAGATGACCGAAGTGTTCTCGCGCGAAGTGGAGGAGAGGTGCTTCAGGTCGGGCACGGCGTTGAGCGTGTTTTCCAACGTCTTGGAAATGTTGGTCTCAATGTCCTCGGCGCTGGCTCCGGGGTAGGAAGTCAGTACCATGATGAAGTTGGTCTCCATGTCGGGCAATTGGTTGATGGAGAGGTTCATCAGGGAATAAATGCCGAAGATGGCGATGGCGACGAAAACAAGGGCCGTCGTCACCGGATTATTGACTGCTGTTCTTTGTAAACTCATGATATTGATGATTTTAACTACGAATTAGACGAATTTTGCGAATGTTTTTTTGAATTTTGGATGCAAGCATCCGAATTGGCACGAATTTGTAGCAAACAAAAATTCGTATGAATTAGCGGCTTGCCGCAAAATTCTATTCGTTAGGATTTGTATCATTCGTGCAATTCGTAGTTATGTTGTTCATTGTTTGACAGTTACATTTACGCCATCTTTCAAACGGATTTGTCCCTCTGTGACAATGCGGTCGCCTTCGTTGATGCCGCTGATGATTTCATACTTGTCGCCAAGGCGCTTGCCGACTTCCACGAGCGTGTATTTCACCGTGTTGTCGGGTTGCAGCACAAAGATAAAGTGCTCGCCCGAGCCTTGTTGCTTGACCACGGCAACGTCGGGCACGACCACATGGTGGTTGGTGCCGAAGTTGGCCGTCACGCGGGCAAACATGCCCGGACGCAGTCTTTGGTCAGCATTTTGGCAGACGACTTCGACGGGGAAGGTGTGTGTGGCGGCGCTGACGGTGGGGTAGATGAGGTTCACCTTGCCGGTGAAGGTCTCTCCGGGGTACGACTCCACGGTGATGTCGAAAGCCATGTCCTTGCTGATGTGGGTGAAAAGGCTCTCTGACACGTTGATGAGCATCTTGACGGGCTGGATTTGCTGCACGACGAAGATGGGCATCTGCATACTGTACATGTCGCCGGCATCGTAGTTGCGGGCGGTCACCACGCCGTTGATGGGGCTTCTCAGATAGGTGTTCTCAGCTAAGTTCTGATAGGTCTTTTTCGTGACGTTCAGGGCGAGACGGGCCATGTCGTAATCCGATTGGGCCACGGCGCCGATGTTGTAAAGCTCGGTGAGACGAGCCAGCTCGGTCGAGTCGTTGACGTATTGCATACGGGTCTTGGCTAAGTTGACGTCGTCCATCGTGGCCAAAATCTGGCCCTTGCGCACTTGCTGTCCCACCTCAGCCTTGATGCTGACGATGCGGCCTGCCGTTTGCGAGACGATGTTGTTCGTCGCGAAAGGCTCGATGTTGGAGGTGAACGTGTTGGTGATTTCGACGTCTTCGGCTTGTGCCGTCACCACGCTGACCACAGGAGCGGCTTGCGCTTGCTGCTGTTCGGTCGTGGTGGTGGTGTTGGCGTCTTTCGAGCCACAAGCCGTCATCAAGGCGGCAGCGGCGAGAGTAATGATACTGAGTTTGAGGTATTTCATTGATTTGTTGTTTGTTATTTCTTTATTTTTGCTTTTGGCTCTTGGCCGGTCGCTAATTGCCAGTAGCCAGAGGCCAGTAGCCAATGGCTTATTCCTTCCCAACCAATTCATCCAACGAGGCCTTGGCCACCATGAAGTTGTAAACCGCTTGGGCTTGCGTGAGTTGCGCCTGTTGCAAAGCCAATTGCGCGTCGTTGAGTTCCACGAGGGTTGCCTTGCCCACTTCATACATCTTTTCCGAGATGTCGTAGCTCTTTTGTGCGATTTCCACCGTGGCGTTGGCGGCGTGGTAGTTCTTGATGCAGAGTGCCATCTGGTCGTTGTAGTTACGGATGCCGATGCGCAGGTTGCGTTCGGTGTCTTCGCGTTGCAGGGCGAGCATGTTGCGGTTCACCTTGCTTTGCTTGATGGCGTTGTGTTTTTGGAAGCCATCGAAGACGGGGATGCTGAGGCTGACGGCGGCGGTGGAGGAGGGGAACCAACGCAGTTCGCTGTCGCCCATCGCGCTGTAGTTGTAGTTGATGCTGGCGGCCAAAGTGGGCAGGTATTGCTTTTTCTGCATCCTGATGGTCGATTCGAGCATACGGTCTTGGATGGCCAATTGCAGCAGCGAGCTGTTGTTGCTGAGGTCGTCTTCTTGGACGTAGGGCGTGAGCATCTCTTCCGTGTAGTCGTTCAGGTCGCCCACCACTTCCACGTCCGTGTTGAGGTCGATGCCCATGACGGCCTTCAGCTGCCATGTGGCGAGCAAAACCGAATTTTCCGCGCTCGACACGTTGGGTTCGGCGTTCATCATCGTCACTTGCGAGCGCAGGCGTTCCACCTCCGAGGCCTTGCCCACGTTGAAGCGTTGCTCGGTCTTCTCGTAGTTCTTCTGGGCGTTCTCGTAAACCGATGCGACGACATCGAGCGAGCGTTGCGCCAAAAGCACGGCATAGAAGGCCTGTTTCACCTGCTTCACCATGGCGATTTTCGACGAACGGGCTTGCTCGACGGCCAATTCCACGTCCATGCCGCTGAGTTTCAGGCTCTCCCAGAGCTGGGCATTCACCAAAGGCATACTGGCTGTGGCGGTGGCGTTGATGTTGTTGTCGCGACCCACCTTGATTTCCATGGCCTGGCCGCCCATGTCCATCACCATCACCTGCTTCTGCAAGGTGCGTTGGTACGAGCCGTTGATGCTGACGTTGGGATAGAGTGCGGCATAGCTGCCTTTTCTCGCATAGCCTGTCTTTTCGACGGTCATGTCGGCTATTTTGATGGTGTTGCTTTCCGAGAGGGCGATCTCCAAGGCTTGCTCAAGGGTGAGTTGCAAAGCCTCAGGGTTCTTAGGCCCCTGAGCCTGCCGAAGGGCCGGTTCATCTGTCTGCCCAAATGAAAACAATGGCATTGTGGCCAATGTTGTTATGGTCAAAATGTTGAAAATCAGTTTCTTCATAAAAACAAGTTCAAAAAATGGTCTACCTTATTTTAAGGGTGCAAAAGTAGTGATTCTAATGAAGTTAGATACGGATTTTTCAACGAAATATTTCATGTAATCAATGAAAATTTTTCCACTTCGTTTTTGGCACTGACTGGGTCGGATATAGGCTTGCCTCGTCGAAGTTCGCTTTATTGAAGATTTGTTTCTTTTCATTGAAAACCAAACTGCATTTGAATGATTCGCCTTATCTTTGCAGCATGAAAATCAAGGATATGAAACGGCCTAACCTGCAAAGCCTGCCGACGGCCAACCTCGACCTGCTGGAACGCCTCTACAAGAATGGCGTCATCTGGATTGCGCTGTTTGTCATTTTCTTCACAGTGCATTCCAACGGCAACTACTTCTTCAGGGCGCTCAGTTCGCTGTGTTTCGTCGGGATGGAGGTCTTGTTGGTCACCTTTATTAATAAGGTGCTGATCGAGCATTACCTGAAACGCAACAGGGTGGTGCTGCTCATCCTGCTGTCTATTCTCGTCCTTCCGCTTTGGGCTGCGGCATTTTCTGCCATCGACATCGTGCTCCTGCATTTTTTCACCAAACGGCCTTTCGCCGAGATTTTCAATTTCGGAGTCAGCTTCGTGGTTTTCATGGTGCGCCTCATTTGGTTCATCGCGACCTATGCCATCGTCTTGATATTCTACTACCAACGCAAGGAAAACGAGGAAAAGACCGTCTCGGACCAACTCAAAAGCGAGAAGCTCGACATGGAATTGCGCTACCTCAAGTCGCAAATCAACCCGCATTTTCTTTTCAATGCCCTAAATAACATCTATTCAATGGTTTATACGCACGACGACAACGCTGCCGACGGAGTGTTGAAGCTGTCGGAGATGTTGCGCTACGTCCTCGTCGAATGTCAGGCCGAGATGATCCCGTTGAGCAAGGAAATCAAGTACATCGACAATTTCATCGACTTCCAGATGATGCGCATGGGCGGTCATCGCGATGTTGTTTTCACCAAAGACGTGGAGAAAGAGGACTTCCTTATTGCTCCGATGCTCTTGCAGCCCATCATCGAGAACTGCTTCAAATACAGCCGTTTGGAGACGCATCCTGATGGCTATGTTCATGTCAGCGTGAGACAGACGGGCAACAGGATTTGCTTCGAGGCCGAAAACACGGTGGCCGAAAACGCGCTCCCGATTGCAGGCAACGGCGGGGCAAAGTCGGGAATCGGGCTGAAGAACGTGCAGCAACGCCTGATGTTGCATTATGGTGAAGATTATGTGTTTGATATTGAGCAAAATAAAGATAAAGGAACCTATAAAGTCAAGATCGAATTATGAACGAGAAGTATAACGTGATCATCGTCGACGACGAGTATTTGGCCCAAAAGCTGCTTCAAGACTATGTCTCAAAGGTGGAGTCGCTGCAATTGGTGGCCTCTTGCTCCAATGCTTTCGAGGCCATGGAGGCCTTGAAAAAAAATTCGGTCGACATCATGCTTTTGGATATCCAAATGCCTGATTTGACTGGACTTGAGCTGGTGAAGAGCTTGGAGAAGAAGCCCGCCGTCATCTTCACCACGGCTTATTCGGAGTATGCCGTCGATGCGTTCAACCTCGCCGTTTCCGACTACCTGCTGAAGCCTTTCGACTTCCCGCGTTTCTTCCAGGCCATCAACAAGGCCATCGGCAACGTGCCTTCGAGGTCGGATAACGCGCCCAAGCCCGCCGCCGACACCATCAGCAAGTCGAACGATTTCATCACGGTGAAAGCCGACTATAAGCTTTACAAAATCAACTACGACGACCTTCTCTTCATCGAAGGCCAGCACGAATACGTCACCTTCCACACCACGCAGCGGCGCATCACGGCGCTCTTCGCCTTGAAGGACTTGGAGGAAATCCTTCCGAAGGACAAGTTTGTGCGCGTCCACAAGTCCTATATCGTCTCGTTCAAGCATATCCAGGACTTGGACAAGAGCGATGTCACCGTGGCTGGCAACAAGGTTCCGGTTGGCGCCAGCTATCGCGACGAGTTGTTGGCGCGTTTGCAATGAAAAAATCTCGCTTTTTTCTGATAATGAAAAGAAAAAGTGTATATTTGCAGCCTAAAACAACCTCTAAAAAACAGAAAAAACATGGGTAAATTTGAAATCACAAGCAGGAAGAACGGCGAGTTCCAGTTCAACCTGAAGGCCACCAACGGCCAGGTCATCCTCACCAGCCAGGGCTACAAGACCAAGGCTTCGTGCCTCAACGGCGTCGAGTCGGTCAAGAAGAACAGCCAAGACGAAAAACGCTTTGAGATCAAGGAAGCCGCCAACGGCAAGCCTTTCTTCAACCTGATGGCCACCAATGGCCAAGTCATCGGATCGAGCCAGATGTATGCCAGCGAGGCAACAATGAAGAACGGCATCGCTTCGGTGATGAACAACGCCCCCGATGCCGAAATCGTCGACCTGACGGAGGAGTAATCATTTTTTTTGGTAATGTTGCCAAAAATGGTTGGTGAGATTGCCAAAAAAACATCAAAAAACAG
>R27__coassemble_71_pt1 | contig 88606 bp, 69 predicted proteins | sample R27__metabat2_low_PE_013 | metagenome-assembled genome bin R27 | reverse complement strand
CCTCTTCCCATTCCGAACAGAGAAGTTAAGCCCCGCCGCGACGATGATACTGCGCGAAAGCGTGGGAAAGTAGTTCGTCGCCCTCCCTTAACGGAAACCCCGCCAGCATCCGCTGGCGGGGTTTTCTGTTTTTATGGCATTTACCACAAGAATAATGATTGGTAAATGCTGTTTAGCTATCTGTTCATTAGGTTCGCGACTATACCATTCTGTACCTCAATATAATCCAATATTTCTTCCCTTCCTTGTTTCTTCTCCGCCGAGGTGATGAAAACAGGCGGCAGTTCCTCCCAATTCTCCAAAAGCCTTGCCTTGAAAGCCTCCACATTGCGGTCGAGTTCGGCCTGGGAGACCTTGTCTGCCTTGGTGAAGACAATGCAGAATGGCACCTGGTTGTCGCCAAGCCACTCAATGAAGCCAAGGTCGTTGTTCTGCGGCTCAATGCGTGAGTCGATGAGGACGAAGGTGCACACCAAATTATGCCTGCGGGTGATGTAGTTGTTGATCATTATGCGCCACTGCTCGCGTGTCTTTTTCGAGTGCTGGGCATAGCCATAGCCAGGGAGGTCGACAAGATACCACGCATCGTTGACGATGAAATGGTTGATGGCCACTGTCTTGCCTGGCACCGATGAGGTCTTGGCCAACCCACGGCGTTGCACTAACATATTAATCAAGGAGGACTTGCCCACATTGGAGCGTCCTATGAAAGCATATTCGGGAATGTTGCCGTTGGGCAAAAACTCGAATCGGGTGTTGCTCATCAAAAAATTGGCTTTGTTAATTTGCATAGAATGGCATTTTAAGGTGTTCTGGAATTTCGTTCATGTCATAAATAAGGTGGCGCTTCACTTTTTCTTCGAACATGTCGCTAATGGTGATAAGGATGCCCGTCTCTTCCACCGCGCCGAAGCCTGGGTTGAGTGCCGTGCCAAACGAGCGCAACGTAGGCGAAAGGTTCATGTAGGCATTCACCAAGGGTGGCACGGCGGCACCGCGTTCGCGCACGTGCTTTACCAAGATTTTGTAGTCGTCGCGGTAGTTCTCTCCCACAAATAGCTTTTCGAGCCATTCGCGGTCGGCGAGGATGGGCAGGTCGAGTTCGGGCTTCACCCACACTAAATGATCTCTGTCGGGAAAATGCTTTTGGATGAAGAACAGAATCATGTCGCGAGCCATCCGCTCAAACTGGGGATACATCGTGACCTTCCCGAAGTAATACTCGGCTTCGGGGTAGATGTCGACGAGCGACCCTAAACCATCCCAAAGATTATCAAGCGAATACAGCCCTTTTGACAGGCTCTTGGAAGGCTGGTAGGCAGGTTGCACGAACGAGCGACCCAGCTCGATGGTATAGGGCAGGTAGTCGTCGACGAAACGCTGCGAATAGAGGAACAGCTCGCTCGTGGGCGTGTCGACTTGGCCTTTGTCGTCTTGCGGGAGGCCGTCGCACAACAAGAACCGGTAGCCGCCCACAATGGCCTTGTCGTTGGGATTCCAAACGATGAGTTGGTGGAAATAGTTCTCGTCGCGAGTGTCGAAGTCGTCGATGTCGCAGTCGAGGCCGGTGCCACCGCCCGAGTCGCGGAAACTCAGCTCGCGCAAGCGTCCGATCTCGCGCATGATGTTAGGTGAGTCGTGGGCCGAGAGGATATAGATCTCGTTGCCAGCGTTGTTCGTCTTGCGGAAAAACTTGTCGCGGGTCAGTTCGTCCATGATGGCCTCAAGCGGGACGGGTGCAATAATATCTTTCGTCATATCGTGTATTCAATTTGAGGGTCAAAAGCCAAGTCGGCATCGTCGGCCAATTGATAGGAGAAGGTGCGTAGTTTCTCGGCCCATTGCGCGTCAGTAAAGCGGCGGTCGAAAGTCTGGTAAGGGATGGGCTTGCCGAAGCTGATGGTCAGCGTCTTGTTGCGCTGCTTGAAGAACTCGTCGACGAGGAAAGCCATCTCAATGTTTACCTTGATTCCCAGCCGTTTGCGCCAACGGGCAAGATTGTAGAAAAAGTTGGAGTTGCGTCCTTCGATGTGGACGGGAACGATGTCGCGCTGGTAGGCTCTCGACTTCGTCACAAAGGTTTTTTTCCAGTCGAGGTCCATGATCTTGTCGCCTTTGGTCTTGCGCGAGCAGAGGCCGAAGGGAAAATAGCAGATGGTGGCATCGCCGGCGAAGGTCTCGTTGAAGAGCCTGAGGTTCTCCTCGCGGTTGGCCGTAGCGTTGCCCACCTTGCTGACGGGGATGAAGATCGGGCGCAGGTTTTTCACGAACATCAGGAAATCGTTGACGGGCGTCAGGGTCTCGCCACGATGGTTGCCCACTGCGCCGATGAGTGCGATGCCGTCGAGGCCGCCCAAAGGATGGTTGGAGGCCACCAAGACGCGGTGGCCCGCCATCAGGTTGTCGACACCTTTCAAAACCACATTGAGGTTGAAGTCGGCCACCACCGCATTGATGAAGTCGAGACCTTCCTTGTCGGCATACTTCGTCAGGATTTCGTTGATGTCGTCCTCGTGCAAAAGCCGCTGTATCTTGCGAAACAGCCATTCCGGCATGTGTTTCATCAGCTTCGGCACCTTGGCCGTGAAGATTTTCCTGAGGTCGATGAGGTTGCTTTGTTCCGTTTCCATAGTCAAAGGATTCTCTACAATCGGCAAAAATAGTAAAAAGAAAAACGTTATCCCTGATTTTGTCGAATTTTCGCACCTGACGGCGTGAAAAACCTGCTTTTTTGCCTGGTGTTAACATTCAAGACGACCTTGAAACATAAATTGTTAACAATAAGTGAACAGGGTTATCAACAGGGTTATCAACAATCCATGTTGAAAACTCATAATAAAAAATTTGTGTCTGAAAATGTCAAGAAGTGGGAGAAAGTGTATATCTTTGCAGCTGAAAAATCAACGAAACGAAAAATGAGCTATTTGGTAGGACATTACAACTGCAAATTGGACGCGAAGGGGCGGGTTTTGGTCCCCAGCGAGTTCAAGGAGCAACTGGGCGAGCAGGTCGAGGAAGGCTTCGTGCTGCGTCCGGGGTTGCATGCCCACTGCATCGAGCTTTACACCAAGAAAGACTGGGACGAGGTGCAAGACCAGTTGCGCTCCAAGTTCAGCCAGTTCAACAAGAAGCAGGAGGCCGCCATGCGCAAATACAACGCGGGCGCTCGTTTCGTGAAACTCGATGGCAGCGGTCGTCTGCTCATCACCAAGGACCTTGCCGAAAAGGCCTCGCTCGTCAAGGACATCGTCATCACCTCGGTGACGACGAAGATGGAGATTTGGGACAAGAACCTGTATGAGCAGTCGCTCAACGAAGACCTGAGCGACGAGGAGTTCTTCGACCTCTTGAGCGAGAACATCAACTAAAGTAAAGAAGGAGGAGGCAGCTATGTATCACGATCCGGTCATGTTAAGCGAGTGCATCGGTGGACTTGACATCCGTCCCGACGGCGTTTATGTCGACGTCACCTTTGGCGGCGGTGGCCATTCGCGGGCCATCCTCGAACGTCTCACCACGGGCCATCTTTACGCTTTCGACCAGGACGAGGATGCCGCTGCCAACGCCTTCGACGACGAGCGTTTCACCTTCATCCCCCAGAACTTCAAATATTTCAAGAATTTCATACAGCTCTACCAGGGCGGCGCGAAGGTTGACGGCGTCATTGCCGACTTGGGCGTCTCGTCGCATCAGTTCGACACGCCCGAGAAAGGCTTCTCCACCCGATTCGACGGCCCTATGGACATGCGCATGAGCCAGCTCACCCCTAACGACGCGGCCACCGTGGTCAACACCTACGACCAGGCCGACCTCACCCGCATCTTCCGCCTTTATGGCGAGATGCAACAGCCCCAGCTCGTCGCTGCCGACATCGTCGTGGCCCGTGCCAACGAACCGATTGAGACCACCGGACAGCTGAAGGCTGCCGTGCAACGCCGCTTGCCCCGTGGCAAGGAAAACAAGGTGCTGGCCCAACTCTTCCAAGCCTTGCGCATCGAGGTGAACCAAGAGCTTGAGGCACTTACGGCTTTCCTTGGCCAATGCCCCGATGTGCTGAAGCCAGGCGGCAGGCTTGTGGTGATGTCGTACCACTCGCTCGAAGACCGTCTCGTGAAGAACTTCATGAAGACCGGCAATGCCGAGGGCAAGGAGGAGAAGGATTTTTACGGCAACCTCATCACACCTTATCATATCATCACGCGCAAGCCCATCGTCCCCTCCGACGAGGAGATTGAACGCAACGGCAGGGCACGCAGCGCCAAACTCAGAATCGCGGAAAGGAGATAATCGCCATGGAAGAAGAGAAGAAAGAGACCAAGAAGAAAAAGAACGGCGGCAAGCACGTCATGTCGGTGTTGGGCGGCAAGTTTCTCGTGAAGGAGACCTTTGCGAAGCAGTTCCCTTTCATGGTTTACGTCACCCTGCTGCTGATGGCAGTCATCACCAACACCTACATCGCCGAGGAGAGGAACCGCGAACTGGCACGAACCACAAAGCGCTTGAACGACCTTCAGGTGGAATACGTCCAAGTGAAATCGGCCATCATGGAAGCCTCGAAACAGTCGGTGTTGGCCAAAAAGTTGGCGGGCACCGGCATGAAAGAAGCCACCGAGCCGCTGAAACGCCTCGAAGCGAACGACGAACCCTCTAACACCGTGAAGCCATGAAGATCGACCCGAAAACCGACACATTGATGAAGACCTACTTGGTCTATGTCCAGGTCCTGATTTTCGGCGTGGCCGTCGTTGCCAAGATCATCGTGATGCAGACCAAGGACAACAGCGAGCTGCTGGAACGCGCCGAGCAACGCGAATACCGAATGAGGACGTTGGAAGCCTCGCGCGGCAACATTTTCTCGAGCGACGGCCAACTCATGGCCACCTCGGTTCCGCTCTATGACGTCTATTTCGACTACAAGGCCGTGGATTCGGCATTTTTCGCCGACAACATCGACTCGCTTTGCCGTCAGATGGCGGGGCTTTTCCCGAAGCGCAACGCCGCCCAATGGAAGGCTTTCTTCGCCGAAGGCAAGGCCAAGAAGAACCGCCACTACAAGATCGCCCTCAACATCACGCAAGCCGAGCTGCGCGAGATGGAGACGTTCGTCATCTTCAACCGTGGCATCTACAAAGGCGGCATCATCAAGGAAAAGAAGATCCGCCGCGAGCATCCCTATAAGGAATTGGCCAGCCTCATGCTTGGCATGGCCAACGAGCAGAAAGGCTATTATTTCGGCATCGAGGGCGCCTACAACCAATATCTAAAAGGACAAAACGGCCAGCAGCTGGTGCGTCGCATCCACCACGGCGATTGGATGCCGGTAGGTTCCGACGAAGACGTGGATGCCAAAAACGGCGACGACGTCATCACCACTTTCGACATCAAGCTGCAAGACATCGTGGAGAGCGCCCTCAACAACACCCTGACGACCAACAAGGCCGAACAGGGCTGCGCCATCCTGATGGACGTGGAGACCGGCTACGTGAAGGCCTTGGCCAACCTGAGGCTCAACCACGAGACGGGCAAATACGAGGAGTCGTACAACGTGGCTTTGGCCGAGCGTTACGAGCCAGGTTCGGTCTTTAAAATCGCCTCGATGGTGGTGTTGCTCAACCATAACGAGAAGACCCAACTCACCGACCTTGTCAACATCGGCACAGGTCCTATCAAGTTCTCGAACCGCGTGATGAAAGACGACCACAGCTTTGCCAAAGGCGGCATCTGCACTGTGCAGGAGGTCATCGAGCAGTCGTCGAACAAAGGCACGGCGGTGCTCGTCACCAAGGCTTTCGCGGCACATCCCGAGAAATACGTTGATGGCCTTTACGCATTGGGTCTCAACAAGAAAATAGGGACGGGCATTGCCGGTGAGGCGCAACCCGTCATCAAGCACCCCAACGACAAGACCAAGGACGGACGGAAACTGTGGTCGAACGTGTCGTTGCCGTGGATGTCGATAGGCTACGAGGTCAACGTGACACCCATGCAGCTCCTCACGCTCTACAACGCCATCGCCAACGGTGGCCGAATGATGAAGCCACAGTTTGTCAGCGAGATACGTCGTGGCAACCAGACCATCGAGAAATATGCCCCCATCGTCCTCAACGAGCACATCGCCTCGCCCGAATCCATCGAGAAGCTGCAAACCATGCTTGAGGGCGTGGCCATCAGAGGCACGGCCAAGCGCCAGTTTGCCGACTGCGTGGTGAGTGTGGCCGGAAAGACAGGAACGGCACAATATTACGACAAGGTGCAGGGCTATGCCTACCACGAGCCTGGCATTGGCCGCAAGCTCTACAACACCACTTTTGTGGGTTACTTCCCCACCGACAAGCCGCGCTACAGCTGCATCGTCATGGTGAGTCGCGCTCGTGGCGCAAAGTGGGCGGCTGGCGGCGTTTCGGCGCCAGGCTTTAGGGAGATTGCCGAAAAGGTGTATGCCACACGCATCGGCACCCGCGAAGACGACAGCATTGTCGCACCCGTCGAGACGGGCTTCGGCCCCGTGTTGGCACATCACGACAAGGCTTCGAGCTACTTGAACGGCATCGCCCGCGACTTCAGCGACTTCGCCATCAACGGCGAGTGGGTCACCGTGGAAAGCGGTCAGGATGGACAAATCAGCATACGCGAGGCACAATTGGCCTCCAACATCATACCCAACGTGGTTGGCATGGACGTCACCGATGCCATCTACCTTTTGGAGAATATGGGCATCAAGACGCAATTCAGCGGCCAAGGCACGGTCAAGGAACAATCGCTGCACGCCGGCGACACGCTGAAGCCTAACCAAGTCATGCAACTTAAATTGGAAAAGAAATGAAACTCAAGGAGATATTGGTCAACTGCAACCTTTTGGAGATTGAGGGCGACAAAGACCTCGACATCCAAGGCATCACCTTCGACTCGCGAAAAGTGGAGCCAAGCACGTTGTTTTTCGCCGTCGAAGGCACGCAAGTCGATGGCCACGACTACATCGACAAGGCCATCGGGAAAGGCGCCACGGCCATCGTTTGCGAAAAGATGCCGAGCCAGAAAACCGAGGGAGTCACTTACATCAAGGTCGACAATTCGGCCTATGTTTTGGGCGTGGGTGCCTCCAATTTCTTCGGCAACCCGTCGGAGAAGCTGCAATTGGTCGGCGTGACGGGCACCAATGGCAAGACCACCATCGCCACCTTATTATATAGGCTCTTCACCGACGCGGGCTACACCTGCGGACTGCTGTCCACCATCGAGAACATCGTCAACCGCGATGCCATCCCTTCGACGCACACCACTCCCGACCCCATCGAGCTCAACGGCTTGTTGCACCAGATGGTCGAAAAAGGCTGCGAATATGCCTTCATGGAGGTAAGCTCCCACAGCGTGGCGCAAGAGCGCATCGCTGGACTCCATTTTGCAGGCGGCATCTTCACCAACCTCACCCACGACCATCTCGACTACCACAAGACGATGGCCAACTACCGCAACGCCAAGAAGAAATTCTTCGACGACCTGCCTGCCACCGCTTTCGCCCTGACCAACCTCGACGACAAGAATGGCGCTTTCATGTTACAGAACACCCGAGCCAAGAAACTGAGCTACGCCCTGAAACACGACGCCGACTTCAAAGGCATCGTCATGGAGAGCCACTTCGACGGGATGCTACTCAAGGTGAACGGCACCGAAGTGTTCACGCAATTGGTGGGCGGCTTCAATGCCAGTAACCTATTGGCCATCTATGGGGCGGCGCTCGCCTTGGGATTCAACAAAGAGGAACTGCTGGTGGAAATCAGCAAGTTGCGTGGTGCCAACGGACGCTTCGACATGGTGCATTCCGAGAGCGGCATTGTCGGAATCGTCGACTATGCCCACACCCCCGATGCTTTGGAGAACGTGCTGGAGACCATCAATGAGGTGCGTTGTCACAAGGAGACCCTCATCACGGTCGTGGGTTGTGGTGGCAACCGTGATGCCACCAAGCGGCCTGAGATGGCTGCCGTGGCTGTCAAACTGAGCGATCGCGTCATCCTCACCAGCGACAATCCGCGCAACGAAGACCCCGATGAAATCATCCGCCAGATGAAGGCAGGAGTGGCCGATGCCGACCGTGGCAAAGTGCTCAGCATCACCAACCGCCGCGAGGCCATACGCACCGCCGTGGCCTTGGCCAAAAAAGGCGACATCATCCTCTTGGCAGGCAAGGGTCATGAGAACTATCAGGAAATCAACGGAGTAAAGAACCATTTCGACGACAAGGAAGTGCTGTCGGAAGCATTCAAGGAGGCATAAGGCATGTTATACTATCTGTTCAATTATCTGAACCAACGCGATTTTCCAGGCGCAGGCGTTTTCAACTATGTTACTGTCCGTGCCGCTGTTGCGGTCATTCTCTCGCTGGTGGTGGCCGTTTGGTTCGGCAACTGGTTCATCAAGATGTTGAAGCGTAAGAAAGTCGTTGAGACCCAGCGCGATGCTTCAATCGATCCTTACAACACGAACAAAGTAGGCGTGCCCACCATGGGCGGCGTCATCATTATCGCGGCCATTCTGATTCCCGTGCTGTTGGTTGGCAAACTCCACAGCGTCTACACCTTGCTGATGATTGCCACCACATTGATTCTTGGCGTTTTAGGCTTTGCCGACGACTATACCAAGACCTTCAAGCACAAAAAGGACGGCATCAAACCCAAAGTGAAACTGGGTGGACAGATATTGCTCGGCCTCATCGTCGGCCTGACGTTGCGTTTCAGCCCAGCTGTGCAAATCAACGAGACGGTGCAAGTGAAAATCGAAGACAACAAGGAGATTGTGGTCAAGAGTCCCGATGTGAAGTCGACCAAGACCACCATCCCGTTTGTGAAGAACCATAACCTCAACTATGCCGACCTGTTCCGTTGGGCTGGCCCCAAGTGGATGTACAACTTGGCTTGGATTTTCTTGGTGCTGCTCACCGTCTTTGTCGTGGCTGCCGTCAGCAATGGTTCCAACCTCAACGACGGCATGGACGGCATGGCTTCGGGCAACTCAGCCATCATCGGCCTGACGCTGATGATTTTGGCCTACATCTCCAGCAACGCCGTCACGGCGAGCCATCTAAACTTGATGTATATTCCTGGCAGCGAAGAGCTTGTGGTGTTTTTGGCCGCTTTTGTGGGTGCCCTCATCGGTTTTCTTTGGTTCAACTCCTTCCCAGCCCAAATCTTCATGGGCGACACGGGCAGCCTCACCATCGGCGGCATCATCGCCGTGGCTGCCATCATCATGCACAAGGAGTTGCTGCTGCCTTTGCTTTGCGGCGTGTTCCTCTTAGAGATCCTCTCCGACCTCGACGTGAAACTCTTCGTCAAGACCGGGAAAAAGCACAGAATCTGGAAAAAAGGTCCGGTGCACGACCATTTCCGCACCAGCTACAGCGCCTTCAAGAAAGCCTGGCCCAACTCGACCGTCACCTTCAAGGGACACGGCGAGGGACACAACACGGTCCACCACGAGGTGAAAATCACCATCCGTTTCTGGATTGTCACCATCCTCTTGGCGGCATTTACCCTTCTTACGTTCAAAATCCGATAAACCAACCAAAAAAATACAAGCACCATGACTTATTTTGAAGAATTGACCAACACACGACAGAGGCAGTCGAACAATATGGCTGCCGGCATATCGTCACAGATCTTGCAAATCAGGAAGGAAAGCATCAAGCAGAGCCTCAGCGACTTGAACACCATCAGTCACCGGCAGCAATACATCGCCACCATCGACGGAGTGATGTACTACGACGACTCGCGGGCCGAAAACGTGAACGCCACCTGGTTCACCTTCCAGAACATCGTCAAGCCTGTGGTTTGGATTGCCGGAGGCGACGACAGCAAGGCCGACTTCAGTGACCTGAAGGGCGAGGTGAAGAAGAAGGTGCGTGCCTTGGTTTGCATCGGCAAGGGCAATGCAAGGCTGAAGAAGGCATTCGTGAAGGAAGTGGCCGACGTGTATGAAGCCGCCAACATGGAAGAGGCCGTCAAGGCCGCCGCGCTGGTGGCCGAGAGCGACGACATCGTGTTGTTCTCGCCTGCCTGCAAGTCGGCGATGGGGGAGGACTTTGCCCAGCGTGGTGACAGTTTCATCGACAACGTGAAAAGATTGCAAAATGAACATCGTCAATAAAATATTGAAAGGCGACAAGGTCATCTGGATTGTGGCGCTCATCTTGGGCATCATCTCGCTGATTGTGGTCTACAGCGCCACCAGTGCCTTGGCCGTGTCGAAATACGAAGGCAACACCGGTCGGGTGCTGATGAAGCACTTGGGCATGTTGGTCTTCGGTTTCGTGATGATGATTGCCGCCGCGAACCTCAACTATAAGCGCTATGCGAAAATCGCGCTGCTGTTGATGATTCCTTGCCTGGCCTTGCTGCTCTACACCTTGGTGTTTGGCCGCAACATCAACGATGCCAGCCGTTCCATCAACGTAGGCGGTTTCTCGTTCCAGCCCAGCGAGATGGCCAAGATCATCCTCATCACCTACCTTGCCCGCCAACTGATCATGATGGAAGGCTCGGTCTACAAGTTCAAGGACTTTTTCCTGAAGTTGGGGCTTCCCATCATGGTGACTGCCGCGCTCATCTTCTCCGAGAACCTCTCCACCGCCGTCATTTTGGTTGGCGTGTGCATGGTGTTGCTCTTCATCGGAAGGGTGAAATTCCTCCACCTGCTCTCGCTCGTCGGGCTTTGCGTGGTCGGCATGGGCTGCTATTTGGCCTTCGATGCCATCAAGACCAATGTGGAGAACAAACACCGTCGCGCCGCACAGCAGGAGCTGGTGATAGGCGAGGCGAAGGAGGTCGTCTTCAAGGAAAAGCAGAATCGTATCCAGACTTGGTCGAACCGACTGAAGTCGATGGGCGAAGACAAGGAGAAGGTGGATCCTTTCGACGACAAGCACATGCAACGCACCTATGCCGACATCGCGGTGGCTTCGAGTTCGTTGTTCGGCAAAGGCCCTGGCAAGAGCGAGCAACGCAACTTCTTGCCGCATCCTTATTCCGACTTCATTTATGCCATCATCATCGAGGAGTATGGCCTCGTCGGAGGAGTCGTCGTGCTGTTGCTTTATGTCATACTGTTTACGAGGGTGCTTCGCATCGTCATCAAGCGGCCGCTCACGTTTGGCTCGCTGATGGCCTTCGGCTTGGGCTTCCTCATCATCTTCCAGGCCATGGTCAACATGGGTGTCAGCATCGGGTTGTTGCCTGTGACGGGGCAGCCGTTGCCGTTCGTCAGCATGGGAGGCACCTCGCTGATGGCCACGGGCATTGTGCTGGGCATGATTTTGAGCGTCACCCGCAACATGGAAGATGAAGCCATGAACAAAGAACAAGAAATACAATCACTTACAGAACCCATTGAAGATGAAAGAGAACCTGAAAGTCGTGATTAGCGGTGGAGGCACGGGCGGCCACATCTTTCCCGCCATTGCCATCGCCGATGCCTTGAAAAGGCGCTTTCCGCAAGCCGAAATCCTGTTTATCGGTGCCGAAGGTCGCATGGAGATGGAGCGTGTGCCCAAGGCGGGCTATCGCATCGAAGGGCTGTGGATCAGCGGTTTCACCAAGGACGCTTCGGCGTTGAGCCTGCCTTTCAAGCTCATTAGCAGCATGGCCAAAGCCATAGGCATCCTAAGGCGCTTCAAGCCCGATGTGGTGATTGGCGTGGGCGGCTTTGCCAGCGGCCCTACGCTGAAGGCCGCCAACTGGTTAGGCATCCCGACCGTGATTCAGGAGCAGAACTCCTATCCCGGAAAGACCAACCGCAACGTGGGCAAGAAGGCCAAAGCCATATGCGTGGCCTACGAACACCTCGACCAATGGTTTCCTGCCGAGAAGATACACCTCACCGGCAACCCGTTGAGGGCCAACATCGCGCTCAAAGGCAGCCGTGAAGATGCCGCCGAGTTTTTCGGCCTCGACCCCGACATGCCCGTTGCCCTGATTGTGGGCGGTAGCCAAGGTGCCTTGGGCATCAACAAGGGTATCAGCGCCAACCTTTCGGCTTTCAAGGAAGCCGACGTGCAGCTCATTTGGCAGACGGGAAAGTCTTATTTCGGGCAAGCCATGAAGGAAGTGGAGGACTTGAGGCTCGAAGACAAGGTGAAGCCCGTCGTTTTCATCGACCGCATGGACTTGGCTTACGGCTTGGCCGACATGGTCGTTTCGCGAGCCGGTGCCATGTCGATTTCGGAGTTGGCCTTGTTGCAGAAGCCCGTCATCTTCGTGCCGCTGCCCACCGCAGCCGAAGACCATCAAACCAAGAATGCACAACAACTTGTGGATGCCAAGGCTGCCCTCATGGTGCGCAATGCCGACACTGAGAAAGACCTTGTGGCCATGTTGCTGCTCCTGGCCAATGACGAGGATCTGCGATTGACGCTTAGGACCAATATTCGGCTGTTCGCCCGACCAAACGCCGCTGATGATATTGTTGATGTTATAGTTGAGAGTTTAGGGTTGAGGGTTTAGGGTTTAGAGTAGTTGAAAGTTTAGAGTTTAGGGTTTAGAGTTAAGGACACAAAATGAACAAAGGAGAAAGACATACGGTTTACCTATTGGGCATCGGTGGCATCGGTATGAGTGCCTTGGCCCGCTATTATCGCAGCCTTGGCCATATCGTTGCTGGGTACGACCGTACACCTTCTCCTCTTACGCGACAGTTGGAAAATGAGGGCATGGCAATCCATTATGAAGATAGGCCTGAACTATTGCCTGCCCTCATTGAGTTTGTCGTCTACACCCCTGCCGTCCCCAGCGACCTCAAGGAGTTTGAGGTGCTGCGTCAACGCAACCTCCCCATCATGAAACGTTCGGAGGCCTTGGGACGCATTTCCGAACGTCATTTCACCATCGCGGTGGCCGGCACGCATGGCAAGACCACCACCACAGCCATGGTGGCCCACATCCTGCATACTTGTGGCAAAGATACCACCGCCTTCATCGGCGGCATCGCCAACAACTTCGGGAGCAACCTGCTCTTGGGCAAGGGCGAGGGAAGCCTATTGGTAGCCGAGGCCGACGAGTTCGACCGCTCGTTCCTGCGCCTCCATCCCAATGTCAGCATCGTCAACTCCATCGATGCCGACCATTTGGACATCTACGGTGACCGACAGCACCTTGTGGAGGGCTTCAACGATTTCGCCCAACTCACCGAGGGCATGGTCATCGTCAAGGAAGGGTTGGCCATTGAAACCAATCAAGTCGTCCGCTTCGGCTTTGGTCCATCGTGCGACTATCGGGCCGAAGTCGTCAAGTCGGCGAAAGGCATCACCGATTTCATCATCGTGGGCGAGGGCCATAGGACCGAGGTCAGGCTGCCCATGGCAGGCAACCACAACGTGATGAACGCCACCGCCGCCTTCATTGCCGCTCGACAAGTCGGCATCGAGCCCAATGCCATCGCCTTGGCTTTGGCTTCGTTCAAAGGCGTGAAACGTCGCTTCGACATCCGTGTCAACAACGAAAAGCATTGCTACATCGACGATTACGCCCACCATCCAGAGGAAATTCGTTCGTGTCTCAATGCCGTCAGGGCTTCGTTCCCCGAAAAACGCATCACTTTGGTGTTCCAACCCCATCTGTTCAGCCGCACCCGCGATTTCATGGACGAGTTTGCCTCCGTTTTGGCTTTGGCCGACGAACTGATCCTTTTGGACATTTATCCCGCCCGCGAGCAGCCCATCGAAGGCATCACCTCGGAGGCGCTATTACATAAGGTGCAGATGCAAAACAAGCGCGTTTGCACGAAATCGGAGCTTGTTGGGATGATAGAAAGCGAGAAGCCCGAACTGCTCATCACCATGGGCGCCGGCGACATCGACCGTTTTGTTGAACCCATCGAAAAACTGATAAAGACATGGTAAAGAAGATCTTAAGCATAGTATTGTGGGTTGTCACCGCCGCCGCGCTCGTCGTCTTGTTTGTCTTCGCACGCGAGAATTACCTCGACGCGCCCGTGAAAGCCGTCAACCTGATCCCCGAAAGCGACAGCGGCTTTGTCAGACGGAGCGAGTTGCGCGACAATATCGGGGGATTTTGCAGCCACAAGTCGGTCGGCACGGTCAACATGGTGGCCATACAGCGCTACCTCGACGACAACCCGTGGATTGAGAGCAACGCCTCGTTTATCGACCTCGACGGGACGCTCAATGTCAGCTTCAAGGAATATGAGCCGTGCTTCAGGGTCTTCAGCAAGGACGGCCATTCGGTGTATGTGACCGCCGACGGCGTAGTGGTGCCTGCCAGCAGCAACTACACCCCTTATGTGCTCATCGCCAATGGCAACTTCAGCATTGCCAGCGACTCGGTCACCTATCGCCTTTGCGACACCCTCGACCGCGACCGCAACATCATCAACGCCCTCTATTGGCACAAGGCCATTGAGGACAACCCGTTCATGAAAAACTGCGTGGGGCAGCTTTATTGCAACAGCCACAACGAGTTTGAGCTGACCGTGCGCGGTCTCGACGCCCGCGTGATTGTGGGCGACACCTGCCTCGCCGCCGACAAGCTACGTCGCCTTGAAATCTTCATGAAGCAACGTCTTGGCAAGCCCGAGACCCACACTTTGAATACAATCAATCTGAATTATAAAAACCAAATAGTCTGTACAAAACGATAATGTTATGAGCGAAGGAAAAATCATCGTCGGATTAGACATCGGCACCACCAAGGTGGCCTGCATCGTCGGCCAGAAGTCCGACAACGGGAAAATAGAGATCCTTGGATACGGCAAGACCATCTCCACTGGCGTTAGGAGAGGCGTGGTCACCAATATCTTCGACACGGTCGAGGCCATCAAGACAGCGGTCAAGCAGGCCTCCGACCAGGCGGGCGTCGAAATCAATCGCGTCAGCGTGGGCATCGCCGGACAGCACATCAAGAGCCTGCAACACCGTGGAGTGATGATGCGCGACAACCACGAGACCGAAATCACCGAGGCCGAGCTGGAACGCTTGCGCAACGACACCTTTAAGATCAACATGACGCCTGGCGAGGAAATCATCGACGTCATTCGTCAAGACACCTATGTTGACGGAGAGTTGGCCACCAACCCCGTCGGCATGTTGGGCAGCAAGATCGAGGCCAACTTTCATGTCATCATCGGGCAGACTTCGGCGGCCAAGAACATCATCAAGTGCATACAAAGCGCAGGCTTGGAGATGGATTACATGATCCTTGAGCCTATTGCCTCGGCCCAGGCCGTGCTCGACGAGGAGGAGAAAGACGCTGGCGTGGTGCTCGTCGACATCGGCGGCGGCACCACCGACATCGCCATCTTCAAGGACAAGAAGATACAACACACCGCTGTCATCCCCTTTGGCGGCAACATCATCACCGACGACATCTGCACCGGCTGCTCCATCATCAAGCACTATGCCGAGGAGGTGAAGGTGAAGTTTGGGTCGGCCTTGGCCAGCGAGAACCGTGACGACGAGGTGGTCTCCATCCCCGGCATTCGTGGCCGCGACCCCAAGGAAATCTCTTTCAAGAACTTGGCTCACATCATCCAAGCCCGTTTGGAGGAAATCTTCGAGTTGGTCAACTACGAGATCCAGAAGGCCAAGTCCGACAACCAGCTCATTGCCGGCATTGTGCTCACAGGTGGTGGAGCCATGATGCGCCACATCCAACAATTAGCCGAGTTCAAGACTGGGCTGGAAGTCCGCATCGGCTATCCCAACGAACACCTCAACCAGACGGAGATGAAAGAGCTTTCAAGCCCTATGTATTCCACTGGCATCGGCATTGTCATCGAGACCATCGCCCGCATGGAACACGACGAGTTCCTGCAAGCCTCAGCCGCCGCCGAAAAGAGGAGAAAAGGCATCGTTGAACCTCAGGTGGTTGTCGCCGCCGAAACCGAACTGGAAGAGGCCAAGGAAGAAAAAGACGAAACCACCCAGAGAAAGCCGAAGAAGAAAGGCCTCGACCTGAAGAAGATCGTCACTTCGCTGACAGAGTTTTTCACCCCCGACAACATTGAATAACCCCAAAAAACAATACCATGGCAGAAGATTACACAACACATAGCGAACGCAACGAGATGTTCAAGCCCGTCGGTGTGGAGAAGCCCAACTATATCAAGGTCATCGGCGTGGGCGGTGGCGGAGGCAATGCCGTCAACCACATGATGGAAGAAGGCATACAAGGTGTCGACTTCGTCCTTTGCAACACCGACCACCAGGCGCTGCTGAAGAGCAACGTGAAGACCACCGTCCATCTCGGCAAGCGCGAGTTGGGTGCCGGCAACGACCCCAACGTTGGGCGCGAGGCTGCCGAGATGAGCCGCGACGAGATTGACGCCCTTCTCGACGACGAAACCAAGATGCTGTTTGTCACCGCCGGTATGGGTGGCGGCACGGGCACTGGAGCCGCTCCTGTTGTGGCCAAATTGGCCAAAGACAAAGGCATTCTCACCGTGGGCATTGTCACCATGCCGATGGAACGCGAAGGCCGTCGCCGCAAGCTGCAAGCCTTGGCTGGCATCGAGGAACTCAAGAAATGCGTCGACACGCTCATTCTCATCAGCACCGACAAGCTCCGCGACCAATACGGCAACATGAAGCTCTCCGAGGCCTTCAAGAAGGCCGACGACGTGTTGGCCACCGCCGCACGAGGCATCGCCGAGATCATCACCGTGCCTGGCTATGTCAACGTCGACTTCGAGGACGTGAAGACCGTCATGAAAGACAGCGGCAAGGCGATTATGGGATCCGGCACTGCCGAAGGCGAAGGCCGCGCCGAAAAAGCCATCAAGGACGCCATCCATTCGCCTTTGCTCAACGACTCGAACATCGAAGGCGCGAAGAACATCCTACTCTACATCACCTCGGGCACCAACGAAGTCTCGTTGGACGAGGTCGACGAAATCCTTGAGATTGCCCAAAACGCTTGCGGCAACAACTCCGACGTCATCTGGGGCAACGGCACCGACGAGAGCCTCGGCGAAGCCCTCAGCGTCACCCTGATTGCCACCGGGTTCAACCACGACGCGAAGCCCTATACAGCGGTCTTGAATGAGAAACAAAACACCGCCGATGCTCCTGTGGCACCCAAGAAGGTTTACGGCCTCGATGGTACCATCAAGGGAGAGGAAAGCCAGCCCAAAGCGCCCCAAAACGAAACGGTGAAGCCCATTGTTGAAGCCCCTAAGGCAGAGCAGCCCGCCCCCGAAAAGGTGGTGGAGCAGGCCCAAGTGAGGCATGAGGAGAAGACTGTGCATCCTTTGTTCACCCCAGTGACGGCAAAGCCTGAGCCTAAGACCCCTGAGCTTGCGGCTGCTGAGCAAAGCCGAAGCATCGAAAGTCCGACCCCAACCGTAAAGTCCCCTGAGCTTGTCGAAGGGCCGACCCAAACAAAAGAGCCGACTCACTTAGATGACGGCCCCTATATCGAGCCTATCTCCAATCCCACGCCGGCAGCTCCCATCCGCGAAACGCCCCAAACCACGCATCATGTGGAGGAGCGCCCCGTCGTCAAGGTGTTCGACAATCCGTTCCGTTCGGGCAGCAATGATGACGACGGCTTCGAGATTACCTCGCGCATCATGACCAAGGAGGAGACCCAGGCCCGCGCCGAGCAGGCTGTGGCCGTGCTTGAGGCCAAGAAAGCCAAGGAAATCGACTCGAAGGAGCAGCTCAAGAAACAGCGTTTGCGTGCCTTGAGCATGAACTTCAGGACGGCCCGCGGCCTCGAAGAGCTGGAGAACCAACCGGCCTACCTGCGGCGCAACGTCGAGATCAGCCATCCCGACGACGAGCTGTCGCAGTATTCGGCCACCCAAAAAGGCATCAGCGGCGAGAACTCATACCTTCACGACAACGTGGACTGAGCTCGGCTTTATCGTTATAGACTATTTTAACCTCGGAAAACCGGAAGGGTCATTGTCCTTTCGGTTTTTGCATTTATCCGCCGTCTGGATACAGTTGCAAGTGAATTACCCTATCTGCGGAATGAATTTTTAGTAAATTTTCCCATTTTTCTTGAAGGTAAAGAAATTTGTTGTATCTTTACACCCGTAAACCATAGTGCAAAGACACCATGCTTGACGAAAACAAATACATCAGATTCGACTGGGCGGCCAAGCGTATGTTGCGTGATAAGGCAAACTTCGGCGTGCTCGAAGGCCTAATGACTGTGCTCATTGGCGAGGAAATCAAGATTGTGGAAATCCTTGAGAGCGAGAGCAACCAGGAGGACGAGCGCGACAAGTTCAACCGCGTCGACATCAAGGCACGCAACAGCAAGGGCGAAATCATTTTGGTGGAGATCCAGCAGTCGCGCGAGCTGTATTTCCTCCAACGTGTGCTCTATGGTGTGGCCAAGACCATCACGGAGCACATGTCGCTCGGCGAGGCTTACTTCAACGTGAAGAAGGTCTATTCCATCAGCATCCTCTATTTCGACTTGGGCCAGGGTGCCGACTACCTCTATCATGGCCAGAACCGTCTGGTGGGTGTCCATACCCACGACACGCTCAAGATCAACACGCGCGACTATGAAGGTATCAAGATGGTGGCACCCGAGAACGTCTTTCCGGAATATTTCATCATCAGGGTGAACGAGTTCAACCAAGTGGCCAAGACGCCCTTGGAGGAGTGGCTGCAATATCTGAAGAGCGGCGTGATCAAGCCCGACACTAAGGCTCCAGGTCTGTCTGAAGCCCGCAAGAAGCTGACCATGTTGCAGATGTCGCCCGAAGAGCGGAGAGCGTATGAGCGTCATCTTGAGAACATCATGATCCAAAACGACGTGCTCGACACCAAGGTACTCGAAGGCATCCAGCAAGGTCGCGCCGAGGGCATCCAACAAGGTCGCGCCGAGGGCATCCAGCAAGGTCGCGCCGAAGGCATCCAGCAAGGTCGCGCCGAGGGCATCCAGCAAGGTCGCGCCGAGGGCATCCAACAAGGCCGCGCCGAGGGCATCCAGCAAGGCCGCGCTGAAGGCATCCAGCAAGGCCGCGCCGAAGGCATCGAGCAAGGCATCGAGCAAGGTCGTGCAAAGGAAAGGATCGCAAACGCCCAAAAGATGAAGGCAATGGGGCTTGACGCAGCCACCATCATGCAAATCACAGGTCTTGCGGCAGACGACATTGATAGCCTTTGACAAAGTTGCTGCATCCAACCACAGGTCTCGTCTGAGTTGTACAGAACGAAAACGTGGAGCAAATTTCTATAAGACGCGCCGTTTTTTTGTAAATTTTTCCACTTTTTCCTTGTGTATTAAGAATATCCCTATATTTGCAGCCTCGAAAAACAAACCGAACATGGATAAAATAAAGTTAACATGGATTAATAAAACAGGGGGGGGGTATAAATAATTTAACAACTCCAATCCATTCAAATCCTAAACCTTATTATAAATATGACCACACAGGCACGTGCCCACAATGGGCATGTGCCTTTTGTTTTGCCTGACAAGGAGCAACCCACCCCGACAGACCAATCTTGAAATCACGAATCATTAAATCATAAATGTCAAATCATCTAAATCTAAACGACAATGAAACAAAAACATCTACTCTTAATGCTGCTCCTCGCGCTGATGGTGCCCTGGACAGCTAAAGCGCAAACGCCAACCATCGAAACGATTGGAAATGGAACGTATGAAACAACCTTGGTATTTCCAGGCCGTTTCAATTATAACTACACTGCGTCCCTCTATAAGCCCGATATGGCGGATGCCCTGAACTCCGATTTCAACCTCTCCAGCATCGCTTACGATGTCGTGAGTAGCGGTGCCACCATCGATGAATTGACCATCTGGGTCAAGGATGTGGATGCAAGTGAATATTCAAACACGAGTTATATTTCCAAATACAACAGCTTCTCCTTTTACATTGAAGGAGCCACCCAAGTGTATGCCACCACAACCCCATTCAACTTAGCCGAAGGCTGGAACACCTTCAACTTCACCACCAATTTCAGCCATCGAGCCGGCAAGGCCTTGCTGGTGGCTGTTCGTGGTGTGAGCAATACACTTAGTAGTTCCCCTTCGTATCGCTATACCTACAATAGTAAGACGGTTTGGTATAATAGACTCAACTCCGACCCTGGCTACAACTATACATATGGCGACACTGATTTTACTTTTAGTGGAGATCTTGCCAACATCCAACTGGGCGTCACTTATGCTACCGGTATCCCATCGGATTTGACCGTGACCTACCCCGAAGGCATAGACACCGAAGTCACCCTCGGCTGGACGGAGAACGGCGAGGCCACCGCTTGGCAAATCTGCCTTAACGACGACGAGACTAACCTCATCGAGGCCAACAGCAACCCCTTCTCGCTGACGGGCCTCACCCCCGAAACCACCTACACCGCCAAGGTGCGCGCCAACCACGGCGACACGCAAAGCGACTGGAGCACCGCCGTGAGCTTTACCCCCACTCTCAAGACCGTGCTCGGGACAGCCACTGGTGCTGTTGGTTTCCTGCCATGCAATCCCGATTACAATTATAGCCTGACGCAGCAAATCTACACCGTTGCCGAATTGGGCAATGCGGCCGACCTCATAAGCATCGACTTCTACAACGACGGCGCCGATGCCACCACCCGCAACTTGCAGATTTACATGACGCATACCGACCAAAACGCCTTCGCGAGTCTTTACTATGATTGGATCAATGTCGCCCCAACCGACCTCGTCTTCAGCGGCACAGTAACCTTCGTGAGCAAAGGTTGGACCAGCATTGTGCTCGACACACCGTTTGCCTACGACGGTCAGCACAACGTCGTCATTACCGTGGACGATAACACGGGCAGTACGGCCGGTCAAAGCATCGTTAATTTCCTTTGTTACAGCGTTCCCGGTGCAGGCTTACAGAGCAAGTATTTCAATGATGATTACAACCACAACTACGACCCGACCAACAATCCTGGCTCAAGCACATACGCTCTCAACCAAAAGAACCACATCCGTGTGATGAAAGTGCAGCCGCCCACCGACCTGACGGTAAGCAACGTCACTTCACAGAGCGCCACCCTCGGCTGGACGGAGAACGGCACGGCCACCAGTTGGGAAATTTGTTTGAACGGCGACGAGACCAACCTCATCGACGCGACCACCAACCCCTTCACGCTGACCAACCTCACCCCCAACACCACCTACACCGCCAAGGTGCGCGCCGTCTATGACGCGGGCCACACCACTTGGAGCAATGAAGTGAGCTTTACGCCATACATGGGCACTATGGTTTGTTATCGCGAAAACTTCGACAGTTATACCAACGCATTCGTCATAAACTATGATGAAATGCCTACTTCCCGCATTTTACCTGAAGGCTGGACTTTCATCAACACCAATACCCACAATGCACAGTTTCCCTGCATGATAAATATGGGCGACGATTCCCGCCTTTGGATATCAGAGCCTAACGGCTTGTGGTTTCACGTTGACCCTGAAGACGACAACGACATTTATGCCATCATGCCTTCTATGGTCACTGGTGGCAAGCAGGTCATGATGTATGTTGGTTTTGGAGGCGATTTTACGGTCGGTTTGATGACCAATCCAACCGATGCCAACACTTTCGTGGCTTGCAGTCCCACATATTCTACAGCACCCGACACGCCGCGCCAGCTGATTCAATGCACGTTGACGGGTCAAGGCAACTATATCGCTATCAAGTACAACAGGAACGGTTTAGACCCTGACGGCGATGAATATGGATATGTCGACAACATCGTTGTCTATAACAGCGCCCCTATCACCATACTCGACCCCACCTATGCCATGACCGACAATCCCGTTTCGCAAAGGTTGCCATTTGTATCCACGAGAAACTCCTATTCGCAACAAATCTACACAACGGACGAATTGGGTGAAGCCGGCTTCATCACAAGCATCGGTTTCATGATGACCAACGACGTGTCGGCTTTGGCCAACCTTACCATCGGTATAGTGAGTACCGACCAACAGGAGCGCCCTTCTTGCCAATTTGGCATTGAAGACCGCGTCTTTTTCGGCCCAGTGGATTTCACTCAAGGAGCAGGTTGGTACAATATCCCATTGGACCATCCCTTCTATTATGACGGGCAACATAATATCTGCATCTATGTAGACATTACAGAACCCATAGATGAATCAATGAGTTTCCATTGCATCCCGACTTCTTCCCTTCAGGCCGATGCTAATGGACAGTGGATATATCAGAAAAACAACCTGATGTTCACCAAAGACGAGAGCGTCAGTGTCTGTACCAACCTTAGTGCCAGCCCCCATTATTTCTCCGCCGACCTTTCATGGATGGGTGTGCAGGACGCGCAAAGCTATACGGTAAGATATAGGCCGACGCAAGCATTAGGAACCCCTGTATACACCGAAGGTTTTGAAAACGGCATGGACGGCTGGAGTCTGTTGGGCGGCTATGAGGGGGCGGCCGGCTGTTCGGGCATCACCACCAATGCCGCAGAGGCACATTCCGGCAATTGTTACTTCCTGTTTAAGAGCGAATGGAACGGTAATTACACACAATGCCTTGTTTCCCCCCAACTGCCCAACCTTTCAGAAGAATCAACGGTGGAAGTCTATTGTCGTAGTGAGCTTCATTATGACAGCTTTGGCTTCGATGTGGGCGTCAGTTCGACCGACAACCAGATTTCCTCGTTCCACTGGATCGCCACATGGACCAGTGGCAGGTATTGGAACCGGTGCGCCATGACCATCCCCGCAGAAACGAAATACATCTGCATCAGATACACCAACCAAAATGTCAGGGGTCTTCTCATTGATGACATCATTGTCCGCAACCCCGTTGAATGGCAAACCGCCACAACAGACCAAACCAACCTGCACCTGACCGGCCTCAGCGCAGTCACTGAATATCATGCACAGGTGAGGAGCAATCTTCCCGATGAGAATTGGAGCCAGACGGCCAGGTTCACCACCCAAGACGGTCCCACCGATTTGCAATGCACGTCCGTCGGCATCACCTCGGCTCCTCTCAGTTGGGTGGATGATTACACGCCCGAAGTTTGGCAAATCTGCATTAATGGCGACGAGGACAACCTCATCGAAGTCACCGAAAAACAACACACGCTGACCAGCCTCACCACCATGACCTCCTACACCGCCAAGGTACGCGGCAAGACAGGCACGGAGCTTAGTGATTGGAGCAACGGAATCGTCATTAACACATCGCAAGAACCCGTAAGTCTTCCCTACAGCACCGATTTCGAGACCGCCTCCGATTGGTATCTCATCAACGGCGACCTCACCAATGCGTGGGCTTGGGGCGAAGCCGCACACAATGGCGAAGGCACCCACGGCATTTATATCTCCAACGATGGCGGCCCTTCCCATGCCTACGACAACGTCAGTGCAGCCAGGGTGTATGCCGTCAAGGCATTCAACTTTGAAGCGGGCGTTTACGACTTCACCTTCGACTGGAAGGCTAATGGAACAAGAAATTATGACTACTTGAGAGTGGGCTTGGTGCCCGCCAATCAAAATCTGACGGCAGGCTCTGGGAATATCGGTATGCTACCTTCCTCATGGATTTCCGTTGACGGTGGCTCACAACTCTGTGAGTCAACAGAATGGAACACCTTCAGCAACGAAGTCATAGTACCATCTGCTGGTATCTATTACTTGGTGTTTTTGTGGCAAAACAAAGAGTATGGATATGGGGAGAATCCTCCGGCGGCCATCGACAATGTGAGCATTACGGTTTGTGAATGTCCCAAGCCCGTCAATTTGTCCGTCAGCGTTGCTGAACAAGCCAACACCGCCGAACTCAGCTGGACCGAAATGGGCGAGGCCGCCCAATGGCAAGTCTGTCTTGACGACGACGAGGACAACCTCATTGACGTGACCACCAACCCTTGCACGTTGACCGGCTTCGCCTTCGAAAGCCAGCACACCGTTAAAGTGCGTGCCAACTGCGGCGACAGCAATAGCGATTGGAGCAATCCTGTCAGTTTTGAGGTTACGCAAAAAATCCTCATCGGTGGAAATGATGTTAATGAGACATTACTACCTTTCCACAACCAATACAAATATAGCCTGACCCAGCAGATTTACACCGCAGATGAGTTTGGGGACGCTGGCCAAATCACGAGTATCGACTTCAAAAAATACTGGGATAATGGATGTATCCGAACCATAGACATCTACATGGTTCACACCGACAAAGCTATCTTCGAAACCACTAACGACTGGATTCATGTCACCGATGCCGACCTTGTATTCAGCGGTACGGTGAATTTCGGTAACGATGTATGGACTACCATTGTTTTGGACACGCCTTTCAATTACGATGGTCAACACAATGTTGCCCTGATTGTGGATGACAACACAGGAAATATAGGGACAGTGTCATATTTTTTATGCAACGGATATGATGGGGCTGACTACCGAAGGGCCATCTGTTATTATGACGACACAAATAATTACGACCCTAAAGGTACGCTCCCTTGGGGAAAAACTCGTCTCGATTACAGAACCCAAATTCGAATCAGGAAGGTCGTCAATCACACCACGGAGATTGCTGGCTTCGGCACGGGCACCGGCAACTGGCACCTCGTGGCCTCGCCCCTTGCCGCCGCCACCTATCCTACGGACGTCACCAACATGATCGGCAACACCTACGACCTCTACCGCTTCAACCAAAGCGCAGCCCTCGAATGGGAGAACTGGAAGGCGGAAGGCGACAACTACCACTTCAACCTTGAGAACGGCAAAGGCTACCTCTACGCCAACAGCGAGAATGTCACGCTCGTCTTCAGCGGTGTGCCCTACAGCGGCAACGGCCAAATCCCGTTGGCCTACGACGCCACGGCGCAGTTCGCGGGCTGGAACCTCATCGGCAACCCCTTCGGCACAGCGGCCACCATCGACAAACCTTTCTATAGGATGAACGAAGACGGCACGGCACTCTCCGCGCAAGTGGAGGCCGGCAACACGGTGGAAGCCATGGAAGGCGTGTTCGTGCAAGCCACGGCAACAGGCCAGTCGGCCAACTTCACTGCGGCCACCCGTGGCAATGCCAAGGCAGCCGAGGTGCTTCAAATCAGTTTAGCTAAGGTCCCAGAGCCCGTCGAAGGACGCGAAGGGCCGACCCGTAACAGCGGCGTTTCGACAGGCTCAACGACCGCGACCATCGACAACGCCATCATCCGCTTCGACGAAGGCCAGACGTTGGGCAAGTTCAGCTTGCGCGAAGGCAGCTCCAAGGTCTACATCCCCGCCGAGGGCAAAGACCTCGCCGTGGCCCAGGCCGAAGGCCAGGTGGGCGAAATCCCCGTCAACTTCAAGGCCGAGGCCAACGGCACCTACACGCTCAGCTTCACCAGCGAGGAAGTCACCTTCAGTTACCTGCACCTCATTGATAATATGACGGGCGAAGATGTCGACCTGCTGGCCAACCCGACCTACAGCTTCGATGCCCGCACCTCCGACTATGAGAGCCGCTTCCACCTGGTGTTTGCCACGGGCGGCTCAGTCGACGGCGACAGCTTCGGCTTCATCAACGGCATGGGCAACCTCACGATCTTCGGCATCGAGGGTGAGGCCACCTTGCAAGTGATTGACGTCACAGGTCGCATGCTCAGCAGCGAGACCTTCAGCGGCAGCTACGAGAAACGCCTCAACGTGGCTCCCGGTGTCTACATGCTCCGCCTCATCCAAGGCAACGACGTGAAGGTGTAGAAGATGGTGGTGAGATGACTTTCGACTCGCTTTGCGTCATTGCGAACGCAGTGAAGCAATCCAGAAAAACCAGATAAATGTCTGGATTGCTTCGTTCCTCGCAATGACGCGAAGCGACGACAGGATCCTCGTCCCGAAGGGACGGCACATTATTAACCCTACACAAGCAAGGCGCAGTGTAGGGCAGCAACAAACAAGAAAACAAACAAAATAAACACGATAATAAAATGAAGAAACCAACACTGACAATAGCAATCGTCCTCGGAATGGCCATGACTTCCTTCGCCGACCCGAACGGCGGCGGTTTGTTCCAACGCGGCACGACTCCCGAAAGGGAAGGCTGGTATGGCGCACGCGAAACTCCGTCAACGCCCATGCTGCCCAGCCACGGCTCGCCCGACAACCAAGATGCCGACCAAGTGCCCATGGGCAGCGGCATCGCCGTGTTGCTCGGCCTTGGCGCAGCCTACCTCGTGGGCAAACGCCGCAAGGAGGAATAAGTTTCCTTTTCATACTTTTTCGTGAAAGCCGACGGCGCAAGCTGTCGGTTTTCCATTTTTTCGGGGCATTCCACAACGCGCTATGCTTTTTTGCGTACCTTTGCCCCAAATTTTCCGTCGAAAATGAAGAAACTTTCAACATTCATCTGCTTTATATTGCTGGTCGTCCAAGTGTCGGCACAGCGTTGGACTCCACTAAAGGGCCAACATCCCCAAGCCCCTAAGGTTGAACTGCTTGCGTCATCGGAACATGGCTCCACAATCCAATTCACGTTGGAGGGTTTTGGGCAGGAAACCGTATCAACGCCCCAAGGCCCGCAACAGATCGTCACTGTGCCCAAAATGGCCTCCATCCTTGAAGAAGGTGCCCCCGACCTGCCGCTCTTCGCCATCCCAATGATGATTGGCGACCGTGACGAGATGACGGTTAAAGTCGAGAAGGCCGAATACCAAGACTTTGAAGGCGTGGAAATCGCCCCGTCAAAAGGCAACCTGAGTCGCCAAATTGACCCCGACGATGTGCCTTTCAGATACGGCGAAGCCTATGGTAACGATGCCTTTTACCCTGGTTTCCAAGCCCGTTTGGAGAAGCCTTACATACTCCGCGATGTCAGAGGGCAGAACATCATGGTCTATCCTTTCGCCTACAATCCGGTCAGCAAGACCTTGCGCGTCTATACACGCCTGGTGCTGACCATGAGCATGACGGGCGAAAAAGGGGCCAACCCGAAATTAGCTCGCAAGGCAGGCCAAGCCAAAATGTCGCCCGAAACTGAGGCCATGTATCAAGACCGTTTCGTCAACTACGCAACCCGCACCGAAAAATACACCTTCATCCCCGACGAGGGCGAGATGTTAGTCATCTGCCCGCCAGCATACCTCGATGCCATGCAGCCTTTCGTGGACTGGAAGAACCAGTCGGGGCGCCCGACCACGATGGTTAATCTTGCCGACATCGGCAATAATCCTGACCAAGTCAAGGCCTTCATTCTCAGCCATTACAACAATCCAGAGGAAAATCTTTGCTATGTCCTCCTCGTTGGCGACTATGCCGACCTCTCACCGAAAATGATGAGTGGCGGCGGATCCGACATTTGGTTTGGCCAACTGGAAGGCAACGACTATTATCCCGAGGTCTTTGTGGGACGTTTCTCAGTTGAGAGTGTGGTCGATGTGCAGAACCAAGTCGCCAAAGTAATCTATTACGAGCGCGACATCACCGCCGAGGCCGATTGGTTAGACAAGGGCATCGGCATCGGGTCGAGCGAAGGCGCTGGTAGTGGACATAACGGTGGAGAATCTGATTATCAACATATTGAATACATTCGTGACACCTTGCTCCACTATACTTACAGTGAAGTTTCGCAACATTATCATGGCGTGGGTGTGGGCACCAACGCAGCCATGCTTCGTGCCGACTTCAACGCGGGTGCCAGCATCTGCAACTATTGCAACCACGGCTCGCAAACGGGATGGTTCGTGGGCAACTTCAACAACAGCCAAATCAATACGCTGACCAACGACTACAAATGGCCCGTCATCTGGTCGACGGCCTGCCTCAACGGGCAGTTCAACTACAGCCAACCTTGTTTTGCGGAGGTTTGGATGCGAGCCACCAATTCCGTCACGGGCGCACCAACAGGAGCCATCGGCGGCATGTTCAGCTGGACCTCGCAGCCGTGGCAGCCGCCCATGACGGGACAAGACGAAATGGTCGACATCCTCTGCGAATGGCGCAATGCCGACCAATACCATCACACCCTTGGCGGCGCTTCGCTCAACGGCAACATGAAAATCCTCGACCTGCATCCGTCCGACCAAGGCGAAACGCACAACACATGGATCCTCTTTGGCGATCCCAGCATGATGATGCGAACGGCTAATCCCACCAATTTGAACCTCGTTTGCCAGCCCGAAGCCATTTTCCTCGGGCAAACCGAACTCAACCTCACTGCCGATGCCGATTACGCATTGGCCACGCTTTCGGTCGGAGGCAATGTCATCAGTTGCGCCCCCATCCTCAATGGAGAGTGCACGCTGACTTTTGAGGCTCTGGAAGAGGTGGGCACTGCAACACTTGTGGTGACCAGCTTCAACAAGGTCACCGAAGTGAGGGACATTGACGTCATTCCCGCCAATGGGGCCTACCTTACCTACAATAGCTTCACCATCGACGATGCCAACGGTCAGGTCGACTACGGCGAAACCGTGAGCCTCGACCTTACCATAAGAAACATCGGAAACGAACCCGCCAGCAACGTGCAGGTCGTTTTGGCCTGCGATGCGCCTGAGGTTGAAATCATCAACGGGACGGCCGTCATTCCCAACATAGAAGCCATGACCGACTTCACAATCAGTGGCTTCCAGATAGCCATCAACAGCCATATCGTCGATGGCCGTCAAGTCAATTTCACCGTCACTTGCACCCAAGGCAGCCAGACCTGGACCAGCCAATTCCGCATGACGCTCCATGCCCCGGCTTTCGCCTTGGCCGAATTCCGCACATTGTCAACCGTCAATCCTGGAGAGACAGGACAACTTCTTGTCGGTATCAAGAATATCGGATCGGCTGAAGCCCGCGAAGTCCAGCTCCAGTTGTACAGCAGTTCGTCCAATTTGGACTTTGGACAAGCCTTGCATCAGTTTGGCACCATTCCCGCCGGCAGCACTGCCACAACGGTGGCTACTTTTACCACCACTTCGCAACTGCCAGCCAACTCAAGCATCGAGGTCTTGTATCTCTTTGATGCACAAGGCTATCCGTTGGAAGGCGTTGAGCTTCTCAACATCGGATCCGTCAAAGAGACCTTCGAGACGGGCGACTTCTCGGCCTTCGATTGGCAAACCTTGGGCGGCAGCAACTGGTTCGTCGACAACAGCACGGCCAACACGGGGACTTACAGCGCCCGCTCGGGTGCCATCACCCACGCCAACCTGACCACCTTGCAAGTGCAGATGGACATCGCTGAAGACGGAGAAATAAGTTTCTTCAAGAAAACGTGCACCGAGGCCAGCAAGGACAGGCTCACCTTCTATATCGACAACACCGCCATGGGCGAATGGTCGGGCGAGGTCGAATGGAGCCGCGAGACCTTCGAAGTGGCCGCCGGAACCCATAAGTTCAAGTGGATTTACTACAAGGACAGCAGCGGTAGCTACGGCGACGATTGTTGCTGGATCGACGATGTGCAATTCCCATCGGCGTCAGTGTTCACCTTCCTGCCGGCTTTGGAAGTGGAAAGCCAAGTTGTTGAGAATGAAGTCACTTTGACTTGGCAGGCCAACAACCCGAATGACAGCTACGTCATCCGTCGCAACGGCATTCCCGTGGCCACGCAGCAGGAGACCACTTTCAGGCAGTTGTTGAACCTCGGCACCTATACCTACAGCGTCACCGCCGTCGACAGTGATGGACGGCAGTCGCTTCCCGCTTTCGCCACCGTCAAAATCAGCACGCTCGGTGTCGACAGCCTTGAGAGTGAATTGCGCATCTTCCCCAATCCCGTCCGCACTTGGTTGAACATCTGCTTCGACTATCCTTTCCAATACGCCCTTTTCAACAATATCGGGCAGCAAATTTGGTCGGGCAAAAGCGGGGGCGACCTACAAATCGACTGCGGGACACTGTCGAAAGGCGTTTATCTCCTCAAGGTCGACATCAACGGCCAAGTCATTGTCAAGAAAATCATCGTCACGCCATGAGCTATCTGAAATCCAACGACTTGTTTGCCGACAAGAAGCCTGAGCTTCTTTTTGAACACATTCCGCATCCCATGGTCATCGCCGACCACCTGATGACTCCCGACAACATCGGAGCCATGATCCGCTTGGCCGACAACATCGGGGCGACGGAAGTGTGTTTTTTGGGCAACGAGGAAGAACACCGCCTCGGCAAGGTGCGCCGCGCTGCCGCTTCAAGCCGCGACAACATCCGTTGGTATTTCAGCGAGGAGACCGACCTGCGCAAGCTCGTTCCCCAAAGCAAAACCATCGTGGCCATCGAAACTGCCGACAACGCGACTTGTATTTACGATACGGAACTACCTGAGGATGTGGCTTTTATTGTAGGCAGCGAGCGCAATGGCCTGAGCAGCGATTTGCTTGCACAATGCGACAAGGTGGTCTACATCCCCGTTCCAGGCCCAACGCGCTCACTCAACGTGAGCCATGCCGCTGCCGTGGCCCTCTTCGAATGGCAAAGGCAAATGATCATTAAGCGTCCCAAAAAATACAAACACATTTTTTTCGACCTCGACCGCACCTTGTGGGATTTCGATGCCGCTGCCGAGGTGGCCTTCGAGCACATTTACGAAAAGTATGACCTGAAAGAAAAGGGCATTCCAAGTGCTCATGATTTTCATGAGGTATATCATCCTCTGAATGAGCATCTTTGGGAACTCTATCGCGAAAACAAGATTACCAAGGACGACTTGAACCGCACCCGTTTCGTGCTCCCTTTGGAACATTACGGCATCCACGATGTCGAGTTGGCCGACCATCTGAGCGAGGACTATGTCTATTGGTCGCCACGGATCGTCCGCTTGGTTCCCGGAACGATGGAGTTACTGGAATACCTGAAGCCTAAATACCATTTGCACTTGATTACCAACGGATTCCAAGAGATTCAAGACACGAAACTAACTTTGTCGGGGATGAAACCCTATTTCGAGACATTGACCGTTTCGGAGGAAGTCGGCGTGAAGAAACCCAATCCCGAAATCTTCTATTACGCCTTGCGCAAAGCCAACGCCACAGCGGAAGAAAGCCTGATGATAGGCGACGAGATGGCCGTCGACATTGACGGGGCGCGAGCTGTGGGAATGGACACGCTTTTCTTCAATCCGACAGGCGCTGAAGTGGCGGGCGAAAGGACGTTTGAAGTGCGTCGGTTGGCGGAAATCGCCACTTGCTTGAAAATGTAGGCACTATTTCATGGACTTTTGTATCTTTGCGCAAATTTTCAATGAAGATGCAAAAAAGACTGATTTTATCATTAATCTGCCTTTTGGGGCTGATAACCAGTACGTTTTCCCAATCCCAAGGTCGTGTTTCAGGTACAATTCGTGACGGCAGTTCGGGCGAGACGTTGATAGGTGTCTCCATTTACGAGGAGAAGTTGCAGCAAGGCACTACCACTGACGAGAAAGGCCGCTATGAACTGGATTTGCCCTTGGGCGAACACAATCTGCGCATTTCCTACATCGGCTACACGACAATCAACAAAAAGGTGACCGTGACGGCCAAGCCGCAAACGATGAACATCAAGTTGCAGCCCGAGTCGGAGAAGCTCTCGGAGGTGCAAGTCACCAGCGAGCGCAAGGACCGCAACGTGACGGCCATGGCGATGAGCGTGCAAACCCTCGACATGATCACCATCAAGAAAATCCCCGCGCTGATGGGTGAGGTGGATGTCATCAAGTCGATAACGCTGCTGCCTGGCGTGCAGTCGGCTTCGGAAGGCTCATCGGGCTTCAGCGTGCGCGGCGGTGCCACCGACCACAACCTCATCCTTCTTGACGGTGCCCCGATTTACAACGCCTCGCATTTCCTCGGCTTTTTCTCGGTGTTCAACAACGATGTGGTGAAAGATGCCACGCTCTACAAGGGCGACATTCCCGCCAACTTCGGTGGCCGTCTGTCGTCGGTGCTCGATGTCTCTGTCAAAGACGAGATGCCGAAACGCTTTGGTCTTCAAGGTGGTGTAGGCTTGGTGACGAGTCACTTGATGCTTGAGACTCCTTTGTTCGACCATCGCACATCGGTGTTGCTTGCCGGTCGCCGGACCTATGCAGGCCTCGTTTTGCCTTTTTTGGGCGAGGACCTCAACAAGTCGAAAATCAATTTCTATGACATCAACGCGAAGGTGTCGCAGTCGCTCGGCAAGAACGACCTCCTCTTCCTTTCGTTCTATAATGGCCACGACCAGTTCTCGATGCAGGAAATGATCGGCTTGGGCTATGGCAACAGCAGTGCCACCTTGCGTTGGGCACACATCTTCTCCGACCGTTTCACTTCCAACCTCTCGCTGATTGGGTCGCGCTATCGCTATAGTATCGACATCAATTACAGCCCTTACGACTTCGCCATCAAGGCAGGCACCGATGCCGCGAGCCTCAACTACGACTTCGCGATGCACTGGAACGACCAACACACTTCGAAATTCGGCCTCACCACAGGCATTCAGTCGTACCTGCAAGGTGAAATCGACGATAGGGGAGGAGCATTGTCGCAATACCTACAAATCGACCAGTCTAAATCGGTGGCACGCAAGGGTTTGGAACACGCCGTTTATTTCACTCACGACTACACGCCCATGCCGCGACTCACGTTCCGTGCCGGCTTGAGGCTGTCGTGTTTCCAGAATATCGGCGAGGAAGACTTCTACACGTTCGACCCCATCATCTATGTCGTCACCGATACCTTGCATTACGGCAAGGGCGAGGTGTTCAACACTGTCGTCAACCCCGAACCGCGTTTGGCTGCCATGTATCAGCTTGACGAGCATTCCTCGGTCAAGGCGTCGTATTCACGCACGGTGCAATACGCCCAGGTGGCTTCGTCGGCCACGGGTGGCCTGCCCTTCGATGTGTGGTTCCCGACCAGCCCCAACGTGAAGCCGCAAAAATGCGACCAGTTTGCCCTTGGCTATTTCCGCAATTTTGCCGACGACGCCATTGAGACTTCTGTGGAGGTATATTACAAGGACATGAAGAACGTCATCGACTTCAAGGATAATGCCATCACATACGGTTACTTGCTGATTGACGGCGAGTTGCGTGTGGGCAAAGGCCGAAGCTATGGCATTGAGTTCCTTGTCAGGAAGAATGTGGGCAAGTTCACGGGTTGGATCTCCTACACCTATTCGCGCACGTTCCGCACCATTCCCGACATCAGCCATGGGAGGGAATACCGTTCGCCTTACGACCGTCCGCACAACATCGTCATCGTGGGCAGCTACGACGTGACGCCACGCATCACTTTGGCCGCCAACTGGATCTACAACACGGGCCAGCCCGTGACGTTCCCATACGGACAATACACCCTCAACGGCGTGACTTATGCGGTCTACAACGGCAAGCGCAACGAAAGCCGCTATCCCGACTACCATCGCCTCGACCTCTCGTTCACCTGCAAACTCGGCAAGCTCGACCCGCAGCGCCGTTGGCAGCACGAGTTGAATGTTTCGGTCTACAATGCCTATGCCCGACACAACACTTGGGCCATCACCTTCGACCAAGGGGAGAACGGCAGCATCGTCACCAAGAACATGTACCTCTTCTCCGCCGTGCCTTCCATTTCCTATAACTTCAAATTCTGAACGCCATGAAGGAATTGCATAAGTTATTGGTTTTGTTGGCGTTTGCAGGTCTTGCTTCTTGCACCGAAGACATCGTCATTGATGTGGAGGAGGGCGACCCGATGGTGGGTGTTGAGGCTTCGTTCACCGATGAATTGAAGCATCACGAGACCATTTTGAGCTATACTTCGGAGTTTTACAACCAACATGAAATCCGCATGGTGACAGGGGCGACGGTCTACGTTACCGACGGCGTTGACACCATGTATTATTACGAGGATGCAGAGCAAAAAGGCCATTATTTCACCGACCTCGTCGCAGGAAAGAAGAACACCATGTATCGGCTTTGCATCGAGGTGCCGGAAGAGGACGGCACAATCCAAACGCTCTTTGCCGAGAGCCTGATGCCCAACAACATAGAAAGCGTCGACAGCCTCGTCATCAAGCATTTCAATGGTGGCAACGATTCCATCCCGACCACGTTTTTCACGGATACCATCGAATGGCTCTATCCCTATTTCCAAAGCCTTCCCGACCCGACCATCACCTATATGCCCATCATCGCCATCAACGATTCGATCCTCTCCGACACGCTCACGCAGCGCATGGTAATCCCGGTGGGTGGCTATGCGGGCTACTACATCAACGGACCTGAGATGCAGGCTGCAAACAAGGAGATCCCGATTGCCTATTTCCGTAGGTCGAAGCTGCACGATGGCGACACCATCCATGCTGACCTTTATAGCATTTCCGCTGATTATCTGTATTTTGTGTATAGCATGATGGCCTCGTCGGGCAGCAATCCCATGTTGGGCGCGCCGGCCAATGTGAGTACCAACGTGCAGCCCGAAGGCGAAGGCGTCGGTTGGTTCTTTACGGCTTCGGTGGTTTCGTCGAGCACAGTATTCAGAAAATGAAAAGCATGATGAGCAAGTGTAGACATTATATCGGATTTGCTGCTGGGATGGCCTTGCTGATGGCCTCTTGCACCGAGGACATCACCATGGACTTGCCCGAAGGCCGACGGGTGCCGGTGGTGGAAGGCTCGCTGACCGACGAATACAAACGCCATGAGGTGATATTGAGCTATTCGTCGGAAATGTATGATACTTCTGACCCTGAGATGATCACGAATGCGCAAGTGTACGTGACGGTGGGCGACGACACGATTTGGTTTAACGAAAGCGTTGAAAGACCAGGTCATTATCTTACCGATTCGGTCTTGCTGCGCAAAAACCGCTGGTATCATTTAGAAGTCAATGTGGAGGAAAACATTTTGTATTCGCGCCCCATCCGCATGTATGCCGATGTCAAGATGTGCAACAATGCCTCCGCCATCGACTCGGTGCTTCTGCTGCCCAAGCGCGACGCGAACAACATCCCACTTCTCGACGACTCGGCAGCGGTGTGCGTGTGCCCTTATTTCCAGACCTTGCCCGATTCGTCTATCGTCTACAACGTGGAACTCTATTTGAACGGCAAGCTCTTCAAGAACCGTCCGTCGAAGTTGTTCAATCTCTTCCCGATGCAGGGTTATGCGGGCTACTATTTCAACGGGCCTGAGATGTTGGCCGACAACGTGGATGTCCCAGTAGGTATCATGAACCGCTCTTATTTGCACGAGGGCGATGTGGTGAAGGTGAAGCTCTACAGCATCTCGAAGGATTACATGTATTTCCTCGTGGGGCAGAAATTGGCCATTGGCGTCAATCCTGTCATGGGGGCTTTCCCGGCCATGTTCACCAACCTTTTCTCCAACTGCGACGCTATCGGTTGGTTCAGCGCCAGCTCGGTCATCGAGGGCGAGGGCGTTTATCACGAAAGCCTTTTCCAGCAATAGCTTTTGGTTTGCACAATCAACAATGAAAGGCGGCCTCCGTTATGGAAGCCGCCTTTCTTTTGGGATAGGTGTGAGTCGCTTACTTCACCACGACCTTTTCCACAAGCACTTGAGTGCCGGTGGTGAGGTGGAGGAAGTAGACACCCTTGGCCATGCCATTGACATTGATTTGCTCAGTGCCTTTGGCGTTGCCATTGGCCACCATCTGGCCCATGCCGTTATACATCACATAGCTGTATTCGGCATCGCCACCGTTGATATACAGCGTGCTGTTGACGGGGTTGGGATAGATGCTGAATTCGGCTGTGCTTTCCTCAACGCCGAGTTCGATTTCAGCGATGACGCATTCGGGAGTGCTGAAGCCATCGGCATATTCGGCCACCACGCAGTAGGTGTACTTGAGTTCCGAGAACAGCTCATCGGTATAAGTGGTTTCGGCGGTCTGGGTCAGTTCGATGCCGTTACGATAGATGATGTAGTTGATGGCGCCTTCGGGAGCGTCCCAAGTGAGTACGACGGTGCCAAGGTCCACATCGGCGGTCAGGTTCTCGACGGGGCTGTAGGTGCTCACAGGTTGGCCACCAGCGCAGTTGCAGTCAAACTCAAACAGCTGTCCGCCCGAGGGGTTGGAGCCTTGGTGGATGACGGTGCCGTCTTCATACTTGACGGTGAACGAGCATTCGCTTGCCCATTGGCCGGTGATCCAGCTCAGGGTCACATGGACACCGTTGCCGATTTCGAGGGTGTAGGTGGCAGAGTAGCCATCGGTGATGGTCAGGTTTTGCGAAGGCGTGCCGTCGCTGAAGGCAACGACAAGTTGGTTGCCATTCCAGCCGTCACCATAGCTGTCGCTGAGTTCGAAGATGACATTGCAGGCGTTCTTCAAGATGACGCTGCCTTCGGCGCTCAGGCCGCCATCGGCTTGCAGTGCGAAGCTGACGGGGATTTGCTGCGTCTCGGGGCAGTTGGCGTCGATTTGGATATTGAACACACAGGTGGCGGTGCCATTAGGATCGATGGTGCCGACCTCGACGGTGTTGCTCTCGATGCTGACAAATTCATTCTCGCAGGCGATGGTGGCGATGGCATTGGTAGCCATATAGTGACCAATGTTTTTGAAATTGGCCACCAAGGTCACGGTCTCGCCAGGGACGAAACCACCAGCCCACGAAGTGTTGTCGTAGGCGAGGATAGCTTGTCCGGCGGTGATGTTGGCTCTTCCGTTCCACGTTTGACGGCCATCGGTCATCTCGATGTCGATTTGGAAATTGGTGCCGTCTTCAACGCCTTCTGCGACGATGAAGCTGAAAGCGTTTTCCAAAGTGATGGTCTCTTCGGCTGGCAAAACGCCAAATTCGGCGGTGTTGTGGGTGATGTTCATACGCTCGTCGGCGCAAGTCAAGGTGACGGTGGTGATGCCGTTGGTCGGGTCAACGCCGACGTTCTTGAAGCTGATGCTCAGGTTGGTCTCCTGGTTGACGGGAGCGAAGTTGGGCGTGTAGCCGTTGATGGTCACGAAGGGGCCTTCGGCAGGCAGCACTTCCACGGGGATGATCTCGGTCATTTTGTTGTAGCCCATCACGGTCAGCGTGGCGGTGCCAACGGTGGTCATGGCCGGGAATTCGAGGGTGGCTGAGTTGTTGTTGATGTAGGACGAGGCAATCACTTCGCCGTCCATCGTCAGGGTGGCGATGCCGAAGTAGGTGTCGTCGGCAGTCACTTCCAAGCTGCTCATGCCCAACATGAGGACAGAGGGGTTGCAGCTGGCCTTCATCTCACCCGGGTTGTCGGTGCGCACCATCAAGGTCGGGTCGCCGAAGAGGATCCAGGTGTCGTGGGTGTCGTAGCCTTGGCTGCCCGACATGTCGATGACGTTCAGGTTGCCGTTCAGCGAAGCCCCACCTAAGGTGTGGTTGAATTTGTCGGCATTGTTCCATTCGCAAAGGATGTCGACCATTTCGTCTTGGCCGTACATGGGCGGGATCCAAGGTTGGCTCATCCACGAGAACATGCCGCCGATGGCACCGGTGGGAGCGCCGGTCGTGTTGTCGGTGGCACGCATCCAAGCCTCGGCAAAGCATTCGCCGTTGGCGCCACCGTAGTTGAACCTGCCGTTTAGGCAAGCCACCGACCAGATGAAGGGCCACATGTTGTCGTTGACCAAGGCGTTGACGTGGCTGGTGCTGTAGTTGGCCACGCCCCAGCTGGTTTCCGAACCGTGGTTGCAGTAGTTGATGATGCTCACGCCTTCGTTGATGGTGTTGCTGATGCTGGTGGTGGAAGCGCCGCCTCCGCCGCCGTGCAGTTCGGTGACGTGTTCGTAGGTGTAGTGCTCAAGCGTGTCGCGGATGAGGTCGATGTGCTGATAGTCGTCCTCACCGTAGTGGCCGCTGCCGGCACCGATGTAGCCGATGCCCAAGCCCTTGTTGCCCCAGGTGATGGTGGCAGGGAGGTCGCGCTCGTAGTAGAGCACCTTGTTGACGTGGTTGGCCACATGGGCGCTGGTCTGCACCGAGAAACGGCCAATGAGGAGGTCGTCGTAGTGGTCGTTGCCTTCAATCTGGGCAAACCAGTTGTCGGAACGCTCGCCGCTCACCGAGTGGGGAGTGATGTGCTCGTAGTCGCCCACAAACAGCACAAAGGCCAAGTTGCGTTCCGGGTCGTTGTAGATGTTCTGGATGTAAGACTTGATTTGGGTGTCGCTGTTGCCGCCGGCTTCGGTGACGCTCACCATCGTGGTGGGACGGCCCGACTGGTTCTTCCAGGCCACGAACTCTTCCATGTCGGCCATGAACTGGTCGGCGCAAATCACCAACAACTCGCCACGGTCGTCGACGAAGGAATATTTGGCTACGTTTTGGCCGAAGTTGATGAAACGACGGTTGTAGGTCTGTTTCATCTCAGGATCCACCTTGCGGGTGCTCTTGTGGCTCACTTTGGGGTTCTCGCCGTTGTCGCTCACCTTTTCCATGCTGATGGTCAGGTGGTTGTAGACGCGCAAGGTCTTCGTCACGGGGTTGTAGGCGAAGGGTGTCACAACGATGTTTTGGCCACGGCAGTCGCGCAGGATGTAGGGTGCGTCCAAATGGGCTTGGGCGGCAGGATAGAAGGCATCCTGGCTGTACATCTCGCCGTAGGTGTAGGGCACGGTGGCCGGGTCGATCTGGCGGCTGATGTTGCCTTTCGAAGGAGCAACCTCGACGTCGAAGTCGGTGTAGTCGCTCGAAGTGATGCTGACGCTCATCTCGGCCAAGTCGCCAATGAGGACCGGCACGGGGAATGAGGGCAGGTTAGGGGCACCCTGGTCTAACGACGTGGCCATCTTCGGAACGGAGACGACGTTTTCCACGCCATTGGGGGTGTTCACTCTCGTCAAGTAGAAGCCGCCCAACGAGAAGTCGACAACGACTTGATTCTCGCTGCTCGAAACCAACTTGACCTCAGGACCAGCAGGATTGCTCTTGCTGATGCTCGTCCATTGTTGGGCAAAAGCCATGGCTGACATGGCCACCAACACGAGGGATAAAAACAGTTTTTTCATTTGTTGAAAATTTAAAAAGTTTGTTGTTCGATTAAAGGCGCAAAGATACGAATCTTTTGCGGCTTGCTGCCCATTCATGGAAAATAATTCTATCGAATCGTTTATTTTGTGTAATTTTGCGCCTCAAAACTGAATTAAAAAGGATATGGGATTTTTCTTGAAACTGATATTGACCGGCTTGGGCTGGTCTTTTGGCGGCCCCATCGGGGGCATCATCGGCTATGCCATTGGCAGTCTTTTCTCAAGCAACAGCCCTCGGGTGATTCGCTCGGAAGTGAACGAGCAATTTGGCAACACCGAGGAGAAACGCGACTTCAACGTCACCCTCCTCGTGCTTTCGGCTGCCGTGATGAAAGCCGACGGCAACGTGAAACGCTCCGAACTGGATTATGTGAAACGTTTCTTCCTGCAAAACTTCGGGCAGGAACGCGCCGAAACCTACATCAAGATGCTTCGCGAAATCCTCGAAAAGGACTATAACCTTTACGAGGTCAGCCAACAGGTGGGGCGTTACATGGATTATTCGTCGCGCCTTCAGCTGTTGCATTATCTTTTTGGCATCGCCAATGCCGATGGTGCAATCTCGCAAGAGGAGCTGGGTGTCATCAACACGATTTCCGACTATATGGGCATCACCACGAGCGACTTCAATTCGGTGAAGGCCATGTTCATCAAGGAGACCGACAGTGCTTACAAGATTTTGGGCATCGACCCGTCGGCCACCGACGAGGAAGTGAAACGGGCCTATCGCGAGATGGCCAAGAAAAACCACCCCGACCTTGTGAGCAACCTCGGCGAGGAGGTCAGGCAGGCCGCCGAGAAGAAGTTCCAGGAAGTGAATGCGGCTTACGAAAGCATTAAGAAACAAAGAGGTCTTTAAACGAAAAAAGGCAGCCAAGCGGCTGCCTTTTTTCGTTTATAAGCTACTTCTATTACTTCACCACAACCTTCTCGACGCGCACTTGCGTGCCGGTGGCGATGTGCAGGAAGTAGATGCCCTTGGCCATGTCGCTGACGTTGATTTGCTCAATGCCGTTGGCTTTGCCGTTGGCAACCATCTGGCCCATGCCGTTAAACATCGTGTAGGTGTATTCGGCCTCACCGCTGATGGTCAACATGCTGCTGACGGGGTTGGGATAGACGCTCACGTTGTCGAGAGTGCTTTCCTCAACGCCGACGGTGCCCATGCTGATGGTGACGGAGGCGGGAGCCGAGAAGCGGCCATTGCCGTCGGTGGCAATGACGCTGTAGGAATAAATGCCCTCGTTCACGAAGTCGGTGTAGGTGGTGCCGGCTTGGTTGGCAATCTCTTCGCCGTTGCGATAGATGATATACGAAGCTGCATCAGCCGAGGCAGTCCAAGTCAGGTTGACAGCGCTTTCGTTCACGTTAGCCACAAGGTCGGTGACGGGGTCAAGCGACAGAATGACGTTGGTGGGCGGGAACTGGATCTCGTCAACCCATGCGCAGTCGCTTCCATTGCTGACGCTGCTGTCTTTCTTGTAGGTCCACTTGAACGTGTGAGTACCGGCAGTCACAGGATAGGATTCTTGACCCCAAGCCACTTCGCCCGACCAGTTGCCTCTTTCTTGGTTGTCGATGTAGAAGAAGAGCTTGTCCCAACTGTTCTCCGACGAAACTTTCTTGTAGAAGCTGACATTGCCATCGGCAAGGATTTCAACGGTGAGGACGAGGTCGGTTTGCTGGTTGTCAGAGATGTAACCCGACTTGGCGCAGTAGGTGCCGGCATAGGCGTCGCTGTTCACAATGGACCAGTTGGCGTTGCCTGAGAAGGTCCAGTCATACATGCTGAAGTCGCCGGTCTCAAAGCCTTCAATGATGTTGCCCACAGTGATGATGTAGGAACCGGAGGTTGAATAGTGGCCGGCGGTCACGATATAGTTGATTTCATAGGTCGAGCCGATTTCCACGGCGCTGTTAACGGTAATGCCGATAGATTGGTTGACGGTAGCACCAGCTTCGATGTTGCTGATTTCGAAGCTGTTGTTTTCCAAAGTAAGGTCGCTTGTGCTTGAGTAGATCTCGAGTATGGCATTCTCGGCATTGGCACCGCCGTTGTTGGCAATGTCGAAAGTGATGGTGCCGTTGCCGCCAGGAGTGAGTTCGGTGTTGCTGATGTTGGCGATGGCAAACTCAGGGGCACCGAAGGTGAGGTCGAATCTGCCTTCCCAAACGTCGCTGCCCGAAGTGCAGGTCACGAAGAAACGCACTCTGGTGCCGTTGGGGATGTTGACAGCGGTGTTGAAGTCGAAAGCATCGACAATGTCGTATGTGCCATCGGGAGCAATGCTGGGAACGGTGGCGGTGGTGTGGAGCAATTCAATGTATTCCGATTCGGTGCTCAGCTCAACATTGATGTTGTTGGCAGCTTCGATACCGACGTTTTTCAGTCTGACGGTAGGAGCCACATAGGCACCGGTAACGAGAGGTTGCTCGCACTGCACGTTATCGACGGCGATGTAGGCACCTTCCATAGCGGCGGCAGGAATTTCGGTGACATAAGGTACGTGTTGGGGATGGGTCACGCAGATGGTGACGTCGCCTCCGCTTGTAACCGGCTGAATCGGGATGTCGGCAGTGCCGCTTTCACCAATCATGCCAGCGCCATAGAGGAAACCGTCCTTGCTGATGCCGACGTAGGAACCCGGGGCAGCGCTGACAGTGAAGAAATCCATGCCGATAGGCAGCGTAGGCATGTGGCTGACAGTGTTTTCGGTGGGTTGGATGCGGAAGGGCAGGATGGAACCGTCACCTAAGGTGTGGTAGGCTTGCCAGCAGTAGAGGGTGCTGACGTGGATTTGGTAGCCAAGGGCTTGGGCAGCGTTGCCAGCCAAGTTGCCGATGAACATCATTGAAGTGACGGTGTTGTATTTGTCGTCGGTCCACATGGCATCGTAGAAGCCCGTGGTGGTGATGCTGATGTCAGGCATTTGGCCGTTGGCTTGGCTGGTGGCGCCCACGCCAAAGTAGTAGTCGTTGAGCCAGTAGGTCGAAGGGCAAGAACCGATGTAGGCGTAGGCAGCCTTGTTTTCGGCACGCACCATGGCCTCGCCGAAGCAGGTACCACTGATGCCCCAGTCGGCAGCCTCGCAGCAGTTACCCATGGCGAGGAAGTACTTGTGCTCGTTGGTCAGGTTGTTGACATCGCTGACGGTGAATTGCGGGCCAGCCCAGCTGGTGTTGGAGCCGTGGGCGGTGTAGTTGGCGAAGCCAACGCCCTCGTTGAGGTGGCTGTAGCAGCCCGTGTATTGGCCGTGGCTGTATTCGTAAACGTTGGCGTAGCCGTGTTCTTCGTTGTAGTAGTAGTTGGTGGCATACCAAATGGTGGGACGACCCACGGTGACACCCCAACCGCTGTCTTCACCAGCGATGAGAAGCACATTGTTCAGATAGCTCGGGTCGGGCATGGTGTATTGTTCATACTCCAAAGCCTTGTTGATCATGGCTTGCATCTGGGCAACGGTCTCGGCGGGGAAACGGCTGTGATACATGTCGGGGAACTCGTCGCCGTCGACGCTCGAATATTGAAGGTCGGTGACGCAGTGGGTCTCGCTACCCGTGGCACTGGCGGCCACTTGGTTCTTGTCGCCCATAATCATCAGGAAGGTGGGGGCATCCTTGCTGTATTCGTCTTGGATGGTAGCGCGGATGGCAGCGGCGGTGGTGCCGATTTCGTCGGTGTATTTCACGTTGAGGTAGAAGCCCTTCTTGGTCTTCCATTCAAACCAAGGTTGCAGGCATTCCTCAAACATGCGGTCGGCGATGACCAACATGTGGACGGGGTTCTGCCACAGGTCGGGGTGCTCGTCGTACACGTCGTCGCGCCAGTTGAACATCTGGTCATAGATGTTGGCGAAGTAGGGGCTGAACGTGCGGGCAAACTCATCGTAGGCAGCCGACTTGTCGTATTGTCCGTAGCTCACTTCAACTTCGATGTCGTTGTAAATTTGGATGGTGTTGGTGGCGGCATCGTATTGCACGGGATTCACCGTCAGGGCACCGATTTGGATGCCACGCATCGTGCCTTGGATCTGCACTTGGGCGATGGGACGGCTGGCGAAACCTTTTGTGGCATAAGCCTTTTCGCTATAGGCAAAGGGCACTTCTTCGGGCTTCTGGTCCTTGCGGATCATGGGCTGCATCGGGGTGACCTTGTTGATGCCGAAGTCGGCCAATTTGTAGGTGCTGGTGCTATAGCTCTTCACGTTGACGGTGATGTCTTTTGCACCATAAGGGACAGCGATAAGCTTGTTGGCGGCAGGCAGCGAAGGTTCGCCGAGATTGCCGGAAGGGTAGGTGCCGTCCATCGTGAGGGTGGAGAACATGCCCTTTTCGGTGTTCACTTCAGTAGCGTCGATGCTGCTGAACGAGAAGGTGGCGCTGAAGCCATCTTGCGAAACATTGGCGCACTTTTGCGCCGACTGTGCTCTGCCAAGCTCGATGTGCCCTTGGGCCACGGCTTGCGAGCCGACCAGCATACCTAACAACAGGAATGCCGAGGTGAGTAAACGAACTCTTTTCATTGTTGGAACTATTAAGTTGATACTAATTTGTTGTTTCTATTTTTAGCACGAAAATCAAACCGCAAAAATAGAAAAATTTCCCGAAGTCTGTTCCAAAAACTTCGGGAAATGTGCATTAATGGGACTGAAAAATTGCCGAAATGGATTATTTGCCTTTCAAGATGCGCTTGTATTCCTTTTCATTGCCGAGAATCTCCATCGCTTTCTTGATGCCGGGGTCGACGGACGACATCACCTCGTAGTATTGTTGCGTCTCCCAAACGTTACGGGCGATCAAGGCTTTCATCTGCAAGAGGATGAATTGCTCGGAGTGCTTGAATTGCTCGTCGTTCCATTCCACCTTGGCTTCCTCGGCGGCTTTTTTCAAACCTTCAACGAGGTCTTGTCCGACTTCAAATTTCTTGTTGAAGTTCTTGAAATCGCCATATTCGGCCTTGATGTCGTCGCGGTGCTTGAGGGCATGGTCGGTGGTGAAGCGGTTCATGGCGCCTTTGCGGACGAGGTTGGTGTAGAGCTTGCTATTAAAAGAGGTGTCGACGGGGATGAAGATGTCGGGCATGATGCCGCCACCGCCGTAAACGGTGCGTCCGCCGTCGGTCTTGTATTTCAACGAGTCGGGGAAGTGGATGCTGTCGGCGTGGAAGTATTCGCCGTGCTCCAGTCGTTTGGTCATTTCCTTGGCATAATCCTCAACGCCATTCTCATAAGGCCGTTGGATGCAGCGTCCCGATGGCGTATGGTAACGCGAAGTGGTGAGGCGGATTTGCGAGCCGTCGGGCAGGTTGAAAGGCCTCTGAACCAAGCCCTTGCCGAACGAGCGGCGACCGATGACCACGCCACGGTCGTGGTCCTGCATCGCGCCTGAGAAGATTTCGCTGGCCGAGGCTGAGCCTTCATCGATCAAGACAATGAGCTTTCCAATGGTATAAAGTCCCGATTTCGTGCTTCTCCATTCCTGTCGGGGCGAGTTGATGCCTTCGGTGAAGACGATGAGCTTGTTTTCGGTGATGAACTGGTCGACGAGCTCGATGGCGGTGTTGAGGTAGCCGCCCGTGTTGCCGCGCAGGTCGAAGATGAGCGACTCCATGCCTTGGGCTTGCAGCTTGGCCCAAGCCTCCTTGAACTCGGCGGTCGATTCTTGCGCAAAGCGGTCGAGCTTGATGTAGCCAACGTGTTTGTCAAGCATGTATGCAGCGTTGATGCTGTTCAACGGAATCTTGTCGCGGATGATCTCGAAGTCGAGGAGTTCCTTGTCGCTGCCGCGCTTCACGCCGACGGTCACCTTCGAGCCTTTCTTGCCGCGCAGGTGCTTGGCCACATATTCGTTGTCGACTTTCTTGCCGAAGGCATCCTCACCGTCGATCTTGATGATTTGGTCACCGGCCATGATGCCCACCTTCTCCGACGGTCCTCCCGCCGTGGGGCTGATGACGGTGATGGTGTCGCGGATGAGCTGGAAGGTCACACCGATGCCTTCGAAGCTGCCCACAAGCGGTTCGTTGGCTTTCTCCACATCCTTTTTCGAGATGTAGGCCGAGTGTGGGTCGAGTTCCTTCAATGCGGCCACGATGGCATCTTCTGTCACCTTGTCGATGTTGGCCGTGTCGACGTAGAAGTTTTCAATAAGGTAAAGCGTTGAAGCCAGTTTCTGGGCGTTCAGTTGCCCTTTCGTTTGGGGCTGTTGGGGTCTGTTGGGTTGAATTTGGGCAGTTGCGGCAACCGAAACGAGGCAGACCGCAGCGAGTAATAATGCTTTCAGTGATTTCATAGGCCGATTATTTTAGCCTGCAAAGTTACGCAAAATTTCTGTCACATTCTCTGATTGCGACGTATTTGATTTGATTGGTCTTACTGCAACCTGAAATTGATAGGCAAGGTATAAGTAACTCTGACTTTTTTGCCGAAAGCCTCTCCTGGAATCCAGTTAGGCATCATTTTTACGACACGGACGGCTTCTTCGCTACAACCTCCGCCCAGACCTTTTGCAACCTCAATATTCGTTATTGTACCATCTGGCTCGACAACGAATCTGACGTAGACAGTGCCGCTGTAGCCGTCTTCTCTGGCGCGTTGTGGATAACGTATATTCATGGCGAGGAATTCGTACATCTTAAACTCGCCGCCAGGAAAAGTCGGCATTTTTTCCACATTGTTATAAATGGTTGTGTCAATACCAGGTGCTGCAATCTCTTTAACGTTAGTCAAGGCAACGGAGTCGCTTTCGTGTTGGATTTGGGCATAGATAAGACTTGCCGTTAGCAATAGCAGGGTGGTAAATAAAAGCTTGATTTTCATCTGTCTTTGAATTTGAGGTTTGATCCATTCAGTTGCTTTTCAAAATATCCAAGAACTGTTTAAGTTTCAATACGAATAACTTTGGAAACAATATATTCTTCAAAATGTCGAAGTGTTTGTCGTTGGAAACAATATAAGTGGCGTTGGCGGCAAAAGCGCAATTCACAAACTTGTCGTCGTCGTGGTCTGCCTCAATAAGCCAAAACTTGAAATAGGTGTTGATTAATTCGACGTTTTTGCTCTTAAGCAGCAAATTAATGACATTCTTTGCAACAGAGGCAGATGTTTTTTGTGCAATGATTTCCTCATACTCCTCCAATATGTCATTAGACACGCAAAGGATGTATTTGCCCGTTTGGAATCCTTTCCATACGGGATAATACTCACTGTGTCGCGAAAGTGCCGCAATGAGGCAATTCGTGTCAAGCACAATTCTCAATGGGTTAGGCATTGTATGGTGTCCTTAAATGTTCATTCAACACTTCGTCGATTTTTTCTTGGCTCCATTTGCCTTCGTCCCAAAGTTTGTCCATTTCTTCGTCGACTTTTTTTGCATAGTACTCACATACCACGTCGTTCAGCTCCTTCACTTCATCTTCGGTGGTAAAATGCGACAATAACCTAAGAAAGTCCAATTGGGCTTGGTTTAATCCAATGTTTTGCGTCATATTCATGTGTTTTTATGCTGCAAAAATAATCAATTTCTATGAAATAGGTTTTTCATTGCCTCAAAATCTCAAAAGTGTTGTCTTCCTTGAGCTTGATGATGGTCGAGCTCTTGGGCTTGGAGAAACTGTCGTGGTAAAGTTGTACGACATAGTCCACCGAGTTCTTCAGCTCTTCGCTGATGTCGCTGAAAATCATGGCTGAAGGTTGCCCCGAAAGGTTGGCCGAGGTGGAGGTGATGGGTTTGCCAAGTCGACGTATGACCTCCTTGCAAAACTCGTTGTCGACCACGCGGATGCACACCGAATGGTCAGCCGAGATGTTTCTTGCCAAATTCTTGCTCTGTGCAAAAACGATGCTCAAAGGGTTGACAGCGTGTGATATAAGGTCGTATGCAATGGCTGGCACGTCGACGACGTAGTCTTTCAACCTTTCGGCAGAGTCCACAAGGATGATGAGGCTCTTGTTGGCGGGGCGTTGTTTCACTTCGTAGACGCGCTCGCACGCTTTGCTGTTGGTGGCATCACAACCCACACCCCAAATGGTGTCGGTGGGGTAGAGGATGGTCTTTCCGGCTTTCAAGACGGCAACGGTGCGTTCCACTTCTTCTTCAAATGATTTATCCATAGTGTTTTATGTTGACTTTGTTAATGTTATGTTCAAGGTTTCAGCGGGTCGACGGGCCCGAATTGTTTGCCGGTTAATAGTGCCCAAATGGCTTTCAATCGGCACGAAAAGCTGCTTTTGACAGGCTTTGGACTGGCAGCCTCGGCAAAAGGCGTGCCAAGTTGGGTCAGGTTTTGGCGCATCATGCGGTTGGTGATGCCCCACTTGAACAGGAATTGGAGGCTTCCGTTGTTTTTGCGTACTCTTTGGGTGCTTTTCGTCTCGAAATGGTAGGCACGGCAGTTGCCCAAGCCTTTGAAATGGCGCACGCCGGCCATCCAGAGTTTGGCAGTCAGGTCGGGGTCGGAGTACATTCCGGGCGAGTATTCGATGCTGTAGCCGCCCACCAAGTCCCAAACGTCGCGGTGCATCAGGTTGGGTGGCCAGGTAGCGCCGCGCCAGTCGGCCATGGGATGTTGCATGTATTCTTTCAGTAATCGCGCCTCATCGAAAGTCTCAACGCTGTCTCCATAGTTGGCCAAGATACCGACATCCAGGTAGTTATGTGGCTGTATCATCGTTCCTGAGAGGAAAAACAGCTTGTCGGGCAGCGACTTGATTTCGTCCATTAGTGCAGTGTCCCAGCCGGGCAGGAGGTACATGTCGTCGTTCAAATAAAAAATGTAATCGGTCTTGACGCGAGTCCGCATCATGTTGCAGGCTTGGCAAACACCGATGTTGCGCTCCGAAAAAGTGTAGTCAAGTCCTTCATTCTGAACCCATTCCAATGTGCCATCGGTGCCTTCGTTGACGTGGACGATGATTTGGTGCGGATAGGCCGAGTTCTTCCGAATGCTGTCGACGCAAACCTTCAGGTAGGGGAGGTTGTTCCAAGTGGGGATGATGATGGAGAAAACAGGTTCCATAGCGGTTAGTGTTTGGTCAACGATTGGTACAACTGCATGAGATGGACGGCAATGGCTTCGTCCGAAAATCGTTGGGCGTAGGCTTTGCCTTTTTCTATCATGTTGTTTCTCAGTTCTTTGTTTCTGTCAAGAATCATGATTTGTTCGGCCAACTCGACGGCGCTGTTGGGCGAAACATAGCGGCTGTCGGGGCCACCGCTTTCCTCAAGGCAGCTTCCCTTGGCCGCGATGACGGGCACACCGCTTTGCATGGCCTCCACAATCGGGATGCCAAAGCCTTCGTATTGAGAAGGATAAATGAAAAGATACGCGCTTTGATAGAGGGCGGGCAGGTCGTTGAAATCGATGTCGGGAAGGAAAATGACGCGGTTCAAGAGCCTGTTTTTTGCAATAAATTCTTGAAGCTCACCAAGATAATCCGTTTTTCGTCCGGCAATGACCAAAGGAAGGTCGATTTGCCCCGCGACTAAGGCTTTCAAGATCATCAATTGGTTTTTGCGCGGCTCGATGGCGCCTACGTTGAGCAGGTAGGTCAAGGGAAGGTCGTATTTTTCCCTGAGGTTTTGTTTTTCGTTTTCAGTCACATGCCGAGAAAATGCAGGATGGCAACCTTGGTAAACGACTTCGGTTTTCTCGTCTTCGATGCGCCACAAATTCATGAGGTCGTTTTTCGTCTGCTGGCTGACGGCGATGATACGGTCGGCAACGCGACAGCTGCGCAAGTACTTGGTTTCGTAGAGCTTGCGGTCGATGAAAGGGTAGAGTTCGGGATGGCGGACGAAAATCAGGTCGTGCATGGTGACTACTGTGGGGATTCTTGTCTTTTCGATGCCGTAGGGCAGTTCGTGGCTGAGGCCGTGATAGAGGTCAAGTCGTCGTTTCTCAGCTTCTCTCGTGATGCCGAAGGTGCGCCATAATGAGGTCATGAACTCGTGCTTCGGCTGGATGATGGTCGCATTTTCGGGACACGCAAAACGTATGCTCGGATCGGTTTTCGGCGTGAACAAATCCAACTGGGCATCAGGGAAATGCGATGCGACAATGCGAATCGTTTCGCGGCTGTAGTTGCCCAAACCGCGATGGTTGCAGAAAGCCCGTTTTGCGTCGTATCCTATCCTCATTTTTCCTTTTTTTTGTTGAGTTCGATGGCCTTTTTGTACTTGAGTCCCACACACTTGGCGTTGATTTTGCTGATGGTGAAACCCGTTTTTCCGTCCAAGAAGCCCGCCTTGAAGATGAAGTCGCGCAGGAATTTCCACACGGCGTGGGTGTAGGCCTTGAAAAGCGTGGCTTTCTTGCCGGCTTCCACCATTTCTTCGGCGGACAGCAGGGCGAATTTCTCGTTTTGTCGGATGTGTTCTTCAACTGTGTAAAACGAATAGTGCAACAAGTCGCCGTTGAGGTGCACAATCTCAGTCGGTTCGGCCAAGGCAAGCGTTTCGTGGACTTTTTTCCCCGTCCATTCGGCCCGTCCGCGACGGAAAATCCTGACTTTCACGTCGGGATACCAGCCGCCGTGCCTGATCCATTTGCCGCAGTAGTTCATCAGCCGGTTCATGGAAAATGCCTTGTTCTCAATGGGCTGGTTCTTAATGTTTTGAATGGATTTGGCCAATTCTTCCGAAAGGGCTTCGTCAGCATCGATGGATAGGATGAGGTCGCAGGTGGCGAGGTCGTTGGCGAGGTTTTTCTGGTCGACGTAGCCGAGCCAGTCCTGGGTGAAGAACTTCGCGCCGTAGCGGTCACAGATGGCCTCGGTCGCATCGGTGGAATGGCTGTCAACCACAATGATTTCGTCGGCCACGGGCGCGACGGAATCCAAGCAGCGCTTGATGTTGCGCTCCTCGTTCAGGGTGATGATGACGACCGAAAGGGTGTTCATGGTCCAAACCGAAATTTGTTTAACGCTGCAAAGATACAAAAGTTCCGTTGAAACCTGTGACAAAGTCAAACAGCTTTGTCCCGATTTATGTTTTTAACTTCACCAAAAAACTATCGGGTATGGCAGAATCGCGGTCTGCCATTAAAATCAAGCATGATTTCGGTGCAATCAAAACCGGTTTCGCGGCAAAGCGAAAGCATCTCTTCCCCCATCCGCTCGTTGATTTCGAACCAGACTTGGCCTCCATGATTCAGCTGCTTTTTTGCCAAAGCCAAAATCTGGCGATAAAAGCGCAGCGGGTCGTCGTCGGGGACGAAAAGGGCCGATTCCGGCTCCCAGTCGAGGACGTTGGCTTCCATCGCAGTGCGCTCGCTGTCGCAAACGTAGGGCGGGTTGCTCACCACCAAATCCACGGGTTGGGTGAAGATTTCGGATTTTGGATGCAGCACGTCGTCGCAAATGAAGTGTACTTTGGCATTGTTGAGTCCGGCGTTTTCGCGGGCAACTTCCAAGGCCGCCTCTGAAACGTCGAAGGCATAGACTTCGGCGTTCTCGAAAAGCTTGGCCAAGGCGATGGCGATGCAGCCCGAGCCTGTGCCGATGTCCCAGATACGGATGGATGCTTCCTTCGGCAATGTTGTGCATATTTTTTGCACAAGCCCTTCGGTCTCGGGACGAGGGATGAGCACATTGGGCGACACCTTTATTAATAGGTCGCCAAAACGCGCCATGCCTGTCACATACTGCACTGGCTCGCCTGCCAACAGGCGTTCCACAGCCGCTTTTAGTTGTGCATATTGAGACTCGTCGATGCGAAGGTTCGGCTCCATCAGTTGACGTTTCAGGTCGATGCCAAAGAGGTCTTCCAAAAGGATACGCATCAGCTGTTCTGCCTCGCGCTGCGGGAACTTTACGGATAGCTCCTCGGTGAAATGGCGTTTGGTTTTACTTAGATTAAATCCTATCATTTTTCCATTTTGCTGCAAAACTAAGGAAATTTACCTATTTTTGCAGCATCGAATAAGATAATTAAACAATTATGCCTGAAATCAGCAAGTAAAAGGTGACAAACTTGGCAGAATCGAACCGCTTAAATAACAAGGAGCACATATAATGTTGAAAATCGTTGATGCAGAATATGTTAAAGACTACGAATTGCTAATCACATTTAATGATGGCAGTCGCAAATTGGCCGACTTGAAGCCGTATCTCTATGGTGAAGTCTTCAGTGAGCTTTTAGACCGCAACAAGTTCATCCAATACGGTCTAAACGGTTACACCATCGAGTGGGCTAACGGTGCCGACCTTGCACCCGAATTCTTATACGACATTGGCACCGCCGCTTAATTAGATTTGCTCGTGTTTTACCTCATTGCTGCCATTTTATGTTCCACCGGCGTCTTCGTCGCCATGCGGCTGTTCGAGCGCTTCCGCCTCGACAACCACCAGGCGCTTATGTGGAACTATGTCTTCGCCACCTGTACGGGCTTCCTCATGTGCAAGCAATTCGACACGCCCACGCAATTGCTCACTGAGCCATGGTTTGGCCTCTCGCTCATCACAGGTTTCTGGTTCATCTTCACCTACATTCTGATGACCGCCTCAACGCAACGCTCGGGCGTGACGGTCACCTCGCTGTCGAGCAAGCTCTCGGTGGTGCTCCCCACCTTGGCGGGCGTGGTACTGTTTAGCGAGAAGCTCAACCTCGTGGCCTCGATGGGCATCGTGTTGGCGTTGGTGGCCTTGGTGTTGGTGGTAGGTGGAAAAGGACAAACCCATAAACCCAACAAAACCAGTTGGTTATTACCCATCCTCATCTTTTTCGGGACGGGCACAGGCGACATCCTAATGAAGCTCACCGAGCAGAAAAACACCGCCCCCGACATGAGCTTCATGATTGCCTTCATCTACATGGTTGCCTTGCTGTTTGGCATTCTTTTGGTCGCCTCCGACCTCATCCGTAAGAAATCCCGTTGGCAATGGAAAAGCGCCATCGGCGGCATCGGTTTGGGCGTCATCAACTATTTCTCCACCTTTTTCGTTTACCAAGCGATGCGGCAGTTCGACAACGTGGTGCTGTTCCCCATATATAACATAGGTGTGGTCAGCCTCACCGCCCTCACGGGTTGGCTGCTCTTCAAGGAAAAACTCACTTGGAAGAACTACCTCGGACTTGCCATTGCCATCATCGCCGTCATCCTAATCACGCAAAAGCCATGAACAACGGCGACACCTACAGAATGTTAGCCACGCGAGGCGAAGGTCTCTACAAGGAAAAAGGCAGCAAGTTCATCGCCGAGACTTTCATCGTAATGAACGAAGACGAAGCCAAGGCCGCCATCGCCGGGGTCAAAAAACAATATTTCGACGCGCGACACCATTGCTATGCCTACATGATTGGCCCCGACAAAAAAGTTTTCCGTTCTTCTGACGACGGCGAACCATCGGGCACGGCGGGCAAGCCCATCCTCAACCAAATCCTTTCGAAGGACGTGACCAACGTGTGCGTGGTAGTCACCCGCTATTTCGGCGGCATCAAATTAGGTACCTCCGGCCTTATCAACGCCTACAAAACAGCCGCCCGCGAAGCCCTTGACAACGCGCAGATTGTGGAAAAAACCATAAACGAAATTTACAGTCTCGAGTTCGCCTATCCGCTCATGAACGAGGTGATGCGCATCCTGAAAGAGGAGGATTTGGAGCAACAAAACCAGCGCTTCGAATTGGACTGCTATTTGGAGTTTTCAACAAGAAAAAATTCCGCTTCAAGAATTTTCGAGAAATTCAGCAATTTATACGGGGTTAAGATAGCACACATTAAAACATTGTAATTCAGTGTTTTAAACGATTCAAACTTTTTGAAAAACAGGAAACCTCGTATTTTAGGAAAAAGAATTTCCAAATTCAATAGAAAAAAAATATTTTTATAAACAATTAATCGCTTATTTTTGCAAGGTCAAAAACATCCCATAAACGGGTAAATTCAGGTCTCAAATTGGGACTTGTAAAGTGGTTTGAAAGACAATAAATTATAAGTAATTGCGATGACGAACGACCATGTGGAAATATGGAGCAAATGCCTTTCTGTGATTCGAGACAACGTCACAGAGCAGAGCTATTCGACATGGTTTGAGCGCATCGTGCCGCTCTCGTTGGTCAACAACACGCTCACCATCGAAGTGCCTTCCTATTTCTTCGTTGAATACCTTGAGGAACACTACATCGACCTGCTGAAGACGGTCATCAAGCGTTTCGTCGGAGAGAAAGGCAAATTGGATTACAAGGTGGTTGTCGACAGCGCCAACGGGCAGGGTACCACCACCTTGCCAAGTGCCAACCGCAGTTTCCCGAAGAACCCCATAGGCCAGCCTGCCCCGCAAAGGCTTTCGGAAGGGCCTATCAACCCTTTCGTCATCCCTGGACTGAAGAAACTGCAAATCGACTCGCAGCTCAACGAGAACTACACCTTCGACAACTTCATCGAGGGCGAATGCAACCGTTTGGCGCGTTCGGCTGGTCTCGAAATAGCTAAAAATCCTGGCAAAAGCTCGTTCAACCCCTTGGTCATCTACAGTGGCACGGGATTGGGAAAAACGCATCTCTGCCATGCCATAGGATTGGAAACCAAGCGTTTGCACCCAGAGAAGACCGTTTTGTATGTGCAAGCCGAACAGCTCTCGACGCAGTATGTGACGGCCAACAAGAACAACAACCGCCCCGACTTCATCAACTTCTACCAGATGATCGACGTGCTTATCGTCGACGACATACAATTCCTTTCGGGCAAACCTGGCACACAAGACGTTTTCTTCCATATTTTCAATCACTTGCAACAAAACAACAAGCAGATTGTCATCACCAGCGACAAGTTCCCTTCCGACCTGCAAGGCATGGAAGAACGCCTGTTGTCGCGCTTCAAGTGGGGCTTGGCTGCCGACCTACAGTCGCCCGACCTGAGCACCCGCACATCCATCATCAAGGAAAAACTGCACGATAACGGCATCACCTTCCCTGACGAGGTTGTCCACTACATTGCCACCAACGTGCGCAACAACATCCGCGAGCTGGAAGGCGTGATGAACTCGCTGCTGGCCCAGTCGGTGCTCAACAAGAAAGCCGTCACCACCGAGATGGCCCAACAAATCATCGACCGATTTGTGCGCAACACCGTCAAAGAGGTTTCTGTGGAATACATCATCAACATCGTGTGCGAGTATTTCAAGATCACGCCTGAGCAAATGGCGCTCAACACCCGCAAGCACCAGGTGGTGCAAGCCCGCCAGATTGCCATGTATCTTTCCAAGAAATACTCCAACGCCAGCCTCGTCTCGATTGGGCAACAATGCGGCAAGAAAGACCATGCCACGGTGCACCACGCCTGCAAAACCATCGCCGACCGCCTCGAAACCGACAAACAATTCAAGGTGATGTTTGCCGACATCGAGAAGAAGATAGCCCTCAATTAATCCCATAACACCCTTATGACCAACAACTTCGGAAAACTCTACTTGGTGCCCAACCTGCTCGGCGCCACCAAACCCGAACAAGTATTGCCAGCGAATACTATTGCTATCGTAAAACGGCTGAAACACTATGTCGTCGAAAATACGCGCACTACGCGCCGCGTGCTGAGCCGCATCGGGACCGACACGCCCATCGACGATATTGATTTTATTGAGTTAGACAAACACAATGCCCGCAACCTCGACCTGATGGAACACCTCGGTGCTTGCCTGCAAGGGGAGGACATGGGGCTGATGTCGGAGGCCGGAACACCTTGTGTGGCCGACCCTGGCGCATTGGTCGTCGACTTGGCCCATTCCGCTGGCATACAAGTCATTCCTTTGGTCGGTCCCAACGCGATGATACTGGCACTGATGGCCTCGGGATTCAATGGACAGGCCTTCGCTTTCCATGGCTACCTGCCCATCAAAAGCCCTGAAAGGCAAAACGCGATCAAGGACTTGGAACGCCGCTCGATGGCCAACAACGAGACGGAGCTTTTCATCGAAACGCCTTTTAGGAACAACGCCATGCTGCAAGACCTTTGCAAAAACCTCCACCCTGCCACGCGCGTCTGCGTCGCCAGCAACCTCACCTGCGACGACGAGCTCATCATCAGCCAAAGCATCGGCGAATGGAAGAGCTATAAAGGCGATTTGAACAAAAAACCTGCCGTGTTTTTGATCTATTCCGAGCCGAAAAAGAATTGGACGAGAAAGCGGAATTAGGCTTCTTTCCAAATGAAATCGTCGATATTCCGAGTCTCTTTCGAGAAATTGACACCGACTTTGAACACCTTTTGCCCTTCAGCTTGGAATGGGAGAGCATATTCCTTCGTGTCGATTTGTGCCAAAGCCTCCTGAGCAGTCTTATTGAATTTAAACTCAAAGACGTAGGTAAACTGATTGGCTTTCACCACCATATCGATGCGTCCGTTTGAAGTGTGGTATTCGGCTTTCGTATAATAGCCCATCAAACGGCAAATGGTGAACATCACGGTTTGATAGTGGTTCTCCAAGTCGCGCACTAATTCGTAGGGTGTGTTGGCGAAGAAAGATCGCATTCTGCCTAGGAAACTCTCAATGTCGCCTTTGCGAAGGTCGCGCACGAAATACTCTATGAAAGCCGACGCCCCATTGTCGGTATTGCCTGTAAAGCGAGGCAGCAGGAACTTGAGAAAACTCTGCTCCACTTCGCGATTGGGAAAACCGAGGCGATAACTGCCAAATTCCTTTTCATACCTTTTAATCGTCAGGTATCCAGTTTGATAAAACAACGCTATGGGTTCCTGCCTCAAGCTTTCCTTGGCTGCAAGGTCGCTCGCCAGCAAATCTCCATTGGAGAAATCCTGCAAATCGTATTCTCCATTTTGCAGCAGCTTGATGAGGAACGATGGTGTGCCGGTAGAAAACCAATAATTACGGAAAGTCCTTTCGGAGAGCGCATTGAGCACACTAAACGGATTGTAGATGTCTTTTGAAGTGTTTTCCGAAAAATGATAGCCGTCATACATTTTCCGCATTTGTTCCATAATGTCGGCTTTGGTCGTCCCTTCCTTTTGGGCAAACGCTTCAAGATGATCGCTGAGCGTATGCTCGATTTCCTCAGCGGTCAGACCGCAGATGTCGGCATAGCGCTCGTCAAGCGAGATATCTTGCAGGTTGTTCAAGTCGCTGAACAGGCTTATTTTGGAGAACTTTGAAACACCCGTGAGCATAGCGAAACGAATGTATTCGTCGCATGTCTTCAGGTTGCCATAGAATGCCTTCAACATGTTGCGGAACTCCTGTTGCAGCGGTTCGTCATTGATGGCCTCAATGAGCGGTTTGTCGTATTCGTCAACGAGGATGACAACTTTTTTACCAGAACTTTGCGCCAGCGTTTTGATGATGTACTTGAACCGTTGCGCTGCATCGTTCGAATTAAGCTTGGTGTCGTATTGCTCTTCCCAATCGACAAGATTGGAATTGAGGGCTTCCTCAAGACCCTCCTTCGAGGTGTACATACCCACATTCAAATCCAGATACAGAATTGGATTGGATTCCCATTCCTGCTCCAATTCGCTGACAGCCAACCCCTCAAACAATTCTTTCTTTCCTTGGAAATAAGCCTTCAAGGTGGAAAGCAACAGGCTTTTCCCGAACCTACGCGGGCGGGAGAGGAAGATATATTTTCCGTTATGGATTAGATCATAAACGAGCTTGGTCTTGTCGACGTAAGCGAAATCGTCTGTACGAAGGCCCTCGAAGCTTTGTATTCCTATGGGTAGTTGTTGCATGACTCAATCAATTGGTTTACAGAGTGCAAAAATACTATCTTTTTTGGATTGACAAAACAAATGTCTCCCATTTTCAAAACAAACTCTCTACTACGGGATATTCAACACCCTGTGAATCTGCAACGAAAGCCTCCACACGGGATGGCTTTTCACTGCCTCGACACAGGCTTTCATGTTGGCTTGGAGTTGCTTTTCATCCTCGCAAAAACACGGCTGCAAGAAACGGTGTTTTGCCTCAATGTCAGCATATTGCACCAAATCCTGACCTAAATACACCACCTTCAATTCGTCGCAACGCTTCACGACACAAGGATTGGCATCGCCACCCTCAAATGCGGTTTTCGGCGAAAGCGTCACCCAATCGAGATTAGAAGGCAATGGACGCGTTCCATTAGTTTCGATGGCGACGGTCTTGCCTGTCTTCTGCTTCAGTTCGGCTACAAAAGCTTCGCTAATGAACAAGGATGGCTCGCCTCCTGTGAGCACGACAAGCGGGGCAATGGGATATTTATTCACCTCATCCACAATCTCTTGCATCGACATCATCGCTCCATCTTGGTGTTGTGTGTCGCAGAAATGGCAGCGCAAATTGCACCCGCTGAAGCGCACGAAAACAGCGGGCGTACCAGTATGGAAGCCTTCGCCTTGGAGGGAGTGGAATATTTCATTGATTTTGTACATGGACTTCTTTTCCCACAAAACCCACAAAACTCGCAAAACAATGATTAAATGTAGCGGCTCGCAACCGCTTGCCGCCAGGAAGCAGCCGGTTGGCGTGCTTCCCCCAACTTAAAAAGGTTTTGTTGGTTTTGCAGGTTTTGTGACCATAAAATCAATCAAAAATTTGCGGTGCATCGTTCTTGATGTAGGAAGCCTTGTTGTCGCGCGACTCCCACACGTCGGCACGATAGCAGTTCGGGACGGTATCGACAATCCACTTGGCGAGGTTTTCCGCCGTCGGATTGAAGTCCAACACTTCATTGATGTTGGTATGGTCTATCTTTCCGTGGATCAGTCGCTTGATTTCGGTGAAGTCGAAAACCATACCGTTGCTGTCTAACTTTTCAGCGCGGCAATACACATTGATTTTCCAGTTGTGGCCGTGCAGGTTTTCGCATTTGCTCTCATAGTCGAGATAGAGCTGGTGACATGCGGAAATTTCGAGGGTTTTTCTGACGTAATACATATTCAGTTATCAGTTTGTAGTTGTTCAGTTATCAGTTGTAGGGCTGTCACAGTGTGGCAGCCGTACTATCAATTTTCATATTCGGTTTTGTCGTCGATGCCAGCTTCGCGCAAGGCTTCGATGCGCTCGCGGCAGGTACCGCATTTGCCGCAGTGCTTCTCGCCGCCTTTGTAGCACGAGTAGGTCTCGCTGTAGTCGAGGCCAAAAGCCTTGCCGTGACGGGCTATCTCAGCTTTGCTCAGATGGGTGTAAGGCGCATAAACCGTAACTCCATCATACGTCCCTGCCGACATGGCCTCCGACATGGCATTGACGAAGCCAGGACGGCAGTCAGGATAAATCGAATGGTCGCCGGCATGGTTGGCAATCATCACGCGCTTCAGGCCGTTGCTTTCGGCAATGCCGCAAGCGATGGCCAACATGATGCCGTTGCGGAACGGCACCACCGTCGACTTCATGTTTTCGTCGTTGTAGTTGCCTTCGGGGATGTCGTCGGCGGTCATCAGCAAGGCACTCTTGAAATAGCGGTGCATGAATTCCAACGGGACGATGATATGCTTGATGCCCAGGCGTTGGCAATGGGTGACAGCACACACGCGCTCGCGGCCGTTTTGCGTCGAACCATAGTCGAAGGTGATGGCTAAGGCAATTTCGTCCTTGAACTCGTAAAGCATTGTGGTGGAGTCCATTCCGCCGGAGATGATGATTACTGCGTCTTTCATTTCAGTTGACAGTTGTTCAGTTATTCAGTTGTTCAGTTAGGAGTTGCGGAAACTGGAAAGGAGACGTTCGCGCACCATGTCTTGGTGTTCGGCATCGCCGTAATTGGCGAAGGGTTTGATGGAGATGCCGCCTCGGGGATTGAACAAGCCGATGACTTCCAAATACTTGGGATCCATCAGCTTGACCAAGTCCTTCATGATGATGTTTACACAGTCCTCGTGGAAGTCGCCGTGGTTGCGGAAGCTGAAGAGATAGAGTTTCAGACTCTTGCTTTCCACCATGAGCGTGCGCGGAATGTAATTGATAATAAGGTGTCCGAAGTCGGGCTGGCCTGTCTTGGGGCACAACGAAGTAAACTCGGGACAATCTAAAGTCACAAGGTATTCGTTCTCAGGATGTTTGTTCTCAAACGTCTCCAACACTTCAGGCGTATATTCATAGCTGTAATGGGTATTTTGGTTGCCCAACAGCGTCACGCCTTTCAATTCTTGTTCGTTTCTTGACATGCGTACAAAATTTGCTGCAAAATTAATAAAAAATGTAGAGACGCGCCACGGCACGTCTCTACAAACCTATAAATTTGACATTTAGCACCCTTGCGTAGCCCGTTCCAGTCGCTTCATGATCGAGAAGATGAACACGGCGGAGAGGAGGCAGAGCGCAACAAGCACGCCCCAGACCATCCAGAGGGGCATTCCCGTACCCCAAATGCGGGCGATGACGCTGGTGAGGTAGTTACCGATAGCAGTCACGCAGAACCACAAGCCCATCATCATGCCTTTGTACTTCGGAGGTGCCACCTTCGTGACGAACGAGATGCCGATGGGACTCAGCAGCAGCTCGGCGAAGGTCAGGACGAAATAGGTGCTAATCAGCCAATTGGGCGAGACCAAGGTGCTACTCACGCCACCTTGCGCCTTCAGTTCGGCAGGGCTGGCCAAGGGGAACGAGGCGACGACCAAAACCAGAAAACCCAGGGCTGCCACAATCATGCCCATGCCAATTTTGCGCGGCGAGGAAGGTTCCTTGCCTTTCTTGGCCAAGGCACCGAAGACCGCCATAGAGACGGGCGTAAGCGCGACCACGAAGAACGGGTTGAATTGCTGGAACTGCTGCGGCAAGATGCTAATCGGGTCGGGCATACCGAGATACAAAGCGATGGCGCCAGCCCAAAGCAGCGTCGTTACAATTCCGCAAATCGTTTTGTTGCGCTTCGTCTCCGACTGGAAAATGCCGAACAGCGTGTAAACCGAAATGGCAATCAGCGTCAGCGACCAAATGTTGAAGCCGATGCGGGTAAAGCCTGTCGCCGAGCTTTGCGTGTAGTCGCGGGCGAAGTAGGTCAGGCAGAGGCCGGCCTGCTGGAACGACATCCAGAAGAAGATGACCACGGCGAAAACCATCACCAAAGCCGTGATGCGCTCGCGGGTCTGCTCCTTCGAGAGTTCCTCGACGTGTACCGTGGTGTGCTCCATCGTCTTGGCCTGTTTTGCGTTGACATCGGCGTGTTGGAACCACTTGCGGCAACTCAGGTAAATCGCCATCGAGAGAATCAGCGAGAGGCAGGCCACGCCGAAGCCGTAGTTGTAAGCCCCCGACAAAGCATCGATGTAGTTGTTGGCAAAGCCAGCGAGGTTGGTGATGTCGCCACCCTGTTGCACCGCCAAGGCCTCGAACTTGGAGAGCGCTTCGGGCGTGATGGTGCCGTCCAAATATTGGTGCGCCAACGAGGGGATTTGCGGCACATAACTGAAACCTGCTTTCCCAAGGAACAAGTCTGTGACCTTGGTAGCCGTGATGGGCGCGAACATCGATCCGATGTTGATGGCCATGTAGAACAGGCTGAAGCCGTTGTCGCGGAAAGCGCTGTATTTGGCCTCGTCATAGAGGTTGCCCACCATCACCTGCAGGTTGCCCTTGAAGAGGCCCGTGCCGATGGCGATGAGCGCCAAGGCCGAAAACATGGTGACTTTGGCTGTGGCCGTTGCCATAGGCACTGCCAGCAGCAGGTAGCCGAGAAACATCACTACGATGCCCGACTTCACCATCTTGCCGTAGCCGAAGCGGTCGGCCAACATACCGCCGATGAGCGGCATGAAATAGACGCATCCGAGGAAGATACCGTAAATGTTGCCCGCCTGCGCCTCGTTGTAGCCGAACTTGGCTTGCAGGAAAAGCACGAAGATTGCCAACATGGTGTAGTAGCCGAAGCGTTCGCCCGTGTTGGCCAATGCGAGGGCGTAAAGCCCTTTGGGATGACCTTTGAACATAGTTGATCGTTTTTAGTTGTCAGTTATTCAGTTTTGTTATTCATCAGGCGTTTGGTTTCGCGAAGTTCCCGCTGCAGCAGCTCCATTCGCTCCTTTAGTTGCTCCTGCGACGGCAAAGCGTCCTTGATGCGGATGTTATTGTAAGTTGCCACACCCAACGGCGTATTGATGCCTTTGAACGACCATTGCACGTCAGTACTGTTCATGTCCGAACAAATCAGCAGGCCGATGGTCGGATTGTCGTTGTCGGCTTTCAGCAATTCGTCAACTGCATTCACATAATAGTTCAGTTTGCCAGCATATTCAGGCTCGAAAGGCTTGGCTTTCAGTTCGCAAACGATATAGCACCGTAAGCGTATATGGTAAAACAGAAGGTCGATGCGTCTTGTGTGCCCTCCAACAACGATTTCTTTCTGCCGACCCACAAAAGCGAAGCCTGTTCCCAACTCCAGAAGCAAATCCGTGATGTTCTTGGAAAGTGCTTCCTCCAATTCGGCTTCGTCGTAAATCTCGTGTCCAACCGTTGCAAAACCGAAGTCGTAGTTTTCCTTCAGTACTTCCTGCACGAGTTTGCTCTGCAATGCCGGCAAATGCTCCGAAAAGTTGTTGATGATTTTGCCTTGGTGCTCAAACAGGTTTGCTTTAATGCAATTGATAAGCGCAGAACGACTTAACCCCTTCTCGATGGTTTGGCCGATATAAAAGACCGCTTCTTCTATGGTTTTGCACCTTGTCATTATTTCAATGTGATGTCTCCACGGCACAAGGGCAAAGGGCAGAGGAAATTCTCCACCAGTCTGGTGGAGTTTTTCATTCTCAAATTCTGCACCAACTTGGTTCAGAATTATATCACATTGATTATCATTATTTTCTATTTCTTTACCAACTTGGTAAAGTTTTTCGCTGTTTAATTCTTTACCAACTTGGTAAAGTTTTTTAGGCAATTGATTTATAGTGTGTTGTAATTCTTCAATGGCCCATTGAAGTTTCTCAGCATTCATCTCGTTGGTATAGAAAAGGAACCATCTTTTCATAAACCATAGATTAGAAGTAGAGAATCCATCCGAATCCGGAAATTCCTTCCGTAAGTCCAAGCTCACTTGTTCCACCACTCCTGCGCCCCAGCGTTCCTCGGCCTTTTTCTGCACGAGGTCGCGGCCAAGTTGCCAGTTGAAAAGCAGCTTCTCGGCATTCACCCTGACGGCAGCCTTCACCTGCGCCGTGCGGTAGCGGTGCTTCACCTCCACAATCCAGTCGGCATAGTCCGTGTCAATGCGGATGTCGTGCGAACTGACGATGCGAGGCTGGTCAAAACCGTTGTTTTCCATTTGCGACTAATTTGCCGCAAAAGTAGGAAAATGTTTTAAAACAGCAAAAAACACGATGCACCTCACACTGAGACGCACCGTGTTTTTTTGCTGTCATTCGCTAAAACGCGAACTCATATCCAGCCCCAACCCAGCCTCGGAAGCCGGTTTCGCGGGTGTAGGATTTCAGTTTTGTTCCCTCGGCATTGGCATCCACCACTTTGTCGATGATGTAATCTCCTAAAACATAGAAATTCATGGTGCTGCTCTTGCTCAACCTGACATCCACGCCGATTGAGCCTCGCACGCGATTGAGGTAGCCGCCGTTGAAGCCCGTGAGGAACCAACCCGCTTCGCCAGTCTCGGAATAGTCGTCCACGGTGTAATAGGTGGCGCCGTCGAAAGCGGCCTCAATGACGGGCGCATTGAGATAGTTGCGAAGCTCGACGTAAGCGTAAGGCGACCATCTGCCATAGCGATTCTTGTAGCGAATCATCAGGCGACTCTTGAGGGTCAGCTCGTTGGCGGGGTTTTGATATACGTTGTAGTCGCCCGTGCGGTGGGTCAGCTGGAAACGTTCCCTGAGCGACAGGTTCCATTCGCCGAAATGCAGCGTTCCCGTCACGTCGGCTAAGGCACGATGACGTGCGTTTTTGAAAGCCTTCTCGGTCGAGCTGTAGCCGTTGATTAAGGCGTAACCGAGGCCTAATTTGATGTTGGGATGCACCTTGTAAGTCATTCGAAGCGTCGTGTGGAAACGGTCGAAGGCGCTGAAATTCTGGTCGAAGCGCACTTCCTCTTCGAGCGAAACGTGCCAACCACGGGTGATTCTTTTGTCCAACGAAACCGCGAGCCGACCGCCAAATTCGGGGGCGAGCGCGACGTCGGTTTGGGCTGCTGCTAAAATGGGGAATAACACTCCCAATGCCAATATGATAATGTGTTTTCTGTTCATAATTCGATTCTCTTTTTTTGGGGCAGGGGTTTATACCGCCTGCCTATTGTCTGTCGTCCCTACGGGACTAAAACGGTCCATGACCGCCACCACCACCTGGGCCACCGCCACCGCCGTTGCCGCCTGTGTAGGATGACAGGCTGACCGAAGTGCCTCCGCTGATGGTCGGGTCTTCAAACATCATAGAGCCGAAATGGCTTGTTCCGCCTGAATAGCTCACGCCTGAAAGCAGGGTAGGAGTGGCAGCACCCGAGACCACCAATGGGGTTCCGCCTCTCGATGGGGTCATGAAAGTCCACGTCGTGCCGTCAACGGTCATGGCGTACCATGTGTTTTGCGACCACGAAGCAGCCGAATAGCAACTTTGTGAAAGCGACGAGCCGCTTTCCAAGCCGCCAATGGCGATGAGCGTGCCGCCGGTGAGATACATCTTGTAGCCGCCTTCGGTATTGGCGTCGATGGCCACTTCGGGCGAGGTGGCTCCCGTCACGAAGACCACGCCACCTTTGAGGTAGAAATTGCCGTTGGCATCGAAGCCGTCGTTGCCTGCGCTGTAGCCGTAGACGTAGCCTCCGCTGATGGTGAAGTCGCTGCCCGAGTTGATGGCATCGTCGGATTGCGAGATGGCCACTACCTCGCCTCCGGTAATCGTGATGCTTCCTTTGGCCTCGATGGCTTCGTGCGAGGAGCTGTTGACGGTCACTTGTCCACCCGTAAACAAAAGGTTGCCATCGCACTTGATGCCTTTGGCCGCAACGCTTTCGGTGCTGCTGTTGTTGCCGCCGCCTGGGAAACCGCCGCCGCCATTCGAGCCGTAGTTGCTTCCTTGGGCGTAGACTTCAACGGTGCCGCCGTCGAAGTAGCCGTTGCCATCGCAGCTGATGCCCTTGCCGCCAGTGCCTGTGTTGGTGATGCTGAGGGTGCCGTCGTTCATCCTGAAATAGCCGTCGGCCTTGATGCCAGCCGAGCCGGTGTATTCGCCGTCTTCGTCGTCGTAGGCCGTGCCGCCCGAAACGTTGATGGTGGTTTGGCCTCCGTTGATGATGACGTAGCCGTCCGTGCTGAGTCCTTTTTTCATGTTTGCCGAGGTGCTCACAGTGAGTGTGCCGCCCGAAACGAGGATGTAGTCCTGGCCACGCATTCCGTGTCCGGCTGAGGAGGAGACGTTAATGGTCCCCGATTGGAAATTCAGATAGTCGTCGCTGACGATGCCGTTTTTGCCTGTGGCCTCCACGCTAAGGCTGCCGTCGCCGCAGAAGATGAACTGGCCTTCGCCAAACAGGGCCGCCTTTTCGTCTTCGGTCGATGGCGTGTCGGTGTAGGAGGTGCCGTCGGCAAGATAGCTGTCGCCCGTCAGCTTGATGAAGGTGCGCTTCCCCTTGTTCGGGTCCGACAGTGGGCCTTGCACGTTAATGGCCGCGCCGTTGGGGTTGGTGATGTGGGCGCCGTTGAGCGTAATGCCTTGCCTGTTGGAGCTATACAACTTGAAGAAGCCGTCCGTGGTCGTCCCCGAAAGCTCGTACATCACGTATTCTTCGCCGCTGTAAACAATGGTCACGTCATTGCCGTTGATGGTGACCATGAAGTCGTCGGTCGTGCCTTCAACAGTGGCGTTGCCGTTCGTGGAAAACACGATGCCGACCGTTTGCGCGAAAGTGGTGTTAGCGATGTCGTCGTCGGCAGTGTCGGTCGCAATCGGGTCAATCTCCATGATGTTGTCCTTTTGGCAACCTGAGGCGAACAAGGCCAAAATGCCGAAAAGCAGCGCGAGTTTTAATGTTGGTGTATTCATGGCTGGAAATGTTTGGGTTTGGTTTGCTTCCATTGGAATAACGCTAATAATGGTGAAAAAGTATCTTTATGCTATTGCAAACAACAGGTAAAAGAAAACTCCTACCGGAGTATAGCCCATTGATTCATTGCGCTTTGTTACTAAAAGAAAGCTCCTACGGAGCATTTTTATTGGTTTCCTTTCCCGATTATGTTGCCTGAGGAAAATGGAGGGCTTGCCGTTAGGCTCACCCTCCCGTAAAAAATTAGTACGAATATAGAATGAAAATGAGTGGCTCGTCGACTGCCAAAAATAGCAATCAACGGAGTTTGGTGAGTTTTTTCCCGTTTTGTATGTAAACGCCTTGGAAGTCGTCAGGCAAGGATTTGCCGAGGCAGCGACCATCAAGGGTGTAGATGTTGCCGTCGTTGATGGTCGTTTCGTCCTCGTTCTCTTCGATTCCCGTCCCTTCATTGATGGTGCCATTACCTGACAGACTGGTATAAGTCAATGTGTAGCCATTGGTGTTGATGGTGCCGTTGTTGACGATGGCGCAGACCGACGTGTTAGCCGTCAGGTTCCAGGTGGCGCCGCTGTTGACGGTAACGTTGGCGGTGTAGCCCGCGTCGTACTTCACCTGGCCGCTGTAGGTGCCGTTGGAAAGCACAAGGGTGCCGATAGCGCCATTGGTGCTCCATTGGTCGTCGTCCATGACATACATTAGGATGCCGCTGGGCACGTTGACGGTGCAGTTGTCGAGCGTGCAGGTGGCGGTGACGGCTGTGGCCACTTCAAGCAGAGGGGCGGTTTCGTCGGTCATGGTCAGCGAAGTGCCGGTGATGGTCATCACGGGGTTGTAGCCCGAGGCATCGCCGCTGCCGCTTTGCATCATCAGCAGGCCGCGTTCGCTACTGCCGCTGGTCATGGTGCAGTTGGTCATGCTGATGTTGTTGTCGCCTTCAATGACGGCCATCTCGCCTTGTGCCGACGTGCCAGTCAGGTCGGTGGCCGACATGGTGCCTGTCGAATAGATGACTGCCGACCTCGAGCCGTTGGCCGTGGCGGTGCCGCCCGTCACGCTGACGGTGCCTCCGCCTCGGTCGGTGGCGATGGTCGAGCTGGTCTGGCTGTTGGTGGTGATGTCGACATTGGTGGCGATGATGGTGCCGCCGTAAGTGGCGTGCAAGCCGCGCGACACACTGCTATTGTTGACGATGGTGAGTCCGTCCACATAGATGGTGGCGCCGTTGGTGGCAAACACGGCGTTGGCTCCCTGCGAGTTGGATGTCACCGTGCCGCCCGTGATGTGAACGACGGCATTCGCACCAGCTGTGGTGCTCTCATAGTTGGTGCTGCTGGCGGCTCCGGCATAGATGCTTGAGTTGTTGCCGTAGAAGCTCGAATTGTCGCCCGAAGAGCCATCGCCGGTCTTGGTGTAGGAGCAGTTGTTCAAGTACAACGTTCCGTTGCTCACTTGCACGACATTGTAATACTGCGTGGAGCAATCATAAGTCTGGTTTTCGAGCGTGACTGTTGAGCCATTGCTCAAAACGTAGGTGGCTCCTTGCGGATAGGTCGGTGATGAGTCGCCAGGCGGCTGGGCCAGTAGGCCTGCGCTGAAGCAAAGGGCCAGCGAGAGGATGATTATTTTTCTTTTCATTGTATTGATATTTAGTTTGTTAATAATATCTGTTTTTGCTTATTTCCCGGGACCAGGTCCAGGGCCGCTGCCGCCCGTGTATTCTGAGAGCGAGACGTTGGATCCGCCGCTCACGGTGGCGTTGAGGTAGCACTTGTCGTCGAAGATGCCCGTGCCGCCACTCACCGTCACGCCGCTCTTCAGCGTCGGGGTCGATGAGGCCGAAACCACCATCGTCGAGTTGTTTTGGCCGCCGCCGGGACCTCCGCCTCCAGGACCGCTACCACCGCTAACGGTTGGGGTATAAAACGCAATGGTGGTGCTGCCGTAGGTCATGGAATACCACGTTTCGCCGCTCCACGACGAGGCTTGGTAGCACGTCTGCGAGAGCGAGCTGCCTTGCTCCAACCCACCGATGGCGATAAGCGTGCCGCCCGTGAAATAGAGTTGCTTCTGTTCCTCGCTGTTCACGTCGATGGCCACTTCGGGCGAGGACGCGCCGATGGCATACACCAACCCGCCTTGCAAGTAAAGGTTTCCGTTGGAATCGATGCCGTCGTTGTCGGTGGCGCGGGCATAGACGTAGCCTCCGTCGATGGTCATGTCTTGCGCGGAGTTGATGCCGTCGTCGTGGGCGTTGACGGTGATGTAGCCTCCGCTGATGTTAAGGTAATTCTTGCTCTCGATGCCCTCGGCATTGTTGCCGCTCGTGGTGACGTTGACCGTGCCGCTGCTGATGACGAGGCCGCCGCTATAAGTGGTCGAATTCCCCGACGTGTCTTTCACCCCCGCCTTGATGCCTTTGGGCGAGGAATAATAGTCGCTGTCGATTTGGTCGGTGTCGCCGGTGTAGTTGTGGTTTTCGGTCGTGCCGTTACTGTAATACAGCCCGCCCGAAGTCTCAACGGTTACCGTGCCGCCCGTGATGGTCATCACGCCGTCGCATTTCATGCCTTTGCCGCCCGAACCAGTGGCCGTGACAGAAACCGTCCCTCCGCTGATGTTCAAGTTGCCGTCGGCACTCAGGCCACAAGCCGCCTTGGTTTCCAGGTCTTCCTCGTCCCAAGTGCCGTTGCCGCTCATCGTGGCATTGATGGAAGCCTCGCCTGAGACATAGATGTCGCCTGCACTCTTGATGCCTTTGGCTGCAAGGGCGGTGCAATCGAGGGTGATGGAGCCGCCTTCGATATAGATGTTGCCTGAGTCTTCGTCCTCGTGGTTGTTGGTCATGCCAGTTGAGGTTTCTCCGTCGAGGTCGGCTTGGATGCCGTCGTCGCCCGTTCCACTGATACTGACCGTGCCGCTTTCCATCAGGAAATACTCGTTGCACGAGATGCCGTCGCCCACAGCTGAGGTCACGTTGATGGTGGCGTTCTTGATGCTCACGTATTCGCCTGCCTTGATGCCGTGTTTCACGTTGCCCACAATGTTGAGTGTGCCATACTGCTTGAACTCGGCGTGGCCTTTCACGTAGAGGCAACCCTTTTGCGAGCCGCTTGCCGCATCGACGAGCGTATTGGTCGTGCCCGTGATGACTTTCACGTTGATGCGCTTGCCGTTTTGGATGTGGACGGCTGCTCCGCTATACACGGGTATCGCATTGGTTAGCGTAAGTCCGTTCAGTTCGATGGTGGCCTTGTAAGAGCCTGACATATAGAACTCGCCATCGGTCGTTGTGCCCGAAAGCGTGTAGGTGATTTCTTGCGCAAGGTCGTCGCTTTGCGCTATCGAGACGTGCGCCCCGCTTTGCGTGACGGTCAAGTATTGCGCAATGTTGCCTGCCACGGTAATCGTTGCAGAAGTGCCGCTGTAAACGATGCCTACCGCATTGTCAGTCACCTCTGTAGCATCGACATACATTCCGTCGATGTCGCCTAAGGCAAAGGTTTTGTTGATGATGGTCAGCGAGTCGCCGTCAAGAAAGGTCATGTCACCCGTTTGTGATGACGGGAACTGATAGGTCACGTTGCCCACTTTCACGTTCAACGTCTGTGCATTGGCAGCCCATGCCAGCGCGATTGCCGCTATAATTAATAAGGTACGTCTCATCTCACTACGATTTTAATGGTTTCCGACTTCGACCTCAGCAAATACATGCCGGTTTTCAGATGGGTGGTGGCTTCTTTTGCGTTGGCGTATCTTCCCAGGTGGGCACCCGTCACGGCGAAAACGTCAACTTCGCCACCGTCGGGCGAAAACATCTCCTCAACGCCTGTCACGCTTTCAGAGAAGAACATTTTGCTCAATTCCGCAAGGGCAAAGGTTTGCGACCCCTCGCTGTTTGTCGCTACCAGATTGCTGCCACTGACATCGATGGTCAGCGACTCGACGGCCATGGCGTGTACGGTTCCGTCCGTGGTCTGGAAAATCAGGTACGGATAATCGTAAGCCCGCGCAGCAAGCGAGGCCACGATGATGAATAATGTCAGTAATGCTTTTTTCATTTGATTTGGATTTAATAAAAATGCAAATAACGAGATTCCTTCCCTCGCGGTTTCTTTCAATTCGTTGGTGTTTTATGGCAAAAAGTCGGATTGTTTTTCTTTCGTGTTGGAATAATCCGTATTTTTGTGGTATGGAAACAAAGCTAAAACAACCTCATCCGTTGCTCGCCAATGTAGACAGGATCAGTGCGGAGGGCATCATCGTCTTCAACAACGTCACCGACCTGCCAGCCGTCGACGGGCCGTTTGTCTCGCCCGACTACGTGATTTGCATCGGGCAACGCGGCGTGATGAACCTCCTCTACGACGGCCAACCCGACGTGGTCAAGGCCCATACCGTGGCTGCCGTTTTCCCCAACCACGAACTAATGATGGTGGACAAGACCGACGACTACAAGGCAACGCTTGTCGTGGTTTCGGCTTCGGTGATGAGCGAACCTATGTTGCAAATCATCAATCATTTCCGCTATCGCTACGAGCAGCAGCCTCGTGTGACGCTCAACGCGCACGACTTCAAAATCATCATGCACATCGTGGAAGTGCTCTACGAGACCTCCACCATCGACATCCCGAACCGTCGGACGATAATGATTCGACAGATGGACTTTTTCTTGCGGATGCTCAACTTCTATCGGCAGAAAACGCTGAACGACGAAACGACGGCCAAAAGCATCAGCGTGCAATTCCAAGCGGCGCTGAACGAGCATTTCCGCGAACATCGCAGCGTGACCTACTACGCCGATTTGGCTTGCCTTTCGCCAGAGTATTTCGGGACGGTCGTCCACGAGCAGACGGGGCAGACGGCCACCTATTGGATCAACGCAAAAGTGATTGCCGAGGCCAAAAGGCTGTTGCACACCCTGCCGAACCTTTCCGTCAAAGCCGTGGCCGACATGCTGGGCTTTGCCGACCAGAACACCTTCAGCCGTTTCTTCAAGAAGGAAACGGGAATGTCGCCGAGCGAGTTCCGCTTGAGCGATTGAGAATGGATAAACTAATCTTCTCGAAAGTCGTCGTCATCCCGTTTGGCGTTGGGCACGGCGAGCCAAACGACCAGGCAACCCACCAAGCCGAAGATGATGTAGAGATAGCGTTTCATTGTGTTGGGTTTCCGTTTGCAAAGAAACGAAAAATCCGCAAAACGAACAATTCACATTTTTGGATTGTTTTGCATCATTTCCTCGACCAACGTTCCATTCCTGCCAATGGTTTTGTGTCGATCAGCTTCAGCGACTTCACCATCTTGGCCGTGTTTGGAGCGCACGGAGTCGTCATTGCGGACGTATGGCAGGCCTACGTTGGTGCAGAACTGGCGCAAGTCGGTGTCTTATTCGTGGTGATGTTCGCCGCAACCGTCGTGATGGCAAGTGGCGTCGCCATAAATCAAGGTGCCGGCGAGATAGCGCGAAACGATTTCGTCGACGGGCATGGTCGGGGCACCGCCGTGCAAGGTGATACCCAATTGGTTGAGCAGCTGGACGGCGCCGCCACCAATGCCGCCACAGACGACATCGGTGCAACCCTCGGCAGCAAGGAAGCGCGGCATGGCACCATGCTCATGCTCAGGGGCTTGTTTGACAACGGTTTCGGTGACTTTCCCGTCTTCAACGGTGACAAAAGTCACCTGCGGGGCTTTGCCGAAATGCGGCCAAAGCTGGCCTTCGGCAGTGGGAATGGCTATTTTTTGGTTGTTCATAATTATGATGTTGTTTCTGGGTGCAAAAATAGGGAAAAAAACATCATGATTCATGCTTTGTGGTGCAATATGGCCCTCGACTATCCGATCGGCACGGCCAACTTCAAGACGAAGTTCCTGCCCATGTTAAACACCCCTCGACGGCCTGTGACCACGTTCAAGTCGGCGTATTTCAGGCGGCTCAAGTGGTCTTGGTAGCACACATCGGTCAGGTTGTCGACCACAAAATGCAACTCGGCTATCTTCCTCCCTCTCACTTGGATGTCGGTTCCGGCTGAGAGGCCGATGAGCAAGTAGGACGGCGTCATCGTCTCGGTGTCGTAGGCCGCAAAATAATGGTTTTGTTGCAGATACCAATCCACATTGGCAGCAATGTAGGCATTGTTGAACACCTTGGCATCGTGCGTGATTTCATATTTCAAATCGGCAGAGAGACGCGGCGCAGGGGTCGTCGGCAGCCATTTCATCTCCTCGGGTTGGTGCAACAGCCGCGCGTTGACGTATGAAAAGTTGGCCCCCACATGCAGGGCATGGACAGGATGACAGTCCATCCGCGCCTCGAAGCCCCAAAGCAGGGCATCGCCTTGGGCGTATTCGAAAGTCATCAGGTCAGGCTCGATGATGCTGTCGATGCGGTGCAGATAGATGTAGTTTTGGATGCGGTTGGCGAAGACGGAGGCCTGCAACTCAACGTATTTTGTGGCAAAATCGAAGCCGAAGTCGGCCTGCCAGCTGTATTCGGGCCTGAAATCGCGGTTGCCAATCTCATAGCGCAACGAGCCTTCGTGCTCGCCGTTCGAAGCCAACTCACTGATGTTGGGAGCGCGAAATCCCCTCGCGAGGTTGAGCTTCAAGCCAAATTGTTCCGAAACTTCGTAGGTGGCGCCCACGCTACCCGTCACACCGTTCAAGTGTCGCCTGAAGTCGACGAAACGCTCCTCGCCGTCTTCCACGAGTCCTTTCGAGTCCAAAAAACGATGGTCGAAACGGAGGCCGCCACTCAAGTTCCATCGGTTCAGCGACTTGGAAGCCGTCGCAAAAACGCCCACGTCCACCAATCCGTAATCGGGGATGAGGTATTCTTCACCTAAATTCAGCGACTTCTGCCCCATGCCGTTCAAGCCCGTCGAGAACTTCCAGCCGTTCCTTTCTTCCGAGACATAGCGGAAATCGTAGTTCAAGGTGTGCAGTTGCAGGTAAAGCCCGTATTCGTCAGCCGACTCTTCATATTCCTTCCGCCGATTCTGTTGATAGCCCAAAATGAACTTCAGATGACCAGAATTGAGGTTGACAAAGGTCTCAGAGACAGCCTTATAGTGAAAAACGCGTTGGTAGGGCAAGCCGTGACGATAGGTCTTCACGTTCTCGTTTTCAGAGAGCAATTCGCCCGTAACCGTGTCGCGTTCGCCCTCCACGATGCTCGGGTTGAGGTTGTAATAGCCGAACTTCAGATGCGAGAAACCCCAGTCTTTCATCAAGCCGACCTTGGCCGAAAATGCCCGTTCATCGAATTGGGAATTAGGCACATAGCCATCGTATCGGTTCTTGTAGACATGGGCGTGTTTCTCGCTGTAGCGAGCATCCCAAACGAAGCCTTTTTGGTTGCCTGCGATGTTGACCGAGCCGCCAAAAAGTCCGTTATTGGTCTGATATTCAGCGTTCAGATTACCTTTGATGGTGCCTTCAGGCAAGACAGGATGGCTTTTGAACACCAACACACCACCCAAGGCATCGGAGCCGTACATGAGGCTGGCGGGACCTTTCAGTATCTCGACCGTCCCCACCTCGTTGGCATCGATTTCTATGCCGTGTTCGTCGCCCCACTGCTGGCCTTCCTGCCGTATGCCGTCGTTAACGACCACGATGCGGTTATAGCCCAAGCCACGGATGACGGGCTTAGAGATACCACCGCCCGTAGTGATTTGTGCCATGCCCGGCTGCTTGGCGATGGCGTCGATGAGGTTGGTGGAAGGCAGCTGGCGCAGTTCCTTCGCTTTCAGGATGGTGATGGGCATCGGCGATTCTTTCATTTTCATGTCGCCCAAAGCGCCGGTCACCATCACTTCTTTCAATTCCAAATGCCTGAAAAACATATCGGTAGAGTCAGGCAGGCTCTGTGCTGTCATCGGCAATGCACACGCCAATGACAAGCCTAATAATAATTCCTTCATTTTTAGTCTTGTTGTTAAATGTTTGTAAATCAAGAATTAGCGAATTTGAGAATCGTACCCAAATCGCTGTCATCTTTTTTCTGAATCAGAGATGAAAATCGTTCCCGATTTTCTGGATTTCACAACAAAACTGGTGGCGCGCGTGATGAAGATGTAGGAAGGAAGACTGAAACGGCCTCTCCCGATGGGTTTACCGCTTCCACAAAGCTTACAGGCAGAGCAATGGATGCCGTGACCTGCGACGCTTCGTCGCAAGGCGTTTGCAAAAACTGGCAAATCAGGCAGTCAACGCTATGCAACGTCGATGGGGCTGAGGCCTGCTGTGTGGTGGCATTGCAGCATGAAGAAGGGTGTTCGTGAAGCAAGGCAAGCATCAGCAACGGCAGATAAACCACCAAAAGCAGATTCGATATGACAGCTTTTCTTCGTCTCATTTTCAGTCACTTCCGAGGACGCAAAGATATGGATTTTTTGGATATGGATGTTGCAATATGCATAATAACAAAAAATAGGTGCAGCCTATAACGGCCACACCCAGGTATGGTTGAGGTTGCCGATTTGTATCACATCTTCAACATCCTCTTAGTCACCATTCCGCCGTCCGCCATGACCTTCACCACATAAACACCGCTTTCCAAGCCGCTGATTTGGCATTGGGAGCCAGTGGTGGGCTGGCTTTTCACCAACTTGCCGTCCACGGAATAGACTTCGACGTGTCTCATACCTTCGCAACGGATGGTGAAAACGTCGGCACTGGGGTTGGGATAGATGGTGGCTTTGACATCGTTCTCCGCAAGGCCGTCGTAAGGCTGCACGGCTTCGATAGCGGCCAAGGCATCCACGCGACCCACGCCGGTGAGGTTGCTCTTGTGCTCGGTGAGCTTGACGGAGGTCTCTTCCAAAATGCGACAAATCTCAGCAGGGGTCAGCTCAGGGTTCTTCTGGAGCATCAGGGCGATGATGCCAGCCACGCAGGGCGTTGCCATCGAGGTGCCGTCCATGTTGGTGTAACCGTCGTTGGTGAGATAGTTGAGCGACTTGATGGCCACGCCAGGACCGCTCACATCGGGACGGATGAGGCCGATGCCGGGATTGTAAGGATAGTCGCCAAACTCGGAGTCTTGCCATGTGACGGGACCCTCGCAGGTGAAATAGGCCGCAACGTCGTTATAGTCGACGGCACCCACGGCAATCACGCAGGTCAGGCCGCCAGGGTTCTCCAGCTGGTCGGGGTCGAGATAAGGCGGAGGACAGCTGGCAGGCACGCGCACGTTGTCGGGCACTGGGGCATATCCCCATTGCTGCATGTGGCCCTCGTTGCCGGCACAGACAGCCGCCACAATGCCCGCATCAAGAACGGACTCACATGTGCGACGCAGCAACTCTTTGTCGGGCATTTCGGCGAGACTCATGCCCAACGACATGCTGATGAGGTCGCAGCCGTGCTCCACCGACCATTCCATGCCTCTCGAAATGTTGATCGCACCGCCAAAGCCCGTTGAGTCAATGCTTTTGACGCACATCAGCGTGGCTTCGGGGGCCACACCCGTCAGCGAGCCTGCTGTGCCGTCGCCCAAAACGGTACCGGCGCAGTGTGTGCCGTGGTCGAGGTCGTCCATGGGGTCGAGATCGCCATTCACGATGTCGATGCCGTGAAGCGGGAACTCCTCGCCACCGTCCCAGAGGTGGTCGGCCACGTCCAAATGGTTGTAGTTGACGCCCGAATCGACGACGGAAACCAAAACGCCTTCGCCTCGATAGCCCAATTCCCACACCTTGTCGGCATTGACCATCAGCACATTTTGCGTGGTTTCGCGGGTAGCTTCTACCACCTTGCCCCGTTCGGTCTCGGGAATCAGGTTTTGCTTGTGGCTGAAGGCAATCGTTTTAATGTCAGGCCTTTGCGCAAGGTCTTGAATGGCGGCTTTGGTGGCCGCGAAGTAAACCGCGTTGGCCGTCCAAATCGACTGGGCCGACGTGGTCAGGCCGTGACGCTCCATTTCTGAAAGCGTTTGCTTTAGGTCGTATTGCGATGCCTCGGTAAAGGCTTTCAATTCGTTGATTACAAAAGCCTTGCGTTCTGCTTTGGTGACAAAGAAATCGGCTTGGCGACACAATTGCGTGCGGTCGTATTGCGCTTTCATCAAGACGAAAACCTCAATTTTCTCGTCTTCCGCGCGGCGGTTCATTTCCTCGCTCAGCCTTGGGTCGATGGTTTGGGCTTGAACAAAAAGGCTTGCTAATGCCAATGTAATGATCAAAAAGGTCTTTTTCATGGTATGGCTCTTAGATTTTAATGATCTTTTGGACAAAACTGGAGCTTCCGTTCGTGACTTGCAACATGTAAACACCGCTTTCAAGGCCATCGATTTGATAGCTGTCGCGGTCGGCACGGATGCTACGCACCAAACGCCCGTCGATGGCGTAAACGTCGATTTGGCTCATCCCTTCGCAACTCACAGTGAAACTGCCCGTGGTCGGATTGGGATAAACCTGAACCGACTGCAATTCAGCCTCTTTCACGTTGTCGTAATCCACGGCATTGACGGCGGCCAAGGCATCCACGACACCCGAGCCGAAGTTGTTGCTCTTATGCTCAGTGAGCTTCAAGGCGGTGTTTTCCAGGATTTCGTCGATTTGTGCAGGGGTCAGGTTAGGGTTTTTGGAGAGCATCAGGGCGATGGTGCCAGCCACGCAGGGTGAGGCAGCCGAGGTGCCGCTGAAAAGCGTATAGCCGCTATTGTTCCCATGGTCGAGGGTGGTGAGGTCGTTGCCAGGCGCGCAGATGTCGGGGCGGATCAGCCCGATTTCCGTCGTGCTGCCAGCGGTGTAGGGATAGTCGTTGTATTCGGCCACATCCATCCATTGCGATGGCCCTATTGACGAGATTTCGTTGAAGCCGTTGTCGGAAAGAACGGAGCCAACGCAAACCACGCAGCTCGTGCCGCCTGCATTCACCATTTGGTCGGGATGCAGATGGGGCGGCGGGCAGTCGCCAGGGGTGTAGATGTTGTACGGCACGGGAATCATGAACTGCACCGAACCCACATTGCCAGCGCAAGCTGCAGCAACGACGCCAGCAGCCAAAGTGTTGTCGCAGGCCTGCCGCATCATCAGTTTTTGGGCTGGTTCGGGCTTGGGACGGCCCAACGACATGTTGAGCACATCAGCACCATGCTCAATGGCGAACTGCATCGCGGCAACCCAAGGCGTCTCTTCGCCAACGCCGTCGTCTCTGAAGGCTTTCAAGACCATGATGGTGGCATCGGGAGCCACGCCGGTCTTTGTCCCGCCAGCACCTGTGCCGCAAACGATGCCTGCCACCTCGGTGCCGTGGCCGTAAATATCATCGGGTTCGTTGTCGTTGTAATAGAAATCGTAGCCGTGGTTGGGGTATTCGCTACCGCCATCCCAAAACCGACCGGCCAAGTCCTCATGGTCGAGACGCACACCCGTATCGATGATGGCGACGAGCACGCCTTGGCCCGTGAAGCCCAAGTCCCATACGGGTGGCACGTCGATTTGGTACAAAAACTCGGCAATGTCGCGGTCGCCGTTTTTCACAGCGGGTTTGACCTCACCGTCGGCAATCCATTGGGTTTCTTCGCGATAGGCGATGGTCTTGATGCCTCGCTGTTGTTCAAGGCTGTTGATGGCCGTTTTGGTGGCTTGGCAGCTGATGGCATTCACGAGCCAGAGCGATTGGATGTCGGCCACCATATCGTGTTGCTTCATCTCCTCAAGCAGGCCAAGCAGCTCGGCTTGCGAGGTTTCGGCCTGGCGCTTCAGCGTTTCCACCACGAAGGCGCGACGCTCTTGCTTGGTGGCGAAGAAGTTGGCCTCGCGGCTTAATGCCGTTGCGTCAGATTGTTCGTTCATCAGGACAACGATTTTGATTTTCTCGTCATCGCCCCGCTTGCCCATCTCTTCGCGTAGCGCAGGGTCGATGGTGGTTTGGGCGGTCAAACCGATGATGCCTAAAAACAAGGCGATTGCGGTGAAAACAAGTCTTCTCATAAGGTATTGATGTAATGGTTGACTGTGTCAGATGGCTTTCATTGTTATGGGTGCAGAAATAAAGGAAAAAATAACGGTGTGGTATTGTTTTAATGCCAAAATTTCCCCTGCCCTGCGTCACGCTTCGACATTCGTTTTTCTCAATTTAGGAATTTGCAGTTATTTGCCTGTAAAGGCAGGAAAATGCAGAAAACACTCAATACTTCGATAACATTTCTTGCAGCAAGGCCTTGAATCTTTCACGCAGAGAAATTGGCTCCAGCACTTCGATATGTGCGTTCATCGTGAGCAGTTGCTGGATGAAGTCGTAGGAAGGCTTCAGTTGCCAAGAAAAAATGCAATAATTCTCCGTCTCCTTCACGATATGTTGTGATGGATGCAAGGGTAAGCCTTTCAAGAAGTTGCTCTGGTCGATGTCGGCCTTGATGACGATTTCCTCCGTCTGCAAATTAGGCTCCACATAGATGCCGAAAGCATCCTTAAAATAAGTCTCCAAGTCGAAATCATCGGGCTTCTTGAAAACCGTTTCGGTGGTTTTGAGATCGTCGATGCGGTCGAGGGCGAAGCAGCGTGTTTCTTCCCTTTCGTTGAGGGCGATGAGATACCAACGTTGCTTGAACAGCTTCAGTGCGAGCGGTTTGCAAAGGTATCGTTTGGTTTGGTCGGTGTAATAATACCGCTTGTAGTGCATCTCGACTTCGAGGTTTTTCTCCAAGGCTTCCATCAGTGGTTCCAGATGCTCGATGCCTCCCGGAATGGGTTCAAACTGCACTCGCTTGCGCAAATCGAGGTTTGCCGAAAGCCTGTTGTTGACGGCAAAGCTGTGCAGCAGCCACATCTTGAGGTCGTTGCCGAGCATCTCCTCACGCTCGCCTTGGGGAATGTAGTAGGCGTTGCGGCTTTTGTCACATTCAATGTCGATGCCAAACACGTCGGCGATGTATTGGCGGTAGTTGTGGAACGAGCGTTCGGGGATGGGGTCGTTGTCGCCGTCGCGCGTCCATCGTTCGTTCAGTTCCTTCAGGGTGATGCCCGCGTCGCGGTGGTCGGCCACGGTGTTGGCAATCCAGATGCATTTGATGAGTTTGTCCATAAAAGTCTTTGCTTTTCGTGGGCAAAAGTAAAGGTTTTTTCGGACATATTAAAATCCAATCCTCGGCCTGTTTGCTGCGATGTTCTCTTCTTCGCAATGTACGATGAACAGGCGATGATGGCGAACAATGTGGTTTGTTTTTCTATTGATTCCCAATCTATTAGCCAATCTTTCGAGAAGTTTGGCGTTTTTGGCCAAGAATTGGCTGTTCATTTGTGAGTCTTCTGAAGCTTGGAAGATTTTTTCGATGTCGAGCAATGCGGATGATTTTGCTTTCATGATGCTTTAGTTTTAACGTTTCGTCGGCAAAATAAAAGCAAAACTCTGCCATTTTCTGGCAGAGTTGAAGTCTTGTTTGAAAAAAGCTGCCTCTCAGATTGATGGGAAGGCCGGTAGTCCAATTGATTTCAAGGGTTTTATACTATATTTATACTTCATCGACAGCAGCTTTGAGATTTAATTCGTTAATAATTTGTTTGATTATCATTCTTTTGAAGAAAGTACTGTAATCACCCGTTATGTAATATGTTTTATTTCCATGAGAGACAGAACTTCCGTTACGTACTTCATTAGCCTTTGTTGAAAGTATAGTAACTGAAAATCGATTTTCGTTTTGAAGTCTAATCACATCATCAAGATGTCGCATGATAAACCTTTTGAAAGTTTGTGTTGCGTTTTTTTCAGATGTGATTCTAACTTCTTCCATCGATCCATTGTCAACAATTTCTGCAATGGAATAGTCTAGCGTCCTTCCTCGATATGCCCCATGGACAATTCTTGACTCACAGATTGGGATATTGGCATCGATACTCATATTATCATAATGGAATTGACAGAAGAATTCAACAAGGTCGTTTTCATCGGAACGCAAGAAATCAATGCCTTGAAGCAAAGTGCTGTCTCGACGAAATATAAGCCAAAACCGGCCATTGGTGAGAATGCCATAAGGAACCTGCAAGAATCGATCGTCATCAAGATACGACATCAATTGCATTTTCAATTTCTCATTATCAAGATTCTCGTCAATAGCCTTGACTTCTACTAAAATCATACAATCATTTCCTTTGTACAATGCGATGTCAACTCTTCTTCCATTACGGCCTTTTTGTTCTCTGGCGAGTTCAGGGGAATTCCAACCCAATTGATTAAGAACTGGTTCGACAATTTCCGCCCGAACATTCATTTCGTTGTCGTAAAACAGATACTCCAATTTGTCTATTTTGTCTTTTATGGAACGAAGCACTTCCAATAGTTCATTTTTTGCTTTTTCATCCTGTTCCTTGAACGAAGTCCCAATGGCTGTTGCGGCTTCAGAAGTATTGTTTTCAGAGGTATGTTTGAACGACATTTTCAGTTTGATGCCATCTAACTCCATTTCCACAGTGTCGCCAATTTTAACATCGTTCGAACGATAAAGTTTTGTAAGTCCATCAATGCGGTTTGCAACGGATAAATGCATTCTCTTCTCATATTCGACACCCTTTTCATCGACAATGATGATTGGGCGATACAAGGTGGGTAAGTTTTTGGCAATATCCCCATCGTTGATACGGATTATACCGTATGTGACATCAGAGTAATCAAGCGTTTTTTTTCCTGTTATTGTCATAGCTAATAGTTTTTGTTTGTTTATGTAATTGATTATTATATGGTTATTCTTACAATCCCCTTGACCTTGTCAACCGAAAAGGGAATCTCTTCATGTTTTTGCAGCAATGGATGCTCCTTGAAAAAATCGTTGGCAAAGATGAAATATCGTTGGACTTTCCCTGATTTGGTTATTTCAAGGTCTTCGTAATGCTTGCCGTCTGAGCAAACCAATGAAAAAGTGCTAAGACCGTCGAACAAGGGATGTAATTCTTTTCTGATGAAAAAGAACTGGTAGCCCTCTTTCTTTTCGTAGATTTTAAGTGTGTTTTGTGTATTCATGATGGGATGTTTTAGTTGTTTTACAAATTAGCGTGAATCTCCTCGTCAAGCCCTCAGGTTACCACACCTGCCACTCTCATCCGATTCAATCCACGCTACAACATTGCAGCGCGGACTGAACTTCGCTTGAGTGGTTGCCTTGCGGCTGTTGTGGTAAATGAGGGCCAAGGTCTGTTCGTCCGCTTTTCAGTATGTCTTATACTTTTGTCTTTGCTTCGATAATTGCCTTTCTTTTGCTTGATTACGCTGCAAATATAGGGAAATTTCGGACATACAATAGCTGCAATGTTGATTTTTCGAGGATTTTGCGCATCAGAATCCGCTCGCGGCGGCTTCCAGCATCTTGGCGTTGATTTTCGTGTAGCGGCTCACTTGCTTGGCCGTCATGCTGCTTGAGGCGTTTTCCAGTTGCTCGCCAAGCTCCTCGGCTTTTTCGAGAAGCGAAAGGTATTCGCTCAAGGCTTTGGTGTCGCCACTCATCGCCTTTTTCATGCAGGCGACATACTTGTTGACGTATGCTTCGTAGCTGTCCAGCACCTTGTCCCAGTTGTTTGAGGCGGATGCATTGCTTGGTTTTGCCCCCACCATTTCAATGGCCGATGTGATTTTAAAGGTGAATTTCTTTCCTTTCGCCTCTTTCTCATCCATGCCATCCCAACGGATAAAGCCCGTTTCGCCGGGTTGAAGTTTCATGAGGTCGAGGACGTCCTGGCTGCTGTAGGGTCCCAAGAGGCCGCAAGCGGTCGCGGCGCGTTTGCCGACGAGGTTCCCGTCCTTGTCGAAAGTCTCCAAGCCGAAGCCCACTTTGCAATAGGTCCTGCCGTCGGAATAGAAGTCGTTGAAGTTGGCCATGGTGACGTCTTCTTCCCAAGGGAACGGTTTGTCGGTGCGCTTCAGCTCGATATTCCAAAGCGACCATGAGTCGTCGCCGGCTGTGATTTCCTTGTCGACCACCTCGAAATAGCCTTTAATGTCGCCCGAAAGTTCGGTGCTTTGCGGAGTCATGGTGGGCTGCTTCTTGCTTTCGCATGAGAAGAGCGAAACGGTAGCCGTCAGAACGGCCAATGCGATGAAATTGCTTCTTTTTTTCATTTTTTTGTGCTTTTGTTGTTAGATGTTATTGGATTTGTTTTCTAAATCTCATTTTGTGCCTGCTCATATTCAGGTTCATAATGGATGCCGCGAACCAACCTTTTCTTTCCTCCAACCACCCGATAGACGGCAATCTCGTTGAAAATGTTGTCGTCGAAAGTCATTCTCCCAATGTGTGTTACGGCGTTTTGGCATCGGGCATTGAAAAAGGCTTGCAAGTCGATTTGAGCCTGTCGGTCATTGGTGTAATGGCCGCCAAGGGCTTCATAAAGCACGTCGATGAGGCTTTGGTAGTAGCCGAAAGCCTCCTGTCGCGACGTGTGTGGGTCGCTATCGGAGAAAGTCTTGTCGATACGGCAAAGTTTTGCTCTCTTTTCGGCGAGATAATTCGTGTCGTTGAGCGGTTCTTTCCAGAATGTCGCGTGAACTTGGTAGTAAGATTTTGGTCTGTCCATAATGCTGTTGTTTTGAATTTCCGATGCAAAACAACAGCTCCACTCTGCCAGAAGCGAGCAGAGTGATGAAAAAATCACAATTTCAGGCACAAAAAAAGCCGACATCGCTGCCGACTATCTTGAACATTGGCATTTCAAGTCTTCAAACACCCGATAGGAGGAGATGAATACTTCAAATTCATGAAAAGTGTAGTTTTGAACCATGGATTTTTATTGAAAAGTGTAGTTTTTTGAGTTGATTTTATATTGAAAAGTGTATATTTGCAGCCTAAATAGTTATTGAAAAGTGTATTTTAATTATGTTGTATAGGAAAATCAGCAAGGAAATCGAGGCACACTTGACTTCAAAATCGGACAAGATTTTGGTTTTGGAAGGCGCAAGACAGGTCGGCAAGTCTTTTATCATCAGAGAGACAGGAAAAAGACTATTCAAAAACTTCGTGGAAGTGAACTTTGCAGAAGACAACGAAGGTCCACAGCAATTCAAGGGCATCCATTCCACTGAGGCTTTTTATTTCTCATTGAGCATGATTGCCGGCAACCACCTTGGCAATGCGGACGACACTTTGGTCTTCCTCGACGAAATCCAAACCTATCCGCAATACCTTACCATGCTGAAGTTTTTCCGCCAGGAGCGCCGCTATCGTTTCATTGCCAGCGGCAGTCTGCTTGGCATCGCCTTGCGGTCGACAACTTCCATCCCCGTTGGCAGCATTATTCGTAAAGAGATGTACCAACTTGACTTTGGCGAGTTCCTCATTGCCAATGGCTTCAACTTGGATGCCATTGAAGGGTTGAGGAAAAAGTTCGCGAACAAGGAAAGCCTTTCAGAGGAGCAACACCAACATTTGCTTGGCTTGTTTCGCCGTTACCTGCTCGTCGGTGGAATGCCCGATGCCGTGAATGTTTATTTGGAGACCCATAACATTGTAAAAGTCAGAGAAATACACAATACAATAAAGACGCTCTACGGCGACGATGCCTCCAAATACGAGCATTACAGCCAAAAGCGCCTGCTGATACGGCGAATCTACGATATGATTCCCTCGCAGATGGAAAACAAGAAGAAACGGATTGTGGTCAAAGACATTCGCGACAAAGACGGCGACCGCTTTGCACAATATCAGGACGAGTTCGAGTACCTTATCTCTTCGGGAATCACACTTGACGTCCATGCCGTTTCCAATCCGCGTTTCCCGTTGAGCGAAAGTGTACACAAGAACTTGCTTAAACTCTACCTCAACGATGTAGGTATGCTGACAGCACAACTCTACCGAAACAACTTGCGGCCAGTCCTTGAGGACCAAAAGAGCGTCAACCTCGGTGCAGTTTATGAGAGCGCCGTCGCACAGCAACTGAAAGCCAACGGGCATCGGTTGTTTTATTACGACAATCGCAAGAAAGGAGAGGTGGATTTCCTTATTGACGATTACTTGAGCACCAGTATTTTACCCATTGAAATGAAATCGGGAAAAGACTATTCGGTTCACAGTGCCCTGAACAACCTACTCTCCACACCTGATTATCACGTGAAGTCGGCCATTGTGTTTTCCAATGACAGGGAAACACGGCAAGATGGCCAAGTGATTTATATGCCAATATATTATACCTTGTTTTTGGATTTGCAAGGAGAAACGGAAACGGTTATGTTCTAAACAATAAAGGGACGCAGTCCAATCACTGCATCCCTTTACCTTATAAATACTTGGTTATTATTCGGTCACCCTCTCAAGCCACTTCACCATACCGAACATGATCGACATGGAGACGAGGCAGATGGCGAGGAACACGCCCCAGCACTTCCAGATGTCCCAAGCGTTGAGCATGATGGGACCGACGAAGATGAAGAGGTTGCCGATGGCCGTGGCACCCAGCCACAAGCCTTGGCAGAGACCCACCATGTGACGCGGAGCCACCTTCGAGACGAAGGACAGACCCAGCGGCGAGATGAACAACTCAGCTACGGTGAGGAAGAAGTACGTGACAATCATGACCCAAGGAGCAGCCTTGGCAAGACCTTTAGCAGCCATCGTTGCAGCATCCATGGCGCGGAAAGCGTCGCCCGACGGATAACCCTTCATGATGGAGAACACCATCAGGAAGAGGTAGGCACAACCGGCGAGACCCATACCGTAGGCAATCTTGCGAGGCGTAGAAACGGCCTTGCCCTTGCGAGCCAACGAGGCGAAGACACCCATGACCAACGGGGTGAGGATGATGACAAACAACGGGTTCAAGGCCTGCCAGATTTCAGGCGCGATGCTCGACGAATCCACGAAGTCGCGGGCGAACACCGACAGCGACTGGCCGTTCTGGTGGAACGAGAGCCAGAAGAACACGGCGATGCCCAACACGGCAAACAAGGCAGCCATACGCTGCTTGATTTCCTTGGCCATGGCAGCCTTTTCCTCGGCGGTGTAACCTTGTGCTTCCGCAGCCACCTTCTTGGCGGGTTGCGGGAACTTGCTCTTTTGCGTGAAGAAGATAATCAGCGAAATGAGCATGGCGGCCACCGAAACGAAGAACGAGAAGTGGACACCTTGGTTGAAGGTCAGGATATAGTCGGAGCAGAACTGCGTCAAATTGTCACCGTAGTTGGCGGTCGGGAGCACCGAGTTGGCCATCGTTTCAGTGAATTTTTGCGTGACGGTGTTGTCAGCAAGATACTGGTGGCAGAGAGCCGACATGTCTGCGTTGTAAACAAAGTTGTGAATCTTAAGCCACCATTCGCGCAGCATAGGAGCCACGAAGGGAGCAATCACGCCACCGATGTTGATGAACACGTAGAAAATCTGGAAACCGCTGTCGCGCTTGTCCTTTGCCTCAGCCAAAGCGGCGGGGCCTTTCTTGGCGGCTTCGGCCTCGAAGTTGTCGTACATCTGACCGACGAGGGCCTGCAAGTTGCCCTTGAACAAACCGTTACCAAAAGCGATGAAGAGCAGAGCCGCGCAAGTGAAGATGAGGATGCCCCACCAGCTGCCCGTGCCGTCGGCGATGATGCCTTCAGCGTTCTTGCTGAACAACGGGATTGCCATGCCCACATAACCGAGGGCCATGATGATCAAGCCCCACTGGATGGTGCGGTGGTAGTTCTGGGTGCGGTCGGCGATGATACCGCCAACGAGACTCAACACATAAATGCCGAAGTAGAACACCGAGTAGATGATACCAGCGGTGGCATCGGGCAAGCCGAACTTCGACACGATGAACAACAACAGGATGGCGTTCATGATGTAGTAGCCGAAACGCTCACCCATGTTACTTAAAGCGGCTGCAATCAAGCCTTTAGGATGTTCCTTCTTTGCTTTTGAGACATAGAAAATGAGGAACCCGGCGACCACTGCGAGAATAACCAGCAGGATCACCATTGTCACATTAGTTTGAAGTAATACCATAAATTAAAAAGTTTAAGATGATTTTCTTGCGGACAAAAATAGGAAAAATCTCAATACGGTTGGAAAAATGAGGAAAAAAGTCAAAGCATAGGCAAAAAAAAACTACTTTTGCCGATTGTTTTAACGCAATACGAATGGACTGCTTCGTGCCTCGCAATGACGCAAAGCGACAACAAAAAAGTCCCGCGTCTCGCGTCCCGCAGTCCCACGTCAGTCAACAATTAAACAATTAAACAGTCAACAATCAACAATAAATACATGGAAATCAGCAGCAAATACAGCCCTCAAGACGTTGAAGGCAAATGGTACGAACACTGGATGGAGAAGAACTATTTCCACTCCACGCCCGACGAACGCGAACCCTACACCATCGTGATCCCGCCGCCCAATGTGACCGGCGTGCTTCACATGGGCCACATGATGAACAACACAATCCAGGACATCCTGATCCGCCGCGCCCGTATGCAAGGCAAGAACGCCTGCTGGGTTCCTGGCACCGACCACGCCTCCATCGCCACCGAAGCCAAGGTGGTGAACAAATTGGCGCAACAAGGCATCAAGAAGACCGACCTCAGCCGTGAGGAGTTCCTCAAGCACGCTTGGGACTGGACCCACGAGCACGGTGGCATCATCCTCAAGCAGTTGCGCCGTCTCGGCTGCTCTTGCGACTGGGAACGCACCTCGTTCACCATGGACGACATCCGCTCGAAAAGCGTCATCCATGCCTTCGTCGACCTTTACAACAAAGGCCTGATTTATCGCGGTGTGCGTATGGTCAACTGGGACCCGAAAGCCTTGACCGCCTTGAGTGACGAGGAAGTCATCTTCAAGGATGAACACAGCAAGCTGTTCTATCTCCGTTATTACCTCCACGAGGACGACGGTACTGGAGCCACGGGTGCCGAGGGCGAAATCATTCACACGGATGAAAAGGGTCGCCGCTACGCCGTGGTGGCCACCACGCGCCCCGAGACCATCATGGGCGACACGGCCATGTGCATCAATCCCGCTGACCCGAAAAATCAATGGCTGCGCGGCAAGAAAGTCGTGGTGCCGTTGGTCAACCGCGTCATCCCCGTCATCGAGGATGATTATGTTGACATCGAGTTTGGTACGGGCTGCCTGAAGGTCACGCCTGCCCACGACGTGAACGACTACATGTTAGGCGAGAAACACAACCTACAGAGCATCAATATCTTCAACGACGATGCCACCCTCAGCGAAGCCGCTGGAATGTACATCGGCATGACCCGTGAGGACGTGCGCAAGCAAATTGTCATCGACCAGAAGGAAGCCGGACTGTTGGAGAAAATCGAGGACTATAATAATAAGGTGGGTTACTCCGAGCGCACCAACGTGCCGATTGAGCCGAAACTCTCGATGCAGTGGTTCCTCAAGATGGAACATTTGGCCGACATCGCGCTGAAGCCCGTCGTGGATGGCGACATCAAGTTCTATCCCTCGAAATACATCAACCTCTATCGCCACTGGTTGGAGAACATCAAGGATTGGTGCATCAGCCGCCAGCTGTGGTGGGGCCACCAGATTCCGGCCTACTACCTGCCCGAAGGCGGTTTCGTGGTCGCCGAAACGAAGGAAGAAGCCCTAAAATTAGCCATCGAAAAATCAGGTAACAAGAATTTGACCCTCAACGATTTGCGTCAAGACGACGATGCTTTGGACACTTGGTTCTCGTCGTGGCTGTGGCCTTTGTCGCTTTTCAACGGTGTGCTTGACCCCGACAACGCCGAGTTCAAGTACTATTACCCCACCAACGACCTCATCACCGCCCCCGACATCATCTTCTTCTGGGTGGCCCGCATGATCATGGCTGGTGAGGAATACCAAGGCAAAGTGCCGTTCAAGAATGTGTACTTCACTGGTATCGTGAGAGATAAGTTAGGCCGCAAGATGAGCAAATCCCTCGGTAACTCGCCTGATCCGATTGAGCTTATCGAGAAATTTGGTGCCGACGGCGTGCGTATGGGCATGATGCTCAGCGCCCCTGCCGGCAACGACATCCTCTTCGACGAAGCACTGTGCGAGCAAGGCCGCAACTTCTGCAACAAGATTTGGAACGCCTTGCGCCTCGTGAAAGGCTGGAACGTGGACGAAAACGCCACCCAACCCGAGGCCGCAAAGATGGCCGTCAAGTGGTTTGAGGCACGCTTCAACCAAGTGTTGGCCGAGACCAACGACAACATCGACAAGTACCGTCTCAGCGACGCCTTGATGGGCATCTACAAACTCACTTGGGACGACTTCTGCTCGTGGTACCTCGAAATGGTGAAGGCCCCGCAAGGCCAAGGCATCGACCCCGTGACCTACGCCGCCACCATCAAGTTCTTCGAGAAACTGATGCTGCTGTTGCACCCCTTCATGCCGTTCATCACCGAGGAAATTTGGCATGCCATCGCCGAGCGCAACGAGGGTGACGACATCATCATTGCCCAACAACCCAAGCTGCAAGCCGTTGACGAACAGATTCTGAAACAATTCGAGTTCACCCAAGAGGTCATCAACAACGTCCGCAAGGTGCGTTCTGATAAGAACATTGCCTTCCGCGACGCCATCCAACTCGTGGTGAAGGGCACGGCCAACAAGGACTTCGACTGCGTCATTGCCAAGCTCTGCAATGTGAGCGAAGTGAGTTATGTGGCTGAAGCTCCCGCTGGTGCCTTCGGCTTCATCGTGGGCAGCACTGAATTCTTTGTGCCGCTCACTGGTAGCGTCGATGTGGAGGCTGAAATCAAGAAGCTGGAAGAGGAACTGAAATACGCTCAGGGCTTCCTGAAGAGCGTTGAGGCGAAGCTTTCCAACGAACGCTTCGTGAGTGGTGCACCTGCCGCTGTGGTGGAGAAGGAACGCAAGAAGAAAGCCGACGCTGAAGCCAAGATTGCTGTGATTGAGCAGCAGCTGGCGGGGCTGAGGGGATGATTAAATGTGTAGAGACGGTGCATGCACCGTCTCTACTATTTTTGTCCGCTTTTATTGTCATCATAATCGCGATGACAACAATTTCGGTAATTTCTTTTCATCCCGACGATTATCCCAAATGGCTATCACTCTAATCTCATCATCAGTGACAAGATAGAAAATCCGGTTATGCCATGAGTGCAAGACAAAGAATGGCAAGTATCTTTCATCCTTTGTACCGAGAAATGGATTTGATGCCAAAACGTTCACCCTTCCCATTATGTCTTTGACAACCTTATCAGCCACTTTATCGCCAAACATTTCCAACACCTTCTCGCCTATCGAAGCCAATTCTTCAAGGGCCAATTCATGCCAAATGATTTTCATACCGGTGCAGTCTTGACATTACTCTTTCATAAACCTCTTCATGGGGTATGCAAACCGAAGGATTACTATCCATTTCAGCGGCACGACGTTTGAGTTCCTTCAACTCGTCTTCAACCGACATATCAGAAACGCTGTCAGGCAGCACCAATGACAAAGCGTATGAATAAATCAAATCGGTCAGTTCCTCTTTGGAATAATATCCGCACGAGGGCAGTTCAATGTCAATTTTTACGGTATCCATCTGTTTTGTATTGATACTGCAAAGATAGACAAAGTTTTTGGATATTCACAAATTTGTGAATAGCTTTCTTCGCCTTTCCGAAAACAAGCCAGAATTTCCGTGATTGAGCAGCAGCTGGCGGGACTGAGGAAGAGAAAACATCTATGCAAATAGATCATGTCAAAATCTCATATTCAACAAGTGTTATTTCGCGGACCTTAACGCTAGCCAAGTTACAAGAAATGTCAGAGGTATAATTGCAGCAGATATTACTAAAGTGGTATTTAGAAGCTGTTTAAAAATGGATAAAAAAGAATTGTATGGACGGCAAAAAGTTATATAAATAATTGATAATCAGCAGGTTAATTGGATATTTATTCGTA
>R27__coassemble_63_pt1 | contig 93637 bp, 100 predicted proteins | sample R27__metabat2_low_PE_013 | metagenome-assembled genome bin R27 | reverse complement strand
CAGCTCGTTGCGCAGCTCAGCGATGAGCAGCTTGCCTCGCTCTTCCCGACGGTCACGCGAGGCATGACCCGCCGCAACATGTTCACCCGTCAACTGGCCGCTGCCGCTGCCGTCACTGGCGATGTGAAGGCCGTCGATCTGGCACAGCTGGAGGGTATCGGCAACGGCGAGCGCATCGACTCGCCGATGCTGGAAAGCGTTGTCTCACTTACAAACGACGTGAAAGACTTCTACGCCGAGCCTGCCGCAGCGGAGCTGATCGGCAAGCCCGCCGAAGCCAACTTCATCGCCGTGGCCTACAACATCACCCAAAGAAAGATCGGCATCTTCAACACGGAAGAGACCGACCCATCCTTGGGCGTGTCTGTCCCTGTCGGCAACTGGGCAGAAGAAGGCGATTCCGTCCGCTTCTACCTCACTTATGCCGCCAAGGGTGAAAACGTCTATCTCCGTGGCTTCGGCTCGTTCATCATCAAGACCCGCCCCGAGAAGGTTGGTCGTAAGATCAACAAATCCTGACAGCCATGAGCACGTTTGAATGGATTTCGATGTTGCTGGCTCCTGTCACGGGTGTGGCCTCCTGGCTCGCCGCCACGCGGCTACGCCAGAACCGCACCATCCGAGAGATGCAGCAAACTATCTTCAACCTGGTTGAGGAAAACAAGCGCGTCTACGCCGAGCTGACCGAGGCCCGCAAGGAAATCGTCGGGCTGTCCGCTCAGGTCGCACAACTCACCCTTGAAAACGCTGAGCTGAAGCAATTGATCGAAAACCTGTAAGGCCATGAAGACACGCTGTTTCCTCTTCCTGTTGTCGGTGTCGATGGTGCTATGTGCCTGCGACGCGAAGCGCCGCGCCCAGCGTCGCATCCGTCGCATCGCTGAGCGATGCCCCGAGCTGCTGAGCGTTCAGGCGCATCCCATCGACACCTTCATTGAATTGCCACCTTTGGCCGATTCTGCCGTGATGCCCTTGGCTCCGCTGCTTGACGGCCAAGCCGTCAAGATCCAGACGGAGCAGGGCACCTTCACGGCAACGGCCACTAATGACAGCCTCACAGTCACCTACGAGGCAGAACCTGAGCCAGTCCACTACACCGACACGCTGCGTTATCCGCAGATCGTCGTCGAAGAGCCGCCGCCCGAAAAGAAAAAGCCGCCCGCTTTCATGTGGTTTCTGCTCGGTATGGTGGTGGTGTTGCTGGCTGTCATCATCACTGCAATAACAATTGTGATCAAAATGGTGAAGGATTCCTGATGGAGACCTTCTCCTTTTTTTTTGTCACCTCGTCCGGCTTGGTAGGTGGTTTTAATTTTACCTCAGTCGGCCAAAGGATGCGGGGGTAGGTGTCGCATCTTTTAGGAAGCTTCATGGCCGCATCCTTTGTCCGCCTTCGGTTAATAGTGGGTTTGCGTTTTCCCGCTCTCGTTTCTCATCCTCGGTCGGTCATCCGCAAATCCACTCCAGCAATTTAATCGATTCGGCGTGCTGCCTGGCTGTCAAAGGCTGCGGAGGTCGCTCGTCCCTTGTGGGGAGGCTTTATGGCCGCAGCCTTTGCCATCCAGTCAGTTTCCAGCCGGGTAAAATCGCCCAAAACACAGAAAAACGCTTATATTCATTCTATGAATGAAGAAAAAAGTCTATTTTTGCACTCGCTCCATGATACTAAACACGGAGTTCGTTATTTTGGGAAGCCGATAGCCCAATAACTCGGCTTCCTCTTTTTTTGCCCTATAAGAATCGGGACGGTCACCTTTGGCAACCGTCCCTCTTATTCTCAAAGCGATTCGATCATTTCTTGCTTTTTCTCATCGCTCACCTTTCGGTATCGCGAGATGGCCTTACTGCCTTCTGCGTGGCCGCTCATCGATGCGATGTCCGCATCCCTGAAGCCCGCATCATATAAGTTGCCGCAAAAGTTTCGTCGCCCCATGTGGCTTGATGCGACCTCCGACAACTTCGCTTGTTTCTCCAAGCGTGTCACCGGGTCCAAAATGGTCACGGTATGGTCAATTTCCTCTACCGCCTTGAACATCTCTTTAATGGCCTCATTATAATTCTGATTAGAAATGAAAGGCAAAAGCTTATCATCATCAGTGTCCTTATAACGGTCAAGAATAATCTTGGCTGTGGGATGGAGCGGCACCGTCACTACCCTGCCGCTGTGATTCTTTGTCTTACCCGCAATATACTGAAGGTATTTCCCTTCAACTATGTTGGATTTCTTCATACGCAGCAAGTCACCAACTCTGCATCCAACCAACGACTGGAAAACAAAGATATCCCTTTGCACCGCCAATTCAGGGCGTTCGCTGAAATCAGCCTCAAACAACTTGGTTCTATCCTCGTTGGAGAAAAAGAAAGGAGTGCCATAAACAGCCTGGTCCATAGTGTAAGTAAGAAAAACGTCCTCTAACCTTGCTCTCTTGACGCGCAGAAGCCAATTCCAAAAAGCCTTCACATACTTGATCTGGTTAATCACATAGTTCAGGCTCCGCTTTTCCACACCTCTCTCTTTGACATATTTGTACCCATTGTAGATGGGTCTATAACGCTCTTTCGGCTCGTATTTCCCATCCTCATTAGTTCCCCAAAGGTCACATTCATTGATAATGAAACTTCTGAAGCTGTAAATATCCTCGGTGGTGATTTCATTGAGTCGATAATGTTTTCCCTGATACCTCTCCATCCTTTCCCACAATCCATATCCGGTGTTATAAGTCTTTTTTCTATTATCCCCTATCACACCATTTTTGTACTGCTCCTCAATGTACTCATCGAAGACATCAAGAAAATAGCGCTTCTCCAGTTTGGCCAACTCTCTTTTCTTGGCTTCCTCAGATTCCGCAATTCTCTTTTTGCTGTCCAGGATCCAGTTTTTCATTGTGGCACGACTCCCACCGATGTAGGTTTCAACCTCCTTTTCAATCCATTCGATGTCATTCATCCACTTGGTCAGCGAATCAGGTTCCAGTTCACCTTCGCCAAGCCGCTCCCAGCAGCGCAGCAGATAATTTGTCAACTGGCTAAGTCTGTCCCTGATTTCCTCGCAGTTGTCATCGTACTTTTGTTTCTTGCCCTTCGGCATCCCCTTCTCAGCGTCCCAATTACCCGCTGTGATGAAAATACCCGTGGCAGCTCTTTTCACGAAATTCCTGTTACCACTGAAGCGCAACTGGATTTCGCCTCTTTCGTCATCTTTTTTGATGAACCTTGAAAGGTAAAATTTAATGCTTGCCATAATACTAAATAATTTGATTGTTCGTTATGTGTCTAAATCAGGGGTAGCCCTCCCCTTCAAAAGACACTGCAAATATACGAAAAAATTTCCAAATCCGTGTCAACGCCGTGTCAACCGAAGCAAAAAAAGTGGCTATTCGTGATAATTTGTTATCAATCTAAATAACAAAAATAAATAATGAATAAACTGAATATCAACCACTTATAACAGATAGTCTCTCTGGGAAACCAACCACAAATTCTCACTATAGGGTGTCGTGAGTAATCCCGGAGAGACTACAAAAGCAAGCCCGCCAAATGGTGGGCTTTTCTATTATTACTACTATGAAACTACAAATCGTCATCAGCAACCTATACGACCCCTTTCTCAACCGCGCCGTTGAGAGTTATCTCACTGATCGTCAAGAGGAAGGCATCGTCACAATGTACCTCTGGAAAAACCAGCAGACCGTGGTCATCGGATACAACCAGAACCCCTACTCCGAGTGCAACGTCAAGCTACTCTTGGACGAAGGTGGCCACCTCATGCGACGAGGCACGGGCGGCGGTGCTGTCTACCACGACCTCGGCAACATCAACTTCTCGTTTATCGCCGACAAAAAACTGTATGACGTGCCGAAGCAACTTTCTGTCATTCAGGATGCTTTGCGTACCTACGGCCTCGAAACCGAGATTTCGGGGCGCAACGACCTCACCTACCAAGGACGCAAATTCAGCGGCAACGCCTTCGGCAAAGGACATCGCAACGACCTGCACCACGGCACCATCCTCATCAAGACCGACGGTGCGATGATGCAACGCTACCTCATCGTCGACAAGGCCAAGCTGATGAAAAACGGCGTGAAAAGCGTGGCCTCAAGGGTCATTAACCTCAGCGAAGCCGTCCCCGACCTGACCTCCGAGAACATCAAACAGCCACTGATGGCCTCGTTTGAAAAAGTCTATGGCGGCAAAGCCGAGATGCTGGATTTCGACACCTTTATTAATAACGCCGAAGTGCAGGCCATCCGCGAGCACATTTCGCGCCACGACTTCCTTTTCGGTCGCTGGGAGCAGTTCAAGACGACCAAGAAAGCACGTTTCCCATGGGGTGGCGTTGAGATTTCGCTCAAAATCGACGAGGCGCAATCCATCATCACCGAGGCGCAGATCGCCTCCGATTGCCTTGAGCCGGAGACCATTTCCAGCGCCGAGGTCCTATTATGCGGAGCCAGCACAAAAACGCAGCCCAATTTCAACAAGGAAAGCGAAATCATTCGCGACATCATCAACTTAATTTACGGCTGACGAAAAATGCGTATTTTTGCAGCCCAATTCTCAATTATCAATTCTCAATTGTCAATTATCCATTAAATGAAATACTACCTCCTCCCCTTAGGCTGCCAGATGAACCTGAGCGACACCGAGCGCGTGCGCACGGTGCTGCAAGGCATGGGCTTCGTCGAGACCCAAAACGAAGAAGAGGCCACCATCCTCGGCATCATCGCCTGTTCGGTGCGCCAAAAAGGCATCGACAAGGTGTATGGCCGCATCGAGAAATGGAATGCCATGAAACACCGCGCCAACGTCATCACCTTCGTGTCGGGCTGCGTGCTGCCCGCCGACCGCGTGCGCTTCCTCAAGCTCTTCGACCTGGTCTTCCCCATGAACGAACTGCCCAACTTCCCCGACATGATTCGGCAGTACGGCATCGTCACGCCCGCCTCGTTGCGCTATGGAGAAGAGATTGAGGTACAGCCCGTTGTCAAGCCATTGGCACCGCTGTTCCACAAGGACGACAAAATCAACCCGTCGGCCAACATGGGGCAGTTTTGGGCCATCAAGCCGACGCAGACCTCCAATTTCGAAGCCTTCATCCCTATTCAAAACGGCTGCAACAAGTTTTGCACCTACTGCGCCGTGCCCTACACCCGTGGCCGCGAGGTGTCGCGCCCATCGGAAGAGATCTTGGCCGAGCTGAAGGAATTGGTCGAGAAAGGCTACAAGAGCATCACGCTTTTGGGCCAAAACGTCAACTCCTACGGCCTCGACAAGAAAGGCGAAGAGATTGACTTTGCGGAACTTCTGCGCCGCGTGGGCGAGTTTGGCAAGGCCTCGGGCAAGGAGTTTTGGGTTTACTACACCGCGCCACATCCCCGCGACATGAAAGACGACGTCATCGAGGTGATGGCGCAATACGACTGCCTCGGCAAGCAAATCCACATCCCCATCCAGAGCGGCGACGAGAACATGCTGCAACGCATGAACCGCCACCACGACTTGGCCACCTACCGCCATATCATCGAGACCATCCGCGAGAAACTGCCCACCGCCACCATCTTCACCGACATCATCGTGGGCTTCACGCACGAGACCGAAGAGGAGTTTGAGAACACGCGCAAAGCCATGGAGGAGTTCAAATACAACATGGCGTTCATCGCACAATACAGCGTGCGTCCGGGCGCAGTGGCCTCGCAATGGGAGGACGACGTGCCGAAAGAGGTGAAACGCGAACGCTATCACCGCCTCACCGAGGAACTGATGAAACACAGCCTCGTCTACAACCAGAACCTCATCGGCAAGACTGTGAAGATGCTCGTGGAGACCGAGGACCGCAAGAACGGCTACCTCACCGGCCACACCGAGGGCAAGATCGTCATCCGCTTCGCCTCGAAGGACAAGAGCCTCATCGGGCAAATCGTCAACGTGAAAGTGACTTCCGCTTCGCCGCTTTCGATTGAGGGGGAGTTAGCAGAATGAAAACCATCGCCTTCAAAACCCTCGGTTGCCGAGTGAACCTTTACGAAACCGATGCCTTGGCCTCGCGCTTCAAGGCGGCTGGCTACGACATCGCCGAAAACGATGGCGACATCATTGACGCTTTCGTTGTGAACACCTGCACCGTCACCAACACCAGCGACCAGAAATGCCGCCAAGCCATCCACCAAATCCGAAGGAAGCACCCCGAGGCCTTGATTGCCGTCACGGGCTGCATGGTCAACCACAGGAAGGAAGAGCTGCTGCAATCGGGCGTCGCCGACTATGTCATCGACAACGAGAGAAAGTCCGCCTTGTTCGACATCATCGACGAGCATTTCCGCACCGGCCACAGCGACCCCGAAGGCTACGACCGCGACCTCTTCAGCTACCAGCCCGCCTTCGACACCTTCCACACCCGCAGCCTCATCAAAATCCACGACGGGTGCAACAACTTCTGCTCCTACTGCATCATCCCCATGGTGCGCGGACGCTCAACCAGCCGCCCCGCCGACGACATTTATAACAATGTGCGCGAAGTGGTGGCCCACGGCTTCAAGGAAGTGGTGCTGACAGGCGTCAACATGGGACGGTACCAATATGAAGGCACCAATTTTGAGCAGCTTGTGGAAAACATTTTGGAAATCGAAGGCGACTTCCGCGTGCGCGTCTCCTCCATCGAGCCAGACCAGTTCAGCGACCGTTTCCTTGGCCTATTCCAGCACGAAAAGTTGGCCCCGCACATGCACATCTGCCTGCAAAGCGGCTCCGACGACACCCTGAAGCGGATGCACAGGTTCTACACCGTGGCCCAGTTCCGCGACATGTGCGATCGCATCAAGGCCTTCCGCCCCGACTTCAACCTCACCACCGACATCATCGTGGGCTTCCCTGGCGAGACCGACCAGACTTTCAGCGAAAGCTGCAACTTCGCCCGCGAAATCGGCTTCAGCCACATCCACACCTTCAAATACTCGGTACGCACCGGCACAAAAGCCGCTTCGATGCCCGACCAAGTGCCAGAAAAAGTGAAAACCGAACGCAGCGAGGTGATGCGACAAATCTCGTTGGAAAACAAGACCAAGTATTTCGAGATGATGCAAGGCCGCAGCCAAAGGATGCTCGTCGAGCGCATCGATAGTCGCGGAATTGCAAGAGGCTATGGCGAGAACTACCTCCCCATCGTCGCCGAAGGGAAAGATTTGGAACGCAACACCTTTATTAATATAAGGCTTGACGAAATCATCCACCCCGAAAACGAAGATAAAATGGCTTTTAAGGCGCTTTGAATCAACAAATTATATTAAATGAAGAAAAAATTTACGCAAAGCGATTGTCAATTCACGAAAAAGTCGTAATTTTGCAGCCCGAAAAAGATAGAATATAAAAGCAATAAGGAATAAAAGATATGGCAAATCACAAAGACGCTATCAAGAGAGTTCGTCAGACTGAAAAGAGACGTTTGCACAACCGTTATTACGCCAAGAATATGCGTAATGAGATGAAGAAATTCAGAGCTTTGACCGACAAGTCAACGGCTGAAAGCCAGCTCCCGAAGCTGTACTCCATCATCGACAAGGTGGCCAAGCGTGGCATCATCCACAAGAACAAGGCCGCCAACCTGAAGTCGAAGCTGACGAAGTTCACGAACAAATTGGCATAATTGGAAGTTTTATTCATACATGTTGGTGCCTCTTCTGCTTTTGCGGAAGAGGCTTTTTTGGTTGAGGTAAGCCGAAAATCACTATCTTTGCAGCCCAGCCCCGTAGGGGCGACAGACCAGTAAGCAGGCGACGTAAGTCCCTGCCCAAAAAGCAACAGACCACATGAATGAAAAGAAATCCATCAAGGAATGGGCTGCCGATGACCGTCCGCGCGAGAAGATGATGGCCAAAGGCAAAGCCTCGCTCAGCAACGCCGAGCTCATCGCCATCCTCATCGGGTCGGGCAACAACGAGCTGTCGGCTGTGGAGCTGTCGCGCGTCATCCTCGACAGCGTCGACAACAACCTCATCACCCTCTCCAACCTCACCTTGAGCGACCTGATGAAGCACAAAGGCATCGGCGAAGCCAAGGCCATCACCATCGTGGCCGCCCTCGAACTCGGCAAACGACGCCGCGCCGCCGAGGCTAACATGCCCAAAGAAGTGAAGAGCTCCAAAGACACCTTCGAACGGTTTTTGCCCTACATCGACGACCCGAGCCAAGAGCATTTCCTCGTCATGTACCTCAACCAAAGCAACCATCCCCTGAAGGTGGAATGCGTCAGCAAGGGCGGCACCACCAACGTCATCGCCGACCCGAAAATCATCTTCAAAAACGCCCTCAACCTTGGTGCCACCTGCATCGTGCTGGGCCACAACCACCCATCAGGCAACCCGCGTCCCAGCGAGGAAGACCGCTTGCTGACCAAGAAACTCTTCGGAGCTGGCAAGTTGCTCGACATCAGCGTCACCGATCACATCATCATCGGCAACGAACGCTACTACAGCTTCCGCGACCACGGAGAATTGACTTTCTAAAAACCCATCACCATGAAACTCGTCACCATTATCGGGGCACGCCCCCAAATCATCAAGGCCGCCGCCCTCAGCCGCGCCATCAAGAACCATTATGCCGACCGCATCCAGGAAGTCATCGTCCATACGGGACAACACTACGACGACAACATGTCGCAAGTCTTCTTCGACGAATTGGGCATTCCAAGTCCCGACTACAACCTCCACGTGGGTTCGGCCTCGCACGGCGTGCAAACCGCCCGCATGACTGAAGGCATCGAGGCCTTATTAATAAAGGAACAACCCGACTTCATCGTCCTGTATGGCGATACCAACTCGACTTTAGCTGGTGCCGTGGCAGCTGCCAAAATCCACGTGCCCATCGTCCACATCGAGGCGGGACTGCGCTCGTTCAACAAGGCTATGCCCGAGGAAATCAACCGCATCGTTTGCGACCACTGCTCCACGTTGCTCTTCACGCCAACCAAAGCCGGCTTGGAGAACCTGAAGCGCGAAGGATTTACAATCAACGAAGGCGGCGTTTCGACAGGCTCAGGGTCCGCCACCATCGACCACCCGAAAGTGTACCATTGCGGCGACATCATGTACGACAACAGCCTGCATTTCGCCAACATCGCCGAGGAGAAGACCGACATCATTCAACGCTTGAAATTAGGTGGGAAGCCTTTCATCCTGGCCACCATCCATCGCGACACCAACACCGACCATCCAGAAAGGCTTAGCGCCATTTTCAGAAGCATACTGAGACTTTCCAAGGATTGCCAAGTCGTTTTGCCGTTGCATCCAAGGACAGCCAAACTCTTGAAGACCAACCTCGATGAAGAATTGCAAAAACAAATCTTCAGTTGCCCAAGTATCAAACTCATCCCGCCCGTCTCGTTTTTGGAGATGATCGCCTTGGAACGCCATGCCCAATTGGTGATGACCGACTCGGGCGGCGTTCAAAAAGAGGCTTATTTCTTCAAGAAGCCCTGCATCATCCTTCGCCCTGAAACCGAATGGGTGGAAATCGTGGAAACTGGGAACGCCATCCTCGCCGATGCCGATGAAACGCGAATCATGCAGGCTTGGCAACATTTCAAGGACAATCCGCCAACCGTTTTCCCAGAGATTTTTGGCGACGGCCATGCGGCGGAATTCATATTAGAAAAGATGCTTGAACCCTCAATGTAGATTCCTTGGACACGCTTCGTGTCATTGCGAACGCAGTGAAGCAATCCACAAAACAATTCTCTTGACTGCTTCGTTCCTCGCAGTGACGCAAAGCGACCAAAAAATATTTTCCGCTAAAGTGTTGTAGATTAAGAAAAAAGTCGTACCTTTGCACCCGCTAAACAAGCAAAGACTATAATCAATTTAATCATTTAACAATCAAACAGTTATGAATCAGTACGAAACCGTTTTCATTTTAACTCCCGTTTTGTCTGACGAACAGATGAAGGAAGCGGTAAAGAAGTATGAAGATCATCTGACCCAAGCCGGCGCAGAGATCGTTTATGAAGAGAACTGGGGCATGCGCAAGTTAGCCTACCCCATCCAGAAGAAGTCCACGGGCTTCTACCAACTCATTGAGTACAAAGCCGAAGGCAATGTGATCGCCGATGTCGAAACCGAACTGAAGCGCGACGAACGCATCCTCCGTTTCCTCACCGTGAAGCTTGACAAGCACGCCATCGCCTACAACGAGAAGAAACGCAGCAAGAAAGCCGAAGCCGCCGAAGCACAAGCCTAATGTTGAACAATTAAAAACGAAGAAAAATGGCACAAGTGAACAACAACAACGACATCAAATATCTGACTCCCATTGCAGTCGATACCAAGAGAAAGAAATACTGCCGCTTCAAGAAGAACCGCATCAAGTACATCGACTACAAAGACGCCGACTTCTTGCTGAAGTTCGTCAACGAGCAAGGCAAGATCCTGCCTCGCCGCATCACCGGCACTTCATCGAAATACCAGCGCAAGGTCGCCCAGGCCGTCAAGCGTGCCCGCCACCTCGCCCTGATGCCATTCGTAGCAGATTGTTTGAAATAATTTGAAGGAGGACTAAACATGGATATCATTCTGAAACAAGACGTTACCAACTTAGGATATAAGAACGACATCGTCACCGTGAAGCCCGGCTACGGCCGCAACTTCCTCATCCCGCAAGGTCTCGCCATCCTCGCCACCGAGCGCAACCGCAAGATCTTGGCCGAAGAGATGCGCCAACAGGCTCACAAGGAACAAAAGATTAAGGACGAAGCCCTCGAGAAGGCCAAGGCTCTGGAAGGTCTGAAGCTGCAAATCCCCGCCAAGGCTGCCGCCACAGGCAAGATTTTCGGCTCGGTCAACAACATCATGATCGCCAACGCCATCAAGGAAGCCACCGGCATTGAGGTGGACCGCAAGAACATCGTCATCAACGAAGACGCCATCAAGGAAGTGGGCGAATACAAAGCCAAGCTGAGACTCCACAAGGAAGTGGCCGTCGACATCGATTTCAACGTTTACGCTGAATAAATAAGATAAACTTTTTCATAATTTTTGGGGCTGTCTCATCTATGGGACAGCCTTTTTTGTACCTTTGTTGACGCGTAGTCGTCACTGCGAGGCACGAAGCAGTCCAGATATTTAGCTCATTCCCTTGATTGCTTCGCTTCGCTCGCAATGACGCAAAACGAGCCAAAAGACACACAAACGAATAACAAATGCTTACCAAAAACACCATAAAACAAATCGCCTCGCTGCGCCAACAGAAATTCCGCAAGGAACTCGGACTCTTCGTCGTGGAAGGGCGCAAGATGGTGGACGAGCTGCTCCACTCCCACTTTGAGACGGTGAATCTCTTCGCCACCGAGGCTTTCCTCAACGACCATCCCGCCTTCGTCGAAGCCGAGATCGTCAGCGAAATGCAGATGGAACAGATGAGCGGGCAGGATACGCCACCGGGCATCCTTGCCGTAGTCAGGATTCCTGAACAAAAGGAAATCAAGGCCAGTTCGCGTTTCGTGCTGGCCTTGGACGGCATCGCCAACCCAGGCAACATGGGCACGCTCATCCGCACGGCGGAGTGGTTCGGCATCACTGACGTGGTGTGCAGCCCCGACTGCGTGGAGCTATGGAACCCCAAGACGGTGCAGGCCACCATGGGCTCGCTGTTTCGGATGCAGGTCTGGAAGGCCGATTTGCCCTCATTCCTGCACGAAGCAAGCAGCAAAGGCAAGGCCGTTTATGGAGCCTTGCTTGAGGGCGAGAACCTATTCGAGATGCGCAAGAAGCCCGAAGGCGTCATCGTCATCGGGAGCGAGTCGCACGGCATCAGGGCCGATGTTTTGCCTTGCATCACACGGCCCGTCACCATCCCGCGCGTGGGCGGCAGCCTGACGGAATCGCTCAACGCAGCCATGGCTGGAGGGATTATTATGGCAGAAATAACGAGATAGGATGGTATTGCTTCGCAAGAAATGCTTTGCATGCATTTAGGATTCCGAAACAGCGCCACAATTTCACAAAAAACCTCATAAAAAATAGCCAGCCCCGCGTCTGAAAGACGCAACCACCCGTAACCGTAGGTCGCGACCTACGGCAGCACGCCGGTAGGCCGTCCCCCTCGTGAGGGGGGCAGGGGGAGTCGCAGCACTCCGACAGGCAAACCCATACACAACATGGCAGGCACACGCGGTGGATCCCTAAAGCCCCACACCATAACAAAAGGCAACCCGAAGGCTGCCTTTTGCGTTATACTTGGAAATTGCAGATTCCCCTCTCAACGCTTCCGAATTTGGAAATTCGGAAGAACGGGGAAGCAGGAAACAAAAAACCCGTAGAGACAGTGAGCACTATCTCTACGGGAGGGGCGGAATGGCCGGACCGTCGCGGCTGGGCCATTCCAATGAGAATACAAATGAATCAATAATCAATCTGCCCCTGGCGGGGCGACTGTTTTTCAATGTCTCCTATCCTTCTCCAACAACTCGATATACTTGTTGAGGTTGGCGATGATAGCGTCTTTGGCTTTGCAATCCGCACATTCACTTTCCGATGCCTCGACGACATAGTTCTCGGGCCAGCCGATAATGTCGATGACCGAAACGCCCAAGGCCCTGCTTATCTCCTCCAGACGGCCATAGGTGATGTCGCTCTCGCGGGTGATGTAGCTTGAGTAAGAGCTTTGCTTGATGCCCAACTCAGCGGCGATTTGCTCTTGCTTGATGTGCTTCGCCTTCCGAACCGCTTCGATGTTTTTCAGTATGCTATCCATTCGGGAAAATCTCCTTATGTACACGGTCGTAGAAGTCGTTTCCCATAGGCATGCCCATCCTTACGAACAACCCTGCATCCATGTTGACCATTTCGAACAACGTTTCAACGGCTTCTATGTCGCTGTCGGTAATCCGAGCGAGCCATTCCACGCTGTGTCCACTCGCCTGCAAGCACTGTTGCAGGAAACGGCCCGCGTGGAACTCGCCGAAACGATTGTTGGTATGCCTTTTCTTTTCCCTAAACATAAAATCCTAATTACTAACAATAAAAGTGTCTAACGTCAAGGTCAAACATTCCGTAATCGGTGAACCGATGGCGTTTCAGCAGCATCAGCTGCCGCACGTTGAAGCTGTCCCAATGCGAAAGCACACCGCAATATGAATTGAGTGCCTTGGCGATGTGGTCGCGGTCGGTGCTTTGCTCCAAGGCAAACAGTTTTTCGTCCATGCGCAGCAAGGTGCCACGGCTGATATAGACGCGATGCGGCAACACGAAGCCTCCCAAAAACTCGATGCCCATCTCAACAGGAAGGATCTCGGTCTTGCCATCGTGAATGGTCAGGCCAAGGCGTTCTGCCAGAAACCCTGAGGCAGGCTTTACCAACGACTCCAACCAAGCCCTATCGTGACCCACCACGTAGAAGTCGTCAACATAGCGGCCATAGTGGGTGCAGTGCAGCTGGCGTTTCATGAACTGGTCGAACTCGTTGAGATACACGTTGCTGTAGAGTTGCGAAGTAAGGTTGCCGATAGGCAGCCCGCACCCTTCAGGACTATGGAACAGGCTCTTTTCGCGAGGCAGTCCTGCCCAATCGGAGGGCTTGCCGATGATGCGGCAGTCCTGTGTGGGGTCGAGCAGGACGATTTCGCGGGTCAGATAGCGCAGGAAATCCATGTCGACAACGTCGGCCCAAAGCGTGTTGCGGTATTTCCCCACTTTGTGGCCTGCCATTTTCTCGAGCGAGGCAAGGCTGATTTCGAGCAGCCGCTGGCGGTTGATACTCATGAAATAGCCACGGATGTCCATTTTCAGCACATAACAAGGACGCGTGTAGTTGCGGCTTTCGCTGATGATGTGTTGGCGCAGACGGTTGATGCCGAAATGAGTACCCCTGCCCTTGATGCAACTGTAGCAATCGTGGATGAAAGTGCGTTCAAACAAGCGGTGGGTGTAGTTGTAATAGAGGTGATGCACCACACGGTCGCGGAAGTGGGCAGCAAACACCTCGCGTTTCTTGGGTTCAGTGATGATGAAGCAGTCTGAGGGCAGCGCACGGTAGTCGCGGCGCATCAGGGCATCGCACAGATACGTGATGTTGTGCCGCAAATTGGCCTCAAACCTCAGTTGGTAAGGCTTGTTGCGCTTGTGGCGACGGGCATCCAAGTAGGCTGCCATGAGGTCGTCCATCAATTGTTCGCGGGTCAGTGTCATTGAAAGAATTTTGGAAACGTTACGCCATAAAATGCTGAAAAAGAATGGCTTGGGATTGTTCTCGGCAGGGCAGGCAAGGCGCACTGAGAACCCGTTGTTGCGGTTGTTGTTGTTCTGTGGGTTGACGTTGCCGCTGTTGAAGTTCAGGTTGTACGCGTTGTTGCTATTGTTGTACGTGGATGACCAGTAGTTGCCGTTGGAACCCACATTGTTGACCGAAGTCCCGTTGCGGTTGCCGGCAGCCGGCAGGAAGACACGTACGCGTCGACGGCCGTCTTTCACACCCTGCGGAAGGAACGCCGGGGAGCCAACCGTGGGCTTGCTTCTTTCCCTTCGTCTGCGGCGAAGGGCGCAGCCGCCTATGAATTCATCCATGTGCCAATTCTTGTCGTTCATCAAACAAACGTTTTACAGCAGGTTAGCGATTTGGCGTTTGAGGTCGGCCACGTATGTCATGCACTCTATCGGGGTTTTCTGCTCGATGGGGAAGGCCACGATGCTGAGCATGATTTCCGACATGTGGCGCGGCATCTCGCCGCCTGCGCCTTTCAGCTCGTCGCGCAAGCCGCTTTTCTTTGGCGCTGCCGCCACTGGGATGGAGCCTTTCCAATGCGCGAAAGCCTCTTCGAGGTCGGCACCGTCGGCCAGTTCGGGGTGGCTTTCGATCGGCAGGCGCAACACCACATGGCCTTCGCCCTGCTCGATGGCGGCATCTTCGGGCACAAACTTGCCGAGGCTCGTGATGGGGAAGCCCACGAAAACGATGCTGTCGCCCTCGTTGTTCTTCATGTCGCGGCGGGTCACCTTGAACTCGTTGACGTAGCGCACGCAAAGCCACGCGCTCCATTCGTAGGCGCGATAGAACATGCCTTCCGCGAAAAGGTGTATGCTTGTGTTGTCGCCGTTGCGGTTGCGTTCGGTTTCCAGTATTTCTTTCAATTGTGCCATTTCTGTTGCGGTTTGTTGGTGTTCATCATTGTTGTTGGTTGGTTTTTTTTGCCGCGGCAGGGGGGGGGGGGGGGGCGGCTGGGGGCGCCCTTGGGTGGGCGCCACCGCCCGTCCCACCCGCCATGCCGCTCTGCCTCCGTTGGGTTGGTTTGTTTTTTTCTCCTCTTGCCTATTAGCACAAGGATGAATTACTCGGCAGGGCAGGCAAGGCGCACTGAGAACCCGCCGCTGCGGCGGAAGTCGTAGTTCTGTGGGTCGACGTCGCCGCTGTCGAAGTACAGGCGGTACGCGCTGTAGCTATCGTAGTACGTGGACGACCAGTAGTAGCCGAAGGAACCCACATTGAAAACCGAAGTCCCGACGCGGTAGCCGGCAGCCGGCAGGAAGACACAACCGGCATCTTCCATATCGGACCATTTCGGCGTAGTGCTCTCACTGAAGGAATTGCTATACGTAGACTCGCCGTAGGTGAAACCACTGCACACGCTGCCATCCCAGTTGTCGGGAAGCAGGATCACTCCGTTTACGCCGTTGACAACGCCTTCGCCATACGGCACCTTCTGAACGCCAACGACGGTCACCTTGCGGGTGCTGAACAGATAGCCCCACTCGGCGTTGGTCAAGGTGCGGTAAGTTCCTGCCGTTATTTCGGTCTCGCCTGCCATGATATTGTTGTAGATGCCCCAGTCGTAATTCGCACTGGTACCCACCAAGTTCGGGTCTGTCATGTTCGTGGAAGGACCGTAACCATAATAATTATAGGTAGTGTTCACATTCGAAGTGCTTGTCGAATAGGGGTAATAGTTGGTGTTGTAGGTGTCAGCATCGTTATGGTATCCGCTCGTGCCCCAACCGAAGAGGTCGCGGTCGGCGTTTTGGTTAGTGCTGTTTTGACTCGTTGTCTTGCCAAGACAGTCCCACTGGTTGTCGGCAAACTTCCAATAAGGCGTGGTTGCGCTGCCGATGTATTGCAGGTTGCCTTGCGAGAACCAAACCTGCTGCGTGGCGCTCACCGAGTATGCGCCCGCAATGGCACCGTCCGGGACAACGACGGCTTCCTCCACCTCAAGGTTCCTGTCCACCTTTTTTATCACACTGCGCATGATGCCCGGGTTGGCCGTTGTGGAGAGTTCTTCGTAGGCGGTCTCGCCATTGTAGGGCGTCACCGCAAAGCCGCTTGCCAAGCTCGCGGGCGGCACCATGAAACAGAAATAGGTGGGATTGTTGGCATCGAGCGTCACGGGCGTGGCCGAGCAGTCCAAGGTCACGCTGTTGCCGCCGCCGCTCACGTAGGTGGGCGCAGGCGTGGCCGAGGTGCAGTCGGCGGTGAACACGCCATAGAGGTGTTCGCTCGCATTAGCCGAGGTCAGCACGACGCGCGTCACCGTCAGGCCGTCGCCCACCAAGGGGATGCAGATGCCGCCAAACACATTCTTGAAGGCCAAGGTCTGGTCCGTTGAGTAGGCCACCATGGGCATGCTCTTCTCGGCAAACGAGTTGGCGCGGTAGGTCTGCTTTTGCGGCACGTTGAAGGTGGCAGTCGTACCGCTAATGCCGTTAGCCACATCCTCGGCATTGAAGGCGGGATAGATGGCCGCATAGTTGGGTTGGAAGAAATCTTCATGTTCTTCGCCCGTGTAGAACACACCGTTGGAAGTGTTTTCGCCTTCAGTAATCTGGTAGTTCAGCACGGTGCCGTTGCCGTTGGCCACCTTGATGAGGTCGGCGGCGGTCCATAGCACATCGGTGGAGGCATCGTTAGCCCAGTCGGGGTTAATGTGGGTACGGCTACCGTTGCCCGCAGGTTGTTCGATGGTGGCGCGGAAGCCGTTCTCGGGCGCATTGCCCTCCGTGCCGTTGTTCTTGTTGCACGAGGCCAACATCGCCGTGGCCATCGCGCCAATCACTAATAGTTTAAAGTTGCTTTTATTCATTTTTTGTTTTGTTGTTGTTTGTTTTTTCTTTGTTGTTTGTTCACTCAATGTTGGTCAGTTCGAGCGAGCGGTACATCTGTTGGTTGAGTTGTTGGATTTGGGCTTCCTTTTGCGATGAGCGTTGCGGACCGATGTCGTTGACGGACTTGCCTGTCGACACGCCGCCATAGCTTTCCGTGGCAACGGGAGTGGGGATATCGTCATAATCGGCAATGTGGTATTGACTGCCGCTTTCCATCAAGTATAGCAGCAAGACCAACAAGGCGCCCAAGAGCGCCACCAGCACTTGACTCGCCTGGATGTGGTTGCCTCTCCGTCTCATACGCGTCTGTAGGTCAAATCCAGCCGAAATCGGTGATTCCGACGCTCTCATTCGAATTGCTACTAATGGCCGAGCCACACAATACGCCTTGCGTTACAAGTTCAATGATTTCCGCTCTGGGCGGCTGGTAGGTTTGCCTCGTTTTGAGGCCTTCTGTTTGAGTTTTCATCTTTTGTTTGAGTTTACTTTTAATTTGTTATACAATAGGTTGACTGTTTCCACACCAAACAAAAGAAGCGTAGGCTGCTGTATTTCGCATCAAACTTGAAGGTCGTCGCAATAACCCGTAATAAAGAATGTGAAAACAGCCCACGCAGAATTGCGTGAAGCCGTTATCCAACCTCCCTTATTACTTTGCTTGAAAATTTTCCAGGTTCTCAAGTGAAAGGAAGCAATAACGCTTCTAATTATTCAATATGTCGCGAATGGTTGCTGAGCTTTCGCCCCCTGAGTTTGTGTTTCTTGAGGTCCATCGAAAGGTCGAAGGGACGATGCACTGGCGAACCAATTCGGCGGCAAAAGTAGGAATTTTTTCTTAAACACAAACTATTTTTCCCGAATTTTTTTCAAGCAACAAAAAAAGGCCGCCCTCAGGCAGCCTTCCTATCAAATTCAAAATGAACAAATCAATTTATTCAGCTTGTTCGGCAGCAGGAGCTTCGGCCTCGGCTTTCGGGGCAGCTTTCTTGCTGCTGCGACGAGTGGTCTTGGTCTTGGCGGCAGCCTTTTGGCCTTCGCGAGTGTAAACCTCGTTGTAGTCGACAAGCTCCATCATGGACATCTCGGCGGCATCGCCCTTACGGTTCATAGGCATACGGATGATGCGAGTGTAGCCGCCTGGACGTGTGGCCACCTTCGGGCCGATTTCACGGAACAGCTCGGTCACGGCGAACTTGTTTTGCAGGTAGGCAAAAACAACGCGGCGGTTGCTGGAGCCGGTCTCGGTCGTGGTGTTGTTTTCGGGCTTGGCCTTGGTGATCAGGGGTTCGATGTACATACGCAAAGCCTTGGCCTTGGCCGTGGTGGTGATGATGCGTTTGTTAAGGATCAACGAAGAAGCCATGTTCGAGAGCATAGCCTTACGGTGAGCGCTCTTTCTTCCCAAGTGATTGAATTTCTTATTGTGTCTCATCTTTCTTATTCCTTATCTAATTTATATTTGCTGACATTCATACCGAACTCGAGGCCTTTGCTTCTGACCAACTCGTCAAGTTCAGTGAGCGACTTCTTACCGAAGTTGCGGAACTTGAGCAGGTCGGCCTTGTTGAAGGCAACCAGTTCACCAAGCGTTTCAACCTCAGCAGCTTTCAAGCAGTTCAAGGCACGGACCGACAAATCGAGATCAACAAGCTTGGTCTTGAGTAGCTGGCGGATATGCAACGAGCCTTCATCAAAGTCTTCGGTGACGGTCTTCTCGTCGGGCACCAGGTTGATGTTCTCGTCGGAGAAGAGCATGAAGTGGTAGATGAGGATCTTTGCGGCTTCTTTCAAAGCATCTTTAGGATTGATCGAACCATCGGTATCGATTTCGATGACAAGTTTCTCATAGTCGGTCTTCTGTTCGACGCGCCAGTTTTCCACCTTGTAGCTCACGTTGCGGATGGGCGTGTAGATGGAGTCGATGGCGATGGTGTCTACAGGGGCGCCGGCCACTTTGTTCTCGTCGGCAGGCACATAGCCCCTACCCTTGTTGATGTTGAGCTCGATGTTGAGCTTCACCGAGGGTTCGAGGTTGCAGATGACGAGATCCGGATTCAGCACTTGGAAGGAGCAGAGATATTTGTTGATGTCGCCAGCCTTGAATTGCTCTTGGCCGGTGATGGTGAAGCTGACCTTTTCGTGCGTCTCCGTAGCGACGACTTGTTTAAGGCGGACTTGCTTGAAGTTGAGCACCATGTCGGCGACGTCTTCGATGACACCGTCGATGGAGGCGAACTCGTGGGTCACGCCGTCGATGTGGATAGAAGTGATAGCGAAGCCTTCAAGCGAAGACAGCAGGATTCTCCTAAGCGCATTACCAATGGTGATGCCGAAACCTGGTTCAAGAGGTCGAAACTCGAAAACGCCTTTGGTGTCGGAGCCTTCAACCATGATAACCTCATCGGGTTTTTGAAACGCTAATATTGCCATATTTAATAATTTTACCAGGTTAACAAACAACAATTACTTAGAATACAATTCGACGATGAGCTGTTCGTTGATGTTTTCCGGGATCTCTTCGCGAGCCGGATAGTTCATGAACTTGCCACACATCTGGTTGCCATCCCATTCGAGCCAGGCGAAGTTGCTGCCTTGGCGGCCTTCGAGTGAGTTGGTGATGACTTCCAAGCTCTTTGATTTTTCGCGAACGCCGACGATATCGCCAACCTTCACGAAGTAGGACGGAATGCTGAGGATCTCGCCGTTGACGACGATATGACGATGGTTCACGAGCTGACGGGCGGCGGCGCGGGTGGGAGCGATACCCAGACGGTAGACCACATTGTCAAGGCGTGATTCCAAAAGTTGCATCAGGATAAGACCCGTGACGCCTTCCTTGCGGCGGGCGTGGTCAAAGGTCTTGCGGAATTGTCTCTCGAGAACTCCGTAGGTATATTTAGCCTTTTGCTTCTCCTTGAGCTGGGTGCCGTATTCCGAAACTTTCTTTCTTCTGCTGTTGGCGCCGTGCATTCCAGGAGGATAATTTCTCTTTTCGAAGTACTTGTCTGAACCGAAGATGGGTTCACCGAACTTACGAGCGATTTTCGTTTTTGGACCTGTATATCTAGCCATAATTCAAGATTTTTTATTGTTCGACTTTACACTCTTCTACGTTTTGGAGGACGGCATCCGTTGTGCGGCAGCGGAGTGACATCGATGATTTCGGTCACCTCAACGCCCATCGAGTGGATGGCGCGAATGGCCGACTCACGTCCCGAACCAGGTCCCTTCACATAAACTTTAACTTTGCGTAATCCCAAGTCATAGGCAGTCTTGGCGCACTCTTCAGCAGCCATCTGAGCAGCGTATGGTGTGTTCTTCTTTGAGCCTTTAAAGCCCATCTTACCTGCTGATGCCCAAGAAATGACTTGTCCTTCATTGTTGGTCAAGGAAACGATCACGTTGTTGAACGAAGCCTTCACGAAAGCCATGCCCGTTGCTTCGATCTTCACAACACGTTTCTTTGTAACTTTGTTGTTTTTTGCCATTTTTTAATTCTGTGGTTTTTTTAATTAGATATGATCCAACTACCTGACGTTACTTGGTAGCCTTCTTCTTGTTAGCGACAGTCTTTTTGCGGCCCTTGCGGGTACGAGCGTTGTTCTTGGTGCTTTGGCCACGGACGGGCAAACCAGCACGATGACGGACACCTCTGTAGCAACCGATATCCATCAAACGCTTAATGTTCATCTGAACTTCACCACGAAGTTCACCTTCGGTCTTGTACTGTTCGGCGATGATGTCACGAACAGCCTTTTGTTCGTCGTCGCTCCAGTCCTGGACTTTCTTGGCGGGTTCGACACCGGCCTTGTTCAGGATTTCCTTCGACAGCGAACGACCAATACCGTAAATGTAGGTCAACGAGATCTCACCGGCCTTGTTGCTCGGGATATCTACACCAGCGATTCTTGCCATATTATCTTATTCTTTAGTTTAAATTTTCGACCAAGATTAACCCTGACGCTGATTCTCTTTAGGGTTCTTCTTATTAATCACATACACTCTGCCTTTACGCTTGACGATGATGCAGTCGGCAGATCTTTTCTTTACAGATGCTTGAACTTTCATTTCAATATACTTTTGTAGTTTTGCTCATTAACTCTTGTATCTGAAGGTGATACGGCCTTTTGTCAGATCATAGGGAGACATTTCCAACTTGACCTTGTCGCCAGGCAGAATCTTGATATAGTGCATGCGCATCTTGCCGGAAATGGTGGCGATAATCACCAGCCCATTCTCCAACTCAACGCGGAACATGGCGTTTCCCAACGCTTCCACTACTGTGCCTTCCTGCTCGATTGACATTTGTTTTACCATACTTTGTTCTTTCAAATACGTTTTAATGTGTGTTATTTACTTCTGTCCTCCAGCTTGTTGGACCTGCAATCCACCACCTTCGGATTTCGGGCTGCAAAAGTAGTAATTCTTTTCCAAACAGCAGGGATTTTTTCTCATTTTTTTCATCCTGACCATTTTGGCTTCGAATCCCAGCCCTTTTCCCGGGAAGCCTCCGGCGTTTTTCCGAAGGCTTCCCGAAAGGTTGGCTTGCCTTGCTCCAACGGGCAAAAGGCAAATCAATTACATTCTGCCGACGCGACCCTTGATGCGACCCGTCTTGGTCAGACCATCGTAGTGGTGCATCAAAAGGTGGCTCTCGATTTGTTGCAACGTGTCGAGCACGACGCCCACGAGGATCAGCAGCGACGTTCCGCCATAGAAATGGGAGAATGCCGTGGTGACGTTCATGAGCGATGCCACGATGGCGGGCATGATGGCCACGAGGCCGAGGAAGAGTGACCCGGGAAGGGTGATTCTCGACATGATCGTGTCCAGATATTCAGCCGTCTTCTTGCCAGGCTTCACACCAGGGATGAAGCCGCCGTTCTTCTTGATGTCTTCCGCCATTTGGTTGGTGTTCATCGTGACAGCCGTATAGAAATACGTGAAGGCGATGATCATGAGGAAGAACACGAAGTTGTACCAGAAGCCATTGATGTTGGTAAACACCTGCAGGAATCCGCTGAGGTTTTCCGTTTGACGGAAGCCAGCGATAGTGACAGGCAGGAACATGATGGCTTGGGCGAAGATGATAGGCATGACGCCAGCGGCATTCACCTTCAGCGGGATGTATTGACGGACACCACCGTACTGGCGGTTGCCGACAACACGCTTGGCATACTGTACCGGGATCTTGCGTGTGCCTTGGACGAGGGCGATGGTGCCCACCATCACGAAGAACAGCACGACCAGCTCGATGACGAGGATCAGAAGACCCGTGCCGCCTTGGTTGAAGCGGGCTGCACATTCGGCCACGAAGGCACCGGGCAGACGGGCGATAATACCAATCATGATGATCAGGGAGATACCGTTGCCGATGCCCCTGTCGGTGATTTTCTCGCCGAGCCACATGATGAACAAGGTGCCGGCAACGAGCAGGATGACCGATGAAATCCAGAAGAAGACACCAGGATTGGAGCCGTCGAAAGGAGTTACAGCGGTGGTGGCGCCAGCCATCCTGAACTGCTCGATGACGTTACGGATGTAGCCAGGGGCTTGGATGATCACGATGACCACCGTGAGGTAACGCATGATCTGGTTCAGTTTCTTACGTCCGCTCTCACCTTCCCTTTGCAGGCGCTGGAAGTAAGGCACTGCCATGCCAAGCAACTGGATGATGATGGATGCGGTGATGTAAGGCATGATACCCAAGGCGAAGATGGAGGCGTTGCCGAAAGCGCCGCCTGAGAACATGTTCAACAGGCCGAGCAGGCCGCCTTCGCTGCTGCGTTGGATAATCGAAAGCTGGTTGGGGTCGACACCTGGGATGACGACGAACGAGCCGAAGCGATAGACCAAGATGATGAGGATGGTAAACAGGATGCGTTTACGCAGCTCTTCAATCTTGAAGATGTTCCTTATGGTTTCAATCAGTCTGTTCATTTTGTTTCGTATTTGTCGCAGGTTCCGCCGGCGGCCTCGATGACTTCCTTAGCCTTTGCGGAAAAAGCGTGAGCCCTAACTTCCATTTTTGCAGTCAGTTCACCCTTGGCAAGGATCTTGACGAGTTCCTTCTTGTGGGTGATGCCGTTTTCGACAAGCACTTCGGGTGTGACCACCGTGATGCCTTTGTCAGCAAGTTTCTGCAAGGTTGCGAGGTTGACCGGGGTGTACTCAATACGATTCATGTTCTTGAAACCGAACTTAGGAACCAAACGTTGGAGAGGCATTTGACCACCTTGGAAGCCGACCTTACGCTTAGCGCCTGAGCGTGCTTGAGCACCCTTGTGACCGCGCGTTGACGTGCCGCCTCTTCCAGAACCTTGGCCACGGCCTAATCTTTTCTTTTCCTTTGTAGAACCTTTTGCTGGTTTGAGATTACTTAAATCCATGATAATGTAGATTTGATAGTTCAACAATTAGATTTCTTCGATCTTGAGAAGATGGGCGATTTTGTTCACCATTCCCGCGATGCTCGGGTCGTCCATGTCGACCTCAGCCGACTGGTGCATCTTTCTCAGCTTGAGCGACCTCAAAGTGTCCTTTTGATCTTGTGGTCTTCCGATGCCACTTCTGATTTGGGTGATTCTTACTTTTTTCATCTTTCAAAAGTTTTATCCGTTAAACACAGTATCCAAATCCACACCTCTCAATTGGGCGACAGTGTAGGCGTCGCGCATTCTGGTCAGGGCGTCGAAAGTGGCCTTCACCACCGAGTGGGGGTTGGAAGAGCCTTTCGACTTGGCCAGCACGTTCTTCACGCCAACGCTCTCGAGGACGGCACGCATGGCACCGCCGGCGATGACACCGGTACCAGGGGTAGCAGGTTGAATGAAGACGTAGGCACCGCTATACTTGCCGTATTGCTCGTGAGGCAGCGTGCCGTTCAAGACGGGAACCTTGACCAGGTTCTTCTTGGCATCGTCGACACCCTTCTGGATGGCGGCGGTGGCTTCCTTGGCCTTGCCTAAGCCGTAACCGACGACACCGTTCTCATTGCCGACGACAACAAGGGCTGCGAAAGTGAAAGTACGACCACCTTTGGTCACCTTGGTGACGCGGTTGATGCTAACGAGACGTTCCTTGAACTCGATTTCGCTAGACTTTACTCTTTTTACGTTTACTTCTGCCATGACAATTAGAATTTAAGTCCTCCATTACGAGCGCCGTCGGCCAGCGACTTCACTCTACCGTGATACAAATAACCATTGCGATCGAACACGACCTTCTCGATGCCGGCGGCCTTGGCCTTTTCGGCGATCAGGGCGCCCACCTTGGCGGCTTGTTCGGTCTTCGTGATCTTTTCATTTTCGATGCCGTTCTCGCGCGAACTGGCGGCAGCCAAGGTCTTGCCGACTTCGTCGTCAATCAGCTGCACATAGATTTGCTTGTTGCTTCTGAAGACAGACATGCGCGGACGCTCGGCGGTACCAGAAATCTTCTTCCTGATGCTCTTCTTGATGAACTGTCTTCTTTCTTCTTTAGTTTTTGCCATTGTTTACTTTCTTTACTGAGGTATTAACGATTACTTACCAGCAGCCTTGCCTGCCTTACGTCTCAGGACTTCGCCTTCGAACTTGATACCCTTACCCTTATAAGGTTCAGGCTTACGCATCGAGCGGATCTTTGCGGCCACCTGACCAAGAAGTTGTTTGTCGTATGAACGCATCTTCAAGATGGGGTTCTTACCTCTCTCGTTGATGGTTTCGATCTTGATCTCCGGAGGCATCTCCATGAAGATGTTGTGGGAGAAGCCCAGAGACATTTCGAGGATTTGTCCCTTGGCCTCGGCCTTGTAGCCGACGCCGACAAATTCCTGCACTGTTTCGAAGCCTTCGCTCACGCCCTTCACCATGTTGTGGATGAGGGCGCGATAAAGTCCGTGCATGGCACCCGGCTTACCAGCAGTGGTAGCCTCGTTGGGTTTCACGTGCAGCTGCCCGTCTTCCACTTCGATGGAGACGGCGTCGCCGAACTTCTGCGAAAGTTCACCTAACTTACCTTTGACCGTGATGACATCATCTTTGATGTCGACCGTGACGCCAGCGGGGATGGCGATAGGCAATTTACCAATTCTTGACATACTTTCTATCTCCTATTCTTTTAGCTAACGTAACAAATCACTTCACCGCCGATGTGGAGCTTGCGGGCTTCCTTGTCGGTCATCACACCCTGCGAGGTGGAGATGATGGCGATACCGAGGCCATTCATCACGCGCGGCAGGTTTTCACTATCAGCATACCTTCTCAGGCCAGGGCGCGAGACGCGGTCGATGGTCGTGATGGCAGGCAGCTTGGTCACAGGATGGTACTTCAAGGCGATCTTGATGACATTCTGTGATTTCTTTTCGCCTTCTTCGAACTTGTAGTTGAGGATGTAGCCTTTCTCGAAGAGGATCTTCGTGATGGCCTTCTTCATGTTCGAAGCGGGGATTTCAACGATTCTATGCTTGGCATTGTTCGCATTGCGGATGCGAGTCAGATAATCTGCTATAGGGTCTGTATTCATCTTTCTAAAGTCTTAAATAGTTTACCAACTAGCTTTCTTTACGCCCGGGATGAGGCCTTTGAGGGCCATCTCACGGAAGTCGATACGCGAAATGCCAAACTGGCGCATGTAGCCTTTCGGGCGACCGCTCAGCTTGCAACGGTTGTGCAGGCGGACGGGGCTTGAGTTTTTCGGCAGTTTCTGCAGGCCTTCGTAATCGCCGGCAGCCTTGAGGGCTGCGCGTTTCTCAGCATACTTCGCGACCATCTTTGCTCTCTTGCGCTCGCGCGCTTTCATTGATTCTTTAGCCATAGTTTACTTGTTTTGATTTTTAAAGGGAAGACCAAAATGTTTCAACAAAGCCAATGCCTCTTGGTCGGTCTTGGCTGAAGTGACGAAGGTGATGTTCATACCGTTCATCTTAACCACCTTTTCGATGTCGATTTCGGGGAAGATGATTTGCTCGGTGATGCCGAAGCTGTAGTTGCCGCGGCCGTCGAAGCCTTTGTCGCTGATACCCCTGAAGTCGCGCACACGCGGGAGGGCCACGCAGATCAAGCGTTCGAGAAACTCGTACATCTTGTCGCCGCGCAGCGTGACGTGGACGCCGATCGGGTTGCCACGACGCAGCTTGAAGTTACTGACGTCGTGTTTGGAAATGGTCGGAACGGCTTTCTGGCCGGTGATGGCGGACATTTCCTCCACACCGACGTCGATCAGTTTCTTATCGGCCAAAGCTGCGCCGATGCCCTGATTGAGTGAAATTTTCAGAAGCCGTGGAACCTGCATCACGCTCTTGTAGTGGAATTCTTCCATCAATGCAGGCACGATTTCACTCTTGTATTGTCCTCTAAGTCTGGGTTGATAGTTCATAGTTACTTGATGATTTCACCGGTTTTCTTTGAATAACGGACCAATTTGCCGTTCTCATCTTTCTTACGACCAATCCTCGAGGGCTTGCCGTTCTTGTCGACCACCATGAGGTTGGAGATGTGGATAGGGGCTTCTTGCTTGATGATGCCACCTTGGGGGTGTTCCGCGTTGGGGCGAGTGTGCTTGGAGATGATTCTAACGCCTTCGACGATAGCTCTGCTCTTCTTCACGTCGACCCTGAGGATCTTGCCTTGCTTGCCTTTGTCGTTGCCTGAAAGGACCAGTACGGTGTCGCCTTTCTTTACATGTAGTTTACTCATTTCTCTTTCGTTTTTAAAAGTTAGAATTAAAGCACTTCCGGAGCGAGCGAAACTATTTTCATGAATTGCTTCTCACGCAACTCTCTGGCCACTGGCCCGAAAATACGGGTGCCGATGAGTTCACCGGCTTGGTTCAGCAGCACGCAAGCATTGTCATCAAAGCGGATGTAGGATCCGTCGGCGCGACGGGTTTCCTTCTTTGTGCGGACTACGACTGCCTTCGAGACGGTGCCCTTCTTGACGTTACCGCTCGGGATGGCGCTTTTCACGGTGACGACGATGATGTCGCCCGTGTGGGCGTAACGTTTCTTGGTTCCACCCAACACTCTGATGCAGAGGACTTCCTTTGCACCGCTATTGTCAGCTACTGCGAGTCTGGTTTCCTGTTGTATCATTTTACTTAGCCCTTTCGATAATTTCTACTAGTCTCCAATGTTTTCTCTTGCTCAGCGGACGGGTTTCCATGATGCGCACGGTGTCGCCGATGTTGCACTCTTCCTTCTCGTCATGAGCCATAAAACGGTTCGTCTTCTTGATAAACTTGCCGTAAATCGGGTGTTTCTCGCGACGCTCGATCTCCACGACGATGGATTTCTGCATCTTGTTGCTGACGACCACGCCGATTCTTTCTTTTCTGAGGTTTCTTTCCATTTTATTCTGCGTCGTTTAGTTATTTATTTCCTTCAAGTTCACGTCTTCTCAATTCGGTCAGATAGCGCGCAATGTTCTTGCGGGTCTCGCGGATCTGGTTGGGATTGTCGAGCGGCGAAACGGCGTGGTTGAGTCTCATCTTCACCAGCTGCTCGCGGGCCTGCTCCAAACGGTCGTTCAGGTCGGGCGTGCTCATCTCTCTGATTGCTTCTTGCTTTTTCATTGTGTATTATCCTCCAAATTATTCGACGTAATCTCTTCTAACAACAAACTTCGTGGTGACGGGCAGCTTCTGGGCGGCCAGGCGGAGAGCCTCCTTGGCGACGGCCAACGGCACGCCTTCGGCCTCGAACAGCATGTGACCCGGGGTGACACGAGCTACAAAGTACTCGGGATCGCCCTTACCTTTACCCATACGGACGTCCAAAGGCTTCTTGGTGATGGGCTTGTCGGGGAAGATGCGGATCCAGATTTGGCCTTCACGCTTCATGTAACGGGTGACGGCCTGACGGGCGGCCTCGATCTGACGGGCAGTAATCAGGGCCTCTTCAAGTGTCTTGATTCCAAAAGAACCGAAAGCAAGCTGGTGAGCGCGGTGGGCGTTGCCCTTCATCTTGCCTTTCTGTGGCCTTCTGTATTTTTGTCTTTTAGGTTGTAACATATTCAGTCAACTTTTAAAGATTAACACGATCATTTACGTTTGCCTTCGCCACGACGGGGGCCACGGCCTGCGGGACGCGGGGCGCCGCCTTGCTTCTTCGCGGGAGCGTTGACGGTGGTGGGCACCAATTCGGGCTTGCCATAGATTTCACCTTTGCAGATCCACACCTTGATGCCGAGACGGCCGTATGAGGTATGGGCTTCCACCAAGGAATAGTCGATGTCAGCACGCAGCGTGTGCAGCGGGATACGACCTTCCTTGTACGACTCGGAACGTGCGATTTCGGCACCTCCGACGCGACCCGAAATCAAGATCTTGATGCCTTCGGCGCCCATGCGCATGGTGCCGAACGAAGCGGTCTTGATGGCGCGGCGATACGACACGCGGCCTTCAATCTGCTTGGCGATGGTGCTTGCCACGATGTAGGCGTCAAGCTCAGGTCTCTTGATCTCGTTGATGTTGATTTGGATTTCCTTGCCGGTGAGCTTCACCAGTTCTTTCTTCAGCTTGTCGACTTCCTCGCCGCCCTTGCCGATGATCATGCCCGGGCGAGCCGTGAAGATGGTGACAGTGACATACTTCAAGGAACGTTCGATGGCGATCTTTGAGATGCCGGCTTTGCCGAGACGGGCGTTCAGATACTTGCGAATCTTGTCGTCCTCAACGAGCTTGGCCGAAAAGTCTTTTCCGCCATACCAATTGGAATCCCATCCTCTGATGACTCCCAATCTAAGACCTATAGGATTAGTTTTTTGTCCCATTATTTAAACTCTTTTTATTCTCCAATTATTCTTCGTTAGCGATTCTGCTGTCCACGATTATCGTGACGTGGTTCGAGCGCTTGCGGATGTGGAATGCACGTCCGTGGGGGGCGGCTTGGATACGCTTCAGTGTGCGGCCTTCGTCGACCCAAATCTCTTTCACGTAAAGGTTGCTGTCTTCAACGCGCTTGCCTTCGTTCTTGGCTTCCCAGTTGGCGATGGCCGAACGGAGCAGCTTGTAGACCGGCTTGGCAGCATCCTTGGTCGAATATTGCAAGGAGTGCAATGCAAGCTCCACCTTCATGCCTCTGATCATGTCAGCCACAAGGCGCATTTTGTAAGGAGATGTCGGGGTGTCGTTCAGATGAGCGATGGCGACATTCTTGCGGGCCTCTTTCAAAGCCTCTGCTCTTTTATGTTTTCTTGCTCCCATTGTTTCCTATGTATTACTTGTTACCTTTATCTTTACTACCGGCATGACCTCTGAAGATTCTGGTCGGGGCAAACTCGCCCAGCTTGTGGCCCACCATGTTCTCCGTCACGTAGACAGGGATGAACTTGTTGCCATTGTGGACGGCGATGGTCTGTCCGACGAAATCAGGAGAAATCATCGATGCTCTTGACCATGTCTTGATAACGGTCTTCTTGCCGCTTTGAACGTTTTCCATCACTCTCTGTTGGAGCTTGTAGTGGATGTACGGTCCTTTCTTTAATGATCTGCTCATAGTTTTATGCGATTTTCCTGATTAAATTACTTCTTTCTTCTGTCGATGATGTACTTGTTGGACTGAGCCTTCGGCGAACGGGTCTTGTAGCCCTTTGCCGGCAAGCCCTTGCGTGAGCGTGGGTGACCGCCTGAGGCACGACCTTCGCCACCACCCATCGGGTGATCGACCGGGTTCATGACAACGCCACGGTTGTGGGGACGGCGACCGAGCCAGCGGCTACGGCCAGCCTTACCGCTCTTCTCAAGGTTGTGGTCGGCGTTCGAAACGGAGCCGATGGTGGCCTTGCAAGCTTGGAGGATCATGCGGGTTTCGCCTGAGGGCATGCGGAGGATGGCGTATTTGCCATCGCGGCTCATCAGCTGGGCATAGCTGCCGGCGCTGCGGGCCATCTTGGCGCCTTGGCCAGGACGAAGCTCGATGTTGTGGATAATCGTACCGAATGGGATCTCGCTCAGGTAGAGGGTGTTGCCCACGTTGGGTTGGATGCCCTTGCCGGAGAGGATTTCCTGGCCGACCTTCAGGCCGGCAGGCGCGATGATGTAGCGCTTCTCGCCGTCCTTGTAGAACACAAGGGCGATGCGGGCGGTACGGTTCGGGTCGTATTCGATGGTCTTCACAACGCCCGGGATACCATCCTTGTCGCGCTTGAAGTCGATGACTCTGTACATTCTCTTATGGCCGCCGCCTCTGTAGCGGACAGTCATTTCACCACTGGAGTTACGACCACCCGTGCTCTTCTTGGGTCTCAGTAACGACTTCTCGGGTTTGTCGGTCGTGATCTCGTCAAATGCGCTAATAACTTTGAAGCGCTGACCTGGTGTCGTCGGTTTATATTTCTTTAAAGCCATGATCAGATGTTGCTATAAAAGTCAATTGTGTAACCTTCTTTCAATGTCACGACAGCTTTCTTGAAAGCAGCACGTCTGCCGGTAACGACGCCGGACTTCGTGTAGCGTGACTTCTTCTTTCCTTCGTAGTTCATCGTGTTGACGGCCTCAACCTTCACATCGTAGAGCTTTTCGATGGCGTCCTTGATCTGATACTTGTTGGCGTTCTTGTCGACGATGAAAGCGAACCTGTTCAGCTTCTCGCTGATGGCGGTCATCTTTTCAGTAATGACGGGTTTCTTTATGATAATCATCTCTCGTGCTTTTTTTATTTGTTAATCTCTCTGTTCAAGACATCCACGATAGGCTGCAGGGCACTTTCCGTGAGGAAGATGTTCTTGGCCTTCAGAATATCATAAGTATTCAAGTTGCGGGCCTCCATGACCTCGGTGCGCTGGATGTTGCGTGAACTCAGCACCACGTTGCGGTTAGGCTCGGCAAACACGAAGAGGTTGCGGTTGCCGTTCACCTTGAAGGAGTCGAGCACCTTAACCATTTGCTTCGTCTTGATGGCATCGAACGTGAAGTCCTCGACGATGCGGATGGCGCCGTCGGTGATCTTGCTCGACAGGGCCGACTTGCGGGCCAGCACCTTCACCTTCTTGTTCAGCTTGAAGCTGTAGTCGCGCGGCTTGGGACCAAACACGCGGGCACCGCCTCTCAGCAGGGGTGAATTGATGTCGCCACGGCGTGCACCACCTGTGCCCTTCTGACGGAAGAGCTTGCGGGTGCTGCCCGACAACTCGCTGCGTTCCTTTGACTTGTGAGTGCCTTGACGTTGGTCGGCAAGGTATTGTCTCACTGCCAGATACATGACATGCTCGTTAGGCTCGATGCCGTAGATGTCGTCATTCAACTGAACCTTGCGGCCAGTATCTTCGCCTTTGATGTTATAAACACTTAGCTCCATCTCTCAATCTTTAAATATCCGTTATTATGGCCCGGAACGGCGCCCTTCACCACTAACAAATTCTTCTCGGGAACGACCTTCATAATGAGGAGGTTCGTCACCTTCACTTTATGGTTGCCCATCTGGCCAGCCATGCGCAGTCCCTTGAACACTCTCGAAGGATAAGCGCAAGCACCGATGGAACCCGGTTTTCTCAAACGGTTGTGTTGACCGTGAGTTGCTTGACCAACGCCATTGAAATGATGGCGTTTCACTACGCCTTGGAAGCCCTTACCTTTGCTGATGCCGCTGACATCAACAAATTCGCCTTCCATGAACACGTCGACGGTGAGCGTTTCGCCCAAATGTTTTCTGTGGCCTTCTTCGAAACGCGAGAATTCACGCACTAACTTCTTGGGGGTGGTACCTGCCTTGGCAAAGTGACCTTGCTCGGCTTTCGGGGTGTTCTTCACCTTCTTCTCGTCGAAGCCCAACTGGATAGCGCTGTAACCGTCTTTCTCAATCGTTCTGACTTGGGTGACCACGCAGGGACCTGCCTCGATGACAGTGACGGGAACCATCTTTCCGGCCTCGTCGTAGATGTGGGTCATCCCAATCTTTTTTCCTAGTAATCCTGACATGCTACTTTAGCTTTTTAATTTTGTTGTACTAGATAGGTTTAATTACAGTTTGATTTCTACTTCCACACCGCTGGGGAGCTCCAGCTTCATCAGTGCGTCGATCGTCTGCGAAGTCGAGTTGTAGATGTCGAGCAAACGCTTGTAGGTCGAAAGCTCGAACTGCTCTCTCGATTTCTTGTGGACGAAGGTCGAACGCAAGACCGTGTAGATCTTCTTGTTGGTCGGCAACGGAATAGGACCGCTGACGACTGCTCCGGTCGCCTTGATGGTTTTTACGATCCGCTCGGCTGACTTGTCAACCAAGTTGTGGTCGTGCGACTTCAGTTTAATTCTAATTCTCTGGCTCACAATAATTATGTTTATTGAATTGTTTGCTTAAATGAATAATAGTCCTTTTGCCTTCTTGATCACCACTTCGGCAATGGCTTCGGGGACGGGGGCGTAGTGGCTCAGCTCCATGTTGAAGTTGGCGCGGCCCGACGACAGCGAGCGCAGCTGGGTGATGTAACCGAACATCTCGGCCAGCGGCACGTCTGCCTTGATCGTCTGGAAACCAATGTCGGCAATGACTTCGCGCAATATTGATCTCTTTTTGTTCAAATCGCCCGTGACGTCACCAATGTATTCGTCGGGGCAATGGATTTCAACTCTCATGATAGGTTCCATCAGCACGGCACCGGCTTTGAGGCCGGCCTCCTTGAAGGCGATGTGCGCTGCACTCTCGAACGAGAGCGCGTCGCTGTCGACCGGATGGAACGAACCGTCGGTCAGCGTCACCTTGAGGCTCTCGACGGGGAAGCCTGCCAAAACGCCGTTTGACAAGGCACCCTTGAAGCCCTTCTCGGTGGCTTGGATGAACTCGCGAGGGATGACACCACCCTTCACTTCGTCGACAAATTGCAGTCCCTGCACACCCTCGTCGGCCGGACCCATAGTAAACTCGATATCGGCAAACTTACCCTTCCCACCGGTCTGTTTTTTATAGACTTCACGATGCTGAATTGTTTGAGTAAAGGCTTCCTTGTATGCGACCTGCGGACGGCCGGAGTTGACTTCGACGCCAAACTCTCTCTTGAGGCGGTCCAAAATAATGTCGAGGTGCAGTTCGCCCATACCTGCCAATATGGTCTGGCCCGAATTTTCGTCGGTGTGCACAAACAGCGTTGGATCTTCCTCAACCAACTTGGCCAAGGACTGATCGAGCTTGTCGAGGTCTGCCGTAACTTTGGGCTCGATGGCGATGTTGACCACCGGCTCTGGGAACTTGATGTTCTCGAGCACCAAAGGCTTGTTCTCAACGGTCAGCGTGTCGCCCGTGCGGATGAGCTTGAAACCGACGGCGGCACCAATGTCGCCTGCCGAAATCTCTTCCAAGGGCAATTGTTTGTTGGCGTGCATCTGAACGATCTTAGCGATGCGTTCGCGCTTGCCTGTCGACACGTTGAGCACCATTTCGCCAGCTTTCAGCGTTCCGGAATAGACGCGGAAGAAGCAGAGACGGCCCACGAAGGGATCGGTGGCGATCTTGAACGCCAAGGCGCAGAAAGGCTCCTTGGGGTCTGCCTTGCGGATCTCTTCTTGTTCGGTCTTGGGATTGACGCCTTTCACATGGTCGATGTCCAAGGGGCTGGGCAGGTAGTTGACGATAGCGTCAAGCAGGGGCTGCACGCCTTTGTTCTTGAACGACGAGCCACACAGCACCGGGCAAATGCGGAGGTCAAGCGTTGCTTTGCGGATCTGGCCGATGAGGTCGGCCTCGGTGATGCTGTCGGGGTCATCCATGTACTTCTCGAACAATGCTTCGTCGTCTTCGACGGCACCCTCGACGAGGCGGGTGCGATATTCATCGACCATGTCCTTCATGTCGTCGGGGATTTCGATTTCGTCGTAGACCGAGCCATTGTCTTGCTCTTCCCAAGCGTACGCCTTGTTTCTCAACAGGTCGACCACACCGATGAAGTCGTCTTCGGCACCGATGGGCAGTTGGAGTGCAACCGGATTGGCATGGAGCTTCTCGCGGATTTGGTCCATCACCTTAAAGAAATCGGCGCCTGCGCGGTCCATCTTGTTGACGTAGCAGATACGCGGGACGTTGTATTTGTTGGCTTGGTGCCACACGGTCTCTGACTGAGGCTCCACACCACCGACGGCGCAGAAGATGGCGATGGCGCCATCCAAAACGCGCAATGAGCGTTCCACCTCGACGGTGAAATCGACATGGCCGGGAGTATCAATGATGTTGATCTTATAGGCCTCATTATTAAGGTGCCAGAACACCGTTGTTGCAGCAGAAGTGATGGTGATGCCACGCTCTTGCTCCTGTACCATCCAGTCCATGGTGGCGGCGCCGTCGTGGACTTCACCTATCTTATGGCTGCGGCCAGTATAATAGAGGATACGCTCGGTCGTCGTCGTCTTACCGGCGTCGATGTGTGCCATGATGCCGATATTACGCGTGAGGCTGAGCGGGTTGACCATATTATCCTGTCCGTTTTGCATAATTCCTGATCTCTCCTATTAGAATCTGAAATGCGAGAATGCCTTGTTGGCATCTGCCATTCTGTGGATTTCTTCTTTCTTCTTGAATGCAGAACCTTCTTCCTTGTAAGCTGCCATGATTTCCGAAGCGAGCTTCAGAGCCATCGATTTCTCGTGACGTTTGCGGGCATAACCGATCAGGTTCTTCATACCGATGCTCTGCTTACGGGCAGGTCGGATTTCTGAAGGGATCTGGAAGGTAGCACCACCAATACGACGGCTTCTTACTTCCACTTGAGGGGTCACGTTGGCCAGGGCCTTCTTCCACACCTCAACTGGATTCTCGTTGAGCTTACTTTCAACGATGTCCATTGCTTCGTAGAAAATCTGATAAGCCAAATTCTTCTTACCCTCGAGCATGATGTTGTTCACGAACTTCGTGACCTGCACATCGCCGTACTTCGGGTCGGGAAGGATAATTCTCTTCTTTGGTTTAGCTTTTCTCATGTCTTTTAAGTCTTTCTGTTTTGACTAATCGTTATTTCTTTGCGGCTGTTTGTTTGGGTCGTTTTGCGCCATATTTCGACCTGCGCTGGCGGCGGCCTTCAACGCCCGAGGTGTCCAAAGCACCACGGATGATGTGATAACGCACGCCCGGCAAATCCTTGACACGACCACCTCTGATCATGACAATCGAGTGCTCCTGCAGGTTGTGGCCCTCACCGGGGATGTAGGCGTTGACTTCCTTTTGGTTGGTCAAACGAACCCTGGCGACCTTACGCATTGCTGAGTTAGGCTTCTTGGGGGTCGTCGTGTAGACACGCACGCACACACCGCGACGTTGCGGACTGGCATCCAATGCAGGCGACTTGCTCTTGTCGATCAATTTTTGGCGCCCTTTGCGCACTAATTGTTGAATAGTCGGCATTTTTAATTTGTTAGGTTAATTTGTTAGTTGTTTAATCCGTTGATTAGGAATTACTTACTATCTCTTACCAAACTGGCCGAGGATTGCACTTTTCAAGATGTAGTCAGGGAACACAATAAGCCCATTACGGCTTAGAAGTCTATAAACCCACGGTGCGACCCAGACGCTTGACTTTCCCGTCACATCGTGTAGAAACCTATCACGTTTAACTTATCAGGTTCCTTAACTATATCATTTTCAAGGGCAAGCCCTCTTTCAATTCAGCGGGTGCAAAAGTACGACTTTTTTCAATGCGCCGCGCATTTTTTTGAAAATTTTCGTGAAAATTATTTCCTTTTATGTTTATAATACTGATTTTCAAATAGATAATAACTACAAAAATTCAAGCCTCTAACTAAAAAAAACGCCTTTTCCGCCCTGATTTTGAGCGAAAAAGGCACCTAAAGGTGGAAAATTCAGGCCTCAATACTTCACGAAACGGTCTTCACCGTTGCTCAAACCGAGCAGCGGACTGCGGCCAAAGAGCAGAAAGACCTTGTGTTCCCAGATGAGTTCCCACAGAATGCGGCTCACTCTGACCTGCTCCTCGCGGGCAAGCTCTTCGCTGGAATAGACCGTATTCTCGAGATTGGCGAGAGCGCGGTCGCGGATGGCTTGCTGCCTGATTTGGTTGCAAAGACTGTGGAAAGTGATACCCGACGTCGTGTCGTTGCTTTCAATGACGACCTCCACAAGGTGTTTCAAGGTCTCGTTGTCATAAAGGGTGTGGATGGGATTTGCATCGTAATTCATAACATTGTTGCTTTGATGATGGTGCAAAGATAGGGATTATTTTGAAACACACAACATTTTGTCCTAACAGGGAAACTATTTTTACACCTTATATTAATATGGAAATGGGTGACAAAGGACAGAGGACGGGGGACAGACGACGTGGAATTGTGGGGTACTAAAATATTTGTATTTTTGCGGCGGTTTTTTGAATCCAAAGTTTCTGATTATGATTGACAACGAAACCTTGACATTGATCATCATGTGGGCCATAGGCGTGGTGGCGTTTTTCGTGCTTTGGGCCATCTTGACCAAAGTGGTGCAGCGCATCAGCAGGAAGAAAGAGGCCGAAAAGTCAGCCGAAGCCAACGCCAACGAGCCTACCGAGAAGCCCACGGAGGCCAATTCGGGCGAAATCTAACCAAAAAGAGGTAGATTTCGCCCAGAATTTTGATTTTTGGGCGAAATCTATGCAAAAACGGATAGATTTCGCCCGAAAAGTTTGCATACCTTGTTCTTTTGCCGTAATTTTGCAGGGTCAAAAAAAACAACATCTCAATGGAAAACATCATCGGAAGAGAAGCTGAAATCAGCAAATTGGAATCCCTGTCGGCAAGCCCACGGTCGGAGTTCGTAGCCTTGTTCGGCAGACGGCGCGTGGGCAAGACGTTCCTTATCAACCAAGTGTTCAAGAACCGGTTCGCCTTCAAGATGACCGGCGTGATAGAAGGCTCGCTCAACGACCAACTCACCGCCTTTTCCGATGCCATGGACGAATTTGGCTACACGATGCCCGAAAAACCCAGCGACTGGATGTCGGCCTTCGTGATGCTGAAAAACGCACTGAAGAAGACGGCGGAAAAGGAAGAGCGGTGCATCATCTTCATTGACGAGTTGCCTGCCTTGGATGCCGAAAACTCGAATGTAGCCGGTGCCGTTGGCTATTTCTGGAACAACTGGGCCTCATTTCAGGACAATGTAATGCTCATCATCTGTGGCAGCGCGACGAGTTGGATGATCACCAACGTCATTGACAGCAAAGGCGGACTCCACGACCGCCTCACGGAAGAAATGCCCATCCACCCTTTCACCTTGCACGAAGTGGAGGCCTATCTCAACGAACACCAATTCGTTTGGAACCGACAAATGGCATTGCAAGCCTACATGGTGTTTGGCGGCATCCCCTATTATCTCAGTTTGCTTGACAACAGAGAGAGCTTGGTCCAAAACATCGACCGTCTCTTTTTCAGCCGCGACACGAAAATGCGCCGCGAGTTCCGCCGGCTTTTCAACACGCTCTACAAACACCCTGAGAGATACATTGACATCGTCAAGGCATTAGGCAAAAGCCGACACGGAATGACACGCGAACAATTGGCCAAGGAACTGAAATGCGCCAACAACGGACATTTGGGCAACAAGTTGGAAGACCTTGTGCAATGCGACCTCGTCAGGAAAAACATCGTCCGTGAGAAGGAAATCAAGACAAAGGATGCCATTTTCCAGCTCTGCGACTTCTTCAGCCTGTTCTACCTGACCTTCGTGGACCGTGCCGAAGTGGAAACGGAATACTGGTCGCACCACATCAACACGCCCGAAGTGAACACATGGATGGGATTGGCTTACGAACGAATTTGTATGGCACATATCCCACAAATCAAACGTGCGCTCCGCATCGATGGCATTTCCACACTCAACTACTCGTGGCGCAGCAAGACCTCGAAACCCGCCGCCCAAATTGACCTTATCATAGAACGCGCCGACAAGATCGTCAATGTGTGCGAGGTGAAATACAGCTCAGACGAATACGAGTTGGACAAAGAGGAATACGAGAGGCTCAACAATCGGCGGAACACCTTTATTAAGGAGACCGGCCTCCGTCACGCCTCATGGCTCACGATGATTACCACCGAGGGGCTGAAAAAAGGAATGTATTCCTACATGATCCAAAGCCAAGTGAGGTTGGATGATTTGTTTGGGTAGCGACACAAAACGGGCGAAATCCAACCAAAATAAGGGAGATTTCGCCCAGAATTTCGATTTTCGGGCGAAATCTATGCATTTCTAGGTAGATTTCGCCACTTAAACAATAAATCCGAAACACAGAGCCGTTTGCGATTTTTTTGCATCCATAAATCCAATTCTTTGCCGCAAAAATACATAATAATTCCGCCCAGCCCACCGAAACATACGTTTTTCCCTCTGCAAGATTCCCCGCCGCCCGCGTCTGAAAGACGCAACCTCCCGTAACCGTAGGTCGCGACCTACGGCAGCACCCCGGCAGGCAAACCCATACACAACACGGCGGACACACGCGGTGTGTCCCTACAGCCCCACACTATAACAAAAGGCAACCCGAAGGCTGCCTTTTGCGTTATATGTGGGAATTGCAAATTCCCCTCTCAACGCTTCCGAATTTGCAAATTCGGAAGAACGGGGACGCGTCATGGCACGTCTCTACATTTACAACCGATTGACAATAATCGGGTTAATCCATATACTTAACCAAGCGGACAGAAAGGCCTCTCCAGCAAGCAATAAAGTTTGAAGGCTTAACATTGCCTTCCTCGAAAAAGAGGTATTCTGCACTATAATACTGGGTTAATGAAAAATAAGTACGCGACCAATAGTAACCAGCTACCCATTGCTGTACAGTACTCCCATCACGGCGACCTGCAACAGGCAGAAACACCGCTCCGTTGGCTTCCATCAGGGCAAAGTCTGCTATGGTATAATTATTCCCGTTCCAACCTGCATCTCCTGTTTGGTTGATACCTACTGGTTGTGCCACCGATGAAGGATGAGTGTAAACATCGGGGAACAAAATCATACCATATATTCCATTCACCATGGCTTTTGCGTAGCGGGCGTTGGCTGTGCCATTAACTGTGGATGCTCTGCGAGTGTTAAATATATATGCCCATTCGTCGGAGGTCAATGTCTTCCATTGGCTTTGCGTGTTGCCACCGTTCGTGATGGCGTTATAGCCCCAATCAGCATTGCCGTTCAGAGGGTAATTAACAGTATAACTTGCCCCGTCTTCGCTAGTACACCAAGGCTGGTAGCATGTTGTCCCATGGTTATATCCGCTCGTTCCCCAGCCAAAGAGGCTGACCACATCTTGGTTGGCATAATCAGTACCCACTTCTTGATTCAATTCTTCCACGATGTCATACTGATGACCCATGAATGACCATTCGGCCGTTGACTTGGTGTATTGCAAATTTCCTTTCGAGAAACTCACATGGTGGTAGCCCGTTATTGTAAACATGCCGTTAAGTAATCCCGGATATAAAGTAATAAAGGTAGACTGGTCACCATAAGTTCTTCCTGCCGAGTTTTCAGCGTAAGCACGGAAGTAATATTGAGTACTGCCCTCAAGTCCATTCAACACAACGCTGAAATCACCATTGTCCAGGTTTTCGCCAGCAACATGAGTACCATTCTCGCCAGCGAAGCCGCTGGTGGTGCTGTAGCAGATGCCATAGGCGGAGATGGTACCATTTCCATCGTTGGTAATCGTGCCGCTGCATATTGCACTTGAACCGGAAATACCCGTCGCCTGAGAGACAGTTGTCACTGTAGGAGCAGTCACCGAAGTACTTGTGGTGAAGGACACATCCTCGCCGTAGGCCGTGCCAGCGCTGTTCGTCGCAAAGGCGCGAACATAGTATGTTGTGTTAGGCGACAAACCATTCATAGAAAGCTCGAAGGGGTCGAAAGATTCGTCGGAGAAGTGGTTTTCACTGCAACTGCCGAGAGTCGGGTTAGGTGTCACACTCCAGCAGATGCCGCGCTGTGTCACCGTTGCGCCGCCGTTGGAGGTCACCTGAGCACCGCACATGGCCGAAATTGAAGCGATGTTGGTCACCTCGCCAGTGGTCACCGTAGGAACGGTCACCGAAGTGCCCGTGGTGAAGGTCAGGGTCTCGCCCACAATCACGTTGTTGCCGTTTTTGGCGTAGGCATAGTAACTGTATTCAGTGCTTTCGGTAAGGCCTTCAACAACAAGGCTGAAGTTGGTGCCGAGGGTGGACGTTTGGTGTTCGGTCAGGTCGGCGCCTTGGCCCCAGTAGAAGCCCACTTCCGAAACATTCATGCCCGCAGGAGCGCTGTAGCTGCCGTTCAAGGTCATAGTGGTAGGCACATCGCCCGCAACGGCCGTGCCAGTGGTCACGCTGATGGCGGCCACATTCACCGTGGGCATCTCGAGGATCTTCTCGGCCACGATGAGGTTGGCCCTGGTGGTGGACAAGGTGTACATCTCGCCACCCGTCGTGTTCTTCACCACGGCAGTGAAGCCGCCGTCGAACACGCCGGCAGGCAGCACGAAATACATCACCGTCTCGGTCTCGGTGTTGAGTGCCACACCGTCGCCGCAGTTCAAGGTCACCGTGGCGGCGTTGCCATTGAAGGTGCAGGTGTTGTTCTCGATCTCGTAGTTGCCAGCGAGATTGGCTCCGTTCTTGTCGGTCAGTTCCACACTGCCGATGGTACCGCTGCCCATGAATTTGAGCATCAGCAAGCCGGCGGGGCTGTGGAAGGTGAAGGTCTCGCCTGTGCCAGTGGCATACATCGGATAAGCGCCCGAGGCCATGTTGCCGTCAACGAAGGTCTGCGTGGCGTTCAAGGGCATCAGAATCTTGCTGCCGCTCACGGTCACGCCCTCGGCGGGATAGAAGGCCGTGTAACTGGCCGACTCGGTGAGGGTGCCGCTGAAGGTGGCAGTCATGGTGTTGTTGCTCGTCGTGCTAAACACGGCGGCGCTGGCTTCGGTGTTGTCGGCGGTGTAGACCTTGATTTGGTCGCCCGAGTTCCACACCAGGTTGTTGTTGGCATCGATGTGCGTCTTGCTGTCGCTGCTGGGTTGGGTGAGCGTGGCTTGGAAAGTCACGTTCTTTTCTTCGTTTTTCTTGCACGACACGGCGGCAAGCATCACAAGGGCGCAAAGCCCTATCAGTCTCAAAGTTTTCTTCATCTCTTCTCTGGTTTTAAGGGTTTGACATTACCAACCACCTTGGTTGTTGGTTCCGAAACTGATGCCACCGTTGCCGGTGATTCCTGAGGTCGGTGCTCCGCCACCCGACGCGCACAGCACGCCTTGGCTTTCGATAACTATGACCTCCGCCTTGGGAGACTCATAACGTTTGTTGGTGTTTTTCATTTTTGTTGATTTGATTTAAAGATTTATTATTTATTTAAAATTCAAAATTTTAGGCTTACGCCTTTCCATTCAACGCGCAAAAATATACACTTTTTTGGGGACGGTTATAAGTGAATTTACTTACTGACCCCAAAAAAACATCAACAATTTATGAAAAGATTCCCTTTTACTTCACCAACCTGGCATCATAGGCGTATTTCACCAGGTCTGCCGTGTTCTTAAGGTCGAGTTTCTCGAAGACATGGCTTTTGTGCACTTCCACCGTGCGACGGCTCAGGCCAAGGTGGTCGGCAATCTGTTGGGCCGACATGCCGTTGGCGCACAACTGGATGATTTCTATTTCGCGTGCCGACAGGTCGACTTTTGCACTGATGCGATATTGCTTCTCTTCGTCGTCACCATCGATGCCAAACAGGGCAGTGAGCTCGGCCTTCAGCGTTTCCGGATCCGCATCCTTGCCCAAATACCCATCCACAAGACCTTGGGTGTGCGTCACAACTGTTTTATTCTTGATTTCGCCAGAAAGCAGGACGATTTTGGCCTTGGGGTTGAGCGCCCGCGCATGATGGATCACATCAACGCCATTGCCGTCGGGCAGGAAATAGTCGAGCAAGATCAGGTCCACATCATCGGCATGTTGATCAAGATAGCTCTTGGCCGACTTCACGTCTTCGACCTCAGCTACGACAACGCTGTTCACACCCGAATAGTTGAGCGACAAGCGTGTGCCCACGCGATAAATCGGATGGTCCTCCACCAAAAAGATTCTTATAGGCTGTGGTTGGTTCATAGTTTCCTCATCTATTTCTTAATACTAAACACCACTGTGGTCCCCTTCCCTTCTTCGCTTTCGATGGCTATGGTTCCGCCGTTGCGTTCCATCATCTGCTGGCTAACGAAGAGGCCGATGCCTGTGCCTGACTCGCCGCTGGTGCCTTCGGCCGAAGCGGTCGTCATCTTCAGCAACTTGTCTGGATTTTCGATGCCTTTGCCGTGGTCAATCACCTTGACCAGGTAACGCTCGCCACCGTCTTCGGCTTCCAGCCTGATTTCACCGTTGGCGAAAGAGTATTTCACCGCATTCGAGAGGATGTTCTGCAATACCATCTCAATGATTGTAGGGTCGTCGTTGCCCATCCAATCCGTGGGTATGGCATTGATGACCTTCAGTTGCTTCTGCTCGATTTCGAAGGCTTGGCTGTGCATCACCGTTTCGGCCAATTCGCACAAGTTGAAAGGCTCAGCTTGGCTCTCGGTGTCGCCAATCATGCTTTTCACCCAACCGATGATATTGATGGTCTTGCCTCTCAACTCATTGGTTGACGACTTCAGTGTGACCAGATACTCCTTCAGGTCATCAAGAGGCATATCGTTGATGTGCTTGCAGAGAATGTCGAGGATTTTCTCATGTGCCTCCAATGGCGTCTTGATGTCGTGCGAGACCACGGTGAGCAGTTGGTCTTTGGTGTTGTTGAGGCGGGTCAGCGTTTCGTTCTGTTTTTTTCGTTGTATGGCGTTGCGGGCCAGCAACGCAACCAAGATGAGCAGTAAGGCGACCACAAGCAGCGAAAAGGAAAGCTGGAGACGGCTTTGTCGGGTTTTCTCTTCCTGCATCTCCAGTTCATGCTCTTTCTCGGCCATTTGGTATCTCACTTGGTAGCCGCGAATCAAGGCTTGCTGGTCTTCGTTGTAGATGGAGTCCCTCATCTTGTTGCTTTCTTCAAGATAGCCTATGGCCCGTTCCGGGTGTGAGGCCTTTGTGGCCAGATATGCCCCTTGCATGCACTCCAGGTAAAACTGGTTATACTGGTTTTCTTTCGCGATGTCCAAGGCTTGGAGGAAGAGTTGCTCCGAAGCCATGTCGTCGCCACGGTCGTGGGCATACTGGCCGTTGAGCATGATGATGGCGGTTTCGAAGTAGAGTTCCTTTTCGTGTTGTGCAATGACGAGTGCGGTGTCGAGTTGGGCATGGGCCTCGTCAAGGCGTCCTGCCGCCTGGTAGGCTCTCGACAAGGTGATATGCCTGTTGATGAGTTTTTCCTGGTTGTCGCCATATTGTTGCGACAAGGCCAAGGCTTGTTCGGCAAAGCCGATGGCCTCGGCTTGGGTTTTGTCGTGCTGTGGGTTGTCGGCTTCGATCAGTCCAAGTTGCATCAGCCGCACGCCCGAAAGGTTTTGGTAGTAAGTCGCAAGATTGAGGTTGGCCGCAGTGTCGACGCCTGGGTCGCCCAACATTTCTATACATTTCCAGTACATCTCCTCCGACTGGTCGTATTCCTCCATGTCGAAATAAATCGATGCGATGTTGTTGATGACATACCGTTTGTTGATGGAGGCCATCTCACCTCCGATTTCATCCATGATTTCGGTGCAGCGGGTGTAGTTGCGTATGGCTTCATCATATTGCCCCATGCGCATATAGGCCCCTGCAATGGTGTTGTAGCATCCCGCCACGTTGTACTTGTCGCCCGCTTGTTCATAGAGTTCCAACGCCTGCTCGGTGTAGTCAATCACTTCGACAAACCTGCTTTCATTGAAACACTGCAATATCTTAGCTCTAAGACTATCAACATCTTGTGCCTGCAAACCAAGTGCAAGACAGGCAAAAACCACTGCAAAAACAGTCTTTCCATGCGCTAGTTTTATTCCCCAATGAAAAATTATATCTAATTGACAATCAATTATTTGTATATACTTTCGAATAGATTTACAATTATTCATAACTATATCTTTTGAAATAAAAACCATACAAAAATAGAAATGTTTTCATAAGTGGCTGTAAGTAAATTTACTTATAGATATGAAAACTTATCAACATTAGCGGTTGAAAACCTACCTTTTATGGTTTCGTTACCAATTGTGGATTTTTTCGTACTTTCGCAGTTTCAAAGAAAATCATCAAAACAAACGAAATATGAAATACGACATCATCGTTATCGGCAGCGGCCCTGGGGGCTATGTGGCTGCCATCAGAGCATCGCAATTAGGCAAGAAAGTGGCCGTCGTCGAGAAGGCCGAAGTGGGTGGCATCTGCCTCAACTGGGGCTGCATCCCCACCAAAGCACTGCTGAAAAGCGCACAGGTCTACACCTATATCAACCATGCCGAGAACTACGGCATCAAGGTGGAAGGCGAAGTGAAACCCGACATGGAGGCCGTGGTGGCCCGCAGCCGTGGCGTGGCCGACACCATGAGCAAGGGCGTGCAATACCTGCTCAAGAAAAACAACGTGGAGGTCATCGCTGGCTACGGCAAACTGACCAAAGACAAACAGGTGGAAGTGACCGACGCCGAAGGCAACACTACCCTCTATGAGGCCGACCATATCATCCTGGCCACGGGTTCGCGCGTGCGTGAGCTACCCGCCCTGCCCATCGACGGCAAGAAGATCATCGGCTACCGCCAGGCCCTCGTTTTGGACAAACTGCCTGAGAGCATGGTCGTGGTAGGCTCGGGTGCCATCGGCTCGGAGTTCGCTTTCTTCTTCACCTCGATGGGCGTGAAAGTGACCTTGGTGGAGTTCCTGCCCAACGTGGTTCCTAACGAGGACGAAGAAGTCTCGAAGCAAGTGGAACGCGCCTTCAAGAAACTGAAGATGACCGTGATGACCGAAGCCTCGGTGACCAACGTCGACACCACAGGCGAGAAGTGCGTGTGCACCATCGCCACGAAGAAAGGCGAGAAGACCGTGGAGGCCGACATCGTTCTGTCAGCAGTGGGCGTGCAGACCAACATCGACAACCTCGGCCTTGAGGAATTGGGCATTACGACGGAGCGCGGCAAGGTCAATGTGGACGAATGGTACCGCACCAACGTGCCAGGCATCTATGCCATCGGCGACATCGTACACGGTCCTGCCCTCGCCCACAAGGCCGACCACGAAGCCATCATCTGCGTGGAGAAGATTTGCGGCTTGAACCCCAAGCCTCTCAACTACGCCAACATCCCTGGCTGCACCTACACCACGCCCGAAATCGCCTCCGTCGGCCTGAGCGAAGCCAAAGCCATTGCTGCGGGCTATGAGGTGAAGATCGGCAAATTCCCCTTCACCGCTTCGGGCAAGGCCACCGCTGCCGGCAACCGCGACGGCTTCATCAAGGTCGTCTTCGACGCCAAGACCGGCGACTGGTTAGGCTGCCACATGGTTGGCGACAACGTCACCGAAATGGTGGCCTCGGCAGTGCTTTGCCGTGAGTTAGGAGCCAAGGGCGAGGACATCATACATGCCGTGTTCCCCCACCCCACCATGTCGGAAGGCATTATGGAGGCGGCGGCAGCGGCCTACAACGAATGTGTGCATTTGTAATTTGTTAACGACTCGCTTCGCGTCATTGCGAACGCAGTGAAGCAATCCAGGAACGAGGTTTATCGTCTGGATTGCTTCGTTCCTCGCAATGACGCCAAGCGACGAAAGAACAACTGATACAATGGAAATCATCGAAACAAAAATAAAAGACCTGCTCATCATCAAGCCGGACGTGTTCCTCGACGAGCGTGGCTATTTCTTCGAGAGCTATAACAAGGAACGTTTTGCGCAACATGGCTTGGACATGAATTTCGTGCAGGACAACGAGTCGCAGTCGATGAAGGGCGTTTTGCGCGGACTGCATTTCCAGAAGCCGCCCTTTACGCAAGGCAAGTTGGTGCGCGTGGTGAAAGGTGCCGTAATGGACGTGGCCGTCGACCTGCGCAAAGACTCGCCGACCTACGGCCAGTGGGAATCGGTTGTTTTGACCGAAGGCAACAAGTTCATGTATTGGATCCCTGAAGGTTTTGCGCATGGCTTTGTGTGCCTGGAGGACCATTCTGTGTTCACCTACAAGTGTACCAATGTCTACAACAAGGCCTCGGAAGGCAGCATTCGTTGGAACGACCCCGACCTCAACATCAAGTGGGACATCGAGAATCCGATCCTTTCGGAGAAGGATAAGGTCTCGCCGATGTTCAAGGAGTTTGTTACGCCATTTGTTTAATCTTATATGACTCGCTTCGCGTCACTGCGAGGCACGAAGCAGTCCAGATAACAAACTCATTTCCTGGATTGCTTCGTCGTTCCTCCTCGCAAATCGCAGATTCGACGTAGTCAATGACGCAAAGCGGCAGTCAGAAACAAAGCAATAAATCTTGAAATTTTGAAATTAGAGATCCACAATATGAGAACAAGAATTCTCCTCATCGCTTCCGGAATTGCCATTATATTAATAGGTGTAACCGCAGCCCTCACATTTTCGTTTGCCCAATCCAACGACGAACAGATGGAAGAATACGTAGGCACCGACCGCGAATACCTCTTCTATGACCAAATCGACCACAACACGCACGACATCGAGCTACCCAAGACGATGACTTTCTGTGGCGAGGAAGTGCCGTTGGACTTGTTCTATGTGCGCGAGCGGCTGGAACGGGAAATCATGGTAAATTCGTATAGACATTCCGCCACCATCCTGCTGCTGAAGCGCACCTCGCGGTGGTTTCCGGTAATGGAGCCTATCATGGAGAAGAACGGCTTGCCCGACGACTTCAAATACTTGGCCATGATCGAGAGCGAGCTAACCAATGCCGTGTCGCCCTCGAAAGCGGTCGGTTTTTGGCAATTCCTTGAAAGTACCGGCAAAGAGTACGGCCTCGAAATCAACAAGGAAGTGGACATGCGCTACAACGTTGAGAAAGAAACTGTTGCGGCCTGCAAATACCTAAAAGACTCCTACCGCAAGTTCGGCAGCTGGACGGCATCGGCGGCGGCCTTCAACTGCGGTAACGGGCGCATCACCAGAACAATGAGCGAGCAACGTGTGGACTCCTATTACGACATGCTCCTGCCCGAAGAAACGCAACGCTACGTGTTCCGCATCCTTGCATTGAAGCTCATCACGGAAAATCCCGAAAAATACGGCTACCACATCGGCGACAACGGCTGGTACAAGCCTTACGAGACCAAGACCGTCACCGTCGTGCAGTCCATTCCTGACTTAGTGGATTTCGCCTACCGACAAGGCACCAACGTAAAGATGCTCAAATACTTCAATCCCTGGCTGCGCAGCAATTCGCTGACTATATCGGCGGGCAACAGCTACGACATCAAGATTCCGACGGGCGAGTTCGCTAAGACACATGGGAAAATGAGGAGCGAATAGTTAGGAGTTAGGAGTTAGGAGTTGTTACTCATCCCCGAAAAATCTGCAAAATGTTGTCTTTGACAACGTTGTTTCTTGTTTCGGAAATACGACAATATGGCCGCCGCCAGACCAGCCAACAGTGCAACAATAATCATCCACATTGGGATTCCAATGGGCATGTGAACAGTTAATTAATCAATCCAACAACCTTGTCAATAAATGCAGCCGCCTCGGCAATTCGAGGCACAGTGTCTTCTTCCGTTGCATAGTATGTGCAATTGTAGTCTGCCTTTTCCCGCAACGTCTGCAGTTGGGAATAAAACGCGCCATCTTCCTTTGATAAAATCCCTGTCTTGACATAATGCTGATGAAGCATCACCACAGCACCTTGATGGGTTCCGACAGGACGTCCATCATTAATCAACAGCGCACTAACTGCATGGAAATCTGCATAATACAATCTATTGGCAATGTTATCCCAAAGACCTGCCTGACGCAGAATCTCAATTTCAGCGAAAGTCCTTCGAGATTTTTCAATTTCTAATCCGACAATGATTTTTCTTTCCTCGTCATTCAAACTCATACCAATATGATCTTGTCTTGTTCTACATTCTTATAATAGGGCAAGAAACTCATAGAATTCCATTCCTCTTGTGAATAGGTTTGCACACTGAAATACTCGCCCAAGTCAAATCCGAGTTCCATAATTGGATAGGCAATGTTTTGGAAATCAGCTGCTTCTTGCGGACGATTGAGCAAAATGAGCAAGTCCCAATCAGAGCCATCGTGGTAATCGCCACGTGCGCGTGATCCATAAAGGTAAAGCCTCGCGTCCTCCGGAAGAACACGTCTGCCTATACGCTGGATTTGATGGAGAATGTCTGAATGGCCCATTGTTACACTCTATTTTGCCGCAAAAATAGGAAAAAATCTCCAATTCCGTTTGGCTTTTCCGATTTCTTTGTATCTTTGCGGCGGTTCTTAAGGCGGAATCTGTGCCGCCAACATAAAGGAACACGAAGCGTTATGCTCGTCTTGCTGTTAGAAATGTGAGAAACTTCTAAGGTATGCAAGAAAAGTATAATGGTTCGCGCTGGATTGGCGTGGACTGTTTACTACATTCTACATACCAAGGTCTTTCTCACAACCTCTAACAGAAGAAGTGGTATATCAGTGCCACGCTTCTTTTTGTATAGAATTATCCTTTGAGGTGCTGGGAAGGAAAACTAAAGGTTGCTCCCGATAGACGTATTTAGGGTTACCATAATGAAAAGATTACATTTGTTCGTTTTTATGGCTGCGCTGGCTTTAGCTTTCGCTTCGTGTTCTGCACCCCAATATTTGGCAGTTCCTAAATATGTGTCATGCCCCATCATTGAAAACACTTGTTCCTTTGGAATCCAAAACATGGACCAAAAAGCGAAAGTGGAAAACAGCAATTTGGTTTGTCACTACAAGAATTTTGACGTACAATACGCTTTATCCGACGAATTTATCCTTTCGCTCACTATAATCAACAAATCGGAAAAGGATTTACTGATTGACAAAACGAAGTGTTTTGTAATGTATAACGGGAACGCCACCCAATTGTTCAAGGATGTGCGCATGACGGGAAGCACAACCTTTAATGACGTGACAGGTTCGACTAATATTTCTACGAACCATGGTAGGGTAATGATGATTATCCCTTCTTATTCGAAATGGAGTCCAACGCTGAACGAAACCAACCTACGGGCTACGAAAGTTCCCGCGTTAATATCTCAAGCCGGTTTGCATCACCTAAGCGTTTACGACAATCCTGATGTGGTGGAGTTCAGTTTTGAGTATTCGTATGACAACAAACAAGCTAAATGGGGAAGTTGTAGGAATAAGGTATATGTTAACACTGTGGATGTAAAGCATAAAAATATCCAAGTCCAACGTTCAAGCAAACATAAATACTATGACCCTTCGTGTTCTCAAAAGATTATTTCTCCAAACGAATACATTAGCATCGTTGTGTCAGGAAGACCTGATTTTTCAGAGTTTGACCGAATCAATGCCATAAATCAGGAGTTGTATAATAAACACAACACTCAAGTAAAATTGGCCAAAATACCTTTGTTTATTGTCCTCACACCTTTAACACTTGGTACGATATGGCTTTTCCCTCTTGGTTGTGATCGTCATACGCCCCCATGGTAATTTCTCTTTCATTACAGAAGTATAACATCTTTTCCATCTGAAAGTTCTGGATATCTTCGTCTCGAACATAAACCCAACAATAAGGCGCGGCAGGTTGTCGCGCCTTCTTTTTATACCCGAAGACAAAAAAAACTTACCTTATAAAGCAAGCTTTTCGAAAAACTTTTGTATTTTTGCAGCATTAAACCGTAAAGATATGACTAAAGCAACCATTCTATCATTGGAGCAAACCGAAAACGCAGGACTTTTCACCATCATCTTTGAAGATGAGAACCAGTCCGAGTTCGTGCGATTCGTGAACAAATTCAAAGACGATGCGGTCAGGAAAAACGACCTAAGAATCATCCTTAACCAAATTGACACAATGTTGCTGAAAGGTTTTGAAGAAAGGCGTTTCCGCCCAGAAGGGAAAATGAGCGATGGAGTTGCTGCATTACCAGTATACAAAAGCGGGCTTCGCCTGTATTGCCTGCGAATGTCAGATAGCGTTTTGATTGTTGGCAACGGTGGCGTGAAAGACACAAAGACTTATGAAGAAAATGAGGATTTGAATGGATATGTCATCAATCTTCAGAAACTTGATGCTCTCTTGAAAGCAGACATCAAAAACGGGGTGGTCCGAATAGAGAAAACAGAAATCATTGGCACTGATGATAAGGAGTATGACCTATGAAACAGGATTTGGAAGGACAGAAACTATTTCGGCAAGTCGTTGACGAAACCCCAGCGGAACTGAAAACGCAACTACGCTTTTCGGATTCCATTGCCGAAAAATTGGACGGCTTGCTCAAAAAACGCGGCATGTCGCAACGCGAATTGGCAAAAAGCACTGGAAAGACTGAAGCCGAAGTTTCGCGCTGGTTGGGTGGTACACATAATTTTACACTTCGTACATTGGCCAAAATCTCCATTGCGCTTGGCGAAGACTTAATCACAGTATAGCATAAGACTCACCCCTCAAACAAATCATCCATCACCACATGGTATAATGCGTGATATTGCACCCTTTTATTGGGACTGCAAAAACATTGAATTATTGTGAAACATCAAGCAGCTTTGCGGTTACTTGCAGAAAAATCGTACCTTTGCCGCCTTAAATTCGAGCAATGAACGAGTTCAGCGAAGACAAATATTTGGAAATCCTCGGCGCGAGGGAAAACAACCTGAAAAACATCGACTTGAGCATTCCGCGCAACGCCTTGGTGGTCGTCACCGGCATCAGCGGGAGCGGCAAGTCGTCGTTGGCGTTCGACACGATTTATGCAGAGGGACAACGCCGCTATATGGAGAGCTTCTCGGCCTACGCACGGCAGTTCATCGGCAGCATGGAACGCCCCGATGTCGACAAGATTACAGGCCTTAGCCCTGTGATTTCCATCGAACAAAAATCCGTGAACAAAAACCCGCGCTCGACGGTGGGCACCATCACGGAGATTTACGACTTCCTGCGCCTGCTCTACGCCCGCATCGGCGAGGCCTATTCCTACAACACGGGCGAAAAAATGGTGCGCTACACCGAAGAGCAAATCACCAACCTGATTATGAAAGGCTTTGAAGGCAAGCGCATCAACATCCTGGCACCAGCCATCCGAGGCCGCAAGGGTCATTACCGCGAGCTGTTTGAACATATCCGTCAGGCGGGATTTACGCGCGTGCGCGTCGATGGCGAGATGCGCGAAATCGAGTTTGGCATGATGCTCGACCGCTACAAGACCCACACCATCGAAATCGTGGTGGACCGCATCGAAGTACACGAAGATTCGCTGACCCGTGTCAAGAAATCGGTACAGACTGCGTTCCGCTACGGCAAAGGATTGCTGATGGTGATGGACAACGACAACGGCGAACTGCGCTATTTCAGTCGCCTGCTGATGTGTCCCACCACAGGCCTTTCCTACGAGGACCCCGAGCCCAACACCTTCTCATTCAACTCGCCTTTCGGCGCCTGCCCCAAGTGCAGTGGCTTGGGCGAAATCGCCGTCGTCGACAAGGAAAAAATCATCCCCAACCCGAATCTGAGCCTCCGCAAGGGCGGCCTCGCACCCGCTGGCGACTACAAGCCTGGCAGCTGGATTTTCAAGCAACTGGAAGCCATCGGGCTGAAATACGGCTTCACGCTCGACACGCCCATGAAGGACTTTTCCGACGAAGCCCTGGATGTCATCCTTTACGGCACCAACGAGACCTTCGACGTGAAACGCGAAACGCTCGGCGTCACGTCCACCATCAAGGTCAACTTTGAGGGCATCGTCAACTTCATCGAGGAACAGAACAACGAGGAGGCTTCAGCGGCCATTACACGCTGGGCCGGCTCGTTCATGAACCACGTCACCTGCCCCGTTTGCGGCGGCACAAGGCTGAAAAAAGAGGCCCAATGGTTCCGCATCGACGGGAAAAACATCGCCGAGGTGGCCAACATGGACACCATCACTCTCGGCAAGTGGATTGACGAACTGCCGAACAAACTCACTGAACGACAAAACGGTATCGCCAAGGAAATCCTGCGCGAGATCCACAAGCGCGTGCATTTCCTTTTGGACATCGGCATCGACTATTTGAACATGAACCGTCCGGCGGCATCGCTCTCGGGCGGCGAGGCGCAACGCATCCGCTTGGCCACCCAAATCGGGTCGCAACTCACTGGCGTACTGTACATCTTGGATGAGCCCAGCATCGGGTTGCACCAGCGCGACAACCAGAAGCTCATCGAGTCGCTGAAGGAGCTGCGCGACATCGGCAACTCGGTCATCGTGGTCGAACACGACAAGGACACGATGCTCAATGCCGACTATTTGGTCGACATCGGGCCTGGTGCAGGTCGGCACGGCGGCGAAGTGGTCTTTGCCGGCACACCCGCCGACATCAAAAACGGCCATTCCATCACCTGCGAATACCTCAACGGCCTGCGCCAAATCGAAGTACCCAAAACGCGCCGCAAGCCCTTTGAAGGCCAGTTCCTGACCATCAAAGGCGCAAGCGGCCACAACCTGAAAAACGTTGACTTGCAGCTGCCCTTGGGCGTGATGGTCTGCGTGACAGGCGTCAGTGGCTCAGGCAAAAGCACCTTAATTAATGAGACCCTCTCCCCCATCCTCAGCCAGAAGTTCTACCGTTCGGTGAAGGAACCCCTGCCCTACGCCAGCATCGAAGGCTTGGAGAGAATCGACAAGATCATCCAAATCGACCAAGCCCCGATTGGGCGCACACCGCGAAGCAACCCTGCCACTTACACCAAGGTGTTCGACGAAATCCGGAAGCTCTTTGGTGAGTTGCCAGAGTCGAAGATCCGCAACTACAAGGCGGGGCGTTTCTCGTTCAACGTGAAAGGCGGTCGCTGCGAGGCCTGCAAAGGCGCGGGCGTGCGCGTCATCGAGATGAACTTTTTGCCCGATGTGACGGTGCTCTGCGAGGAATGCCAGGGCAAACGCTACAACCGCGAGACGCTTGAAGTGCGCTACAAAGGCAAGTCGATCAACGACGTGCTCAACATGACTATCAACGAGGCGGTGGAGTTTTTCGAGAACATCCCGACCATCATCCAGAAAATCAGGACGCTGAAAGATGTTGGTTTGGGTTATCTGACCCTCGGCCAGGCCTCCACCACCATCAGCGGTGGCGAGGCGCAACGCGTGAAGTTGGCCGCCGAACTCGCCAAACGCGACACAGGCAAGACGCTCTATGTGCTTGACGAGCCCACCACCGGCCTGCATTTCGAGGACATCAAGGTCTTGATGGGTGTGCTGAACAAGCTCGTCGACAAAGGCAACACCGTCCTCATCATCGAACACAACCTTGACGTCATCAAGATGGCCGACTGGATCATCGACATGGGTCCCGAGGGCGGCGACCGAGGCGGACGCATCGTGTGCCAAGGCACGCCGGAAGAGGTGGCATTGTGCGAGGAGAGTTATACGGGGAAGTATCTTAGTTTAGAGTTGAGGGTTTAGAGTTGAGAGTAGTTTAGAGTTTAGAGTTTAGAGTTGTTGGAATTTAGAAGTTGAGAGTTGTTCAGTTGAGTAGGAACTTACTTGACATGGCGCTCTTCCTGACAAACAGATGACTGCCAAACTTAACATCCAAAGCATGGCAGCCGCTGCTGATGCGGTTTTTCTGCCAATGTGTTTGGAGTTTTGCAAAAAATGTGTAACTTTGCAGCCGAAAACGATGGAAAGGCAAAAACATGGCAAGAAACGAGAAATCCAAGAAATAAGAAAAGAGACCGACCATGGGAGCTTACATTATGTTGTCAATTATCGGAGTGCCCTGTTTGCTGTTCCTTCTCTACTGCCTCACTCCAAAAGGGAAGCGGTGGTTGCATCAGAACAACTTGCTTTAAGCATTAATCCTCCACATTTAACCTGTTAACTCATTAACATTAAACTCATTACAACGATGACAAACATCAACACCATGCCAGCCATCGCTGCAACACCTAAAGCCCTGAAAGGGCGACCCGACGTCAAGCAAGGGTGCAACCCTTGCGACAGAACACAGGCCATCACTGCCAACCGCCCCGCTAATTTGAGCGGTGTGGTAAATGATTGTAAATCAATTGTTTTACAAAACAAGCAATTCACTGAAAACCAAAACGAAACGCGCCTTCGCGCTCTTGATGCTCGCCCTGCTCGCGCCCGCTGCGGCGTGGGCGCAAACCTACCCCGTCAACATCAATTGTGGCGCTAACGGCAGCATCGTGGTGTCGAACACCATTCCCTCGCAATGGGGCGACAACCCGCAGTCAATCACCGAAGCCTCAGCAGGCGACAGGCTGTATTTCGTCGCCACACCCGATGAGGGTTATGGTATTGCTGCCAACGGTATAACCTGCATAACAGCAAGCGGCCAGCAATTGAATCTTCTAATGGCTGGCACTTTCAGCGGAGAAAGCTATCCATATTATCAGATGCCTGCGGAAGCGGTGACGATTTCCGTCTCATTCGTCGAAATAACCCCCGTCGAAAAAGACTACACCGTGACGGTTGTGTGCGTGGGCAACGGCACTGTTTGGCCCGTCACCGTCAACCCTTCAGAAGCCAACGAAGGCGAAACCGTAAGCATTCACATCAACACTATGATGATGCTCAATTTGGCATTGGAGAGCCTTGTGTGCGTCGGCGAAAGCGGCACCAACGTCCCGATAACGCAAAGTTCAGTGAACAGATACAGTTTCACTATGCCGGCGGAGAATGTGACCGTCACGGCGACTTTCGGAAATCTGATAGCCACGCTTTCCGCCTTGTCCGTCACCGAAGGAACGCTGACGCCCGCCTTCGACCCCAATGTCCTCGACTATACGGTCGTTGTCAATTACAGCGTGGCCGCCATCGGGATTTCGGCTAACGGCGGACACATCATTATCGATGAAAACGAATGGAACTCAAGCTCGCTTACCTATACCTACGGATCCAATGGCGTTACAACCAGTGTAAGCGGAACGGTCGATCTCGCCGTTGGCGAAAACGTGATTCATATCGATGCAAGTTTGGCGAATGGAATGGGGGCGGACCAAACTTACACCGTCAGCATCACGCGCTTGCCCGACAACACCATTCCTTTCAGCGGCGGCAACGGCCTTGAAGCCACTCCGTTCCTCATCGCCACCACAGACGACATGGATGCCTTGGCCTCGCAAGTGAACGGCGGCACCGACTACAGCGGCACCTACTTCAAGATGACCGCCGACCTCGACTACACGGGCAAAGGCTATTCGATTATCGGCAACTACGACAACCGCTTCTGCGGCTCCTTCAACGGCGACAGCCACACCATCAGCAACGTGACGCTGAGTGGCGATGGCGATTACAAAGGCGTTTTCGGCGTTGTGGGCAACGGCGGAACGGTGAAAAACCTCACGCTCGACCAAAGCAGCATTAGTGGAAAGAGTGAAATTGGCGGCATTGCCGGATTCATTGAAAATGCCACCATTAGCAACTGCATCAACCATGGCTCGATAACGTCACCATCGTATCCTATGTGCGCAGGCTTAGGCGGCATCGTTGGATATGCTACCAACAGCAGCATCATCGACTGCCAAAACCAGGGCGAAGTTAGTAGGCATGACAATGCCGAATGTTATGCAACGGGTGGCATTGTGGGACGCGCCGAAAACAATTGCAACATCTCTGGATGCCAAAACTCCGCATTCATCTTTGGAACTGAAAACACAGGAGGCATAGCAGGGCTGGCTAGAAGCGGCACCACCATCAGCCATTGTAAAAACACGGGAACTATTGAAGGGCAAAGCAGAAGTGGTGGCATTGTCGGTTACGCCGATGGAGCCAACGTCAGCCATTGCTATAACTTGGCTAGAGTCACAGCATATTCTGGACCGGCAGGCGGTATTGTAGGACGCGCCGAAGCCAGCTCGGTAAGCAACTGTTTGAGTTTGGGCATAGCTCAGGGTTACTCAAACTATAATTATGCCAGCGGCGGGATTGTCGGTTGGAATTATGGGGACGGAAACTCTTACACCAACAACTATTATAGAAGAAACTCATACGGCATCTGCGACTACAGCACCACCATGCCCGTCGATGTGCCCGGGCAGGCGATGAGGGGCTACATGATTACGGGCGTAAGCCCTGTTGAGGTGTCGCTTCCTGAAGGTGCAACGGTAGGCGTGGCATACGAGGGCAGTGTCTATGCGGGCTACGAACAAAGCGTCGTAATGAATCTTGACATTCCCAATCCGTCGATCACGCAGCAATGCTACACCTTGAGCGCAGGCGCTCTTGAGGATAACGGCGACGGCACCTACACCATCACTATGCCTGAAGAAAACATTACCGTTAGCGGAAACGTCGTGAAGTATGAGTCTTTTTATTACCAGTTGGATTGCGGAGGCAACAATACGGCAATGGTCGTACAGCACGATTCATACGCCACGTTGGACTGGGCCGTTGTACCCTACATCATCACTCATGGCGAGAGCACCTATGATGTGACAGGAATTGGCGCCAAGGCTTTTGAAGGCTGCACGGCACTTGAACATGTCTCGCTTCACGAGGAGATAACCACCATTGGAAGCGAGGCCTTCAAGAATTGCAGCAGCATAGTGCAAATCAACACACAAGCCGCCATGCCACCCGTGACGGGACAAGATGCCTTCCTTGGCGTTCCCGAAAATGCCTCGATAGTCGGGATGCCTTTCTGCTACCAATACGACTACAGCGTGGCCCCCGAATGGAACCGTTTCAGCAACTTCGGCGGCTCGGGGCCTTGCGATTATGATTTCACGGGTATGGTCAGCACGTCGTGGTCAGATCCTCAAAACTGGATGGGAGGCGTGGTTCCCGATGGCAATTCGAGGGTGGCAGTACGAGGCACTTGCGAAATCGATGACGATGTGGCGGTGGGTTCCATCACTTTGGATTGTAACATTATTGAGGAATATGGCATTTATGACCGTCTCATCGTGAAATCAGGCAAGACCCTCACAGCCAACAATTTCATCTGGACTACGGGCGACGCTACGCACTTCATCATCGAGGACGGAGCGAAAGTCGTCCAACCCAATGCTGGCGCGCAGGCCACGGTGGAGAAGAACATCACGGCCTACACGCCCAACACGAAGGACGGCTACCATCTCATCGGCCATTCCTTTGCCGACAACGGCGCAGTCACGGAAATGACCAACCTCTTGGCCAACGACTACGACCTTTATTATTACGACGAGCCGACGCACCATTGGATGAACCAAAAGCTGACGGCCAACAACTTCACCGAATTGGAGGCCGCGAAAGGCTACCTCTACGCCAACAGCGCGGGCCAAACCATCGGCTTGAAAGGCTCTTTGAATGCCGCCAGCGCAATGGTGACCATTCCGTTGAGCTACGAGGCCGACGCCTTGAAAGGCTTCAACCTTGTGGGCAACCCCTTTGCGCACAACGTGACGACCTTTGCGGGCACGAATGTGGCCACCGAAGTCTACCGAATGAACGGGACGAAGGACAATGTCGTTGTCAGCGAGATTTCGGAAATCAATCCGCTCACGCCCGGCGAGGGTTTCTTCGTGAAGGCCACTGGCGAGAATGCCTCCATCACCTTCAATGCCCAAACGCGAGGCGGGGCCAAGGCCACTGAGCCGGATCCTGAGCTTGTCGAAGGAGTCGAAGTGCCGGCCATTACGTTGAACCTCACCCAAGACGGCCTCCTCGTCGACCGCTTCATCCTGAAGCGCGACGGCGAACCGTTGGAGAAATTCACGTTGAACGAGAACGCCACGCGCATCTATGCCACGCACGGCGGGAAGGATTATGCCGTGGCCAACATTGGTGATGTTTGTAGAGACGCAAAATTTTTCGTCTCTACAGAGGTTCCCCTCCATTTCAAGGCCGCCAAAAACGGCACCTACACCTTGACCTTCGACACGCAAAACCTCGATTTGGATTACCTGCATCTGATTGACAACCTGACTGGCGCTGATGTCGACCTTCTCCCCCTCGTCATTGCGAGGAACGAAGCAATCCAAGGGGGGCAGGGGGGATTAAACCAACCTTCCTACACCTTCACCGCCAAGACCACCGACTACGCCTCGCGCTTCCGCTTGGTGTTTTCCGAACCCGCAGACGAGACGTCTGCGAACCAGACGTTTGCGTACATTGCCGATGGCGAAATACGCATCAACGAGGCGGATGCACGCGATGCGTCCCTACAGGTGGTGGACGTGATGGGGCGCGTCATCGTCACTAAAGACGTTGCGCGCAACGTCTCTACCAACGGGATGACACCGGGCGTTTACGTCTTGCGTCTCATCGACGGCGACAACGTCAGGACACAGAAAATCGTTGTTGAATAATTCATTGCACAACAAATAATTAAGCGGTGCCGAAGAATCACGGCACCGCTTGTTTTTTGCCTTCACTTTGGCCTCACCTTAGCCAGAGCACTTGTCCCGTTTGCAGTCGGGCCGACGGCAAGCCGTTCTTTTTCATGATTTTCTCGGGCTTCACAGCGAAGCGCAGGGCCACGTCGCGCAGTGTTTCGCCTTCGGCAACGGTGTATTTCTTCGCCTTCCAGTTCTTGTTTTTCAGCCTGGCCAAATAGACCACATCGCCGCTGTGGAACACCATCTCGTCGGGACGACGCAGCAGGTTGTATTCACAGAATTTCTTATACTTGATGTTGAAATCCTTAGCCAATTGTTCAGGTGTCTCCCCTTCCTTGGCATAGACGAAGCGCACGCCGTTGTTCTCGTAGATGAAACGCTTGTCAGCCGTCATGTCGACCAACTCGTAGGCCGAACGGTTGTCGGGCGAAAAGGCCAATTCCAAAAGTTCGTCTTCGGGCGCGATTTCAGGCAGTTGACCATCATCGGTGATCTGGCCGAGGGCGATTTTGTCGTATTTGGAGAGGTCGTAAAGCTCAATGCGGTCGATGAGCAGCTGGGCATACTTCGGGTTGGTGGCATAGCCCGCCGCCTTCAAGCCGCGTGCCCAGCCTTTGTAGTCGGTGATTTCGAGGTCGAAGAGGGCGGCATAACGCGTGCGGCCACAAAGGAACTCCGAGTGGTCGCGAAACGACTCTTCGGCGTTCTTGTATTTGCGGAAACACTCGTCCTTCTCGTCGTCGTCCATGTGATACGTCTTACCCGTCCAGCCCTTGTGGCACTTGATGCCGAAGTGGTTTTTGGCCTCACGCGCCAAGGCGCTGTTGCCCGCCCCCGATTCGAGCAAGCCTTGCGCCAAAGTGATGGATGCCGGAATCTTATGGTCGCGCATCTCTTGCATGGCAATGTCCTTGTAGGTCTGGATGTATTCCTCAGGGGTGATACGTTGTGCCAACAGCGACAACGGCAACAGCATAACAAAAGCAAAAAACAGTTTCCTCATAATCGTTCAAAATAAAGGTGTAAAATTACAACATTTTCGGAAACCAACGATGACAAAACGAAATTTTCCGTATCTTTGAAGCCAATTTTGTGCAAAAATATGGACACGAAGAGCCTTTTTCAGTATTTCCCCGACCTGACCGAACGCCAGAAGGAGCAATATAACCAGTTGAAAGACTTATATTTGGATTGGAACAGCAAGATCAACGTCATCTCACGCAAGGACATGGAGCACTTCTATGAGCACCACGTCGTGCACTCGTTGGCCATCGCCAAATACTACGAGTTGCTGCCTGGCATGAAGGTGATGGACCTTGGCACGGGCGGCGGCTTCCCCGGCATCCCGTTGGCCATCATGTTTCCACAGACCGAGTTCTTCTTGATAGACGGCACTGGCAAGAAGATAAAGGTGGTGAACGCCGTGAAAGACGCCATCGGATTGGAGAATGTAGTAGCCGAACAGAAACGCGCCGAAGAGGTGAAAGCGAAGTTCGATGTGATCACTGGTCGCGCCGTGATGACCTTGCCCGAGATCGCCAACCTCGCTGGCAACAAGCTGAGAATCAGAGGCGACGCTGAAGCTGGAGGCATCCTCTACCTGAAAGGCGGCGACCTCACCGAAGAGTTCAAGGCCCTTGGCCGCTATTGGAAATACAAGAAAGCCATCATCAGCAAATGGTATAAAGAGGAGTATTTCAAGGAGAAGTATGTGATACATTTGTATTGACGCGGGACTGCGGGGCTTTACAGGCTCATGCACCCCGTGAGACCCGTCCCGAAGGGACGACACCTTATTAACCCCACACAAGCATAGCGCAGTGTGGGGCCTAACGACAGCAACAAACCAATAAAATAAAAAGATGAAAAGACTAACCCTAACCCTACTGGCAACAATGGCCCTGAGCGCGACGATGCTCGCCCAGCAAAGCATGCCCGTGCCCTTCGACCAAAACGTGAGGCGCGGCAAACTCGAAAACGGACTGACCTACTACATCCGTCACAACGAGAAACCCGCCCAACGCGCCAACTTCTACATCGCGCAAAAGGTGGGCTCCATCCTCGAAGAGGAAGACCAACGCGGCCTCGCTCACTTCCTGGAGCACATGGCCTTCAACGGCACGGTCAATTTCCCCGGCAAGTCGCTCCTTAACTATATGGAGCACAACGGCGTGAAGTTTGGCGAAAACGTGAACGCCTACACCAGCATCGAGCAAACCGTCTACATGCTCACCAACGTGCCGACCACAAACATGAACCTCGTCGACTCGTGCATTCTCATCCTCCACGACTGGTCGAGCTTCATCTCGCTTGAAGGCGAGGAAATCGACAAGGAACGCGGTGTCATCATGGAAGAGAAACGCACACGCAACAGCGCCCAACAACGCATGTGGGAAAAGATGTTGCCCGACATCTACCCCAACAGCCCCTACGGACACCGTATGCCCATCGGTACCGACGAAGTCATCATGGGCTTCGACCACGAGGCATTGAGGGCCTACTACCACAAGTGGTATCGTCCTGACTTGCAAGGCATCATCATCATTGGCGACGTCGACGTGAACGAGGTGGAAAGCCACTTGAAGACCATCTTCGAGGACATCCCCGCCCCCATCGACCCTGCCGAGCGCACCCGTTTTGAGGTGGCCGACAACGCCGAACCTATCGTGAGCATCTGCACCGACCCCGAAGAGACCAACTACGACGTGTCGGTGTTCTACAAGCACGACATCGTCCCCTTCGAGGAAAGGAACGACATCCAGTATTGGCTGAAAGGCTACATTGATGAGTTGGTGTCGACGATGTACAACAACCGAATGGAAGAACTTACCCAAAAGGCCAACCCGCCCTTCATCTTCGGCTACGGCTACTACGGCACCTTCTTCGTGAGCGACTCGAAAGACGCCTGGTCGAGCATGGCCTACGCCAAGGACAAGGACGGCATCGACGAAGCTTTGAACGCCATCGTCGCCGAAAACAAGAGGATGCAGCAATACGGCTTCACCGCCTCGGAATTCGAGCGTGCCAAGGCCGACCTGATGAAACGCATCGAGAACCAATATGACGAGCGCGACAAGCAAGAGACCGCCCGCCTCTTTGGTCCCATCCTCTCGCACTTCCTCACCAACGAGCCGCTGCCGGGCATCGAGAACGAGTATATGCTGCTCAGCCAAATCATGCCCATGTTGCCCGTTGAAGCCATCAACGAATACGCCAAGGAACTCATCCGCGAAGACAACATCGTCATCACCGTGACCGGACCAGAGAAGGGAGATGTGACCATGCCTACCAAGGAAGAGGTTTTGGCCATGTTCGAGAAAGCCAACCAGGTGGAGGTGGAACCCTACGTGGAGACCGTCAGCAACGAGCCTCTGATTGCCGTCCTTCCCGTGAAAGGCAGCATCGAGAGCAAGAAACACGACGACACCTTCGACGCCACCGTGCTCACCCTGAAGAACGGCGTGAAGGTCATCTACAAGCCCACCACCTTCAAGGACGACGAGATTGTGATGTCGGCCTACAGCTTCGGAGGCTACAGCGTGATGGACCAAAGCGACCCCTACACCTTGCAGGAAATCAACTCGTTGGCCACTTTGGGCGGCGTGGGCAACTTCAGTGCCATCGACCTGCCCAAGGTCTTGGCTGGAAAGAAAGCCAGCGTTTATCCCAGCATCGGAATGATGACCGAAGGCATGGGGGGCAACTGCTCGGCTCGCGACCTTGAGACCATGCTGCAACTCACCTATTTGTATTTCACCTCGCCTCGCGCCGACGAAGAGGCTTTCCAGTCCTACATCACCCGCGCCAAAGCCATGGTCGCCAACGCCGAATCGGATCCCCTGACCGCCTTCCGCGACAACCTGATGCTCGCCATGTACGACAACCATCCGCTCGTCAAGCGCATGAAGGCCGAAGACTACGACAAGGTGGACTACGCCAAGGCCTTGAAACTCTATGCCGACCGCTTCAAGGATGCCAACAACTTCGTTTTCACCTTCGTGGGCAACATCGACCCCGAGACCTTCGAGCCGTTGGTTGAGCAATACATTGGTGCACTGAAGAGCAAGAAAAACAACGAAACCTGGACCGACAAGGTGCCCGTCATCACTGAAAAGGACTTCAACAACCACTACACCAAGACCATGGAAAACCCCAAGGTGACCTGCTACACCATCTACAGCGGCGACATGGAATACACCCGCAAGAACCAACTCACCATGCAAGCCCTCAACGACGTGATGGACATCGTCTACACCGAGAAAATCCGTGAAGACGAAGGCGGCACCTACGGCGTGGGCGTGCAAGGCAACCTCAGCCTCCGCCCGAAAGAGACCTTCATGTTTCTCATCGGCTTCGACACCAACAAGGAGATGTACGAAAAGCTGATGGGCATCGCCATCGCCGAGTTGCAAAACGTGGCCAACGAAGGCCCGCGCGAGCAAGACCTCAAGAAAGTGAAGGAGTTCCTCATCAAGAAGCACAGCGAGGACATGGAGAGCAACCGCTACTGGCTGAACTGCATCCAATCCGTCGAGCGCGACAACATCAACCCGATGCAAGACTACAACGACATCATCAACAGCATCACCGCCGACGACGTGGCCAACATGGCGAAAGCCGTCCTGAAAGGCTACAAGAAAGAAGTGGTGCAGATACCCGAATGATTTTTTGGCTGTTAGCCGTTAGCCATTAGCTGTTAGCATAATTGCTGCTAAGCTAATGGCTAACAGCTAAAGGCTAATTGCCCAATCCTTAAATCTTGAAATCTTAAATCTTTAAATTATAATGTTATGACAGAAAAACTCACATTGAGAGACAATGCCACCATGAGGTGGATTGCCTTGCTGCTGTTGGCCTTGGCCATGTTTTGCAGCTACATTTTCATGGACATTTTGTCCCCCATCAAGGACCTGATGCAGACCGAACGCGGTTGGGACAGCTTAGCCTTCGGCACCATGCAAGGCGCTGAGACCTTCCTGAATGTGTTCGTGTTCTTCCTCATCTTCGCCGGCATCATCCTCGACAAGATGGGTGTTCGATTCACCGCCGTGCTTTCGGGCGCCGTGATGCTCGTGGGCGGCATCATCAAGTACTACGCCATCAGCGAGTCGTTCATCGGCAGCGGTGCTGAGACTTGGTTCAACAACAACCTCAACTACATCCCGCTGTTCGACGAGTTGGGTGTTTCGCCTTTCTATCGCGGTATGCCCGCCTCGGCCAAATTGGCAGCCCTCGGCTTCATGATTTTCGGTTGCGGTACTGAAATGGCCGGTATCACGGTGAGCCGTGGTATCGTGAAATGGTTCAAGGGCCGCGAAACGGCTTTGGCCATGGGTTCCGAAATGGCTCTTGCCCGTTTGGGTGTGGCCACCTGCATGATCTTCTCGCCCTATTTCGCCCGTTTGGGCGGCACCGTCAACGTGAGCCGCTCGGTGGCCTTCGGCGTGGTGCTACTCTGCATCGCCCTTATCATGTTCGTGGTCTATTTCTTCATGGACAAGAAACTCGATGCCCAAACCGGCGAAGCCGAAGAGAAAGACGATCCGTTCAAGGTGAGCGACATTGGCAAGATCCTGTCGAGCCTCGGTTTCTGGCTCGTCGCCCTGCTTTGCGTGCTCTACTACTCGGCCATCTTCCCGTTCCAAAAGTACGCCGTCAACATGCTGCAATGCAACCTCACCCTGACCGAGCCTGCCGCTGGTTCGTTCTGGGCTGGCGACACGGTGACCATCGTGCAATACATCATTATGCTTGTGGTGGCCGTGTGCTCGTTTGCCAGCAACTTCTCGAAGAAAAAGAGTATGAAGTTCGGCTTGATGGCCATTGCCGTCGTCGCCTTGGTGGTCTATTGCTACATGGGCTACATGCGTGGCACCGCCGAAACCATCTTCGCCGTGTTCCCGTTGTTGGCCGTGGCCATCACGCCCATCCTCGGCAGCTATGTCGACAACAAGGGCAAGGCCGCCTCTATGTTGGTTTGGGGCAGCATCCTCTTGGTGGTCTGCCACCTCACCTTCGCTTTCATCCTTCCCAAAGCATCGGCCAGCAGCCCCGTTGGCGGCGTGATTGTGGCCTATCTGACCATCCTCGTGCTGGGAGCCTCGTTCTCGCTGGTGCCTGCCGCCCTGTGGCCGAGCGTCCCGAAACTGGTCGACGAAAAGATCATCGGTTCGGCCTACGCCCTGATTTTCTGGATCCAGAACATCGGCTTGTGGCTGTTCCCGCTGCTCATCGGCAAGGTGCTGGAAAACACCAACCCCGGCGTCGACGACCCGTTGAAGCTCAACTACACCTGGCCTTTGGTGATGTTGGCCTGCCTCGGCGTTGCCGCTCTGCTCATCGGTCTCTACCTGAAGGTGGTCGACAAGAAGAAACACCTCGGCCTTGAGGAACCGAACATCAAGTGATTTTGGATTTAGAATTCAAAATTTAAAATTGTAGGGCTGTCACATTGGGGCAGTCCTACATTTGTTTATCTGTGCACAAACGGCACCTCGCACATCAACAAGATCTCCTTCACGAAAGCCTGTTCGCTGAGGCCGAAATGGCCGTCGGCACGCGAGAGGCGCGTCATCATGCGCGAGAAAAGGGTTTTCTTCGGCTTTGTCATGCGTTTCAAAGTCTCGTAAGCCTTCACCTGCAATTCGTTTTTCGGAATCGGGACAAAACCCGTGGCCTCAAGGCCAATTTCCTGCAAACAGGCCTTGAGCGTCTCCGTCTCGCCCTCGTGGGTTTGGAAGTCGGCATTCGCCAGGTTGTACAACACGCTGGCAATGGCCACCTTCTCTTCTTGCGTAAATTTTTCGTCCATAATGAGAAATTTTGTTGCAAAGAAACAATTTTTCTTAATTTTGCGCCAATAATCAACGTAAAAAAATTCACCATGAAGAAATTATCCTTCCTCATCCTGGCTATGGCAGCCACCTTTGCGCTGCAAGCCCAATGGGTCGACGACCCTGCCACCAACACCTTCATCGCCAACTGCGGCAACGACGACGGGGAGATCTATCTTTCCACCTGCCCTGCCACGGGCGACACTTACGTGCAATGGGAAGGGTTCGGCACCAACGGTTGGTCGCCCACCCTGCAACGCCTCAACTTTGAAGGCGTCCCCCAATGGGGCGCCGACGGCATCCACATCGGAGCACACGAGTTCTCCTCCTATTCCGAAGGCGTGGCCATGACCAGCACCGCCGACGGCGGCGTGGTGAGCTGCTTTGCCGACTACGAAGGCTACACCTACGCCGTGAAGATCAACCCCGATGGCACCTTCGCCTGGGGCGAGCAAGGCATCAGGCTCTTCGACGGACAAGGCTTCTCGCGCGCCGAGATAGCCGCAGGCGAAGAAGGAGGATGCTGGGCCTTAGGCTCCGACTATGAGCGTCTTTTCCTGCAATTCGTGGCCGACGACGGCACGATGGGGCCCACCATCACCATTTCCTCCAATTCCGGCATGAAATGCATGTTCGGACAGCTGACCATCAGCAAGGACAACAACGTCTTTGTCACCTACGAACAGGTTGGCAACGGGTTCTATGCCGAAAAGTCGGTGCACGTGGTGGGCTACACCACCGATGGCGCCCAAATCGCCCCCGATGCGCTGCTGATGTCGACACAGACCTTCCAAACCACCTACATCCACCATGCCATTGCCGATGGCGTAGGCGGCGGCTACGTCTACATCTGGCATCCGGGCATCGGCGAAGCCTTCAACGTCTACGTCTTCCATTTCGACGAGGTGGGCAATTCCACCATCAGCGACCTAAATGGCATTTCCGTGCATCCAACTGACCCTTCAAACTACTATCTTGACGCATACGCCACCTCCGACCCCGTGAGCCACGACCTCATCATCGTTTACGAACAAACCGATGCTGCAACGCAATCGCAGAGTAGTGTCTATATGAACCGCATCACACCGACGGGTGAGATACTTTGGGGCGACGGCATAAATGTTGCAGGTAACGTAGGAGTCAACTATTCCGACCTCTTTGTGGATGCCTTTGAAGACGGCAGCGGATTCATGGTAAGCTATACCGTTAACATGTCGGGGTTAAGCTCCGTTTTTGCCATTGGCTATGATATGCAAGGTGACCAGCTCTGGGCGAAGAATATCAGTATAGGGACATACAACAGGACGATGTGCAATAACAGCACGGGCTTCCACCTCGGGCAAAACATCGTGGCGTGGGTGAACGGCAGCAACGGTAATGTTTACGGACAGAATATCGGCACCGACGGCACGATGGGCCCGATTGAAATCCCCGAGCCTTGCCTTGCTCCGACCAATTTCGAAGGCTCTTATGTCTATAATAGTGAAGACCAAACCTTTGGCGCATTACTGACCTGGGATGCACCCGAAACACAGCCTTTGTGGTACAACCTTTTCATCAGCCTGCCCGATGGAAACACAATTCATGCTTCCATTGACCCTACTGAGACCGAGTATTACCACGAATTGAACGTCAGTGCAACAATAACATACAGATTGACAGCCACCTACGAGCATTGCGAATCCGACTATGCCCTCACACCCGACGGCGAGGATTACGTCAGCATCAACGTGACCGGCATCGAAGAAAACCTGAACGACGAAATCGTGACCATCATGAAAATCTTCAACGCCAACGGCCAAAGCCTGCAAGTGAAAGACCTGAACGAACTGAATACGGGCATTTACATCCTGCAAGGCATGACCCAAAGCGGCAAACTCGTCACCCGCAAACTGGTCATTCACTCTAAACTCTAAACTCTAAACTAAAAAAACGGAACTGCTTTCGGCAGTTCCGTTTTTTGTGGGAACTGTTGGACTCGAACCAACGACCCCCGCCTTGTAAGGGCGATGCTCTGAACCAACTGAGCTAAGCTCCCTTTTGCGCTGCAAAATTACGACTTTTTTCGCTTTTTTCGACCAAACAGGAGCTTTTTTCTATTTTTTTCTTACTTTTGTAGCAACGATAAACTAAGATGAATAATTTGTGTTTGTTATGAAAAAATTGAATTTCAATAAGTTAAGAAAATATCTACCGTTTGTTTTAATGTTGTTGGCCATCGTGTGCTGCAACTTGGCCAGCGCCGACGTGGGCAACCAAAACCGCTACAGCTCAGGCGGTGGCGATGGCGGAGGTGACGGCGACATCGGCGTGCTCATCGGCTATCTCATCGGCCTCTTCATCGAAAACCCTACGATGGGCATGATCGTCTTGGCTATCCTTATCGTGTTTGTCCTCATCAAGCGTCGGCAAGCCAAGAAAAACGCCAGCGACCCCACCTATATTAATAGGAATATAGTAGAACAGCAGGCTGCGAACGACGTGAACTTGGACTTCACCGCCAACGTGGCTAATCAAGTCCAAGCCGTCGACCCGGCCTTCTCAGCCGACAAGTTCATCGGCTTTGCCCGCGAAGTGTTCATGAAGATCCAAGAGGCATGGACGGCCAAAGACTGGAAACCCATACGCCCATTCGAGAGCGAAGCCCTCTTCAACCAGCACAAACAACAGCTCGACGAATACATCCGTCTGGGCAAGACCAACGTGGTGGAGAAAATCGCCATCAAGCACTGCTCGCTCCATGCCTTCAGGCAGGACGGCGACAAGGAGGTGATTACCGTGTGGCTCAACGCCGTGATGCGCGACTACGTCATCGACGATGCCACCAAGAAGGTGCTCGAAAGCGACCCCAACCGCGACTGGTACATGCGCTACGAGATGGTCTTCAACCGCAAGGCCGGCCTCAAGACCGATCCCGCCAAGAAAGGCAACACCATCACCAATTGCCCCAACTGCGGCGCGCCCACCGAGATTACCTCATCGGGCCAATGCGCCTACTGCGGCAGCGTCATCACCAACGGCGAACACGACTGGGTGTTGACGGACATACATTCAAGGAGTTAGGAGTGTGGAGTTTAGAGTTTAGAGTGTAGAGTTTGGAGTGAAGAATGTGGAGTTTTAAATCTTGAATCTTGAATTTTGAATCTTGAATATTAAATCAATCATAAACAATTAATTTACTACCAAATGGGACTTATCAAAGCAATAGTAGGATCAATCGGTGGCACCTTGCGTGACCAATGGTTGGATCTCATCAAATGTGACAACATGGACATGGACACCCTCATGGTGAAGCAAACCACCAGCTCGGGTCAAATCTCGAAAGGCAGCCGCATCCTCGTGGCCCCCGGCCAGGTGGCCGTCATCTACGACAGCGGCTCGGTGCTCGATGCCACCGCCGAGGAAGGCGTCTACACCTTCGACCAAAGCTCGTCGCCGTCGTTCTTCGCAGGCGAGTTCGGCCCTGTCTTCAAGGAAATGTGGCAGCGTTTCACCTATGGTGGCACTCCCGCCAAGGAACAGGCCGTGTTCTTCTTCAACATCAAGGAAATCTTAGACAACAAGTTTGGTACCGCCACTCCTGTCCCCTTCCAAGACTGGTCGCACGCCATCCCGAACCAGATGACTGGATCGCTGCAACCCATGGGCGTCAATGTGCGCTGCTACGGCAAATACACCTTCCAGCTCGACGACGTGGCCGTTTTCATGCGCAACCATGCCGGAACTGCCAACGTGGTGAAGAAACAGGACATCACCGAGCAGATGCGCAGCGAAGTGATTGCCTCGTTCCAAAATGTGCTCAACGAGATGGGCAACAGCAAGCACCGCGTGCCTGTGCTCGAACTGCCCAGCTACACCGACGAGATGAAACAGGTGATGGACGAGCGCGTGTTCGACGAGCCTATACGTCGCCGTGGCGTCAAACTCATCAGCTTCACGATCGAGTCGGTCTCGCTCGACGAAGCCAGCCAGCAGAAGATTGACCGCTACGAGTACAGTTCGAACTCCATGATGCAACAAGGCAAGATCATCGACGTCATGCAGACCGCAGCTGGCAACGAAGCTGGGGCGGCTGGGGCCTTCATGGGTCTCGGCATGGCCAACATGGGCAGCGGCGGCATGACGGGCAGCGTGATGCAAAACGCTTGGAATGGCCAAGGCGGACAGGTCAACTACGACCCCTACAACCAAGGAGGTGGCGGTGGTGCTGCCCAGCAAGGCGTCCCCTGCCCCAAGTGCGGCACACCCATCACTGGCAAGTTCTGCCCCGAATGCGGCACACCAGCACCTGCACCGAAGCCGACGATGAAATGCCCGAAGTGCGGCACTGAGAGTTCGGGGAAATTCTGCCCCGAATGCGGCACGCCCTTGGTCGCTGTAGGTCCGAAACGCTGCCCGAAATGCGGCACCGAGGCGACGGGCAAGTTCTGCCCTGAGTGCGGTACTCCGATGGAATAACGCCATAAAACAAATGTAGAGACGTGCCATGGCATGTCTCTACATTGCGAGCGAATAACGGGGTTCGAACCCGCGACCCTCAGCTTGGGAAGCTGATGCTCTACCAACTGAGCTACATTCGCGTTTTGACGCTGCAAAAATACGAAAATTTTTAATTTTGAATCTTAAATATTGAATTTTTATGCCAATAACAGAAAAAGAAGAACAAATCATCCGCGACAGCTTCCACCCCAAATCATGGAACGACATCAAGACCCACAATTCATGGTCGGTGTTCAAGATCATGGCCGAGTTTGTGGAAGGCATGGAAAAGATGTCGAGAATCGGTCCTTGCGTGGCCATCTTTGGCTCGGCACGCACCCAACCTGGCGACAAATACTACGAAATGGCCGTTGAGATTGCCGAAAAATTAGCCGACTACGGCTTCGGCACCATCACCGGTGGCGGTCCTGGCATCATGGAGGCTGGCAACAAAGGCGCCCAACAAGGCGGTGCCACCAGCGTGGGACTGAACATCAACCTGCCCTTTGAGCAGCACTTCAACCCCTACATCGACCACGACAAGAACATCGAATTCGAGCATTTCTTCGTCCGCAAGACCATCTTCATGCGCTACGCTCAGGGCTACATCGCCATGCCTGGCGGCTTCGGTACCTTGGACGAGCTGTCGGAGGCCATCACCCTCATCCAAACCAACAAGATGGTCGACTTTCCCGTCGTCCTCGTCGGCTCGGAATATTGGAAAGGACTGATTGACTGGTTCCGCAACACCTTGTTAAGAGACCGCATGATCAAGGAAGAAGACTTCGACATTTTCCACATCGTCGACACCGCCGACGAAGCCGTGAAAGTCATCAAGGACTTCTACAAGAAATACGCTATTAAGCCGAACTTCTAATGCGACGTTATATCGAAGTTCCACTGCAACTGCTTGACATCGAAGGAGAAGGCTTCCATGTCATGGTGAAAGGCATGATCCATGGCAAGGAAGCCAACTTCCTGATCGACACGGGCGCATCGCGCTCCGTCTTCGACCCAAAGACCATCGCCACCTTTATTAATAATGTCACCTTCGAGAAAAAAGAAGGCATGACCGCCGGCGTGGGCAGCTCCGACTTGGAAAGCTCCACTTTCCGCATCGACACTTTTTTAATTGGAGAAATGGAAATCCATGACTACGAAGCCGTGGCTTTGGACTTGGAGAACATCCATGAGATGTACGACAAACTCGGCCTACCTCGCATCGACGGCATCCTCGGTGGCGATTTGCTGAAACGGCACAAGGCCGTCATCAACTACAAGGCAAAGAAACTGAGACTTACGCCGAGAAGCAATTCGACAGTTCGTTAAGCCATTTTGCACAATAGGTTTTCTGGATTGCTTCGCTTTGCTCGCAATGACGTCCTCGTAGCAGTAAACGTCATTGCGAGGGAGGCACGACCGAAACAATCCATAAAAAGCTGGAAAATCACTCCTCCGAAGCCTCCCCTTCAGTCATAATCACTTCTGGTTCAGCCTCTTCCTTTTCCTTGACATAACGCGCATCGAGAGCGAGACGGAATCCGCCGAACGAATTCTTCAGGTCAGGCAAGCGTTTGCCGCGCCACGACACACGCGCCATCGTCTTAGGCAGTTGCCAGGCACCGCCTCGGATGCAGTACATCTCGCCGTCCTTGCCCAATTTGGCATTGCGCTCGGCATCATAGAAACGGTACTTCGTCGAGCACCATTCCCACACGTTGCCGCTCATGTCGTAGATGCCCAACTCGTTGGCCGTGCGTTTCTTCACCTTCTTGGTCTTGCGGGCGTTGCCATTATGCCATGCCACGCGGTCGACATCCTTGCCACCGCTATAGACATAGCCACGAGAGTTCTTCCCTCCCCTTGCGGCATACTCCCATTCCTCTTCGGTAGGCAGTCGGAACTGCATACCCGTGATGCTGTCCAACCGACGCAAAAACTCCTGAACCTCAAAATAGTTGACATTGGTCACAGGACGTTTTGGGCATTTGTAACGGCTTGGATTGTAGCCCATTACCTCTTTCCATAGTTTCTGCGTCACTTCAGTCTGGCCGATGTAGAAATCGTCGCGAATCGTCACGTGATGCACGGGCACTTCGTCGATGAGCGAGTTGCGGTCGTAGTTGAACTCGGCTGTGTCCATATGCTGCGCCCCCATCCAAAAGCCGCCCTTCTCGACCCGTACCATGTTGAATGACACCTTGTTGACGCGATAGGAAGTCGGCGCCGGAAGCGTGTCTTGGGCAAAGGCCAACGCTGAAAGCAGCAAAAAACTGAAAATCAACGTAAATCTTCTCATTTCTATCGAATTTGGAGGCAAAATTAGAAAATTTGTGCCAAAAACCACTATCTTTGCGCAAAATTCAACAAGATGACCAAGATCCTCATCATCGACGACGAGGCCCCTATCCGTAGGGTGCTGCGTGATATATTGGAAAACGAAAACTATCAGGTGGACGATGCCTCGACAGGCATGGATGCCCTGCAACTCATTAAAGACCACGACTTTGATGCCGTCTTCTGCGACATCAAGATGCCTGAGATGGACGGCATCGAGACCCTTGAGGCCATCCGAAAGGAATCGGACGTGCCCGTCATCATGCTCTCGGGCCACGGCACCATCGAGACCGCCGTGGAAGCCATCAAGAAAGGCGCCTTCGACTTCATTCCCAAGCCGCCAGACCTCAACCGTCTGCTCATCACCCTGCGCAACGCATTGGACAAGAAGAACCTGGCCACAGAAAACAAGGTCTTGAAAAAAGCCGTAAGACTCCAAAGCCAGATGATCGGCGAGTCGGCACCCATGATGGAGGTGAAGGACATGATCGAGAAAGTAGCCCCCACCAATGCGCGTGTGCTCATCACTGGCGAGAACGGCACAGGCAAGGAACTCGTCGCCCGACAGCTGCACGAGCTTAGCCCGCGATGCAAAGGGCCTTTCATCGAGGTGAACTGCGCTGCCATCCCTTCGGAACTCATTGAAAGCCAGCTTTTCGGTCACGAGAAAGGTGCTTTCACCTCGGCCATCAAGCAGCGCAAGGGCGACTTCGAGCTGGCCGACAGCGGCACGCTCTTCTTGGACGAAATCGGCGACATGAGCCTCTCGGCCCAGGCCAAGGTGCTGCGTGCCTTGCAGGAAAACAAGATCGTGCGCGTGGGCGGCGAGAAGGAAATCCCCGTCGACGTGCGCATTTTGGCCGCCACCAACAAAAACCTGAAAGCCGAGATCGAGAAGGGCAACTTCCGCGAGGACCTCTATCACCGCCTGAGCGTCATCGTCATCCAAGTGCCACCCTTGCGCGAGCGCAAGGACGACATCCCGCTGTTGGTGCAGAGCTTCGTAGAACGCATCGCACAAGAAATGGGCAAGGCCGCGCCCGAGTTTGAGCCTGAGGCCATCGAGGCATTGCAGCACTACCAATGGACGGGCAACATCCGCGAGCTGCACAACATCGTGGAGCGTTTGGTCATCCTCTGCGGCGACACGATTACGAAGGACGACGTGGTGAGGTTTGGGAACCCGCTTAATTAGTGTAGAGTTTAGAGTTTAGGGTTTAGAGTTTAGAGCAGTTATTAGTTGAGAGTTGTTAGTAGGGACGCAACGCTTGCGTCCGGATTCTCAAGATGCCTCTTGCGTCAGGAATTTCAAGATGCCTCATGCGTCTGGAATTTTTTTCATATTGCCCCTTGCGGCGTATCGAAAATAGCCGTATTTTTGCAGCCCGTTTGAAAGCACGGCAACCGTTAGCTGATAACGCCCATAGATAGCCACGCTTCGTTGCACGACGCTCGCAATGACATGGGCATAGCAAACTGTCAATTATCAATTATCAATTATCAACTATCAATTGAAAAAAAGGGGATGTATGGTTTTGACAGCAAGACGAATTGTCATGTAAGCATGCCGAGCCTCGCAGTGACGCTCGTTAATCTTGACTGCAAAAAAGTAATTGGCGAAAACAACTACGCTCTCGCTGCCTGATTGAAGTACAGTAGATCACTGGCTTAATCCGCACACAAGGTGAGCGGACGAGACATCTCGCAGGTGGAGATTCCTGATTCCGGCCTGAGCACGAGGTGCTAAGCAATTTCGGGATAGCTGCACTGGCGCTCCGACGGTGCGGCGAAACTCAGGAGATAAGGTCACGTTTAGGGCGTCCGTTCCCTTGCGCGGCTCGAAAACCAACAGCGGAATAAGCATGTAGAAAGCCTGGGGGTTCCTTGTTTGGACGAGGGTTCGACTCCCTCCATCTCCACTTCTTAAGCATAAAACCCGCTGAAAAATCAGTGGGTTATGCTTTTTATATACACCTTGAAAATGTCCAAACAGAATGTTCGTTATTCATGGATGTCTTGTTCCTAAAATTGAAAAACTGTCTCACCCTCACCAATGCACAATGGAATGTAGTATATTTTGGCAGGGAATGGCGAAACTCCTGTTAAGCGGCATTCGTTTGAAGCTCTTTCTTCAGCAGCTCATATACATACGACGGGCTTTGTGAAAACAAATCACCTTCCTTGATTTGCAAAAGGTCATAAACATGCGAAGAATACACTTTTTCCAAGGCCTCACTAATGCCGATGCCTTCGTCTTCAACAAGGAATGTCGTCATCTGATCAACGATTCGGTTTATTAAAAACTCCTGTATCTGGTTCTCGCTCATATTCTTTTCAAAAGGTTTATGGCTTTCGCCGTTCCAAAGAAATACTGGTTGTTTAGCTTCTTGTATTTCAACTCTTTTGCCAACTCCTCGATGGTCAAAGTGCCTTCCTCGAAACGGCCTAACAAATAGGCTACGCCATCGTTGGCAATCGGCCCGTATACGATGTCAAAGTCATGGTGAAAGTTGGCGCTCCTACTTCGATTCTTGAAGATAAACTCCGCCCATTCACGGGTTGTCGAATGAAACAGTAATACTTTCAATTCCGAGGAAGTTAGCCAACGCTCATCGAACTCGTATGCCTGAACAACGGGAACTCCTTTAAACAACGAGGTTTTCTTCTCAGCCATTTCTTCGGCTTGGCGCTTCAAGTCAGTCAGATAAAATCCTCTTCCAAAGTCCTTGAATGGAGATGACTTGGAGATGTCTATGACATCAAAGTCAATATTTGTGCCATGGTAAAGAATCATGCCAAATACCCTCCGTTGTTTTGACAGCAGACGATAAGGTCGTCCACGGCATCCTCAATGGACTGCAAGTGCTCAATCTCGTAAAAATCAACGAGAAACGCCACCCCCTTGAAGCGCAAAAGATACTTGAAAGCTTCCTTTGTGGAAAGGTGAAACCGCCGTCCGAAAGCGCGAATGCAGGCGTTGGTATATGGAATCTGATATTTGCTCATCAAGATTGGATTTCTGCTGCAAAAATACACATTTTCCGAAAAACATTATAACTATCCCGTTATTCTTTGCATGTTAAAACACGAATTACCACCTATTTGCCACGAATGATCAGAAATATTTTGGTTATCTTTGCAGCCCGTTTCGCCAAAACGCAATGACCAAGATGGAAGTCGCAGCGGGATCTAAACCAAACGTTGTCCATGCCTCATCACATTTATATAGCAATAGATCTGAAGTCGTTCTACGCCTCGGTGGAGTGCGTCGAGCGCGGCCTCGACCCGCTGACCACCCACCTCGTGGTGGCCGACAAGAGCCGCACCGACAAGACAATCTGCCTCGCCGTGTCGCCTTCGCTGAAGGACTACGGCACGGGTGGCCGTCCGCGACTCTTCGAAGTGGTGCAGAAAGTGGCCGAAGCCAACAACGCGAGGCGATGGAAGGCACCAGGCTACCGTTTCACGGGCAAGTCGTGCTTCGAGCCTGAGCTGCAAGCCCATCCCGAATGGGAGTTGGACTACATCGTGGCCAAGCCACGCATGGCCTACTACATCGAATACAGCACGCGGATTTATCAGGTCTACCTCAAATACATCGCCCCCGAGGACATCTACCCCTATTCCATCGACGAGGTCTTCATCGACGCGACCCACTATCTGGAAAGCTACAAAATGACCGCCCACGAGCTGGCGCTGAAGATGATACGCGACGTGCTGAAAGAAACCGGCATCACCGCTACGGCGGGCATCGGGACCAACATGTACCTCTGCAAGGTGGCCATGGACATCGTGGCCAAGCACATTCCTGCCGACAAAGATGGCGTGAGAATCGCGGAATTGGACGAAATGTCGTACCGCCAAAAACTCTGGGACCACAAACCCCTGACCAGCTTTTGGCGCGTGGGCAAAGGCCTCGCCCAACGTTTGGAGCAAAACGGCATCGACACGATGGGCAAATTGGCCCGCTGCTCGATTGAGAACGAAGAACTGCTGTATCAGCTTTTTGGGGTGAACGCAGAGCTGCTCATCGACCATGCCTGGGGTTGGGAACCCGTCACGATGCAGGACGTGAAGGCCTACAAGCCCGACACCAACTCGCTCAGCAACGGGCAGGTGCTGCAAGAAGGCTACGACTACAAGAAAGCGAAGGTCGTGGTGATGGAAATGGCCGACGAAATGTCGATGAACCTGGTGAAGCATCACCTCGTGACCGACCAAATCGTGCTGACCATCAGTTACGACGCCGAGAACCTGACCAACCCGACATTGCGCGAAAAATACATCGGTCCCATCACGACGGATTATTACGGGAGACAGGTGCCGAAACACGCCCACGGGACGGCCAATCTGGAACGCCACACTTCATCTACGAAAGCCATCACCGCCGCCACTGCCGACCTATATACAAAGATAGTGAACCCCAACCTGCTGATCAGGCGCATCAACATCACCGCCACCCACGTCATCGGCGAGGAAAAGGCTGCCGAAATGCCAACCGCACCTGAGCAGCTCGACCTCTTCACCGACTACGAGGCCAAAAGCCAGCAAAACGAGGCGCAAGCCGAGGATTTGGCCAAGGAACGAAAAGTGCAGGAGGCGTTGCTCGAAATCAAGGCGAAATTCGGCAAGAACGCCATCCTGAAAGGCCTCAACTTCGAGGAAGGCGCAACGGCTAAGGAACGTAATCGACAGATTGGAGGACACTTAGCTTAGTTGATAGTTGATAATTGATAGTTATGAATACTGATAATTACGACGATATCATCAACCTGCCGCACCACGTTTCGGCGACGCATCCGCAGATGCCGATGGCTAACCGTGCGGCCCAGTTTGCGCCCTTCGCCGCGCTGACGGGACACGCCGAAGCCCTTCGGGAAACCGCCCGCCTGACCGACACCCAGATGGAACTCGACGACGAGACCAACGAAAAACTGAACCAAACCCTCGCCCAGCTTCGCGAAACGATGGGCGAGCATCCCACTATAGCCGTCACCTTTTTCGAGCCGGACGCGCGAAAAGAAGGCGGCGCCTACAAGACCCTCGAAGGCCGCCTGAAAGCCATCGACGACTACGACCATTGCCTTGTGATGGCCGATGGCAACGCGATTCCGCTCCATTTGGTTGCTGGCATCGACATGCTGCTGTGATTGCAGGGGATGAAATCGCCCGATGCGGTTTTTGTCGGCGGTTTTTGTCGGCGGTTTTTTATCGGCGGTTTTTTATCGGCGGTTTTTGTCGGCAGGGGTTTACACCGCCTGCCTCGTGTTGCTATCGCCCCTTCAGGGCTTGGATTGACGCTCTTACCCAAAAACCGCTCCGTAGGAGCTTCCTTTTAATAACAAAGACACCATGAACCCGTGGGGGTTACTCCGTAGGAGTTTTCTTTTATGCGTTTTTTGAAACGACCTAAAGTTTTTTCGTATCTTTGTAGCTTAAATCAGATACGAATATTTCATGGCAACAATACAACAACGTGAGAAATCACGCGACGATTTGCTCAATGAGTTGAACGAACTGCAAGGTCGCGGTCCAAACGAAGCCCTCGTCAACGCAAGGACAAGGTTAAAGAACCATGAAGATGCCGTGCGCCAGATGGGCGACAATGCTGCCGAATTGGATCGCTTGACCCAATTGAAAGACGACTGGACGGCCATCAACGCTGCCATCGGCTCCGATGGGAAGACCCTCCGCAAAATCGCGCAATGTTATACTTTGAGTTTCCTCGTCGAACACGCCAACGCCGAAATCCGCAAGTTCAACAGTCGCTACGAACTTGTCCAGGTGAAAAACTCCTTGGGCCTCCGCGTCATCGACCACGACCGCGCTGACGACGTGCGCGACACCACCTCGCTCTCGGGAGGCGAGACCTTCATCGTCAGTTTAGGTTTGGCCTTGGGCTTGTCGTCGCTGTCATCGCGCACCAATTCCTGCGAGAACCTCTTCATAGACGAAGGCTTCGGCACTCTTGATGCCGACACGTTGGCAGTGGTGGTCGACTCGCTTGCCATGCTCCAGTCGAACCAAGGAAAAAAAGTGGGCGTTATCAGCCACACCGACACCTTGACGTCAGACGAGCATATCACTACACAAATCCGCATCGTCAAAAACGGCAACTCGGGCAGCAGCCACATCGAGTTTTATCCCTGATTTTGCACAAAAAGCCGCCAAAACAGACGGCTTTTTTTCTTTTTTTGCTTATCCTACAAAAAAAATCCCTACCTTTGCAGATTAATAAAATCTAAACGCCATGACACTTGATCCTGAAAAATTTGTTGGCGAAGGCCTGACCTACGACGATGTCCTCTTGGTGCCTTCCTATAGTAATGTTCTTCCCCGTGAAACCAGCCTGAAAACCAAGTTCTCACGCCACATCGACCTCAACATCCCCGTCGTCTCCGCCGGTATGGACACCGTGACGGAGAGCCGCATGGCCATCGCCATCGCACAAGAAGGTGGCATCGGCGTGCTGCACAAGAACATGACCATCGGCAAGCAAGCCGCCGAGGTGCGCAAGGTGAAACGCGCCGAAAACGGCATGATCAGCGACCCGGTGACCATCCATGTGGATGCCACCGTGCGCGACGCCCTCAACCTGATGAGCGAATACCACATCGGTGGCATCCCGGTAGTGGACAGCCAGAACGTGCTCGTCGGCATCGTCACCAACCGCGACTTGCGTTTCGAGCGCGGCCTCGACCGTCCCATCGCCGAGGTGATGACCAAGGAAAACCTCATCACCACGACGGAGGTCTCTTTCGAAAAGGCCGCCGACATCCTGCAAGAGCACAAGATCGAGAAGCTGCCCGTGGTCGACAAGGACAACCATCTGGTCGGCCTCATCACCTATAAGGATATTATTAAGGTGAAGGCGCGTCCCAACGCCTGCAAGGACTCGCGCGGTCGTCTGCGCGTGGCCGCTGCCGTAGGCATTGCCGCCAACACCCTCGAACGCGCCGCCGCCTTGGTCGACGCCGGCGTGGATGCCCTCGTCGTCGACACGGCCCATGGCCATTCGCAAGGCGTCATCGACATGGTGCGCAACCTGAAGAACAACTACCCTGACATCGACATTGTGGCGGGCAACATCGCCACCGCCGAAGCCGCCAAGGCCTTGGCCGAGGCAGGCGCCGACGCCATCAAGGTGGGCATCGGCCCCGGTTCCATTTGCACCACGCGTGTGGTGGCCGGCATTGGCGTGCCTCAACTCACCGCCGTCATGGACGTTGCCAAGGCATTGGAAGGCACTGGCATCCCGATCATCGCCGACGGTGGCATCCGCTACACGGGCGACATCGTGAAAGCCTTGGCCGCTGGAGCTTCCTCCATCATGGCCGGCTCGCTCTTCGCTGGCGTGGATGAGTCGCCAGGCGACACCATCATCTACGAAGGCCGCAAGTTCAAGACCTACCGTGGCATGGGTTCGCTCGAAGCCATGCAGCAAGGCTCGAAGGACCGTTACTTCCAGGACAATGTGGAAGACGTGAAGAAACTCGTCCCCGAAGGCATCGCCGGACGCGTACCCTACAAAGGAACGCTGTCGGAAGTCGTTTACCAGATGGTAGGCGGCCTCCGTTCGGGCATGGGTTACACCGGCTCGCACACGATTGAAGAACTGAAGAAAGCCAAGTTCATCCGCATCACCAACTCGGGCATCCTTGAGAGCCACCCCCACGACGTGACCATAACCCAGGAAGCCCCGAATTACAGTAAGAGAAGTTAATAAGGTTATAAACACGAATTATCAGGAATTATCCACGAATGATTCAAAAATAATTATTTATGGATTCAGCCGATTTCAAACAATATAAGAATCTCGTTTACAACATCATTGGTGCAGCAATGACTGTGCATAATGAATTGAATTGGGGTTTGCTTGAGTCTTTGTATAGCGAGGCTCTTCATATCGAATTGCTTGAGAGAGAAATAGATAATGAAGTGGAAAAACTATTACCTTGTTATTATAAAGGGATTCGGTTGGAAAAATTCTTTAAAATGGATCTTGTGGTTGATGATATAATTGTTGAGTTGAAATCAGTGAAAGAATTGTTACCAGCTCATCGTGCCCAGTTGTTCAATTATCTTCGGTTGACAAAAATGCCAGTCGGATTGTTGATAAATTTTGGTCAACCTACCCTTCAAGGCGAGCGTTACGCCTACATCGAAGAAACAAACGAGTGCATATTACTCGACAAGGACATGAATCTTCTTCGTCCTGAATATGCCGACTGGGAAGACGAGAAAGAAAATTATTGATAATTCGTGAACCATTCATGGAAATTCATGTAAAATGCAAAATAAGAGATTAATGATAATTCGTGTAACATTTATGGAAATTCGTGTATAAAAGAAAGAATAATGAAAGCATCAATATCATTTTTGGAGCTAAAGAATCTTCTGGAAGAAAAAGCGCAGCAATCCATTTCTTTTTCTCCAATCGACTCGCGGACCGTGCGCGTGACCTATCCGCTCAACTTGGGCTTCATCAAGAAGGACATCTCCGCCAACCTGACCTTCATCGAACTGGTAGGCAGCGACTTATTGGTAAGCGTCGACGCGGGCTTTGGCACCGACAAGCTCCTAACAACCGTGCTCAGCCTTCTGAAGGACAAGATTCCAGCAGGCCTCATCGAGAAGCGTCCCGAGAGCCGCCTCATGCTGCACCTCGACCAAATCGAACAAGTGAAAACCGTATTCGATGCCATCAACGTCACCGACCTGCATGTGCTCAACGAAGGCCTCGAAGTGGAAGGCGCGTTGAAATAATATCCGACATTCTGCGTTATTGAATAACAAGCAAAACAAATACTGAAATGAAGAAGCGTAACTTTTTGAAACTGTTAGCATTGGCATCATTTGTCATGCCTACCCTATTTGCAACTGCCCAGTCGAAACTCGACAAGCAGGTCCTGATGACCATTGGCGACCAAGACATCACCGCGAAGGAATTCTGCGACGTCTACTATAAGAACAACCTCAAGAGCGACGTCATCGAGAAGAAGTCGGTCGACGACTACCTCGAACTCTTCACCACCTTCCGCATGAAAGTGATGGAAGCCGAGCGCCTGCAATTAGACACCAGCGCCAAGTTCCAGAAAGAGCTGGCGGGCTATCGCAAGCAGTTGGCCAAGCCCTTCATGAGCAGCGACGACATCACCGACGAGCTTATGCAGGAAGCCTACCAACGCAAGCAGAAGGACATCCGCGCATCGCACATCCTCGTCCGTTGCGACAAGAACGCCCTGCCATCCGATACGCTTAGAGCCTACAACAAGGCCATGGACATCCGCAAGAAAGCCCTTGCCAAAGGCGCCGACTTCGGAAAGTTGGCCGACCAATATTCCGACGACCCCTCGGCCAAAGGCTGGGAAGCCTCCGACCAACGTCCGGCAAACCCTGGCAACCACGGCGACCTCGGCTATTTCACCGTCTTCGACATGGTCTACCCCTTCGAGACGGGCGCCTACAACACCAAGGAAGGCGAAATCTCAATGCCCGTCCGCAGCGATTTCGGCTACCATATCATTAAGGTGCAAAGCGTGACCGATGCCATGGGAACCATCCAGGCCGCACACATCTTCCTCCAGCTGCCCTTCAACGCTCCCAAAGAGGACGTAGAAGCCATGCAACAGAAAGCCGACAACATCTACAAGCAACTGATGGAACAAGACGGCAAGAACTGGAACGAGATGGTGGCCCAATACAGCGACGACAAAGGCACCGTCAGCCGCCATGGAGCCTTGAGCAACTTCACCGTGAGCCGCATCGTGCCTGAGTTCATCGAAGTTTGCAAATCGTTGGACATCAACGAAATCGGGAAACCCGTGCGCACCAACTACGGCTACCACATCATCAAGCTGTTGGGCAAGAGCGGTGTGGGCTCGTTCGAGAAGGAAAGCAAGGGATTGAGCGAGCGCATCGAGAAAGACATGCGTTCCAAGAAGTCGGAAGAAGTGGTGCTCAAGCAAGTGAAGAGCGAATACAAATTCAAGCAGAACGACAAGAACCTTGAAGCTTTCTTGGCCACCGTCGACAGCACCATCCTGCGTGCGGCCTATGAACCTGCCGCCAATGCCGACCTGAACGCCACGCTGTTCACCATCGAAGGCAAGCCCACCAAGGTGAGCGACTTCGTCGGCTACATCAAGGAAAACATGAAGATGCAGAAATACGTCACCCCAGCCACCTATGCCTACCAGCTCTACGAGACCTTCTCCAACACCACCATCATGGACTATGCTGACGCCCATCTTGAGGAGAAATATCCAGAATTCAAGGAATTGGTGCAGGAATACAAGGACGGCATCATGCTCTTCGACCTCATGGACCGCGAGGTGTGGGACAAGGCCGTGAAAGACACCACCGGCCTGAAGGAGTTCCACGAGCGCAACGCCTCCAAATACATGTGGGGCAACCGCGCCTATGCCACCATCATCACGGTGACGCGCGAAGAGTCGTTGCCCAAGGTGAAGGCCCTGCTCGACAGCGGCATCGAACTCGACAGCCTGCGCAGCGCCATCCAACGCGACTCCATCAAGTATGCCTTCGTGCGCAGGGGCTACTACCAAAAAGGCGACAACCAATTTGTTGACCAAACCGAATGGAAAGTGGGCGTGAGAAACGAAATCGCCTCCACCGTCGACCAGTCGACGACCATCGTGTGCATCCGCGAGCTGCGCAATCCCGAGCCTAAGACCCTCAAGGAAGCCCGTGGCCTCGTCACCTCCGACTACCAAGTGGAATTGGAAAAGAACTGGGTGCAGTCGCTGAAGGAACGCTATCCCGTGAAAATCAACGAGAAAGTGCTCGACAAAGTCAGAAATCTCTATAAATGAAGAGACTAAGCGCAATTATCGGTATCGCTTCCCTCCTGCTGCTGAGCTGTTGCGACTACTTTGAGAAAAACTCGAAGGAAGTCGTCGTGGCCGAGTGTTATGGCAAGTACCTCTATGAGTCGGACCTCAAAGGGATTGTGCCCGAAAACACCTCCACCATCGACAGCATTCAGCGCGTGAGTGCCTTCATCGACTCGTGGGTCAGGAGGCAAGTGCTTATCCATCAAGCCGAAAGCAACCTCGACAAGGAAGCACTCGACCTCAACAAGCAGATCGAGGAATACCGAAATTCGTTGGTCATCTATGCCTACGAGAGCCAGCTCATCAACCAGAAGCTCGACACCGTGGTCAGCGAAGACGAAATCGCCGACTATTACGAGCAAAACAAGGAAGACTTCCAGCTGCGCAACACCATGGTGCGCGTGGCCTATGTCATCCTCAAGGAAGACCTTGACGGCAAGCAAAAGGCCATGTTCCAGAAGTTGCTGAGCGACCCCGACACCCTGCTTCTGCAAAACATCGACATCCATGCCACCTATTACGCCGTCAAAAGCTACTTGGACGTCGACCATTGGATCCGTTTGGACGACCTGACCGCCGTCATCCCCATCGAGATCTTCAATGCAGAGAGTTTCCTGAAAAAGAACAAGTTCGTCCGTTTCGAGACGAGCGACTACACTTATATGGTGCGTTTTGTAGATTATCTTCTCGAAGAAAGCACCTCGCCGATGGAGATGGTGCGCGACAACATCAAGAGCGTCATCCTTGCCCAACGCAAACAAGCCATGATCAACAAGATGCAGGAAGCCGTCTACGAGAAAGCCAAAAAGGAACACGCCTTCGAGGTTTACGTAGGTTCGCCGTCCTTCAACGAGGAATGAGGAATGCAGAATGAGGAGTGATGAATTAGGAATTAGGAATTAGGAATTTGAAATCTTGAATATTTAATCTTAAATCTCTGAATATTAAATCGATGAAAAGACACTGGATTATCATAGCACTCATGCTTTTAGCCTTCCCGATGATGGCCCAAAACCGTGAGCCACAAGTGATTGACAAGGTGGTGGCCGTAGTCGGAAAGAACATCATTCTGCAATCCGACATCGAAAACCAATACGTGCAATACAGGATGCAAGGCATGGCCGAAGGCACTGGAAAGGAAGTGCGGATTCGCATACTCGAAGACCTACTGCTCCAGAAACTCATGCTCAACCAGGCCGAGATGGACAGCATCACCGTGACCGACGATCAGGTGGAAGCCGAATTGAACCGGAGAATCCAAAGTTTTGTGAGTCGTGTAGGATCGCAGGACAAATTGGAGGCTATGTTTGGCAAGACCATGGCCGAGATCAAAGAGGAGGTGCGTCAAGCTTCGAAAGACAACATGCTGCAAGAACAGGTGCAGGCGAAGATCATGGAGAACGTAGTCGTCACGCCCAAAGAGGTGAAAGATTTCTTCCGCGACATTCCGAAAGACAGCCTCCCGACCATCGATCCCACTTTTGAAATCGTACAAATAGTGAAACGTCCGCCCGTCAGCATCGACGAGAAGTTGCAGGTGAAAGACCGTCTCTACCAAATCCGCAAACGCATCCTTGATGGCGAGAGCAGCTTTTCCACCATGGCCGTGCTTTACTCCGAAGACCCAGGCTCGGCCCGTCAGGGCGGCGAGCTCGGACTGACCGGCAGAGGTGTGTGGGCAACGGAATTTGAAAACGTAGCCTTCAACCTCCGCGATGGCGAAATCTCCGACGTGGTGGAGACCCAATTCGGTTTCCATATCATCCAGCTCATCGAGCGAAGAGACGAGACCGTCAACTGCCGCCACATCCTGCTCACCGCCAAAGTGCCCGTCGAGGCCCTTGAGAAGGCCCAAAACCAACTCGACTCCGTGGCCCGACTCATCCGCAGCGGCGACTTGACCTTCGAAGAGGCCTGCAAGAAATACAGCGACGACGACTCGAAGAACAACGGAGGCTACCTTGGCAACGCCGCCACGGGTGGAAACTGGCTCAGCCTGCAAGAAATGAACAATCTTGGAGAATACTATCCTGAATACAAAAACTTAGCTTTTGTCGTCAGCCGCCTTGATGTCGGTGAAATCAGCGACCCTGTGCCGATGACCACCAACGAGAACAACGACGCTTTCCGCCTCGTCATGGTGAAGGCGAAGAAAGAAGCCCACCAAGCCAACCTTAAGGACGACTACAACCTCATCCAAAGTTGGGCCTTAGGCCAGAAACGCCAAGCAGCCATCGGCAAATGGGTGAAAGACAAAGCCGCCAAGGCCTACATCCGCCTTGATGAGCGCTATAAGAACAACGATTTTTATTACGATTGGAATTTTCAATGACAAACTACGCAAATGATGTCGACGGTGCCAAGGCATTGGTCGAGAAATATGAAACCCTCCGCAAGGAAATCGGAAAAGTCATCGTCGGACAGCATGACATCATCCACAACACCATCCTGTCCATCTTCTGCCAAGGCCATGTGCTGCTCGTGGGCGTGCCTGGATTGGCAAAGACCTTGTTAGTCAACACGATTGGAAAAGCCTTGGGCTTGAGTTTCAGCCGTATCCAGTTCACCCCCGACCTGATGCCTTCCGACATCGTGGGTACCGAGATCTTGGACGAGTCGCGGCAATTCAAGTTCATCAAAGGCCCCGTCTTCGCCAACATCGTCTTGGCCGACGAAATCAACCGCACGCCGCCCAAGACGCAAGCCGCCCTGCTCGAAGCCATGCAGGAAAAGTGCATCACCGTTTCGGGCAAGACCTACAAGTTGCAGGAGCCTTTCTTCGTGTTGGCCACACAGAACCCCATCGAGCAGGAAGGCACCTATCCCCTGCCCGAAGCCCAGTTGGACCGCTTCATGTTCAACCTGATGCTTGACTATCCTTCGTATGAGGAAGAAATAGACATCGTGAAGAACACCACCGTGGGCAGCGCAACCGAGGTGAATGCCGTACTTTCGCCCGAGGAAATCCTCTATTTCCAGCAGCTGGTGCGTCGCGTGCCCGTGCCCGACAATGTGTATGAATACGCTGTGAACTTAGTCGCGAAAACACGTCCCCACACCGCGAAAGCCCACGATTGGGCCAACCGTTACCTCAGTTGGGGAGCCGGTCCGCGTGCCTCGCAATACCTTATTATTGGAGCGAAAGCCAACGCATTGTTGACTGGGAAATACTCGCCCGACATCGAAGACGTGCAGCGCGTGGCCATCCCGATTCTGCGCCACCGCATCATCCGCAATTATACGGCTGAGGCTGAAGGCATCAGCATTGAAAACATCATTGACACGTTGAAATAAACGATTGCCTAAAAACCGACCGTCTATAGATTCCCGTGGGAATGACATAGACGGTCGGTTTTTTTGTATTATTCCTCGTCGACCAAAAACACCGCCACCTGGCGGATGCCGTTGGCGCCGATGACGAGCGTCTGCTCAATGTCGGTGCTGCGGCTCGGCCCCGTGATGATGGTCAGCTGCGAAGGCCGATCCTTGGCGTATTTTTTCTTCACGGTCTGGAATGCCGTGCGCATCCCAGGAACGATTTGCTCCGTGGTGGCATACACCAAGAGGATGTCGGGCAGAGCGTAGGCTTCGCGCGTCAGCGTCATGGAATCGCTGAGGACGATGCTGCCCGTTTGGGCTACAAGGCATTCGCAACCCGTCAGGCTGACGAGTTTCTGCTTGGGTTCGCGCTCCTTGCTTTCTGTAAAAGGGATGCCGTATTTCGTCAACAAACGCTGCATATCGGGACCGGTGCACCACAGCGGCTCCCAGCCGTTTTCGGGTGCCAACTGTTTGAGACACTCGGCAAACTCGGCCTCGCTCTCCAAATAGATGAAGATGCCCCCGTGGTCCTTGAAGTTCTGCACGAAGGTGATGGCGGTGCCGTCTTCCTCCTTGATGGGGACCCACGTCTCGGTGCGTTGGTCGATGTCCTTAAAAAGGGCCTCCTGCCGCTCGATAAGGGCATTGCGCACCCTGGCGAGCATCTGCTCCTTGAAGGTGGCGTCCTTGTTTTCTCCTTTGTTGTCCCAAGCCATGATGGTTATGCGTTTTCAGGTTGGTTTTCAACATTATGCTCGGCGGCTTTCAGCGCGGCATCTCTCAGTTTCTCGTCTTCCGAATTGCCCCACGGACGCTTGCCGAAGATACGTTCCAAGTCCTCGCCGAAGATGACTTCCTCGTCGATGAGCTTGTTGGCCAACTGCGACAAGCCCTCACGGTGGTCGGTTAGGATCTGGATGGCCTCCTGGTAGGCTTTCTCGATGATTTTGCTCACCTCCTTGTCGATGGTCTCGGCGGTCTTTTCGCTATAGGGCTTGGTGAAACTATAATCCTGCTGACCCGTCGAATCGTAATAGCTGATATTTCCGATTTCGTCGTCCAAGCCATAGTAGGTCACCATGGCGAAGGCCTGTTTGGTCACCTTTTCAAGATCGGAAAGGGCACCCGTCGAGATTTGTCCGAAGACCACCTGCTCGGCGGCGCGACCACCCAAGGTGGCGATCATCTCATGGTACATCTGTTCCTTGGTGGTGATTTGGCGCTCCTCAGGTAGATACCAGGCCGCACCGAGCGAGTTGCCACGAGGCACGATGGTCACCTTGACCAACGGATGCGCATATTGCAGCAGCCAGCTCGTCGTGGCATGACCCGCCTCATGGAAGGCGATGACTTTCTTCTCCTCAGGCGTGATGATCTTGTTCTTCTTTTCAAGACCACCAATGATGCGGTCGACGGCATCGAGGAAGTCCTGCTTGCCAATCAAGTCCTTACCCTTTCGGGCGGCCATCAAGGCGGCTTCGTTGCAAACATTGGCAATGTCGGCACCTGAGAAGCCTGGGGTTTGCTTGGCCAAGAAGTCCTTGTCGACATCGTTATCGAGCTTCAAGTTGCGCATGTGGACTTCGAAAATCTCCTTACGCCCTACAACATCAGGCAACTCGACGTAGATCTGTCGGTCAAAACGGCCTGCACGAAGCAAGGCCTTGTCCAAAATGTCGGCGCGGTTGGTGGCGGCCAACACGATGACACCCGAATTGGTGCCAAAGCCGTCCATCTCGGTAAGCAGCTGGTTCAGCGTACTTTCGCGCTCATCGTTACCACCCGTGATGGCACTCTTGCCACGAGCGCGACCGATGGCGTCAATCTCGTCGATAAAGATAATGCACGGTGCCTTCGACTTGGCGTTGTTGAACAAATCGCGGACGCGCGAGGCACCCACGCCGACAAACATCTCCACGAAGTCGGAACCCGAAAGGCTGAAGAAAGGCACGTTAGCCTCACCAGCCACCGACTTGGCCAACAAGGTCTTACCCGTACCAGGAGGGCCTACCAGCAGCACGCCCTTCGGAATCTTGCCGCCCAATTTGGTGTATTTCTCCGGGTTCTTCAGGAAGTCGACGACCTCCATGATCTCCACCTTGGCTTCTTCGAGGCCTGCCACGTCCTTGAATGTCACATTGACAGAACTGCTGTTTTTGTCATACAACTGCGCACGCGACTTGCCGATATTGAAAATCGAGCCTCCCCCACCCATGCTGCGACCCATGCCGCGCATCAGAATGATGTAAAAAACGATGAGCAGGCCGAAAGGAACCACCCATGACAAAATGTCGGACATCCAATTGTTGCGCCTTACATTGTTGATATACACAGGTTTGTCAATGCCTTGTTGGGTCTCTTCAACCATCTCCTCAAAACGGTCGAGCGAGCCAATCTTATAGGTATAGTTGGGACGCAACGAGGAGCCTCCAACCCTCGGAGCTTCGGGAAAATGCTTGATAAGGCCTTTATCGTTAAGATAAATCTCAGCATCTTCCTTGTTGACCAAGTCGATTTTTGCAACCTCTTGGTTCTTAAGCATTTCCTTCAACTCCCCTTGATTGATTTCCTCCTTTTCAACCGTGTCTTTCCCGCCGATAAACTGCAAGCCAATCAGTGCGGCGAACAAAACGGCATAGATCCACATGAAGTTGAACCTTCTCTTGCCATTGGGGTTTTGCTGTGGCTGCTGGGGTTGACCAGGCTGGTTCGGGACATTGCCTTTCCCGTTAGTCTGTTTTTCTTCCATTTGTAAAATAGTGATTTTGAAATGATTACTCCTCAGATGCCTTCACGATTCTTTCGGCATCGGCCCAAAGCTCTTCCAGTTTATAGTAGCCTCGAGCCGATTCGAGGAACACGTGAACGACCACGTCCACGAAGTCTATCAAAATCCATTCCGTATTGTCGCGGCCCTCCACATGGTAGGGTTTGGCGTGCGTCTTCTCGAACACCAATTCTTCCACCTTGTCGGCGATGGCGTCGACTTGCGTCTTCGACGGCGCATGGCAAATGACGAAATAGTCCGTCACTGCGGTGGTGATTTCCCTCAGGTCGAGGGTGACGATTTCCTTGCCTTTCACGGCTTCCATGGCCTCAACGGTGGCGGCCACAATCTCTTCAACGTTATCGTTCTGATGTCTGATTCTCATTTTCTTATTGACTACGAGACCGCGAGACACGAGACGCGGGGCTATGGTCTCCAAATCCCTTGTCTTAATGTCTTAAGTCCAATTTTAGGGTGCAAATTTACGCATTTTTGCGTTATCAAGCGGCATTTGGCAAAAATTACCTATTTTTGGGGCATGAAAACGACATTTACCATGAGCGAAAAAGACATCTTCTCCCCTATCTCCACCTTCATTTTCGACTTCGACGGTGTGATGACCGACGGCACTGTCTTCTGCGACTTCGAGGGACATCCCTTGCGTGCCACCAACGTGAAAGACGGCTATGCGATCCAGTTAGCCACAAAATTAGGCTACAATGTGGCGATCATCTCGGGCGCGGTATGCCCTTCCACCATCGTGAGGATGAACAGCCTTGGCGTGACCGATGTGTTCACTGGCATTCCCGACAAGGTGTTGAAACTCAACGAATACATGCAAGAAAAAGGCCTGAGGCCTGAAGAAATCATCTTCATGGGCGACGACATCCCCGACCTCAACGTGATGAAGATGGTGGGCCTGCCTGCCTGCCCTGCCGATGCGGTGCCCGAAGTGAAGGCTATCAGCAAGTTCGTCAGTGAAAAACCAGGCGGCAAGGGCGCTGTGCGCGACGTCATCGAGCGCACGCTGAAAGTTCAGGGCAAGTGGATGACGGCTGAGGCTTATGCGTGGTGACGATAGAACCTATAAAAAAGCGGAATGGCCAGACCGTCGCGGCTGGGCCATTCCTGAGAATACAAATGAATCAATAATCAATCTACCCCTAATGGGGCGACTGTTTCTTTATTCCTTTCTCTTGCGCTTGCCCAAGAGGTAGGCACCTCCGAGACAACCCAAGACAAGTATTTCGCCTCCCAAAGGGGCGTATTGGTCGATGGTGATGCCCAACTCGGGCACCATGGGTAGCTCAAGCTCACTTTCGTCGGTATTGGTGCGCTCGCTGTCCTCCTCTTCCTCCTCGTCCATGATCAGGATTTGGGCGGGTGCCTGGGGAATGCAGATGGGACCGAACATCAGTGCCAAAATGGCCATCACGGATATGATTCTCTTTTTCATCTTTTGTTCTCCTTTCAATTATTTGTTAATGACCATTTTCTGCGTTCTCACTTGGTTGCCATTCGTCAGGCGCAACACATAGAGGCCGTCGGCCACCTTAGGCATCGCGACAGTAGCTTGCGTGCCGTGTATCTCGGTGCTGAACAGCTGGCGACCGTTGAGGTCGAACATTTGCAGCACGCCCTCGCCGTTGATGACCAACTCGTCGCCCATCATGAAGGCGAAGGAAGTCGGCCCTTCGGTCGGTTCGTCGTTCTCTTCGACGCCCGTGAAGTCGAACACGAGGCGGAAACGCGAGGTGTAGTCATGCGTGGTGGCCTCGAAGCGGTACTCGTCAGCCATGAGGCAGTCGATGTCGGCGCCCGTGAGGTTGTCGATGAGGTGCAGGTAGCTGAAGTTGCCGTTCTGGGTGTTCCAGCTGAGGGTGTAGACGCCGTCGGTGTGGGCCTCGAAGCGCAGCGGGGCGCTTGTCGTACCCACCGGGGCGAAGGCGATCTGGTAGTCCTCGTCGCCGAGGCGGAACCAGATGGAGGCGTCGCCCGAGCGCAAGCCCTTCGCCTTGCGGCCGCCGCCCTGCTCGGGACGGTCCAGCTCGATGGTGGCGAAGTCGTTGCGGCCGCCGCCGTCGGTGCACACCATGTTGACCAAGGCGTAGCGCGGCTCCCAGTCGCGGTAGTTGGAGCCTACGCTGCTGGTGTTGGTGCCACCTTTGCGCATATCGCTGTTGAAGCTGATGGGCTGGGCTGCGTCGACCCTCACGAAGAAGCCCTGGTGCGGGTGGATGTAGCGCGAGGCCGTGTAGCCCTTCAAGCCGCCAATCCATTCGCTCTCCTGCGGCGTGGAGCCTGTGGTGTAGGCGATGTAGCCCTTGGCGTCGGCATCGAGGATGTAATAGGTGTCGATGCCGTTAGTGTTGGCGAACTGGTTGAAGTCCAAGTAGCTCTGGTAGGGGTTGCCCACGAGGTTGACGCCGCGCAGCGGGTAGTCGTAGGTCCCGCCTGCCGTGAAGGAAGCATTGCGGCTCTTGTCACCGTTGTTGAGCACACCGTCGGTCATGAGCATCGAGGCCTTGTTGATGGCCAGCATGTAGCCCTTGCCGACCTCCATGTCCGCTTCGTTGGGGTAGCCGATGTTCTGGTGCATGCCGTTCTCGTCAACGTCCTGGTGCCAATGGTCGTAGAAGCCGCTGTGCCCCTGGCGCTTGAAGTTGATCCAATGGCGGAGGCCTTCCTCATAGCAATAGAAGTCGAAATCACTGAAAGCGGTGTTGGTGGGGAAGTAGCCGATGTTGCCGGCGGTGCGGTTCCAATCTGTCGCAGGCGCTTCCATATAGTAGGGGTAGGAGCTGTTGTAAATTTCGTCGGGGATGCCACCATTCGCTATGAAATCGTTGTAGTGGTCGTAGATGTAGTAGCCTGAAAGCGAGGTGGGATACACGACACCCATCGGGGCTGCTTGGAGTGCCGACGAGAACATGTGCCAGTCGTACGACATGAAATCCGTCGAGCTGTTGTCTAAGGTGATACCCACGCGGGCGTTGATGGTGTTGTTCGCTGCTTGGGTGATGCCGACGTTGGGGGCGATATAGACGCGCACGTTGCCGCTGGTGCTCTTGTTGACCGCCGTGGGCGTGGCGTCGTAGAGGTAGATGTTGCCGCCTGTGGTGTTGCCGTTGGCGTAGTCGATCATGTCGTTGAGGTTGTCCTTGTAGGCGATGAAGATGTTGTCGGTCGATCCGGCGCTCACGAAGTCGTCGAACTCAAGGATCGGGTAGTCGCCGTTCAACGGGCTGGCCATGGTGCGCGTCCAGATGGAGTAGCCGTTGCTGTTGGTCTGTGTGTCGGCGTTCCAGCCGTTGTCCGTGTGTTTCACCCAATGGTTCAGTGTGGCGAGCAGGCCGCCGAGTTCGCCTTTGTTGCTGATGGCGCCGTTGACGATGTGGCTGTTGCTGCCGTTGGTCGTGATTTGCTGGTCGGTGTGGGCGTAGCCGTATTTTCCGTTCTCTCGGGCGGTGGTGCCATAAACGCTGTTGGTGCCGTCGGCCGTGCCTTCAGGCGCGTAGCAATAGTCCACCGTGCCCGTGCCGCCGCCCGCGAACCATGCGAAGTCGCTTGGCATGGTGCCGCGCAGGCTGGCCACATAGCAGTTCTCGATGGTGCCGTTATTGGTGCCGGCGAGGCCGCCGATCGTGGCCGTGCTGCCTGTCGACCGCGTATAGGTGGCGTTGGAGAAGCTGTTCACCAGTTTGGCATTGGCCGTGATCTGTCCTACCAAGCCGCCCATCTGTGCCGCTTTGCCGCTCATGTCGGCCACGCCTATGCTGGAGTGCACAACGGCGTTTTCGTCGAGCACGCCAACCAAGCTGCCGAGTGCCGACACGTCGGATTTCGGTGCCGTCAGCGTGCCGCGTGCCTCGCAGTTGGCGATGACAGTGTTGCCCTTGGCGGTTCCCGCGATGCCTCCCAGGTGGTAAATGCCCGTTTCCTCGTTGCTGTCGAACCTGGCGCCGTCCACGAAGGTGTTGGTGATCTTGGCATTGCCGTTGGTCTCGCCGAAGAGGCCGTAGTTGTGGATGCTGTTGATGTAGCGGCAGTCGAGGCCTCTGATGATGTGGCCCTTGCCGTTGAACTCGCCCTTGAACTTGTGGCCGTCGGTGAAGATGGCCGAGGTCGGGTCGGTGGAGGCGGGGTCGAACGAGGCCGCAGAGCCGATAGGCACCCAGAGGTACTCGTTCATGTCGACGTCGGCTTCCATCACGGCCTTGGCCGCTCCGTTCACGTTCTCCTTGTAGCCCGTCGAGTATTCGTTGAGGCCGTTCACATATGACGAGAACCATGCCAGACCTTGCTTCGTCCAGATGTGCCATGTGCCATCGGTGTCGATGGTGTAGTGGCTTGCAACACCCGACGGAAGCGGGTACTCGTCAAGGTGAGCCTGCGGATCCTTGTCGACAGCCGAGACCCAGCAGCCCCAGAGGTAGATGTATTCATGGTCGAAGGTCTCGTCGGTGGTGGTCAGCACGTGGATGGCCATGTACTTGCGGCTGTCGTCGAAGATGACGCCCGTCAGGCCTTGCGTGCCGCCCTCGGTCAGCAGGCCGTGCAGCCAGCTGTCCGCCTCGTCGGTGGGGTCGCCCGCGTGGTACAGCAC
>R27__coassemble_56_pt1 | contig 100556 bp, 78 predicted proteins | sample R27__metabat2_low_PE_013 | metagenome-assembled genome bin R27 | reverse complement strand
GCCTTCTCAAAAATCATGCTTAACAAATTATCGAATTGAAATTTAAACAAACTCTTAAATATTGAAAATATGAAAAGATTTATAGTTTTGATATGCGTTGGTCTGCTACTTTTGCCAGGCTGCAACCTCTATAAGAAATACGAGTCGAATGTCACCGTCCAAGAGAACATCATGGGCGAGGTGGTCAATCCGCAAGACACCACGTCGATAGGCGACATGGGTTGGCGCGACGTTTTCAAGGACCCGTTGCTCCAGCGACTCATTGAGACGGCTTTGGCCAACAATACCAATGTGCGCACCGCCCAACTCACCATCGAGCAGGCGCAGAACGAGGTGATGTCGGCCAAGTGGGGCTATGCTCCCACTTTGTCGCTGGGTCCCAGTGCCTCTTATAATTATCAAGGTGGAGCTGGAAGCTATACTGTCCAGGTTCCCGTTAGGGCAAGCTGGCAGTTGGGCATTTTCGGCCAGAATCGGAGCAAGGTTCGTTCGGCCAAGGCAAGACTCGCGTATGACGAGGATTATCGTCAGGCCGTGCAAGTCGAATTGGCAGCCAACGTGGCCACCCTTTATTACAACTTGGTGATGCTCGACCGTCAGTTGGAAATTTCGGAAGCCACCGAAAAGCTGTATCAAGAGTCGTACAACACCACGCAAGCCCTGTTTCAGGCGGGCCTCTACAACAGCCCTGCCGTGCATGAGATGCAAGCCTCGTTGGAGGCTTTGCGTGCCGATATTGTCAGTTTGCGCTACGGCATTGCCACCACAGAGGCCTCGCTTTGCCTCTTGCTTGCCGAGCCGCCCCATCGCATCGAGCGTTCCGCTTTCGGCGCGTTTGAGATGCCTGAGCAGCTTCACGTTGGTTTGCCCATCCGTCTGCTCGCTGCCCGTCCCGATGTCCGCATGGCGGAGCGCAACATGGAAATCGCCTATTACGGCACCCAGCAGGCGCGTCAGTCCTTCTATCCTTCGCTTAGCCTCGACGGATTGTTTGGTGTCGCTGGCACGTTCAGCGCGGTCAACATTATCGGCCAGGCCGTTGGCTCGTTGACGCAGCCCATCTTGCAAGGCGGGCAACTCAGGGCGCAGCTCCGTAACGCCAAAGCCGAACAAGAGAAGGCAAGGTTGCAGTTCGTGCAGAAACTATACGACGCCGGTAGCGAAGTGTACAAATACAAGCGAGCCGTCGAGACGGCTGAGGAGAAATCAAGCCACATCGGCATCCGCGTCAACGCCTTGCAGGAGGCTTTCGCAGCCACCACCGAGTTGATGAACAACGGCTCGACCACCTATTTGGAAGTGCTCACCGCGCAGGAGTCGTTGCTTTCGGCACAACTCAAGCAAGTGGAGAACCAATACGAGATGGTCAGGGCGCTCATCAGCCTCTATACCGCCTTGGGCGGATTCGGGAAGTGAGGCACAAGGTATAATGAAAAAATCGCCGCAAAGGGTTTTCACGACCTTTGCGGCGGTTTGCGTATTGGCGATACTGTTTTTTGCCAAAATTGGCAAATTCAGCTTTCAAATTTATTAGTTATAATAAATTTGATTACTTTTGCTCCGTAAAATGGGAAAAGTATGGATGGAAAATCACAAACACCACAGGAGGAAAGGATTAGGATGCTGCAATCGCTTATGCCAGAGGTATTTGATGAGGGCAAAATCGATTGGGAGAAACTGAAAGCAACGCTTGGTGGGGAGGTGAACTTCACCAACGAGCGTTATGTGCTGAACTGGGCAGGCAAAAGCGACGCATTCCGCATTATGCAGCAATCTTCATCGGCCACATTGGTGCCTTGTCGGGAAGAGTCGGTTGATTTCGACCAAACAGAAAACCTATTCATTGAGGGCGAGAATATGGAGGTGCTGAAGGTGTTGCAAAAGAGCTACTTTGGCAAGGTGAAGATGATATATATCGACCCGCCGTATAATACGGGTAACGATTCGTTTATCTATCCTGACAAGTTCTCCGAAACCAAAGAGGAATACCTGAAGCGCGTGGGCGACAAGGACGAGGAGGGCTACATGACCCGCGAAGGCCTGTTCCGCAAAAACAGCAAGGAGAACGGACAATACCACAGCAACTGGCTCAACATGATGATGCCGCGCCTATATTTGGCCAAGAGCCTGCTGCGCGAGGACGGCGTGATTTTCGTTTCCATCGACGACAACGAAGTGCATAACCTTCGCTTGCTGATGAATGAGGTTTTCGGGGAGGAAAATTTTTTGGTTTCAATCGTTTGGGAAAAGCGCTATACACGAAGTAATAATGCAAAGGCCTTTACTACTTTGACAGAAAGCATATTGGTATATCGTAAATCGGAATCTGTAACAGTCATCAAGGAGCCAAGGAACGAAAAAGCAGACTCAATTTATTCTAATCCTGATAACGATCCTAGAGGCGATTGGACAAGTGTTTCTTATGTCAACCCTGCAACCAAAGAGCAACGTCCAAATTTATCATATCCTCTTTGGAATCCGATTCTTCAAAAGGAAGTTATACATCCAACTAATGCATGGAAATTTGAGAAGGCTAATTATGAAAAGCATGTAAAGGAAAACAGGCTTTATTGGGGGAAAAATGGGGAGAATATTTATCCTCGTTTGAAAAAATTTTTGTCAGAAATGGAAGGCGGTATGGTGCCAGTGGATTTATGGAAACAAGAAGATACTGGAACTACAGATCAAGGGAGTAAGGAGTTAGAAACTTTGATGGGTGGCAAGTTTTTTGATTTCCCCAAACCAGTTTCATTGATAAAACGTGCATTGTCGCTAATTATTGATGATGACGAAAAGGAAGGTCTGTTTCTTGATTTCTTTGCTGGTACGTCGCCAACAGCGCAAGCAATTATGGAGTTGAACCAAGCAGACGGCGGTCACCGCAAATACATTTGTGTGCAATTGCCCGAGTTGTGCGATGAAAAGAGTGAGGCCTACAAGGGAGGGTATAAGACCATTGCTGAGATCGGCAAGGAGAGGATACGCCGTGCGGGCGCAAAAATCCGTGCCGAGGTGGAAGCGGAGCAAGCCAAACGGAAGGGACAATTCGAATTTGAGGAAGACCAAGCCATAGAAATGCCAGACTTGGGCTTCAAGGTGTTCAAGTTGTCGGAAAGCAACTTCAAGCAATGGCGCGAGATAAAAGGCTCAAACCAAGAGGAATGGAAACAGCAGATGCTGGACTTCCTCAATCCTGTGGCTGCAAACGCCACTACTGACAATATGGTGTACGAGTTGCTGCTGAAGAGCGGCAAGAGCCTGAACAGCGCCATCGAACACAAGAACGGCTACCATGCCATCAACGGCAAGGAGCTGATACTGATGCTTGAAGCAGCCACGCAGGAAACGGTGGACGCCATTCTCGCCGAGCATCCGCAGAAAGTCCTCGCCTTGGACAACCTGTTCGAAGGCAACGACCAATTGAAAACCAATACCGCCCTGCAGATGCGAGATGCAGGGGTGGAGTTTAGGACGATATGAGAAAGGGAAATTGATATGAAGAAGATAGATTTCAAAGCATTGTTAGGGTTAGAAAGAAGCATAAGTCTTTCTAATATCGAGCAAATGACAGATTGTCAACTTGCAATTGCCAAACAAGTTGAAAACTTTGGTATTGATGAAATATACTTTTCCACCGATGAAGCGAGGAGTTATCCTGCGGTTTTTTTGAAAAAAGTTGTTGCTTTTGACGAACTGACCATCAAGGAAATCTCTCTGTTACAGCAAAAGTTGTGGAACTACCAAAAAGTCTTGTTTTTGTATGTCTATAATGACACGGAAATTAGGATTTATAATTGTGTAGAAAAGCCTTTTGCAAGATTACAGAACTCCAACTATGGCAAAGAATTGGAGAACTTGGAAATGTTTAAGGCTGATGCTTCAGATGACAAAGCAATTGCACGTTTGGTGTCAGTTTTTTCATCAATTGCTGTTGATAGCGGTATCATTTGGACATTGCCTGAAGCATTCGAAATCAGGAAAAAGATCAATATTCAGAGACGAGTTGACAAATATCTTGTTGATAGCCTGAAAAACGCTACCTTGGAATTGAAGAAATCAGGATTGGAAGACGTTGCAATTATTCATAAAATTATTCTTCGGTCATTGTTTTTGCTCTATCTTGAAGATCGGGAGGCGACAAGTGCTGAGTTTTATGGAGCGATTAAAGATGGTGCCAAAGGGTATTTTGACATTTTGAAAGATGTCAATGCGACATATAAATTGTTTGCCGCATTGGAAGACAAATTTAACGGCAATGTTTTTTCTGTAATAGACGGGGAGGAGCAAACGGTAACAGCAGAGCACCTAAAGATTATAAGGAAATGTTTCATAAATGGCTATGAAAATAACGGGCAGACAGAATTGTTTGAAGATTGGCGCCTTTTTGATTTCAAGATTATTCGAATAGAATTGCTTAGTGAAATCTATGAACGATTTTTGGAGGAATCAAATCCCAAAGGAAAGAAAGGAGCTGGAGCCTATTATACTCCGACATCCTTGGTTGAACTTATGTTAGACGAAGTTTTGCCTATAGATAAGCAATATACGGAATACAATGTAAAAATCCTTGACCCTGCGTGTGGCTCTGGAATTTTCTTGGTAGAAAGCTACAAGCGTCTGTTGAAACGCTATGAGAATGCCCATCATAAAAAGCCAACCGACTTTGAGGAACTAAAAAACATCTTGTTAAACAACATATATGGAATAGAAAAGAATGATCAGGCTATCATTGTCGCAGCATTCAGTCTGTATTTGGCATTAGTGGACAATTTGGATCCTAAAACTCTTTGGATTTCGACAAAGCTCCCTTGTTTGGTCAATGATCCCGACCATATTGTGAAGGCTAAGGAAGGTCACAACCTGTTTTGCACAGATACAATTGCAGCAAATGATGAGATTGAGGGGATTTCATTTGATTTAGTTGTGGGAAATCCCCCATTTGGAACGGAAAACAGGTCGAAAGGAGTTGTGTTGTCAGATTCTATTCGTAATTACTGCAATCAGAACGGATTTGCTAAAGAGATGGTGCTCCCCTTTTTACACAAGGCTGTCAAATTTTCGCCTAAAGGGAAGATTGCCATGATTTTCAATACAAAGTTGTTGACTAATACAAGTAGCACATACAAATCATTCAGGAAATGGCTGTTTAATGATTGCTATGTGGAAAAGGTGTATAATTTTTCAATTCTGAGAAATGCGCCGAAAGATTTTGGCGGGCAATTATTTGGCTCAGCCATAGGACCTATATGTATTGCATTTTACCAAAAAGAGGAACCTGATAATAAATCGGGTAGAATCGTTTATTATGCTCCAAAGACATACATCAAGTCTAATGTGCTTGAAGGGGTAGTGATAGATAGTTCGGATGTGAAATATCTGCCTCGCGAGGAATGTCAAAAACCAGACACGAAGATTTGGAAAATTGCAATGTGGGGCGGGGATAGAGATTTTGAGTTAATCAAGACGGGTCTCAATGCGCATACTACATTGAGCCAATATCTCAATGAAAACGACTTAATATGTGGTGTGGGATTCGAAACAACTTCTCCAGCAGATAAGACGTGTGATTTGATTTCGGAATTGCCGATTCATAGGCCCAAAAATGTAGATTTGTATTTTACAGATATTCCTCCAAAGTCTGTAAAAACAAATAAATTTAGGCGGCTTGGTATGATAGATGTATACCAGAGGAACCATGTCATTATTAATGAAGGTATAAAAGTTGGAGAAGATGACCGGTTGCAACTAACATCTTCATTTGTGGATTATTATAGTGCCTATGTTAAAGGCATTGTTGGAGTAGCATCGTTAAATAATGATGATGATGCATTGAAGCTATTAACGCTTTTCGTCAACTCATCTTTCGCTCTATATTATTCTTTTCTGGCAACATCAAGTTGGGGGATTGAAAGAGATGTTGTGAAATATAAGGAATTATTTCAAGTGAGGTATTTGTTTGATCAACTAAATGATGATGACAAGTCATATTTGTTGAGTTGCTTTGGTGAAATAGTTGTGGCCAAAAAGAATTGGCAGGATATTGCACAAATAAGGCAAAAGGTGGATGATTTTATTTACGATAAGCTTGGAACTGACTATGCTTCTCTTGTAAAAGACACTCTTATGAGAATAGATTTATTCCAAAAGCAAGAAAAATCTATTGCATTATTGCCAATACAGAATAATCTTGATTATGTGAAGCAGATATGCCTGACACTAAACAGTTTTGTTGATGGTCAAGGATTATTTGTCAATGGAACCACATATACTACGCAACAACATTCTCCACTTGCTATGGCGAAAATCTCATTTGGCAAAGAAAACCAAGAGATTGTGCAATCCGAATTGGATGTTCAAAAAGAATTGAAAAAGATAGACAAGCATCTATGGGAAGAAAAAGGGGGCGGTATTTATTTCCGTAAGAAATTGAATTATTATGACGGAGATAGCATATACATCATTCGTCCTAATCAACGACGTTTCTGGACACAATCAATGGCTATGCAAGACGCATCGGATCTCATTATTGAAATACTGAATAATAAGGAGGACTGATATGGGATTGTTTTCTTATGTAATAGAGGCTTTTAAAAAGTCTTTTGAAGAAAAGTGCGTTTCTTTGCTTGTTTCTGCTTATAATACATCTATTACAAATCTTGATTATTCGATAAAATGGATGGAAAACGATTTCACAAGTATGCTTGATAAATATATAAATCAGAATCCACAACGTTTAATTTGGGGTTGGAGAATAGAATGTCATGTCGAACATCATTTCCATAATAATATTATTCAGAACAAGAAGGGGTATGCTAATAAAGAGAACAGAATTGACATGAAACTATCTAATATCTCGCATGGACAAGAGTATTGTTTTTATGTTGAAGCGAAACTATTGAAAGAAAAAGATTCAAAGTTGTTGAATAGATACATTGACACAGGCATAGACAATTATGTATTTGAAAAATACCCTTGTGGTATATTGCTGGGTTATTTGGTGGAAGGCGATGTTGATAATACTATTCAAAAGGTAAATGGAATATTGGTGAAGAATAACCGTGATAGTGAGATATTAGTTAGAATACCACACAACATTCACAATCAATATTTTGAATCTACCCATCCGAATTTTGGTGTGATTAGTCATTTTGTATTTGATTTTACGGTATGAAACTCTCCTTCGAATCCAACCTACAGTATCAGCAGGAAGCCATTCAGGCGGTAGTCGGGCTTTTTGAGGGGCAGGCTCAGGACGACTCTGTGTTTCAATACGATTTGAATGAACAGCAGGCGAGTTTGATAGATGGCATTGGCAATAAGTTGGTGTTGTCGGAAGAGCAGATGCTTTCCAACTTGCAAAATGTGCAACGTCTGAATGAAATCACACCGTCAGAGCAATTGGACGGGATGCACTTCTCCATCGAGATGGAAACCGGCACGGGCAAGACTTACGTCTATTTGCGCACAATCTATGAGTTGAACAAGCAATATGGATTCAAGAAGTTTGTGATTGTTGTTCCGTCTGTCCCGATTCGTGAGGGCGTGTTGAAAAACCTGCAAATCACGCATGAGCATTTCCAAACGCTATACGATAACACACCTATTCGCTTCTATGTTTACGACCGCAATAAAATATCGCAATTGAGAGGCTTTGCGGCAGGAGATAATATCGAAGTGCTTGTCATCAATATTGATTCTTTCGCCAAAGACGAGAATGTCATCAATAAGCCAAATGACAAACTCAATGGTCAGGAGCCTATTAATTTCATCAAACAAGTTCAGCCTATTGTTATTGTAGATGAGCCGCAAAATATGGAGTCGGAGAAGCGTGCAGCAGCCATCGCCAACCTGAATCCGCTGTGCACCTTGCGCTATTCGGCCACGCATCGCAACCGTTATAATTTGATTTACAGCCTCAATCCTGTCAAGGCATACGACTTGGGCCTTGTGAAACAAATCGAGGTGGATTCTGTTTTCGAGGAAAATTCTTTGAATGGTGCTTTTGTTGCTTTGGAGTCCATCACAGCCACAAAAACAAAGGTGACGGCAAAAGTCACAATTGATGTAAATGACCGAAACGGTGTCAAGCGGAAACAGGTTTCCGTAAGGGCTGGCGACGATTTGTATGACAAAAGCGTAGGGCGCGAGATCTATCGCAATGGCTATATCGTTGAGGAAATCGATGCTTCAAACGGATGTGTCGTGTTCTCTAATGGTGACGCACTTTATCAAGGTCAACGCAAGGATGACTTGAACGATGAGGTGATGAAATTCCAAATCCTTCGTACCGTTGAGGAGCATTTGCGCAAGGAATTGAAGCTGAACAAACAAGGCATCAAAGTATTGTCGTTGTTTTTCATAGATAGGGTGGCAAATTACCGTACATACGACGAACAAGGTAATGCGGTGAAAGGGAAATTCGCGCTTTGGTTTGAGGATATTTACTTGGATTTGATGAAACGCCCCGAATTTCAGCCACTGAATCACTATGAGTTGGAGAGAATCCATAATGGCTATTTTTCACAAGACAAGAAAGGCCGAGTAAAGGACACCTCTGGCGAAACACAGGCTGATGACGACACTTATAATTTGATTATGAGAGACAAAGAAACTTTGTTGGATATGAGCAATCCGCTTCGTTTCATTTTCTCCCACACAGCCTTGCGTGAGGGTTGGGACAACCCTAATGTCTTCCAAATCTGCACGTTGAACGAAACCAAATCAGAAATCAAGAAACGCCAGGAGATAGGCCGTGGTTTGCGTTTGCCTGTCAATCAAGAAGGCTTACGCTGCTATGACAGGAACGTCAATAGACTGACGGTCGTGGCCAACGAATCCTATAATGACTTCGCAAAAGCGTTGCAAACGGAAATGCAGGAAGATTTTGGCGTTGAATTTGGCAATCGCATCAAACCAAAACGAGACAGGGTTTCGGTGAAATACAAGAAAGGTTTCGAAGCGGATCCTCTTTTCTTGTCCTTGTGGGAAAAACTGAAAGCAAAGACTACCTATCGTGTGAATTACGATACCTCATTGCTTATAGAGAAAGCCGCAAAAGAGGTCAAGGAAATGCCGCGAATCACGCCTCCTTCCATACGTTCGGTAAAATCGAAAGTTGTCATTACCGAGGAGGGCGTAACAATGGAATATAAGGGGGAAAAACAATCAAATCATTCTTCCGATTACTTTATACCAGATGTGTTGGGCTATATCCAAAATCGCACGGAATTGACTCGCTCTACTATTTGGCATATTTTGGAGAAATCTGGTCGTTTGGATGAGTTGGCTGTCAATCCACAGCTTTTTATGGACGCGATTGTGGATAGGGTAAAGCGTGTGTTGCAGGAAATGATGATTGACGGAATTGAATACCTCAAAATTGGGAATTCCGAATATGAAATGCGATTGTTTGAGGATCAAGAACTTGAGGTGTATTTAAACGATTTTACTTTTAGGGTTACAGATTCGAAGAAAACGATTTATGAAGAATATGTTCCTTTGGATTCCTCTGTGGAGAACAAGTTTGCGCACGATTGTGAAACGAGCGACCAAGTGAAATACTATTTCAAATTGCCGGAGTGGTTCACAATCCCAACACCGATTGGCTCATACAACCCAGATTGGGCCGTGGTGTTCGAAGATGACAAGAAAGTGTATTTTGTCGCAGAAACCAAAGATACGGGAACCCCAGTGGTTGATTTGGACAAACTTCATCCAAGCGAAAAGCGGAAAATCCGGTGCGGGATAGCGCATTTTAAGCAATTCGAGGATTTGGAATATCGTGTTGTCAGCAGCGTGAGTGGTTTGGCACGCTGATTTCAGGTTGTGTGCTGAGCACAATAAAAATCCACAACCCGCAGCACCCCTGCAAGTTGTGGATTTTTTGTTTTTTATGTAACGTAAGAACTTTATTCCTGTGTCATCATCTCCCTGACTTCCTTGGCTTTCACGGTGTAGATGTTGCCATCGGCATCGCAGAGGTAGAAGGAACCGTTGTTGCGGCAGCGCAAAGTGATCAACCTTTGCAGTGAGAGGTCGAGACCTCCCATCAATTTCTTGGTGAAGGACGAAACTTCATTCTTCTTGGCATTCACTGTTACTGTTGTCATATTGTCTGATTTTTTTGAATTTTTCTTCATTGTAAAACTTGATTGATTTGATGTTGCCCTCGGCGATGACCTCTGATGGCATGACGCTGTTGTCGATGAACAGGAAGTAGTCGACGACGGGGCAATAAAGGTTGAAAAGGTTCTTGATTCCCGCTTTGTAGCGGCGACGAATGATTCCGGAATCCACATGATGACCGCCGTGCTTCACGCGCTCGGCCACGCGCTTGATGGCCAATTCGGGGCTTTGCAGCCAGAAATAGATCAAGCTCGACTTGTAGCCTTGCTCGCGTGCACGTAGGATAAGGGAATGGTAGGATTTGGCCGCCAAGGTGGTCTCTATGGCAAAGTCCTCTTTGTCGGCGATGAGTTTCTTGATGCGCGAGAGCATCAGACGGCCTGCGGCTACCTTGGCGCCGTCGGGGTTGAGCGGCGATAGGCCCTTGGCGATTTCGTCGCAGTTGACGAACTCCTTGCAGTTGAGCGTTTCGGGCAAAACCGTCAGCGAGGCGGTCGTCTTTCCTGCTCCGTTGCAGCCTGATATGATATAGATACTCGGCATCAATAAAACAATTTGCTCGTTTTCGTTATGGCATTTTTCGTGCCAAAACACGCTGCAAAGATACAATAATTGTGAATACGTCAACACTTTTCCACACTTTTCCACGATATTTTTTTGAACGATGGGTGTTAATAGACTGATAGTCAAAGATAATTGGCAGGAAAGATTATTGCTGCGGATTTCCAAAAAATTCGTATTTTTACCGCCTCAAACTACTGCAATGAAGAATAGGATTCTCATAGGAATGTTGTTGCTGGTCGCGGCCATGTTTTCGTGCCAAAAGCCCGTGGAGTATCCCATCGAGCCGAAGATTGCCTACGAAGGCTTCACCTATTTGATCAACGAAGACAGCACCTTCACTGGCGAAGGCATTGTTTCGTTCTCATATACCGACGGCGACGGCGACCTTGGCTTGGACGACTCCGACACGTTGCCACCTTTCGGCTTCCGCGACGCACATTATTATAATATGGTGGTCGACTACATGAAATGCGTCAACGGCGAGTTCGTGAAGACGCCTTTGCTGAGCTGGAATCCTCAGACGCAATCATATGATACGGTGACCTTCAGTGCCCGCTTCCGCCGCCTGCGCGACACGGACGAGCCTAAGGCCATTTCGGGAAAGATGGACTACCAGATCACCGTGCAAAACCCGCTTTCGCCCGACGACACCATCAAGTTCGAGATACGAATCCTCGACCGCGCTCTGCACGAGAGCAATACGATACAAACCGAGGCGATATTTACAAACCCAGTTTTGAATTAGCAACCTTAATTGATATGAAAAGATTTACCTTATTATTAATGGTTCTGTTGCTGGCTTTGGCGACAAAAGCCCAGACGTCAGGTGAAAGCATCGACGTGTCGCACTACGAAATCCATGTTTGGGATTTCGACTTCGCCAACCGCACGTTGCAAGGCGAGACTTTTGTCAATTTCACCACCACAGCCGAAATCTCTTCGGTCGTTTTGGAATTGAAAAGCCTTACCGTAACCGATGTGACTGGCAACTATGAAATCGAAAGTTTCGGTCAAGACGGCGATTTGCTGACTATCGTTTTTGACGGTCCCGTGCCTTTTGGAGTGGTAGCCACTTTAGACATTCACTACAGTGGCTCCACTTTCAGTGAGACATGGGGTGGCGTCGAATGGTGGGGGAGCGACAGGGTCTACAACCTCGGTGTAGGCTTCGATAGCCAACCGCACAACTTAGGCAAGACTTGGTTCCCTTGCGTCGACAACTTCACTGACAAGGCCACTTACGACGTCTACATCACCACGACCAACGACAAGAAAGCCATCTGCGGCGGCAACCATATTGAGACCATCGACAACGGCGACGGCACCTCCACTTGGCATTGGAGCACTCAGCAGGAAATCTCCACCTACCATATCTCGTTTGCCGTGGGAAATTACGAGCTTTATGAGGATGTATATGAAGGTATCGAGCGCGACATCCCGATAGAGGTCTATGCATTGCCTTCGCAGATGAACAGCGTGCCGGGCACTTTTGTCCACATTAAGGAAATCACAAGGTTCTTTGAGGAAAACTTGGGACCCTATCCTTTCAATCGCATCGGCTACGTCAGCACGAGCAAGGGCTGCATGGAGCATACCGACAACATCGCTTTTGCCTCCAGCATCATCGACGGCACCACTTCCGGCGAGGAATATGTGGCCCACGAGCTGTCGCACATGTGGTCGGGCAACCTTGTTACCTGTTCCACTGCGGGCGACATGTGGCTCAACGAGGGCTTCGCCCAGTTTTGGGGCGCGTTCTACGAAGTGGGCGTTTATGGCGAGGCGCATTTCCAAAACACCATGTCGGGGATGGTGAACGATGCGACCACTTGGTGCAACAGTCCCATTCACTGGATGCCGCTCAACAACATGCCTTTGAACATGACCTACGACAGCGATGCCGTCTACAACCGTGGCGCCGTCATCGTCAATACGATGATGAACTACATGGGGCGCGAGAATTTCCTTGCGGCCATGCGCCAATACTTCCAGCAGTATGCCTATCAAGCCGCTTCTTCCGAAGACCTCTGCGAGGCGCTTACCCAATATTCGGGCATCGATATGCACGGTTTCTTCGATACATACGTCTATTCGAGCGGTATGCCTCACCTTTATGCCGTCATCAAATTGGTGGAGCAGGTCGGCAACGGGTATGACGTGACGGTAGATCTCCGTTACCAGCATATTGGCGATACACACATCGGGCAACACAATGTTTATGAGTTGACTTTCATCGGTCCCGAATTCCAACTCGAAACAGCAAGGGCCGTCTGGGATGGCTTGCATGACGAGGCTACATTCTCGGTTGGTTTCGAACCTGTCGGCTTGTTGGCCGATTTCCACAACGGATGGCTCGATGGAAAGACACAGAAAAACATGATGCTGAAATCCACTTCGTCACAAAGCTTCGCATACGTCACGGCGCAGGCCACATCATTGACGGATTCGGTGTTTTTCAGCGTCGAAAATCACCTTGTAGGGCCTTACGACGATCCCCTCATTCCAAATCTGACACTTTCGTCTAAGCATTTTTGGACGGTCAACCGCTATGATTTTGGTGAGGCCAATATCGAAGCGTGGTTTGACTATTCCAAGAACAACGACGGCGACATCATAGAGACGCAAAACGACTCGGCCACCTTGCTCTACCGCAAGAATGCTTCTGAGCCTTGGCATGAAATTCCATACACGCTTTATGCCGGCAGCACTTGGCGTGTAGGCCGTTTCGTCATCGATGATGTTCAGTCGGGCGAGTATGCCATCGCCGTTTGGGACAAGGAGGCTCTTGGCGAAGAGGAACTTATGATGCCTGAACAGCGGATGCAGGTGTTCCCCAATCCAGCCCAAGGCAACGTCAACATCAGCTGGGGCGAGTCTGCCAACGGTCAGATCCGCATTGCGAATGCCGACGGAAAGGAACTGAAAAACATTAGGTTTAGCCAAACCGACCATGTTAGCCTGCCCATCGGCGACCTGCCACAAGGCTGTTTCACCGTGACGCGACTCGACGAGGTCGGCAAGGTGGTGAACGTGGAAAAACTAATCATAAAACACTGATACTATGAAAAACATCAAATTGTTGGCTCTGCTTTGCACGCTGAGCGTATTCTTCGCTTCTTGCACGGAACCGAAGAGCGAATGGACAAATTATTATGGGTACACGAACGAGAGCGTCATCGGCACCTATTCCTTTTCCAACATCTCGACAGCTTTCGATGGTGTTGAGGGAATCGACCGCCATTCTTGCCCCGATGCCGAGGTGAGAATCGAGGCTCTGTCATCCGAGTCGGGCAAGTTGAAATTCACGATCAATTGCCCCGATGAGGAGTATTCCCAAACGATTGAAGGCATTCCCACCCCCAACGAAGACGATTTCATGATCCGCATGTCGACGGGAATCCAACATTACGGTGGCAAGATCATAGCCCATAATGTGACAGCCTATGTGATGAAGAACGACAAGCAGCAATTGAGGTTGCATGGCTATGCCGCCGTCAACACCTACAAGGAAGTCGACCCTGGAACGGGTGTCGTCAACTATGAACCTATCAACGGCGAGTACTATTATTTCGATGTCATTAAAAACTAAATACTTACAACTATGAGAAAAGCATTTTTCACTTTGGCCGTCATTGTGATGGCGTTTGGAAACATGGGCATGGCCCAGCAAAAAATCAACCTGAAATCGAAGGCGACACAAAACGTGCTGAAGCACTACGGCGTTCGTGACGAATCAACCATCGTGCCGCAAATCGCCTATTGGGAAACTAGAGATGGAGAAAAGTATCGTACCGTCTACACTTACGATGAGTATGATTATTATCTCATTGAAGAGTTCACGAAGATGGACGATGGCGACGGCTGGATGGACTATTACATGCTGTCCTATGAGTATGACTTTGCAGGCAATGTCCTGGAAATAGTGGCACAGGCGGCCTGGGTAACCGGAGTGATGCAAAACGTGGCCCGCGCCTCCTATACCTATGATGGCTTCGATTTGAGCGAGGTGGTTTACCAAAGTTGGGAAAACGGCGATTGGGAGAACGACACCAAGGAAGTCTATACCTACAATGGCGACGTGACCACCGTCCTCTATTGGGATTGGAACGGCAACAATTGGGCTTCCGACGAGCTTTACACCTACACTCGCACTGGCAACACCATCGAACTCGTCATGCAATACATGCAGGGCGGTGCCTGGCAAAACGATGAGAGACAGGTTTTCACGCTTGATTTCAATGAGCGTGTCACCGAAATCCTCGACCAAGACTGGGTGGGCACTTCGTGGGTCAATGATGAATTGACGACCTACAATTATGAAGGCGATGTGTTCCCCACGAAGACCGTGAAGGAATGGAATGGCTCAGCATGGGTGGATCATCAGATGTTTGAATACGAGTATGACGGCAACGGTAACGCCGTGAGTGGTCTTTCCCTTCATTTTGGTGGAGGTAACGACTGGCTGTCGCACGATGGCGATATCGAGATGGCATTCGGCAATGGCGAGAAGAGTAATGAATACTACGGCTTTTGGGTTAGTGTGGAATATGTCGACCTGACTGGCGTGAACGAAATCAATGCTGCCAATTTCGTGGTCTATCCTGTGCCTGCCGACAAAGAGGTGACCATTGAGGCCGAAGGCTTCCAAAAGGCTGAGGTCTATAGCGTTACGGGTCAGAAACTGATGGAGAGCCTGAGCGAAAAGATGAACGTGAGTTCTCTGAGTCAAGGTGTTTATCTCCTGAAGGTCTATGACCGTGAAGGTAATAGCCAAACGCAAAGAATCATCGTGAAATAATTGTGGTCTGGTGACCCTACAGAAATCCACCGACATGTCATTGCGAGCGAAGCGTGGCAATCTATGTCGGTGGATTTCTGTTTTTACTTCTTCAAAGTTATCCTAAACGTCGTCCCTTCGCCAACGACCGAAGATTTCACGCCGATCTTGCCCTTGTGGTAGTCCTCGATGATGCGTTTGGCCAGTGATAAACCGAGGCCCCATCCGCGTTTTTTGCTGGTGAAACCAGGGTTGAACACTTGCTTGAGCTGCGATTTCGGGATGCCCTTGCCCGTGTCGCTCAGGTCGAGGTGGATGTGGTCGCCGTCGTCGATGAGGTCAAGCGTGATTTTGCCGTGGTCGCCCATGGCGTCGATGGCGTTTTTGGTCAGGTTTTCGAGCACCCAGCGGAATAGCGATGGCACCAACGGCATCATCAACTCGCCCTCGGGCAGGTTAATCTCAAACTCGAACTTCTTGGAGAACCGTTTCTGTAGGTAGTCCATCGTGTCGCGGATGAGGTAGTTGATGTCGGTAGGCTCAAGCACGGGCACCGAGCCGATTTTCGAGAAACGGTCGGTGACGATTTGCAGCCGCTCGATGTCTTTCTCCATCTCGTGGGTGCCCACAAAAGGCTCTTCCTGCATCTTCAGCAGTTCAACCCATCCCATCAGCGATGATAGCGGCGTGCCCAGTTGGTGCGCAGTTTCCTTGGCCATGCCGGCCCACACTTGGTTTTGCTCCGAGCGTCGGGCATAGCTGAAGAGGAGATAGGCGATGAGCAAAAACAGCGCGAACACAACAAACTGGATGACAGGGTAGTAGCGCATCTGTTGCACCAAGTCGGTGGTGCGGTAGAAGATGGTGGCCTTGCCCTTGTTCATGAATTCGATTTGCAACGGATCGTTCTCGTTGCGCATGATGGCAATTTGTTGTCTCACATAGTTCGTGTCTTGCATCATGATGCTGTCCAAGTTGCCGTAGCTCAGTATTTTGTCTTGTGTCTCGTTGGTGACGATGACGGGAACGCCCATCGAGTTCAGCGTGATTTCCTCCATGAAGTGGTCGATCATGTCTTCCAAAACGGCCTTCAGGTCGGTATAGATGCGCGACTCGTTGTAATAAAGGTATTGCACGAAACCGTAGCCCGGGTCGATTTTGATGGGCGGGAACATGGAGTAGGCCTGCTTCATCTCGGCATCAAAAAACTTCTTTTCCTCTTGGTTGGGTGGCAGGTTGGCGCTCGAAACGATATTGCCCTTCTCGTCGGTCAACACCAGCGGAATGCTGATGTTGTTGTGCAGGATTTCGAGATAGATGGCGGTGTTCTCGTTCGACGAGATGTCCATGATGCGGCGGTAGGCGTTGGCTAACAGGTCGACGCGCAGTTGCTCTTGTTCGCTCACCTTGTTGAAGAACTCTTCCGTCGAGCTCATCATCACGGCATGTTGCTCCATGGCGGCGGCCCACATCTTAACCTGCCGCGACTCTTGCTCGGCCAGCGATTTCACGAGGTGGTTGGTGTACCATAGCGACACACCGATGATGAGCAGGGCGATGACGGCCAAGGCCCATTTCCAGCGTTTCTTGTTTGTATAGAGGTTCGTTTTCACAACCTTATTAACGGTGTTTCAACTCTGTTATTGTATTTTGTGGGTTCGGTCGGATTTGCAATCCGACCGCGTTGAATATGGGGATTTGCAATCCCACCAATCATATTTTCTTTCTCATCCTACCCACAGGAATCCCCAACTGCTCGCGGTATTTCGCCACCGTGCGTCTTGCGATGGGGTAGCCTTTCTCTTTCAGCACAAGCATCAGCTGTTCGTCGGTCATGGGGTTGGCCTTGTCTTCGTTCTCCACGGCGTCCTTGAGGATTTTCTTGATCTCGCGGGTCGACACTTCCTCGCCCTCGTCGTTGGTGATGCCTTCGCTGAAGAAGAACTTCAGCAGGAAGGTGCCGTAGGGCGTTTGCACATACTTGCTGTTGGCCACGCGCGAGATGGTGGAGATGTCAAGCCCGACTTTGTCGGCCACGTCCTTGAGGATCATGGGCTTGAGTTTGGTCTCGTCGCCCGTCAGGAAATACTCTTCTTGGATGTCGACGATGGCTTTCATGGTGATATACAGTGTGTTTTGCCGTTGGTTGATGGCGTCGATGAACCATTTTGCCGCGTCGATTTTCTGCTTGACGAATTGCGTGGCTTCTTGCATGTGACGCGAGTCCTTGCTTTTTGCGAAGTCGTCAAGCATCTTCAGGTAGGTCTTGCTGATGTGAAGTTCGGGCGTATTCCTGCCGTCCAACGAAAGCTCTACCTTGCCGTCGTGTACGAAGACGAAGAAGTCGGGGGTGATGTAATGGATGTTTTTGGCACCCGATGTGGATGCGTCGGCAGGCTTTGGGTTGAGTTTGAGGATCTCGTCCAAGGCGGCTTTCAGCTCGCGGTTGCTGACTTCCAACTTCTTGGCGATCTTGTCGTAGTGTTTCTTGGTGAACTCCTCAAAAAAGTCTTTGACGATGGTGATGGCGAGCCTGACATCGACGAAAGGATTCTCTTCCTGCAATCTTTGCAGCTGGATGAGCAGGCATTCCTGGAGGTCGCGGGCAGCGATGCCAGGCGGGTCGAGTTCTTGGACGTTTTGAAGCACTTCGGCCACTTCTTCTTCGGTGGTCGAGATGTTCATCGTGAACAGCATGTCGTCGACGATGTTGGGGATGGGGCGGCTGAGGTAGCCGTTGTCGTCCAGGTTGCCGATGATATATTCCCCGATTTGGAGCTGCTTTTCGGAGAGGTTTCGGTAGGCAAGTTGCTGGTTCAGATAGTCTTGGAAAGTCTCCTCGTTGACTATGGGCGCTTCGTAGGGGTCGTCGTCGGCGCTGTAGTTGTTGGTTTGCAGCTTGTAGGAATAGTCGTCGATATCCTCTTCCTGTAGGTAGTCGGTGATGTCGAACTCGTCGTCTTTGCTGAAGTCGACTTCGTCATCGTTGTAGTCGTCGTTCTCGCCGTTGTCGGTGTCGTCAGCGATTGGCTCGTTGTCGTCATAGTCGTTCTCGTGCGATTCTTCCAAGGCGGGGTTGGCCTCGATTTCCTCCTTGATGCGTTGTTCGAGTTCGATTAATGGCAGCTGCAGCAGCTTCATCAGCTGGATTTGCTGCGGCGACAGCTTCAGCTCCTGCCGCTGGGTTTGAGTCAATCGTTGGTTGTTCATTTCAGTTGTCAGTTTGGAGTTGTCAGTTGTTCAGCTATTGTTGTCCATCAACTGAACAACTGAATAACTGAACAACTGACCACTTATTTAATACAAGCAATTTTTCGGTGTTCTCGGGAATGGGATGACGTCGCGGATGTTGGTCATGCCGGTGACGAAGAGGAGCAGACGCTCGAAGCCAAGGCCATAGCCCGAATGCGGCACCGAGCCGAAGCGACGGCTGTCGAGGTACCAACTCATGGATTCCTCGGGGATGCCCACTTCGTGCATACGGTCGAGGAGCTTATTAATATCGGTCTCGCGCTCCGAGCCACCAATGATTTCGCCGATGCCGGGGAAGAGCACGTCCATGGCGCGGACGGTCTTGCCGTCTTCGTTCTGCTTCATGTAGAAAGCTTTGATTTCCTTCGGGTAGTCAGTCAGGATGACGGGCTTCTTGAAGTGTTTCTCGACGAGGTAACGCTCGTGCTCCGATTGCAGGTCGATGCCCCAACCTGTGACGGGATATTGGAACTTGCCCTTCTTGTTGTAGTTGGAGTTGTGCAGGATGTCGATGGCCTCTGTGTAGGTGAGGCGCACAAACTCATGCTCAAGCACAAAGTGCAGCTTGCTGATGAGTTCCATCGATTTCTCTTCCTCTTTCTTGCCTTTTTCTTCGTCTTGGAGGCGCTTGCTGAGGAACTGGAGGTCGTCCATGTTGTTGTCCAAAGCATACTGGATCAAGTATTTCAGCATTTCCTCGGCGAGGTCCATGTTTTCGGTGATGTCGTAGAAGGCCATCTCAGGCTCGATCATCCAGAACTCGGCCAAGTGGCGCGTGGTGTTCGAGTTTTCGGCGCGGAAGGTGGGGCCGAAAGTGTAAATCTTGCCCAATGCTGTGGCTGCCAGTTCGCCTTCGAGCTGACCCGAAACGGTCAAGTTGGTCGACTTGCCGAAGAAGTCTTGCTTGTAGTCGATGCTGCCGTCTTCGGTGCGGGGGAGGTTGTTGAGGTCGAGGGTGGTCACTTGGAACATTTCGCCCGCGCCTTCGGCATCCGAAGCGGTGATTAATGGCGTATGGATATTATAGAAGCCTCTCTCTGTGAAGAACTTATGGATGGCGAACACCATTGAGTGGCGCAGACGCATCACGGCACCGAAGGTATTGGTGCGGAAACGCAGATGGGCGATGTCGCGCAGGAACTCCAACGAGTGTTTCTTGGGTTGCAACGGATATTCGTCGGGGTTGGCCGGACCGAACAGCCCGATTTCCTTCACGCTCAGTTCCACGGCTTGGCCGCTACCCATCGAGGCGACCAACACGCCCTTGGCCCACAGCGACGCGCCGGCGTGCATCAAGGCCAGATTCTCTTCCGGGATGACGTTCAGGTCGACGACCAATTGCAGGTTGTTGATGGTTGAGCCGTCGTTGAGGGCGATGAAAGCCACGTTCTTGCTGCCGCGCTTGTTGCGCACCCAGCCCATTACGGTAATCTCATTTTCAGACGCTTGCATCTGCAAGGCTTGCTTGATTTCTACTCTTTTCACGGTATTCTGGATTATTATTTGTCACTCGTTTAAATTTAATGCAAAGAAACGAAAAAAATCTCAATTCAGCTTTGAAAAATCCTTTATATTTGCAATCAATATGGCAAACACATACACACAATTGTACGTTCATATCGTGTTTCATACAAAGAGCACGGGCATCATCATGCGTGACGAGGATTTGGAACGTATATTCCAGTATATTGGTGGAGCCATTCGCGGCGAGGGGGGCATTCCATTCGCCGTAGGTGGTGTGGCCGACCATGTCCATATATTGACGACATTGCCGAAGAACAAAAGCCTCGCTGATTTTATGCGTGTTATCAAAGCCAATTCCAGCAAATGGATACATCGGCTGGATTCGTATTATGAAGCGTTTCGCTGGCAGGATGGCTATGGGGCTTTTAGTGTCAGTCCGTCTCGGATGGAGGGGACTACGAAATATATTCTTACTCAGGCCGAACACCATAAAGTCGAGTCTTACCATGACGAGTATTTGGGTATTTTGGAGAACTATGGAGTTGATTATGTCGAGCAGCGTGCTTTTGAGGATTGATGGACGTGTGACGTGGGGTTAAGGACGGGGATTTTATCCCCGCTTAGCGTCCGTCGTCACTCCGTGACTGTGTCGCAAAAAGTCACGGAGTGACGGTGGATATTAGGCAGGTGATGTAGCCCCGAAGGGGCGAAATCCCTGCCGATAACGAAAATGAAAAAAATGACGAAAAGAAAATATCAAACAATGAATATCGTAGTATTAAGAAAATGGTCACCCACCGACAAAGCCGAATTAATCGCGTTATGTAACGCCGTCGACCGCACCTATTTGTCTGACAGAATGCCATTTCCTTATACCGAAGAAGATGCCGATTGGTGGTTGGGAATGGTTAGGTTGAATGAAGGGAAGAACGGTGTTTTCCGTGCCATCACAGTGGATGGCAGAATCATAGGAAGTGTTTCCGTGGAGCGTAATTCTGACAACAGGAAAGAAGGAGAACTTGGTTATATGCTGTTGACTGAGCATTGGTCGAAGGGATTTGCTACGGAAGCCGTCGCACAAATTTGCGAAATCGCGTTGCATGAATTGGATCTCGATAAGATAACGGCTAAGGTTTATGAACCTAATATCGCCTCCATCAAGGTTCTGGAAAAGAACGGCTTCATTTTTGAAAGTCACGGAGTGACGGCAGATATTAAGCAGGCGGTGAAGTCCGTAAGGACGGAACCCCTGCCCGATAATGCCCAATATATCATCGCCGGCCCCTGTAGCGTCGAGAGCGAAGCGCAAATCATCGCCACGGCGAAGGCCTTGGCACAAATCCCGCAAGTGACCATGTTACGTGGTGGTATCTGGAAACCGCGAACCCGTCCTGGCGCCTTCGAGGGCAGGGGCGAGGAAGGTCTCGTGTGGCTCCGCGAGGCGAAACACGAGTCAGGGCTGCCCACGGCAACGGAAGTGGCCACGCCCGAACATGTCGAACTGGCCCTGAAATATGATGTCGATGCGCTATGGATTGGTGCCCGAACGGTGGTCAACCCGTTTTCGGTGCAGCAACTGGCTGATGCCTTGCAGGGCGTTGACGTACCGGTCTATGTCAAAAACCCGGTCTCGCCCGACTTGAAGCTCTGGATTGGGGCCTTCGAGCGCTTCCAAAAGGCAGGCATCACGCGGCTGTCGGCCATACATCGCGGCTTCTCTTATTATAAGGAGTCGCCCTATCGCAACTACCCCATGTGGGAGATTCCCATCGAACTCACGCGCCAACTCAACGTGCCATTAATCACGGATGTCAGTCACATCTGCGGCAACCGCGAATTGCTTTTGCCAACAGCGCAGAAAGCCCTCGACCTCGCCACGGATGGGCTGATGATAGAATGCCACATTAATCCCGACGAGGCCCTGACCGATGCCCAACAGCAAATCACGCCCGAAGCGCTGAAGTCGTTGCTGGCCAGCCTTACTTTCCGGTCGAAGCAGTCAGGGAAGGTGGAACGCGACCTTGCGGGCCTCCGCAGCGAGATCGACGACATCGACAGCGAGTTGCTCCAACTGTTGGCTCGTCGCATGGAGGTGAGCGCACAGATCGGCGAATACAAGAAGTTGAACAATGTGGCCGTGGTGCAGATGGACCGCTGGAAGAAAATCCTCGACGACCACGTGTCCACAGGTGCCGAGATGGGTCTGTCGCCTATATTAATTAATAAGGTGTTCGAGGCTATCCATCAGGAATCCATCGAGCGGCAGAGTCGCATCATGGGAAACGACTAAGGCCCGCCTCATCGACGAGCCTTATCGATACACGCCGAAGCGTGTTGTTTGATGCACCAAATCCAGTAGTAAAACGATTACGGTGCAAAAGTATCCCAAGTCCCGAAACCCCGCAAGAGAAACCGTCTCCACTTTTTCAACAAGTATCAACAAAATATTTGTAATATACTGTTTTTCAGTATATTATTTGTATTTTTCTTTTCAGTTGGTGATGGTCAGTTTGCTGCCGTCGTAGGCGGTGCGGTATTGGATGAGCGGATAGATGGTCGTTCCGTCGGTGGGGAAGTTGGGCACCATGTCAGGCTCGCGAACGATGAGTTGGCCGTTCAGGATGTTGTAATAGGCGTTGTTGCACCTGTCGACCACAAAGGGGAAGTCGACCACCATGCGCGTGGTGTTGCCGTGGCTGTCGGTGCAAGCGTCAGGTTCGTTGGGCGGCAGGCGGTCGAAGGCTAAAAACTCGTTGTCGCTTTGCCGGTAGACGATGATGCCACGGCTGGTGCTTTCCACATCGGAGGTGATGTAGAGCCAGCCACTGACGAAGTTAAGCTCTTGGTATTGCAGCGTGTTGGGATAGATGGTGATGGGGTAGGGCAATATCGGGGTGTTGGGGTTCTGGGGAAATTCCCTGCAGCCGTGCAGCATCGGCAGGAGCGCCATTAATATTAATAGGTGTAGTTTCGGTCGTTTCATAACGGCAAAGAAACGCTATTTTTCGGAAAATCGTATCCGTTTGCGGGAAAAATCCTATTTTTGCCCTCAAAATCTAACGCCATGAAGAGATTGATGAAATGGATGTCGGGCCTGCTGGTGATCGCCTTGCTTTGTGGATCGTGCGCCTCGTCGAAGTCGCGGGCCATGCGCAAGGCCGAGCGCCAGATGGAGCAGATGGAGAAAAAATCGAAGAAACAGTACAAGAAAGCCAAGGATGCGCACTACAAACGTCAGGCCAATAAGACCAAGAAGATGATCCAAAAGGACAAACGCCATGCCGAGCGAATGCGTCGCAGGCAGCGAAGCAACCCGTTTTTCTCGTAACGAATCGGCATATCCAAGATGGTATGCTGAAAAAACGCGATTGAAACGGAAAAAATCTCATTTAAAGGTTAAATTACAAGTGTTTGAAAATCAAAAATATAAAACCATGAAAGGAATTTTTTTGAGAAAAAAACGCCGAAAAAGCATTTTTTTCTTGCGTACTTTCAAATAAGGTTGTAATTTTGACGACTTTTAATGCACCAATATGCACCAAATAAAGTAGTATTACATAAAATTACAAGGTATGTTTAAAAATTTACTAATGACCCTTGCCGTAGTACTGGCCACCTGCACGATGACCATGGCTCAGTCGCAAGGAAGACTCAAAGGCAAGATTACCGATGAAACGGGAGAAACGGTACCATTTGCAAACGTCATTGTCGAAAAAGGCGGTTCGCAAGTGGGAGGTGCCTCCTCTGACTTTGACGGTAACTACGACATCAACCCGATCCCTCCGGGAACCTACGACCTCAAGGCGAGCTGTATCGGCTACAATGCGTTCGTTCTGAAGAACATCGTCATTCCGGCCAACAAGATCACCTTCTACGACATCAAGATGACGAGCGGCGCAATCAAGATTGACGAAGTCGTGGTCATCGATTACGAGATTCCTTTGATTTCAAAGGACAACACGCAGTCTGGCGCGTCCATCACCGCCGAAGAAATCTCAAAATTGCCTGTCCGTTCTGCCGATGCTGTAGCTGCCAGCGTTGGTGGCGTGTTCTCGCAAGACGGTGAAGTCGGCTCCATCCGTGGTTCGCGTGAAGGTGCCGTCTACTACATCGACGGCGTGAAAGTCATCGGTAACGGTAGCGTGCCGCAAGGTGCCATCGACCAGGTCGACGTCATCTTGGGTGGTACCCCTGCCATGTACGGTGACGCCATGGGCGGTATCATCAACATGACCACCAAAGGCCCCAGCCGCACTTGGGGCGGCGGCCTCGAAGCCGAGTATTCGGTGGATGGCTACGGCCATGGCCGCTTGGGTGGTAGCTTGCAAGGACCGCTTATCAAGAGACAAAAGGATGGCGAAGAAGAGGAAGCCCTCCTCGGTTTCTTCTTGGCCTTTGACCTCAACCGCAACAAGTATGGCGCCACTTCGGCAGTGCCTTACTACCGTGCCACTGAGGATTGGATGGAACAGATTAAGGCCCATCCTCTGACCCTTTCGGGCCTGGGTACCAGCACCTACCAAACCGCTGCCTTCACCAGGAAGGACAACCTCTATTCGACCCGCTACCTCAACAACACGGCTAACCAAAGCATCAACGTGACGGGTAAGATCGACGTCAGCACGGGTAAGAACAGTAACCTGACCTTCGGTGGCTCGGCCTACATCGGCGGCGGCCACTACGACGGCGGCAGCGGCCAACACTTCTTCAACACCGAGAAGAACTACAAGTCGCTTTCGAGCACCTATCGTGGCTATGTGCGTTTCAGCCAGCGCTTCCCCGCCGACCCGAACAGCACCTCGCTGATCTCGAACGTGTACTATAGCATCCAAGCCGACTACACGCACACCCAGTCTGAATCGGGCGACCCCGACCTGTGGAACAACATCTTCGGCTATGGCCATATCGGTAAGTTCACCACCAGCCGCGAACCCAGCTTCCGCTACTCGACCACTCCTATCGAGAAAGTGAACATGGGCATCGACCAAAATGGCGACACCATTTTCAGGACCGTCAACAACGCTTGGGTGCTGGAAAACTACTATGACACTTATGTCGACTTTGAAGAAGGTCACTTCAACCCCCTGCTGGCCACCTATGTCCACAACTACTATGACCTGTATGAGCCTTATGGTGCCGTTGGCTATTTCAACAACTTGGATAACATCCGCTTGAACAACGGTTTGATCAACGGTCTGTCTCCGAATGCCGTCTATGGCATTTATGCCGTTCCGGGCATGGTGCAAACCGGTTACTCCAAGTCGGCCAGCGACCAAATCGCCGTCAATATCAACGGTTCTATGACCCTTGGTCGTGGCGACAACTCACACGAAATCAAGTTGGGCTTCCAATATGAGCAACAGAACAGGGCTGGTATGCAATACAACGTCACATCATACAACAGAAACCCCTGGACGCTGATGCGCGACATGGTGAACGCCCACATCAGAGAGCTTGACGTCGATCATCCTTATGCCATCAGCTACGACGGCTTCGTCGACACCATCATGTACGACAGAATGTACGACGCCTCCACGCAATACACCATCGACGCCCGCCTGCGTCAAGCCATGGGCCTGCCGGTGACCGGAACCGAATGGATCTTGACCGATACCTACGATTTCGACAACAACACCATGAAATATTATGATGCCAACGGCAAGCTGCGCACCGCTACGGTGAACGGCGGCCTCGACCTGAGCATGTTTGGCGCCGACGAGCTGACCCGCGATGGCCAGAACACGGTTTACTACTATGGCTACACCTACGACGGCAACAGGAAATACGGCTGGACCGAGCGTCCCTCGCTGACCGAGTTCTTCAACACGACCGATGAAGACAACATCCTGACCCGACCGATTGGTGCCCAGCAGCCCATCTACATGGCCGGCTACATCCAAGACAAGTTCGCCTTCAAGGACCTGATCTTCAACATCGGTGTCCGTGTCGACCGCTTCGATGCCAACCAAGACGTGCTGAGAGACCCCTACATCCTCTATGATTACTATACCGTTGGCGACATCAAGAACGCCATGGCTAACAATAAGTTGGCTGACTACGGCTATGTTGGAACCGGCTCGACCATCGATATCCCGAGCAACATCGGCGACGACTATGTTCCTTATGTGAACAAGATCGGCGAAATCACCAACATCGTCGGTTACCGTAAGGGCAACGACTGGTACAACGAAGTGGGTGCCGTGATCAACGACCCGACCGCCATCGGCATGGGTTCAGGCTCCGCTCCTTGGCTGGCCCGCGAAAAGCAAGAGACCTCGAAGCAAGTCGTCGACGAGAAGTCGTTCAAGGACTATGACCCGGCTTGGAGCATCATGCCCCGTATCTCCTTCTCCTTCCCGATTTCCGACGAAGCCTTGTTCTTCGCTCACTACGATGTGTTGACGCAGCGTCCTTCCAGTGCCTTCTACTGCAGCCCGCTGTATTACTATCGCTTCAACGAAATCTCTGGCACCCTCGCCAACCCCGACCTGAAACCTGCCCAGACCATCGAGTATGAACTCGGTTTCACGCAAAAGGTGACCAACACCTCTTCGCTGACCATCTCGGGTTACTACCACGAACTTCGTAACATGATCCAGATGTACCGTTTCAACGGTGCCTACCCGAAGTCATACAACTCCTACAGCAACCTCGACTTCGGTACCGTCAAGGGTATCACCGCCAGCTACGACATGCGTCGTACGAAGAACGCCCGTATCCGTGCCAGCTACACTTTGCAGTATGCCGACATGACCGGTTCGTCGACCTCCACCGCCGCCGCCTTGATTGCTGCTGGTGTGCCTAACCTGAGGTCAACCTTCCCGACCAACGCCGACCGTCGTCACAGCTTCAACCTGACGCTCGACTATCGTTTCGCCGATGGCAAGAACTATGACGGTCCCGTCATCCACCGCAAGGACGGCAAGGACATCCAAATCCTCTCCAACACTGGTTTCTCACTGCAAGTCAACGGTGGTTCGGGTACGCCTTACACCGCTTCGCGTACGGTTTCATCCCCGATTTCGGGTGGCAACAACCTGCTTGCCGGTACCTACAACGGTTCGCGCATCCCCGCCTCCTTCCGTTTCGACCTCCGTGTCGACAAGGACTTCAACTTCACGATGGGTGGCAAGAAGGAAGGCTCGAAAGGCCGCGATGCCTTCGTGAACGTCTATCTGCAAGTGCTGAACCTGCTCAACTCGAAGAACATCACCGGTGTGTATGCCGCCACGGGTAACCCCGACGACGACGGCTACCTCTCGGCTCCTGAATGGCAACGCGAAATCAACAGCCAGATTGACCCGCAAGCCTTCATCCAAATGTATCAACTGATCGTCAACAGCGGTTACAATTACTCGATGCCTCGTCACATCAGACTCGGTTTGAGCTTTAACTTCTAAGATGATAGGAAATTCATAACGAAAAATTACAAGTATTATGAAGAATATATTTCGATTTTTGATTGCTGCGCTTCTCATTACGGGCGCTGTGATTCCTGGAAAGGCTGAGATGTACAAGTATGAGCAAGGAGGCAAAGGCCAACGTGCTACTACCGCAGCCGGATGTACGCCTTCGTCGTCCTTCGACTGGCTCGACATCAACAACGTTAGAACACGTATCAATTCTGGTGGCGACATGTGGTGGGACCTTCCCGCAGGTACCGGTTCCAAGTACTTCATCCCTGCCAACGGCTCCGCTACCTCCCTGTTCGCTGGCTCCCTGTGGATCGCCGGTGTCGACGTCAACAACCAGCTGAAGTGCGCCGCCTTGCGTTTCCGCCAGGTTGGTAACGACTACTACACTGGTCCTCTGACCGTCGACGGCAAGGCCTCCATCACCCCTGAGACCTGCGCCAAGTGGGACAAGATCTTCAAGATTACCCGCGCTGAAGTGGACGAATTTCTTGTTCATGTTCAAGATGGTACATTGGATGAGTACGAAATCCCGTCCATCATCGCCAATTGGCCTGCCACTCGTGGCAACGACGACCCGGAAGGCATCGCCAAGTATCTGGCTCCTTTCTATGATGCCGATGGTAACGGTGAATATGAACCTCAAAAAGGTGACTATCCCTACTACGACATTACCAACGAGCTTTGCCACACCAAGATCCCGACCATGGAAGAGGAACTTGAAGGCACCATGCACGGCTCCATCCTTGCCGACCAGGTGCTGAAAGGCGACCAAACCCTGTGGTGGATTTTCAACGATAAAGGTGCTGCCCACACCGAATCAAACGGTCAGGCCATCGGTATCGAAGTGCGTGCCCAAGCCTTTGCTTTCGCCACCAACGACGAAATCAACAACATGACCTTCTATAGCTACGAAATCATCAACCGTTCGACCTACACCTTGACGGGCACTTACTTCTCGCCTTGGACCGACGTCGACCTCGGCTATGGCTGGGACGACTATGTAGGTTGCGACGTTGCTCGTGGTCTCGGTTACGGTTACAACGGTTCGGCTGTCGACGGCAGCGGTGAACCCGAAGCCTACGGTTCGCAGCCTCCGGCGATCGGTATCGACTTCTTCCAAGGTCCTTACATGGATCCCGATGGCATCGACAACCCCAAGTACACCTTCTTGCAGGTTTTCGACCATATCGACCCCGTTTCGGGCGACTCTATCTTTGTCAACGACTCGACGACTGCCGTTCAAGTGGTTGACGAAAGCATCAACGGTGTGAACTTCGGCAACGGCATCGTCGACGACGAACGTTTCGGTATGCGCCGTTTCGTGTATCACAACAACAGCTCAGCCGATAACGGCGACCCGACCACGGCTCCCCAATATTACAACTACCTCCGTGGTATTTGGAAGAATGGCGCCAAGATGCGTTATGGCGGCAATGCCTACACGGGTAGCGACGTTGTCGGTCCCGAATGCGACTTCATGTTCCCTGGCGATTCCGACCCGTGGAACTGGGGTACCAACGGTACGCCTCCCAATGGCAACTACAACACTGGCACCAAGTTCTGGTCGGAAGAGCAATGCCAAAACGCTCCTAACGACCGTCGTTTCATGCAGTCGGCAGGCCCCTTCACCCTTGAACCCGGTGCTGTCAACTACATCACCTTCGGTGTGCCGTGGGCTCGTGCCACGAGCGGTGGCGCCTGGGCTTCCGTGGAACTGCTTCGCGTGGTCGACGACAAGTGCCAAGCCTTGTTCGACAACTGCTTCAAGGTCATCGACGGCCCCAATGCTCCTGACCTGACCATCCGCGAGCTTGACCAACAGCTCATCGTCTACCTGTCGAATGCCACCCTTTCCAACAACTATAAGGAAGGCTACATCGAACTCGACCCCGAAATCCCGGTCTCGCGTATCGACACTGAAATCAAGAAAGACACTGTCATGGAAATCACTCCTCACGGCGACACCGTGTATATTCCTCACGAGGAAGAAACACCGATTGAAACCATCTACGACAGGTACTATCGCTTCGAAGGTTACAAGGTGTATCAGTTGGCCAGTGCCGAAGTTGGCGCCGACGAGCTGAGCAATTCCGACAAGGCCCGCTTGGTGTTCCAATGCGACGTGCGCAACAACGTGGCTACCCTCATCAACTATGAGTTTGACGAGTCGCTCCACGCCAATGTGCCGAAGCAGAAAGTGGTTGGCGGCGATGCCGGCATCACCCACAGCTTCGTGCTGACCCAAGACCAGTTTGCCAAGGGCGACAACCCGAACTTGGTTAACCACACCACCTATTATTATATGGCCGTTGCCTACGCCTATAATAACTACCTGCCCTACAACCAGGACGACGCTCTCGGTCTCCAGGGCCAGAAGAAGCCTTACCTCGAAGGTAGAAAGAACATCCAAGTTTATTCAGCCGTGCCTCACAAGACCATCAATGGTACCTTGCTTCGCTCCGCTTATGGCGACAGCCCTGCCATCACCCGTTTGGTTGGTGTCGGTAACGGTGGCAACGAACTTGAACTTAGCAAAGCCACTGTCGACGAAATCATGAGCAAGCCCATGGCTTCGGAGACCAACCGCTTCGGTAGCCCCGACTACCCGATTGCCTACCATCCTACCTATGAGCCTGGCTTTGGTCCTATCAACGTCAAGATCATCGACCCGCTCAACGTGAAGTCGCACCGCTATGAACTCTCCTTCGGTGACATGTTTACGCAATACACGCACAATGTCACCAACGACCAAGAGATCCAAGGCGACTCGGCTGCCCGTTTGGTGAACCACTGGTATCTGCTCGATTTGGATGAGCCTACCGATACGATTGGCCACAATCCTATGATGGGCGACACCACCACCATTTACTACAACGAACAGATGTTTATCGACAAGGGTATCTCCATCACCATCAACCAGCCTTACGATATTGGTCGTATCTGGGTGGGTAAGTTCTATAACGACACCGGCAATGGTGAAGATCCTTGGAAGGACTACTATACTGTGGTCGCCCCCAACAATGGCGTGATTACGTCTTCCATCGAATTCCAAAATCCTGATTCGATTTGGTTGGATGGTATCCGCGACGTGGATGTGCCTGGCCTTAGCTTGAACTGGATCCGTTCTGGAACGTATGTTGATATGGACAACAGCACCAACAACGACTACGCCATGTCGTCGGCCACCAACTCACACGGCGACAGCAAGCCTTGGGACCCGACCGAGAACTTCGAGAAGCTCGCCAACCGCACTTGGGCTCCCGCTTTGCTGACCACGATTTCAAAGTATGGTAGCAACTTCAACCCCGGCCCGATGATCAATGCGAATGCTCGTGTCGACTCCGCGTTCTACAGAACCGCAAGTATCGACATCGTCTTCACTGCCGACAAGAGCAAGTGGACGCGTTGCCCCGTCATTGAAATGGGCTTGGATAGAAACCTCACCGAAGGTACAACCAACCGCTTCATGCTCCGTCGTCACGCTTCGGTCGACAAGGACGGCAAGCCTTATGCCTACAATTGGGACTGCAAGACCAACGATATCGTTGTCGACAACAATCCTGTCGACCCGAATGCCGAGGGCATTGCCTATGCCTCCACCAATCCTGAAGATGCCAACTTCATCGCTCCTCAAGGTATGGGCTGGTTCCCGGGCTATGTCATCGACGTTGAGACTGGTATGCGTTTGAATGTGGCCTTCGGCGAAGACTCCTACTATCAAGATTCGCTGATTAAGGGTCGCGACATGATCTTCAACCCTGCCAAGTTGCAGAAGCTTACCGTTGAAGACAACTCTGGTTTGCTTCAAGTTGGCGATCCTGCCATCTATCGTGGCGCTAACCAAGACCCGGTCTTCGGTGGCAAGCACTTCGTCTACATCTGGCGTGCCGACTCCATCGCCATGCCTGCTTCCTCAGCCTGGAAGGATATGAAGAACTTTGCCTACGACGGTGGCCAGTTGCTGTTCAATTCGTTGAACTACGTCCAGAGCCTGTCGAACAACAGCTCCATCAACGTGATGAACACCAACCTCTACAAGCTGTTGATGTGGGTGGGTATGCCGATGGGTATCGAAGGCATGACCTGGTTGCCCGAAGGCAACGACTGCCGCATCCGTATCCGTATTGCCAAGCCTTATGCTCCTGGCTACGGCTACTACTCGCTGCAAACGCCTAACGAGGAACTCAATATCAACAACTACAATCCGAAGTACACCTTCAGCATTGACGGTTGGGATCCTGTTGAGAACGATCCTGTCAAGACTGAGGAAGACCTCAACCTTGTCACGGTGGTGCCCAATCCTTACTATGCCTACAACCGTTACGAGAGCAACGCCCTTACCAATAAGGTGAAGATCACCAACCTGCCCAACAAGTGTATCGTGTCAATCTATACCTTGAGCGGCACGAGGGTGCGTCAGTTCCGTAAGGACAATGAAGAGCCGAGTGTTGAATGGGATCTTACGAACTTCGCCAATACGCCTGTTGCCAGCGGCTTCTACCTGATCCACATCAAGGATTTGACCAGTGGCAGCGAGCGCACCATCAAGTTCTTCGGAGCCATGCGTGAAGTTGACCTGAACACATTCTAAACAATGTAATTGCTAACCGTAAATAATTTATCATCATGAAGAAATCATTTAGATATATCGCATTGAGTTTCGTAATCCTTATGGGATTAAGTGCTCCTCAAGCATTTGCAGGAAACAAAGACCGTTCAGGCCAAGCTGGCGCTTCAGAGTTGCTGATCAACCCTTGGGCAGCCTCATCGGGCTGGGGCAATGCAGGCATGTCGTTCGTGCATGGCGTTGAAGCCATCTACGGCAACGTGGCTGGCATCAGCTCCTGCCGTACACTTGACGTGAACTTCACCAACACTTGGTGGCTGCAGGGTGTCGGCAACGACACCCGCATCGCCTCCTTCGGCTTCTTGGCTCGCGTGGGCGAGTCGAGCGTGTTGGGTCTCTCCTTCATGTCGTTCAGCATCGGTGAAATCGCCATCACCACCCCCGACAACCCCGATCCTGGTACCCTCGGCACCTTCAAGCCCAACCTGATGAACATCAACCTGTCGTTCGCCAAGTCGTTCTCCAACAGCATCAGCGGCGGCTTCAACCTGAAGATCATCAGCGAGTCGATTAAGGACATGGGCGGTGTTGGCGTGGCCTTGGACGCTGGTATCCAGTATGTCTCCGGTCCGTTCGACAACATCCACTTCGGCATCACGCTGAAGAACATCGGACCCACCATGAAGTTCTCTGGTGACGGTCTGGCTCTCAGAGTGTTCATGGAGAGCATGACCAGCCAACAGTTCACCATGGTGCAACGTGCCGACGACTTCGAGCTGCCCACCCAGTTGAGCATCGCAGCCGCCTACGACTTCCTGTTTGCCGAAACCAGCCGCCTCACCATTGCCGGTAACTTCTGCTCCAACTCGTTCACCAACGACCAATTGACTGGTGGCCTCGAGTATGGCTGGAGAGAGATGTTCAAAGTCCGCGCCGGTTACACTTGGGAAAGAGGCATCTGGGCCAAGGGCGGTGTTGAAAACTCGGACGAGTGCATGAACATCAACCGTGGCCTCAGCGCCGGTGTGTCGGTCGAAGTGCCGCTGTCGAAGAAGGAAGACGCCATGCGTTTGGCCGTCGACTATTCCTACAGAGACACCTACACTTACGGTGGTACCCACAGCGTTGGTGCAAGAATTATTTTCTAATTCTGGCTCAGGAAAAGAAATAATTCGTATTTTTGCAGTCGCAAACCAAAAGAAGACCCTTATTTCGGTAAGGGTCTCTTTTTTGCAACCTGTAAAGAAACAAATCAAACACAATTACTATGTCAGAAGTAAAATACTTTACCCCAGAGGGGTTACAGAAACTCAAAGATGAACTCGACGACCTGATTCTTCGCGAGCGTCCGCGTATCGTGCTCGCCATCCAGGAAGCACGCGACAAAGGCGACCTTTCGGAAAACGCCGAATACGATGCCGCCAAGGAAGCCCAAGGCCTGCTCGAAGCTAAGATTGCTGAACTTCAAGACCTTATCTTCAATGCTCGCATCCTCGACGAGTCGAAGATGGACACCTCAAAGGTGCTGCTCTATTCGAAGGTGAAGATCAAGAACGTGAAGTCGGGCTTGCTGATGTCGTATGCCATCGTCCCCGAAAAGGAAGCCAACTTCAAGGAAGGCAAACTCTCCATCAATTCACCCATCGGCCAAGGCTTGTTGGGCAAGTCGGTGGGCGACATCGCCGAAATCCAGGTGCCTGCCGGCAAGGTCCATTTCGAGATTATGGAAATCACACGATAAAACTCGAAGCTATGGCTACCATCTTTTCAAGAATTGTGAAAGGGGAAATCCCTTGCTATAAAATCGCAGAAGACGACCGTTTTTTTGCTTTCATGGACATCAATCCTGTGGCAAAAGGCCATACCTTGGTGATTCCGAAACGCGAAGATGACTACATCTTCAACCTTGAGGACGATGAAATCGGCGGCATGATGGTCTTTGCCAAGAAAGTGGCCAAGGCCATCGAGAAAGCCGTGCCTTGCAAGCGCATAGGTGTGGCTGTCATCGGATTGGAAGTGCCTCATGCCCACATCCATCTCATCCCCATCACCCAAGAAAGCGACATGGACTTCAAAAAACATGTCAAGATGAGCGAAGAGGAATTCATTGAGGTGCAGAAACGCATTGTGGAAAACATTTGATGTTTTTTTTATACGAAGGAAACGCAGGATTTTGGGATGTATTCTCACGATTCTGCGTTTTCTGCGTGATATAAATCCCATCCAATACAGATTATTTCAGTATCTTTGCCGCAAATACGTTTATCATGAGAAAACATCTGCTTTTGATACTGTTTCTTTGCGTGGCAATGGGACTTTTTGCCCAAGACTTCGACCTGCCTTGCGACAACATCAACTATCGTCCCGAAGTGCAAACCGTGCTGCTTTACGCCGATGGCGAGCAGCTCAACGATCCCATCGTCCCGTTGGAGGACATGATGGGTCGCCTCACGCTCTCGTTCGACATCATCGGCGGCGAAGGCGAAGTGCTCAACTATACTTTCATCCATTGCACTCACGACTGGCAACCTTCCGATATCCAACGCATCCAATATGCATCTGGCTTCGAGAACGACCGCTTGGACGACTTCGCCTTCTCGCGCAATACGTTGGTTGAATATGTCAACTATCAGCTTAAGTTCCCCAAAGAGGACATGATGCCGCTCGTTTCGGGCAACTACCTTCTCGTTGTTTATGGCGACGACTTGAACGACCTTTATTTCACCCGACGCTTCATGGTCGTCGACGAGAAAGTGCAAGTGGGCGTCAATGTGCCCCGCTACCCTGACGAATTGGCGTTTACCAACACCCACCAACAGCTGAACGTCATGGTGAGCATGAACAATTACCTGACGGGCAACACGCAGCAATACAGCCATTTGACCATCCGCCAAAACGGACGTTGGGACAATGCAGCCATTGGCCTGAAACCCACCTATGTCTACCCTGACTACATCTCATTCGAACACCATCCGCAGACCGTTTTTGAGGCCACCAACCAATACAGAAGGTTCAACACCAGCAATTTCCATTTCCAGTCGGAGAACTTGGCCCATATCCGCCAAACCGACGAAATGTTTGAAATCGACATTGCCACTTGCGGAACGCGAGCACGACAGGCCTACACCTCATACGAAGACATACATGGCGAAAAGTTTGTTTATGTGGAAAACGACGACCTCGACAACACCACGGAAGCCGACTATTGCCGCGTCAATTTCTTCTACCAGAGTGAGGCACCTTTGACCCACGAGGACCTTTATATCATGGGAGCCCTCAACGACTGGCGCTTCGACGAAAGCAACAAGATGCGCTACGACTATCGCTTGCGCGGCTACACCTGCTCGATGGTGCTCAAGCAAGGCTACTACAACTTCATGTTTGCCACCGCCGACCGAAAGACGGGCCAGATAAGCACCGACCTGACCGCCGGCAACCATTGGGAAACCAACAACGTCTACAAGCTGTATTTCTATTTCTACAATGCCCTCAAGGGCTATGACGAACTGGTTGGCTATACCGTGGTGAATTCACATTAATCTTGCCGTCGCTTTGCGTCATTGCGAGCGAAGCGAAGCAATCCAGAGATATGACAACCGATAGAATCACCCTCTTTGCCGAAGTCCTGCTGCCTATTCCAGTGCCAGGCACCTTCACCTACCGTGTGCCGTTCGACCTGAACGACCAAGTTCGCGTGGGTCAACGGGCCGTGGTGCAGTTCGGCAAGACTAAAATCATGTCGGGACTTATCGTCAGTCTGACGGAAAAAGTGCCATCAGTGGAAGTGAAATTCCTGATGGACCTGCTCGACGACCAGCCCTTGGTCAACGAGAAACAACTGAAGTTTTGGGACTGGGTGAAGAGTTATTATATGTGCCATCTCGGCGAAGTGATGCAAGCCGCCTTGCCTTCCGCCTTGAAACTCAGCAGCGAGACCACCGTGGCCCTCTCGCCCGATTATGTGTTGGATTCCGTTGCGTTGAACGACTTCGAATACCTCATCGTGGAAGCCCTGCAAATCAAGCCGAAAATCGCCATCAGCGAGGTGAGTAAGATCATCGGCTTCAAGAAGGTGATGCCCCTCGTCCACTCGATGATGGAGAAAGGCATCCTCGTGATGGAGGAGGAACTCAACGAGAAATACAAAGCCAAATACGAGCGGTTTGTAAGGCTCACAGCGGAATACCGCGACGAGGCCAAGTTGCAGGAGTTGATGGACAACCTCACCAAACGCGCCTACAAGCAGTTGGAAGTGTTGCTTGCCTTCATCACCCTTGGTGGCAATGCCGACAACGAAATCCTGGCCAAATCCCTTTTGGAGAAAGCCAAGGCATCTTCGGCGATATTGAAGGCTATGGCTGAAAAGGGTGTTTTTGAGGTCTACGAGCACCGAGTCAGCCGACTGAAGGAATTCAAGGTGCAGACCGATGTGGATTCGATACAACTCACTGAGGCACAGCAAAAAGCCTATACTGAAATTAAGCAAGGCTTTGAAACCAACAAGCCCGTTTTGCTCCATGGTGTGACTTCCAGCGGCAAGACGGAAATATACATCAAACTCATCAAGGAAGCAATAGACAAGGGAAAGCAGGTTTTGTATTTGTTGCCTGAAATTGCCCTCACCGCACAGATTATCAATCGTTTGAAGGAATATTTTGGCGACCGTTTGGGCGTGTACCATTCGCGATATGGCACCAACGAGAGGGTAGAAGTGTGGGAGCAGGTGCGCGACTTCGGCCAAACCCAGTCGCAGAAGCACCAAATCATCATCGGATCGCGGTCGGCCATCTTTTTGCCTTATTCCGACATCGGGCTGATCATCGTCGACGAGGAACACGACAGCAGCTTCAAGCAAATCGATCCCGCGCCGCGCTATAACGCCCGCGATGCCGCCATCGTGTTGGCTGCCATGCACAAGGCAAACATCGTCTTAGGCTCGGCAACGCCCTCGTATGAAAGCTATTACAACGCCTTGAGTGGACGTTATCATCTTGTGGAAATCACGGAGCGTTTCGGCGGTGTGCAGATGCCTGAAATCATCCTCAGCGACATGCGCGTGGAGCGTCGGCGCAAGACGATGAAGGCCGACTTCGGCAGCACCCTCATTGATGCGATGAAAGAGACCTTTGACGAGAAAAACCAAACCATCTTGTTCCAAAACCGACGCGGTTTTTCGCTACGCATCGAGTGCGACGAGTGCCATTATGTGCCGCAGTGCATCAACTGTGACGTGAGTCTGATTTATCATAAAAGCCAAAACGTGCTTCGTTGCCATTATTGTGGCTACACGGCCTCGGTGCCGACGGAGTGTCCCGTTTGCCACAGCACCAACATCCGGATGCACGGCTTCGGTACGGAGAAAATCGAGGAGGATTTGAGCCTCGTGATGCCCGAAGCCAAAGTGGCCCGTCTCGATTTAGACACCACACGCTCGAAAAACGACTACCAGAGCATCCTCGAATCCTTCCAAGACCACGAGACCAACATCCTCGTGGGCACGCAGATGGTCACCAAGGGCTTGGATTTCGACTCGGTGAAGGTGGTGGGCATCCTCAATGCCGACAATATGCTCTCGTTCCCCGACTTCCGCGCCCACGAGCGCAGCTTCCAGCTGATGGCGCAGGTGGCGGGTAGGGCAGGGCGCAAGGGCAAGCAGGGCAAGGTCATCATCCAGACCTACGAGCCGGCGCATCCCGTGTTGCAAGACGTGTTGCGCAACGACTTCCGTGGGCTTTACGAGAAACAGATGGTCATCCGCCGCCAGTTCGGCTATCCGCCGTTCTATCGCTTGATTCTCATTCGCTTGAAACACAAGGACTACCAGAAGCTCAATCCCGCAGCGGCAGAGTTGGCCTCGATGCTCAGGCCCATCTTCAAGCAAGACCTGCTTGGGCCGGAGTATCCAGTAGTTTCGAGGGTCAAGAATTTGTATATCAAGCAGATGATGGTGAAGTTTCGCCGCGATTTCAACACGCAGAAGGTGAAGGAATTGATTGCACAGCAGATTCGGTTGTTCCAGCAGGATTCGGAGTACAAGTCCGTTCAGGTGCAGGTGGATGTGGATCCGATGTAACCGTCTCACCTACATTAGATTCCTGATTTAAGAAACTGGAACAACCCCATATAGACAATGCCTTTGTTGTCGGTGTAGGTGGCAATGTCGTCTCCCACAATGACGATTTTCCTAAAGCTGTCGTCTATTTTCCTGAAGGAACGTAATTCCTGCTCCTTTTTTTCTTCGCCATCTAATTTATATGCCGACTGGATGTAGTGTTTTTCCATCCCGTTCTGCGTAATGAAGTCGATTTCATATTGGACGTAGGCCATCTTTCCGTCGTGCATTTCGCGGTTTTCCACCAAACCGACATCAACGCTGTAGCCCCTCATTCTCAATTCGTTGTAAATCACATTCTCCATAATATGTGTGATTTCCTGTTGCCTGAAGTTGAGTTTTGCGTTCCTCAGCCCCACATCAACAGCATAGTACTTCTTGATGCTCTCAAAATACTTGTTTCCTTTGATGTTGAAGCGTTTGGCACCTTCGAAAAGAAATGCGTCTTCAAGGTATTCTATGTAGTTGTTGACGGTTTCGGGACTGATTTTGGTTTTCTGCACACTTTGCAGTACATTGCTGATGCGTGAGGGATTGGTGAGAGAGCCAATGGATGAGCAAAGCGCATCGGCCAATGATGAAAGGGCTTCACGGTTTTTTACATGGTTGCGTTCCACTACGTCGTCGATGTAGGTCTTGTCCCACAGCCGTTGCAGGTAGGCCATCTTCTGCTCGGGAGTGCGATGGTGGAGCAGTGCGGGCATACCACCATAGGTGTAGTATTCTTTCCAAAGCTCGCTGACGGGTTCGGTTCGGTTTGAACAAAATTCATTGAACGACAGCGGGTAAACTCTTATCTCGTCGCCACGGCCACGGAATATGGTACGGATGTCGGATGACAAGAAATGTGAATTGCTGCCGGTGATATAGACATCGACATTGTCTTTGGCATTCAGCCCGTTGACGATTCTTTCGAAGCCTTCCACCTCTTGCACCTCGTCGAGGATGACATAGTAATTTGCGTTTGCACTGGTGATTCGGCTATAAAGGAAATCCTTCAAGGTGTCGCGCTGGGTGAGGTTGCCATAGATTTCCTCCTCGTCGTCCAAGTCAAATGAAACGATGATGATATTGTCGCTTTCTACGCCGCTGGCTAACAGATAATCCCTGAAGATGCGTTTCAACAGCCACGACTTCCCGCAGCGTCTTGGTCCGGTTATGATTTTCACCTCGCCGTTGTCCATGCGGTCGATGATTTTTTGGAGATAAGTCTCTCGTTTGATGTAAGTGTTTTCCATCCTACCTTGAATTTTCTGCAAAATTACAATAAATTCCGATTTGGGACTTTGTTCTATCTGAAATTTTCTGTAAAATTACAATAAATTCCGATTAAAATGCCTGTGTCATCTTATGTTTTTCGCAAAACCACAATATAACGCCCTAATATGGTACACAAACTTGTGGACCACAAAGTAGTGTACCGAGTGAAAAAAACGGAAAAAATCCGTAAAAAGACCTTTGGTTCCCAAAATCTTTGTATTTTTGTGGCTGATTGTTCGGGGAGACATCCGGACAGTTGAAGGCAATTTGTGCTTGTATCCCAATATGCAAAATCTGGAAAATTTTGAGAATGGATGCAAGATACGGGTTAGCCGGTCTGAGTTGTATTCAATAATTTTCAATATGAATACATACAGGCTAGGTGAACAGTATCTATTTTATTCTCAAAGGTGTTCCAGAGCCTGCATATTGAAAATAGGTGCAATTCAAGTTTCCTAGCCTTCTTGTGTGTAGTTGTGCCGAATCGGGGGAGCTATAGGCACGGAAAAGGTTTGGACCCCGACACGTATTTAGGGAGAATTATGAAAGTTAGAATCGAAATGTTTTTACTATTGGTGTTTTCATTGTTAACATTAAGAATTGATGCACAAATCAAAATTAGAACTGAAGACGATAATAATCAATTATTGAACAAAGCGATTGTTTATGACAGTTTAAATAACTTTGGGAATGATGAACAGGGACGACGTTCGGAATTATTCTTTGCCTTGTTGAACAAGAAATTTGATACCAAAACAGATGCCATTAATAGCTCAAGGAGAGTGTATCAACAATTCATAGGGCAACAGGTACTCATCTTGCCTAAATCAAAACGAATGGCTGCATTTGACAATATGTATAGTACAGATGAGTATGCCTATTTAAGAGGCCGCTATTATACTATTGCTGATATTGAATATGAGATAGAAGAAGATTATTTTACAGGAATGTTTAAGTTAGACGAACTGACATTTCTTCTTGATAATGGCGAAAAAAAGAAAACAAAATGGACTATTTCCCCACTCTTTATTGATAATCATGCTTTGATAGTTGGATTTTATGAGAAACTAAAATCTTTATATTTGAACACCGTATTTGTTTATAAAGAACGACGCCAAAGACAAACCAAAGATGTAAAAACAGGGGAACTTGTTGGTTTAAAAGGCGAGTCGTGGAATTGCTCTGATATACAACTAGTCGATAATGGTCTCGTGGTGCAATTGTATGCCATCCTTACCAATGAAAATGGAAATGAGATTTTGGCAACATTTGGAGCTCCACTTTATGATGAATTAGACGAAGACCCTACATCTCTTCATTATTTTATGAAAAAAAGCGATTTTATGAAGAGAGTTGCTATGCTTTCAGAAAAGTTTGGAGAAGAAGACGCAAACTTGATAATCAATAATCAAATCAGAATTGGAATGTCTAAGGAGATGTGTTTAGAATCATGGGGCGAGCCTATTAGGATTAGTCGGATAACGAATTCTGAAAGAGCCTCAGAACAATGGATTTATGGTCCTGATATTTATTTGGTTTTTGTAGGCAATGTGTTGTCCGAGATACATAATTAGGAAGTATTAAAAAGTAGCGATATGGCTTATTCAAGACTTTTACAAGACTTTAGGCAGTGGATGTTGTCTCGAGAACACACCAATAATGTTATCAATAGTTATGCCTCATACTTGAATGCGTTATTTAAGGATTTGTATAGGTATAAGTATTTTCCTCTATTGGATACATGGCAGGTATTAGACGAACTATATGATAACCTTGATAAATATGGCAGGACGGAATTCGTAATTATGTTGAGGCTTATCGAATACGCTATTGAAAAGGCGTATAAAGATGATTTCTGTAGAATTGATCGAAAATATCTGAATGATAGAAGATCGGCATTTCGGAAATTTGAGATTTTTATATTGGAGCACGTCGTATAGTGAAAAGACATATCGTCCAAAGTACAATATGGCAACTATAGGCCGTGGCAAAATTCCAATAATTGCTTATACTTAGCCATAACTCAAAAAAATTCCGACTTATGGCTGGTTATAGCGTGTTTCCGAAATATGCATTGCGCAGACGGCAACGAAAAACCACCGTTTTTTCCATTTGAGGCGGAAATTGTTGTGTTTGTCCTAATTGTCCACTAATATTTTGCTGGAAAAGCCCTATTTTTGCACACTTTTACGAGCAGATAACATTCTTTTTATGAGCAGAAATATTTTTGTTTTGTTGGCATTCCTGATGAGTGCCCAATGGGCTTCAGCCGTCACGGTGAAAGGCCGCGTCGTCGATAAATCCAATGGTGCTCCGATGGAGTATGCCACCGTCAGGGCGAGCGCCTTGCCCGATTCCACTTTCGTAGCCGGGGTTATCACCGACCCGAGCGGACATTTTACGCTTGAATTGAACAAAGGCCGCTATGTGCTTGAGGTTCAGTATATGGGCTTCATCCCCTTGTATAAAAACATTACCATCGACGGGACAAAGGCCACAGTCGAAGTGGGGCGCCTCAGCCTCGAACCCGATGCGCGTATGTTGAACGAAGTCAACGTGGTGGCCGAACAGAGCACATACGAGATGACCCTCGACAAGCGCGTGTTCAACGTGGGCAAGGACGTGGGCAACACGGCTGGCAACGCCATAGAGGTATTAGAGAACATCCCCGCCGTGTCGGTTGACGTGGAAGGCAACGTCAGCTTGCGTGGCGACGACGGTGTGCGCATCCTCATCGACGGCAAGGAGTCGGGCCTCTCGGGTATGAGCACCCAGGACGCACTGCGTACCTTGCAGGGCGACATGATTGAGCGCGTGGAGGTCATCACCAATCCTTCGGTGCGCTACGATGCCGAAGGCTCGGCGGGCATCATCAACATCATTTTGAAAAAAGACAAACGCCAGGGCTTCAACGGCGCGGTGAACGTTCGTGGCGGTTATCCGTGGCAATACGGTGCGAGCCTGACGGCCAACTATCGCCTCAAACGTTGGAATCTCTTCGCCAGCTATGGCTTCAACAACCGCTCCAACATCGGTGGTGGTGTGAACCAAACCAAGCGTTTTGACATTTTTGACCACGACACGATCATGGGCGGGACTCTCTTCCCTGCGGGCGACACCATCTTCAACCAGCTTACCGACCAGACCACCGAGCGCCGAATGCGTCGCCTGGGTCACAACGTGCGCGTGGGAGCCGATTATTACATCACTGACAATGACATTGTTAGCGCGGCTTTCGTCTACCGTTTCGGGCGCTTGGAGACACATCCCGTGGTGAAATATTACGATGAGTATCCGTTGCTTGGCACTTCTTCCTATGACGAGCGTGCCGAGGACTACTTGGAAACCGATCCCATGTATGAGGTCACTTTGGACTACGACAAAAAGTTTGTGCGCGAAGGCCGCAGCCTGAAGGCCAACGTGCGTTTCTTCACCAATGCGGAGAATGCCAGCTCGGATATCACGGAGACCATGTACCCCAACAAGGACATGGAATCTGTCCTTTGGACGCTCTACCAAAAGACGGGCAACGACCAACGTATGCGCAACTTGCAGGCCAGCATCGACTATGTGCATCCTTTCCTCACCAAGGCGCAGTGGGAGATTGGCGGGAAATACACCAATCGCAACATCCTGAGCAACGACAGCGTGTGGGAAATGAATGAAGGGAATTGGGCTCCCTTGACCAACTATTGCTACGACTACGAATACAGCGAGCAGGTGGCTGCGCTCTACACCAGCCTCGGCAACGATTGGGGACGTTGGTCGGGACAAATCGGCGTGCGGGCCGAGATGACCAACATCATGACGAACCTGAAGGGCTATGCCCACGACGGCACCGACTCCATCAACGGCGGCAAACCTTATTTCGACTTCTTCCCGAGTGCGCACTTGAACTATTCAGTCAACGAGTATAACCAGTTCCAGGTGAGCTACACGCGCCGCATCCGTCGCCCGGGCTTCTGGCAGATGAGTCCGTTCCGCTCGTTCAACGACAACCGTAACATCCGTATGGGTAATCCCGCCCTGAAGCCCACTTACATGGACAGCTATGAACTCGGCTACATCCACTTCTGGGACAAGGCCAGCTTCAACTTCACGGCCTATTATCGTCATGGTAATAACATGATTCGGCATTATACTTACGAGGATGATGGCGTGTTCTACAGTATGCCCGTCAACTTCGGCAAGGCCGACGACTTCGGCATCGAGGCTGTGGCCCAAGGCCAGATGACGAAGTGGTGGAACCTCAATGGCAACGTGAACTTCTTCCGTTCCTACACAAGAGGCTACATCGAGGAACAGTATTACGAAACCGAGAGTTGGATGCTGTTTGGCCGCATGGTCTCGAAGTTCAAGGTGAGCAACTGGTTCGACTTGCAGCTGACGGCCCATGTGATGGGACCGCACAAGGAGCCATTGGGTATGCGTGATGGCGACTGGTGGATGGACCTCGCTGTGAGCAAGGAAATCCTCAATGGCAACGGCACCATCACCTTCAACGTGCGCGACTTGTTCAATTCACGTAGCATGGGTGGCGAGTCGTGGGGCGATGGCTTCTGGCAATACAGCACCAGCACTTGGAACCGCCGTTCGTTCTCGCTCAACTTCAACTACCGCATCAACCAGCAGAACCTCAAGCGCAACCGAATGGGTGGCGACGACGAAGGCGACGACGGTGGCGAAGAGCAGTCGGAGCAGTATTGAGACAAAAACAAAGGCGACCAATTACGGCCGCCTTTGTTTTTTCGCTAAAGTGTGTGGTTTAATGCGTGATGACCATGCGCTGCGATTGCTCACCAGCCTTGATGAAATATACGCCGTTGGGATATTGGCTCGTCGGGATGATGACGGAATTTCCTTCGAAGGCGAACTCGTCGACCTTTTGACCGAGAGCGTTATAGATGCTCACCGTGTTGTGGCTTCCGCCGCTGATGGTGACATAGCTGTTGGCGGGGTTGGGGTAGACTGTGAGCGACTGTTGCCCGTTCTCCTCCATGCCCACGGTGTAGTCGAGGACGATGGCAACCACATATTCACCGGCTGATGTGTTGACATAAAGATTGCCCGTATAATCTTCTTTTACAGGAAGGTTGATGTCGACAAAAACTTCAATTGTGACGGTCTCACCAGCAGGGACGGTCAGGCCTTGGGTCACGTCGTTTCCATCCTGGACACATTCAAGCGAGACAAAAACTTCGTCGACGGTGAAGGGAGCCACGGTCAGGTCTTCCTCCGTGTGGTTCTCGATGGTCAGCAGGCCAGGTGTGATGCCATCGTCGCTGATGGTGACATTGAGCGTTTCGGGGCTGACGACCACATATCCCGACGTGCTGCAGTCGTGTTGCTGAACGCCTTGGGCTTGCAGCGCGTTGACGATGGTTTGGAGGTTGCTCATCGGCCACAAGTCTTGGATGACGATTTGGTGGTTGGGGGCAATAAGGATAACGGTGGGGAAGCCATCAATGCCATATTGGTTGGTGATGTTCGTTCCGCCTGAAGTACCGGGGATGGTGGGGAACTCGATGCCGTATTGGTTGACCCAACTTTGGCATTGCGCTTGGCTGTCGCCATAGTCGACCTCGATGAAGAACACGTCGTGCATGTTGCAGCCGAAGGCACTGTACGCTTGTACGATCAGCGGTGTGGTTTCGATGCAGCCACTGCAAGTGGTGAAAAAGAAATCAATGAGCACATATTGCCCATTGTCGAGGATGTCGAACAAGTGAATCTGGTTGCCGTGGACGTCGGTCGCCGTGAAGTCGACGGCTTGCGTGAGGTTGGTTTGTGCGTTCAGGCTTAGGCTGAATCCTGCTATGAGGGTCGCCAATAAAATGCTGAGTCTTTTCATTGGTTTGATTTTTATGTGAGAGGATTACATTTTTGTGATACGTCTGACGCAGGCGCCGTTTTCGCTAGCCACGCGTACCATGTAGACGCCTGCTTCGAATGAGCAGAGGTCGAGGGTGACGCTTTCGGTGTTGACATTGGTGTCGTAAATCATTTGGCCAAGGGCGTTCAACACGCTGACGTGGTTCATGCCAGGGGCGGCCACGGTCACGTTGCCATTGGTGGGATTGGGATACACGGCCACGTTGCTGTCGAACTCGCCGATGGCATCGGTATCTTCGGCGTAGGCCCACAGAATCCATGCCATACCTTCGCCGCCCTGCACGCTGGCCATGTCCATCCAGCCGTAACCGTCAACGCCAAGCCAACGGGCGTTAGGCTCGCCAGGGTCAGTCATGAAAACAGCAGGATATTGCACAGAGCCGTCCTGATACATGCACACCCAGATGTTTTGGTTGCCGTCGATTTTGACAGGCGTGTCGAGCATGAGCACTTCGATATCGCCAGATTCGCCCGTGACTTGGAAAGTCAATCTCGATACCTCGGTTTCGGGTTGCGTGTCGCCACCCACCCAGATGTGGAACTCGTAGGTGCCGGCAAATTGGGCATCACCTGGGTCGACGTAAGCCACCTGGGTGATTTCGGTGCCTGCGTATGGTGTCAGCAATTCGGCCGGGAACATGTAGCCCCAGTAGAAAGCCATGCCAATGCCAATCAGGCTCTCAGGCATCACTTCTTCGCCTGCATAGCTGAGCCACTCACCTGCGCGCATCATCTGGTTGTTGGTGAATTGGATGTTGTTGGTGTTAGCGACATTGATTTGGATGTCGCTACGGGTTTGTGCTTGGGCAACGCCCATGGCGATGCAGCACAGCATCAAAAGAGAAGATACAAATTTCTTCATGATTTTGGGTTTTAATGATTAATTGATGAAATGGTTTGAAAATGATTTGTTTTAGTTTGTTCTTGTTATTAGGTGCAAAGGTCGCCAAAAAAATAACGCGAGGGAATTTTTTTCCGAAAAAAAGAAAGGCAACCCCCGAAGGATTGCCTTTCCATGTTGTTGGCTATTGTAGGGCTGTCACATTGTGGCAGCCGCTCGTTGTTGGGCGGCTGCCGTAATACGACAGCCCTACAAACCTAATTATTGCATGACCGTGACACGTTTCACAACGACACCGTTTTCGGTGTTGATGCGGACCATGTACATGCCAGCGTTGAACTGGGCCATGTTGAGGATGGCTTCGTCGGCGTTGACATCGACGTCATACACTATTTGGCCGAGGACGCTCACCACAGTGATGTGGCTCATGCCTTCAGCTTGGATGGTGACGTTGCCGTTGGTCGGGTTCGGGAAGAGGTTGACCTTGCTGTCGTTCTCGTTCACACCCACGTTGACAGCGATGAGCACGTAGTCTTCGTCGTAGTTGTCGGCGTTGAGAGCGGGCATTGATTCGCAACCATCGGCATACACCGTGCGGACGCGGTAGTAGTAGTCGCCGCTGGTGGCAGGTGTGTCGATGTACTCGTAGTAGGTCTGGCCTTCCACGTAGTCGAGTGAGCCAATCAGCTCGTAACCCGAGGTGGCTTCAGTCGAACGGTAGATGTTGTACTTCACCACGTCTGAGTCGTAGCGGTTGGTGAGTCTGCCGATGTTGAAGCTCTTGGGCTCAACCGCGAACACGTTGAGGTTGCCGCTTCTGTTGCCCATCTCAAACTGAGCTTGGCCACCGATTTGGTCGTTGTTGGCAATGTAGCCCGACTTGGCACCGCCGCCCACATGGACGATTTCAGCGAATGAGTAAGGAATGCCTTGGCCATTCAAGGTGAACCACATACCCATGGCACCCAGCCATCCAGAGTTCGGGTCGCCGCAGTCTTCGATGAGCGGCATGGCGACAGGACCTTCGAAGGCGGGGCAGTAGAACATCACCCAAACGTTCTGCGTACCGTCGATGAGGACGGGCGTATCGAGAACGGTGGAGACGAGAGCAGGCTCGTTACCGGCGATGACAGCCGGAGTCGACGAGACGAGCGTACCGGGTTGGCCATCGCCACCGAGGTAGATTTGGATCTCGATGTTGCCGGCCATGTCGGGTTCGCCACCGTCAAGGTAAGCCACTTCGTCGATGTAGCCGCCAACGTAGTCGGCAAGCATGGCGGCAGGATACATGCAACCGATGGTGTACGGGATGGAGCCTGTTGAGTCGACACCCACGCCGCCCACAAACTGAAGCTCTTCAGGGTCGTAGGTGAACCATTCGTCCATGGCAGGTTGCTCGCCCCACCAGATCTTGGACTGGTCGGTGGCGGTGAGGGCTTCGCCGTGGATTTCGATGTCGCTCTCGCAAGCGGGAGCTTCTTCGCACTCTTCGCAGCTCATAGCATAGTAGTAGTTGTTGTCGGGCAGTTCGGCATCGCCGTCGTAAACCATGCGGACGCAGTAGTCGCCAGCTTGGTCAAAGGTGTAGCTGTTGGTCGGGTAAGGCACGAAGGCTTCCCACTCACCGTTGAGGAACACCATGGCGCCGATGACGTTGCTATCGCCAGGTTGTGGGTTCGGACCACTGCCAGCCTCGATGTATGCACGAATCATCCAGTTGCCGTTGTAGGCGCCACTGGTGGCTTGGACAACCGTCTGCCAATCGGGACTCAGCAGGTCGCTATAGATCCACATGCCGTTGGCATTGCCGGCTTGGCTATCGAGAGCGGCCACATAGCCACCGTTGGTGTTGATGATCACCCACAGGTTTTGCGTGGCATCGACAGCGACGGGGCTGGTGAACGTGAGTTCGACGAAGTCTTCGGCACCCGTGGTGCTGTAGGCTTCTGAGTAGACCATCGTACCAGGAGCATTGCTGCCGCCTTGGTAAACCTCGATGTTGCCGGTGTTAGCGGCGGCATCAAAGAAGGCGACCTTGGTCATGCTGTTGCCTTGGTAGCTGCCAGCGGGGAACATGATGCCGAATTGGAACGGGAACTGCTCGCCAGTGCCAGAGTTGGAAAGACCCAGGGCAACATTGCTGTAGTTACCGTTATCATAGAAGAACCATTCGCCTTCGCGGTTGCCTTTGGTGCGAACCACAGTAGCGATATGGCTGTTTTGCATGGCAGGTTGATAGGTTCTGCCGTTTCTGTCCGTGATGGTCAGGTTGACCGCATCGCCCGTACCGCTCGAAGCCACGGTGTAAGTGTAGCGCTTACCGGCTTCGTAAACCATGTCGTCGCCCTTGCTTTCGACATTGCCCGCGCCAGCAAACCAGATGGTGCTGACCTTGTCGGGATTGATGATGGCATAGTCGTAGGTGCCGGCAGGCACTTCGATAGTCACACTGTTGTTGATTACGATGTTGGTAGGATTGATACCGTAGTCGGCATTCTCAGGAATCGTGTATTCGAAACCGTCGAAGCTGCCGATTTCATCGAACCAGTTGACAGCAGCCAATTGTGCGTACATGGTAGCATCGGCATCAAGCAGCATCTGATAGCCAGAGCCGTCGCCCCAGATGTCGCTCGGGACGTTCAGCACGATTTCGGCCACATCGCCCGGAACCGGAGGCACGGGAGGCGTCACGCCGCCAGCAGGATATTCCCAACTGACCGTCGTGCCATCCACTTCAATACCGTTGACGGTGCCAGCGTAGTTCTCGCAGCTTTCATACTGCCAGAGACACTCGGCCCAGTCGCTCATTCCAGTGCTGTAGACGGCAGCCACCTTGCAAATGTAGTAGTCGCCTTCGACGAGTTCGTCGGTGGCCACCTGGCAGAACGGATACACAGTGTTGTCATTAAAGATAGGCTCGCCGTCGATGCTGGTGCACATCACCTTGAAGTATTCGAGGTGACGGCCTTCATCTCCGTTGTTGCTCGGTTCGCCGTTCGGATTCCACATGGCCCAACCAGTGCGGCTCACGTAGAGGTCTTTCACGCCGTAAATGATTTCGGTCATCACGTAACGCATGTGGGTTTCACTCCAGATGCTCACGGTGTCGACGATCGGGTAGTAGCCTTCATCCTCGATGGTGACGATGTAGTCGCCCTTGCGGAACAGATCCCAGCTGTAGAAGCCAGTCTCGTCGAGGATAACAGAGGCCATCGGGTGTTCGGCTTGTTCGGCTTCGCTGAGGTTGGTGAAGCTGACGGTGGTGCCTTCCGGATTGTCGGCGCTGTTGAGTAACACGGTGATGTCGACCAAGCCTTCGCCGAGGTTCATGCCCTTTTCGAGGCAGTTGGACCAGATGGTCTCGCTCTCGCGAGGCTCGGCCAATTCGTTGAGGTTGCTGCCAGGAGTAGGCGGCGTGGGAGGCGTAGGACCGGCAGTGGTCGGGATGGTCATGCCGCAAACCTCACCGATGTTGCTGACCAAGGTGGTGGCAGCGCCAGTGGTCGGGTCGATTTCGCAGAACGAGCTGTCGCCGTTGTAGAATTGGCACCAGTAGAGCTTGCCGTTGCTATGGTCAAAGTTGAAGCTTTGGGCGTAGTTGGCGTTCATTCCGGTGGAACCCACTAACGTGCAAGCACCCGTGGTCTTGTTGATAGTGTAAAGGTTGGCGGGTGAACCGAACTCGATACCATAAAGCGTACCGTTGGCATCGGCGCACATATAACCAATGCTGGCCGACAGTTCATCGATGTCGGTCATATCGCCCGTGGTCATGTCGACGGTGCCGAAGTAGTTATAGGTGTCGAGGCAATACATTGTGCCGGTAGTGACATCGTAGGCCAGACCGAGGTAGGTGAGGCCAGGGTTGGCTTGGCTGATGATGCTGCCAGTGGCAGGATCAATCTCGTCGAAGTTGTACGTGCCCGTTTCGCTGGCGTAGATGTGCCCGTTGACGGGGTTGTAGGTGGCACCTCTCAGGCTGCTGAGACTTGCATTGAGGCTGTTGGCCGAGGTGAAGTCGTCGACATCGAAGCTGATGAAACCGGTAGGAATGTTGGCGTTCGACGAATAAGGAACCGAAGCATAGCCCGTATTGCCACGGAAGTTGGATGCATGGTTGCCGTTGGGTTCGACCATGGTGCCGTTGTAGGCCTGCAAAGCCATGGTGTTCTCAACTTTACCCGTGCGGTCGCCGTTGGTTGTGGTGATGTCCATAGGAGCACCCCAAGCGATTTCGCTTTCTTGGAGTTCGCCACGGTTGCCGGCATAGACGCAACCCACGCCCCACTTATAGATACCAGGTTCGAGGTCGGCCCATTCCACGTCGATGTAGATGGTGTCGCCAGGCCAGTTGGTAGCCAGCAGGACGGTGTTTTCGGCGGTGTAGGGACCGTCGTTGTAGCAGTGCGTACGATAGATGTTGTAGTGATGCAGGCTGCGGGTGGCGCCGCTTCTCTCAGGAACGCCCACTTCGTGCTTCATGGCATTGCCCGAAGCAGCGAACACGCTCTTGGGCGTTTCGCCCTTCACGCGGACGGGAGCCTTGACATTAGCAGAAGCCAAAGTGTAGTTGTTGTTGGCCACGAGCATTTCGCCCTTGGCGCCATCGGCCACGTAGGCACGAATCATCCAAGTGTAGTCGAGACCATAACTGGCCACGTCTTCCCAGGTTGTTCCATCAAGGCTGATCCAACGTCCGTTGGGGTCGCCCGTGTTGGCGCAGCCAGCGGCAACGTAGGTTTCACCGCTTTGCTTGTACATGACAATCCAGAGGTTCTGTGCGGGATCGATGGCGACAGGAGTGGTCAGCGTGATTTCCTGGAAGTCCTCGGCACCCGTGAAGGTCACGTTCTGCGTGTAGAGAGCGCTGCCTTGAGGCGCAGTGTTGCCGCCTTGGTAAACCTGGACTTGACCGTTGAAGGCGCTATAGTCGTAGACGCTGACTTTGCTCACGGTGTTACCGGCATAGCTGCCAGCAGGGAACATCACGCCCCAGTAGAAGGCACTACCGTCGGTGGTGCCGATGGCATCAACAACAGTACCATCATCGTAGTACACCCAACCGGGTTGGGCAGGTTCGGGTTGGAAGTAGAAGTTGACATAGTCGACGTAGAAGCAGTCTTCGTTGGCATCGACGCTACCGTCCTTCTGGTACGACCAGCGGAAGGTGTGCGTACCTTCGGTGATGTTGAATTGTTTCTCACCCCAGCCGCTGAGGCCAGTGTAGGCACCCATTTGTTGGCCGTCAATATAGAAGTAACCATAATCCCAGTTCTGTTCGCTTGAAATCTTGCCGAAGAAGCTCATCTTGCCGTTGGCGGGGATTTCGACGGTGACGCTCATGTCGGAGGTGACGCTTTGCACGCCGGCGCCGCCGCTCTTCATGCAGTATTGGCCTTCGTAAGGATTGTTGGTGGTGATGCTCCAGGGATAAGCACCATCCAGTTGCCAGTCGAACATACTGAAGTCGCCCGTCTCGAAGTCCTCGATGATGGCATCAGGCGTGAAGCCGCAGCCCCAGTAGACCTTGACGTATGGTGACTCGGGATCCAGGCTGTCGGGATAGTACTCGGCTATCACAGCGCAAACCGGGTCGAAGTTCTCGTCCATGATGAAGTTCACGTCGTCTTCCTGGCCGTTCAGGGTGACGTCGAAAGGCAGTTCGTGAACCGTGGTGGTTTCTTGGTAACCGTCGAGGCTGGCCACGGCGTTGGTGTAGTGTCCCACATAGACGCGCACGTTGTAGTAACCGTTGGCACCCGTGGTGGCATTGTAGACATGCTCATCGCCAAATTCGTCGGTACCCGTGATGGTGACGTGGGCACCGCCGATGCCCGTGGTGCCGTCTTGCTCCCAAACGTAACCGTTGATGCCGGTGTTGTTGCTGTAGCCGCTCACTTTCACGACGACGTCGTTCGAGAAAGCGCTTTCGCCTTCGTCGTACACGGCAGTCACGTTGAAGACATAACCTGTCATGTTGTAGGTCAGTTCGTTGGCGGGCACCGTGAAGGTGGTCACCACTTGGTTGACGGGTGTGCTGCCAATCAGTTGTCCGTCCTTGTAGATTCTGTATTGACGATAGGTACGGTCTTGGATGGCGTTCCAGTTCAGGGTCACGGTTTCGCCTTCAAAGATTTGGTCGTCATTGACGGTCAGGTTGTGAGGCACGTTGAGGTGGGTGGTGAATCCCCAAGTCTCGCTGGCTGTGCCTTCGGGGCAGTTGCCGTTCTTTTCCTCGATTCTCCAGAAATATTGGGTGTTGTTCCAGAGGTTGCGCACCGTATAGCTGGTGGCGGGTTCCGTCGACCATTCGGTGATGATGGTTTGCGGATGGCCTTCCTGAGGATAATAGGTGCTGCCGAACACCAAACGCCAGGCGGTGGTGTATTCGCCCAATTGCCAGGTCAGTTCAACGGCATCGGGTTCGAGGCCCGTGGCACCGTCGACAGGGGTGCGCGTGTCGCCGCTGACGGCAACAGGGCAGGGCAGGGCTTCGCGGTTGATGGTCACCTCAAAATCTTCTGTCGTTGACGAAGCGACGAGGTAATAGGTGCCAGGGGTCACCGTCATGCCTTCGATGGCAGCGTTAGCCGTAGCCATGGACGGGCTAGGTGTTGCGGGCGTATCAGTGCGGTTGCCATAGACGAAAGTGGTCTTGGGCAGGAAGTTGCGCTGGGTGGCCGAAACGCCGTCTAAGCTGCTGCTGTTCATGCCTTGCACGCTGGCACCCGTGGCGGTTTCGCCGTAGAAGTAAGCGCTTGAGTAAGGCATGGTGGGCACGAGGCTGTAGAAGCCAATCAGCAGGTTGCCGCCATTGTAGTGGTAAGGTGTGCTGAAGTTAATCGTCATTTCTTCTGCGGTACCGTCGAGGGTGCCTTGGTAGACGACGGTGGCGCCAGTATTGCCTTGGAAGTCGTCAATAGTGGTGGCGCCGATTTCCTTCATGAACACGGTCCAGGTGGAAGCCCATGCTTGGGTGGCTTGGCTTGAGGTGTAGAGTGTCATGGAGTTGATGTCCATGCCGTTCATTTCGGACAAAACGCCGGCAGGCATCACGTATTCGCTCTTCTGGTAATAGTCGGCGAAGGTGCCATAAACCGGAACATAACCGCTCGTGACGGTGCCGTCGAAAACGGTGAGTTCGCCACCGCCGGTGGTAGGCGCGACACCCATGGCACCAGTGTAGGCGTTGTCGATCGACGGGCCGCCTTGGCCGTAGAAGTCCTCAGTGTAGAGGGCCACTTTGCCGTTTTCGCCTTGGCTGACTTGGGCGCTCAGCATCACATCGCTGTTGAAGACGAGTTTGTAGACGGCGTCGAAGCCATCCTCGATGTTGACCGGAGCAATGCGATAGTCGTTGTGCAAGGTGGTGTTGTGAGCCGTGGCAGGCACTTCAACAAAGGGGAACGTGGTGGCTTCGGTGCAAGCCTTCTCCCACACATCAGGGGTTTGTGGGTCGTACATCTCAACCGTGATGGGCCAAATGTGGGCGGCACGGTCGCCTTCGGTGATGGCAACGAACTGACGCTCGATGGCACCGGCGACGGTGGCGTTGGTGCTCAGGGTAAGGTCGACTTCGTTGTTACGGATTACTTGGAAAGGCAGCTCCTCGCCACTCACGGTGAACATGCCGTCGCTCGGCGTGAAGTCGAGAACGTTGACGGTGTAGGTCTGGCCTTCGGTGTACATGACGAAGTTGAAAGGCTCCATCCATGCGTTGATAGGACGCACACCGAGGTTCAGCTCGTCGACGATTTCCTCTGCGCCGTTATAGTACTTCACGTGAAGTTGGTCTCCGACGCTGCTGCCGCCATCAAAACCGAGCTGGATTTGGTTCTTCATGAAAGGCTGTGTGCCGCTGTAGTTGCTCGGGTTGAACGGGTCGTAGTTCACGCCGTCGCTGTAGATGTAAAGGGCTTGGCTGGGCGTGGTGTTGTCGGCGAGGAAATCGGCACCGTTCACGTAGCTGCCCGTGTTGTCGTCGACGACAACGGCCAAGTTCGAAGTGCCATCGTAAACGAATGGCATGTCAAGCGTAATGGTAGCCCATGCACCCGAGGTGAGGGTGACGCTGCCACTGAAAACTTGGTCGGTAGCCGAAACCGTAATCCAGTCGTAGTTGCCGGAGAAAACGGTCTTGTCGGTGTTGACCATGTAAAGCGTTAAATTGCGGGTTACTTCGGTACCCGTGTTGAAAAATGCAATGCTGTTGATGGTGCCAGCAGTGCCAATCTCGTCAGCAGTGTAGAGCTGCTGCGTCAAAGAGTAGTTGTAGTACGACCGTGTGGGGATGTAGACATTGCTGCCACTTCCTGCGCCAATCGTCACAACATCGGCTCGTGCCACGCCCATGAAAGCGAGCAGGAGCGAGAAAACCATAGAAATTGCTTTCTTTTGCATAATGTTTTGAAAATTAGTTAGTAAAAAAATTAATTGATTATAATTTGAATTGTCGGTCCCTGATAATCCCGACTTTGTCAAATCCGAAAAATGCGTAGTTGAGTGCAAACCATGGTTGGCGATGCCTCCTTGCGAAGGCCGAAGGACAGAAATGTCAGTAGAGACGCTGTTTTTCACAGCGCCTCCACCTTCATCATCAATTAACCTTCTATTCACCATAGATTTCAATTCATTATTCACTTATTTATTAACTCATTCATTGTCGTGCAATTGTTGGGATGATGAGCCTCAACACTTGCCGCTTGCTTAATCAAATCATCTATTTTAGGTGCGAAACCAACGAAGATAATAACTTGGAAGGGAGAAACATTCCATTTTTTTTGCCTTGGTTTTGGTTTTTGGTTGATAATAAGGCACTTGGAAAACCGTCGTTTTTGGGCCGAAAAAAACGGGAGACCTCGGTGCTGGAGGCCTCCCGTTGTGGAAGGAAAGGGACCCTTTCAAAGGTTGGCAATGTTGAACCCAGGGTTCGGTAAAAGAAAACAATTGCCGCTGACAAACTAGCATAAATGGTGAAAAAAATACTTTGAAAGAAGTCCCTTTTTTTTGGGGCATTATTCTAAAAACGTCATTTTCTGGTTCTTATATGATATCAGTGTGCGTTTTCCGTTGAGCACTTGGAAGCCGATGAGGCCATCGACACCGAGTGCGCCTTTGATGGCAGTCATGTCGGAGAAGGCGGTCCAGCTGCGCTTGAACTTGCGGTCGCCGATGTAGAGCGTCACCTTGCCGAAGTAGGCTTTCGAGGAGCCGCCCACGCCGCCGAGGTCGGTGCTGTGTTTGCTGCTGATGGCCCAAGGACGATTCTCGAGGAAGTCGGTGCCGAGCAGGTTGGCTTGTGCGCCGCAGTCGATGCCCATCTTGAGGGGCAGACCATCGACATAACATTCAATGGAGGCCACGTGTTGGTTCAATGACATTGCGATCCATTCGGTCTTGAAGTTGTGCTCTTGTATGTAGCTGTCGGTCTTCTCGGGGTTGATGAAAACGAGTTCCTTACCGATATAGTCGAACAGCACGTCGTATTGGCTGAAGAAGCTGAAACCGATGAGGCCGTAGATTTTCTCGCGCTTCGTGCTGAGGTTGGAGAGGTTGGTCGTCATCAGGTCTTGGTTCTCGATGCGGATGCCGCATAGTTCGAGCGATTCCACATGGTGCATGCCCATCTCGCCCACGTTGGAGACCACGCCGTGCCCCATGCCTCCGACCGACATAGTGCTGTCTATAGTGCTTTCGTAGTATTCGCTGTTGAGCAAAACCATCGGGGCACCCGAGTCGAAGAGGAAGTTGCGTTCTTCGCCGTCCACCGTCACTTTCACCATCGGGATGGCGTGATGGAAGGTGAAGGGGATGTGCACAACATCTTTCAGTTCGCCTTGGGGCGCTTCGGTGTCGCCTTTTTGGATGACGGCGGCACGCATCTTGATGAGTTCGCACTCTTTGACGAGGTTGTCGCTGCCAAAGACGAAGGTGGCCGTTTGTGAGCCGAGGTTCGTGTAGGTCACGTTATACTTTAAGGTGAGTTTGCCGTCGGTGGCGTTTTGTTCGGCGAGTTCGTAGGCCTTGACGGTCTCGTTCATCTGGGGGACGAGTTGCGCCAGCACCATTGCGGCGATGGGTTGCTGTTGTCCGGCCATGGTGAAATCAGGGGCAAGGTAGGCTTCGAGGCCTTCCACGCTGTGGTTGCTCACGGCAGCCATGAACTTGTCGACCACTTTCGAGCATTGGTCAAGGTCTTGGGCCTTGGTGCCGAGGCTCGCGGTGAGCAGGAGGGTGGCTATCAGGAATTTTAATGTCTTTGATTTTCTTTTCATTAGGGTTGAAGGTTTTGGGCGCTTTGTCATGCTAATTTGTCTTTTTTTATCAGTTGTTTATGCTTTCATTTTCAGTTTTCTTCGGGTGAAGGCGCGACCAAGATGTCGTCCTTGATGTGGGTCAAGATGTTGTTGCATTCCTCTTGGTTGTCGTAGAAGAAGAGCCAGAGGGTGCGGTTGGCGGCATCGGCTGCCGAAACGTAGCCGCAGTGGCCGTAGTTGATGGGGTCTATTGAAGTGGAGTCGGCAAAGAGGAGTCCGTCGGGCTTGTCGACTTCCTCGGTCACGGTACCGCCGTTTTTGGCAATCACTTCGTTGAGCATGGCGGTGCCGATGGCTTGGGCGAGCGTGTTGAGGTATTCGTCCAAAGTGAGGCCGGTGTCGTCTAATCCTTCGACGGGGCCGTCGCCTGCAATGACGGCATCGGCGGGTAGGGTGGAGTCGGGCAAGGGGAAGTTGTTCATGATGGCACGTATTTTTCCGGCGATGGCTTCGGTCATTTTAGTGAAACGCTCGTCGCCCACTTGGCTGAGGTCGGTGATGGTGTCGAGGCCGAATTCTTGGAGGAAGTCGGTGTCGATGCCGACGCCAATGGAGATCACTCTCTGTTCCTCTGGCTGTACGGCAGGGTCGCAATCCTCCTGAATGATGTTGTCGAGTTTCGGAGCCATGCCAAAATCCAATTTCAGCTGGTTCCAGTCTTCTTCTTCGTTGGTTTGGATCATCAGGGCGTCAATCTTGTTGCCGTTGAGGCAGAAGTCGCCCATGAAAGCCACGGTCAGGTTCGGATTCTCGGCGTATTTGCAGTAGAGTTGCAACGCGGCGTTGTCGGGCGATGGCGCGACAGCTTCCGGGTCGTTCACCTTGTCCTTGCACGCGACCAAGGCCATCAGGGTTGTCAGTCCGAGGAATGCAATGAGGTTTTTCATGGGAGTGCTATTTTTTAATCACATCGTTGGCGGCCAACATCACGTCTTGCACCGAGCATCCGTTGTTGCAAAGGAAGAACATGGTGTTTCCGTCCACGTCGACTTCTTGTGCCACGGGAGAGATGGTCTCATCGACTTTGGTGTGGCGGTTCAGTCCGATGGCGGCCACGCCGATGACGAGGCTGGCAGCGGCAGCGTAGGGTATCCAACGGTTGCGGCGGCGGGTAATGGGAACGACCTCGGCCTCTTGGAGTTGCGCCTTGCGGCGGGCTATCTCCGAAAGGCGCAGCATGTTGGCGTCGTCAGGCATGTTTCTTTCGGCCTGCTCGCGCCAGGTGTGTTTGCGGCGTTCCCAAACGGTATGGAAGTCGTCGCGTTGTTGTTGTGCATTCATTGCGTTGTTGTTGTTTGTGTTCATTTATCTGTTGTTTTCTTGTTCATACAATTTTTTGAGTCGGTGCTTGCTGCGTGCGATGCGCATGGCAATGGCACCCACTGAGTTGCCCGTCATGTCGGCGATTTCCTTATAGGAGAACCCGTCGAGGAAGGCACGGATGGCTGTCGCGTCTTTCTCGGGCAGCGCCTCGATGAGCTGTTGCAACTGTTGCTGGCCTTCGTCAGGCTGCTCGTCGGGCATGTCGCTCTCGTTGTTGTCGGCGAGCGATTTGGTGCTGAGGTCGCGGTTGCTTTTGCGTTGCAGCATCAGCATCGTGTTGGTCGCCACGCGCCACACCCAGGTCTTCTCCGAGCTGCGTCCCTCAAAGGTGTCGAAGCTCCGCCATAGGTTGGCCATCACCTCCTGCATGCAGTCCTCCGTGTTCCATGCCTTGCCGAGGTTGTAGTCGGAACAGACATGCCACAGCATCGCCTTGTGCCTGAGCACGAGTGCATTGAAGTGGTCAACGTTTTTCTCGTTTTGGTGTGATGGGGAAGACTGCATTTTGGGGTCTTTTGTTTGGTTAGGTGCACAAAAGTGCTCAGAAATAACGCAGTAGATGAAATTTTTGTTTCTGGGGAGGAAAATTAATGCAAAACCCCTATCTTTGCAGCATTGTTTTATGCATAAAACTTGCGCTTATGATTTGCTTTTTCCAGTCTGATAATCAAAAGGTTATCGCAGTCGATTCCGTTAACGGGCTTTCCGAGGGAACCGTTTCCAAACTCACATGGCTTTTCGGCAACGCCGAGAAAATCGAAAAAGAAGTGGTGAAAGGCCATTTCGTTGGCCCTCGCCGCGAGATGATTACGCCGTGGAGCACCAATGCCGTAGAGATTACCCAAAACATGGGCATCCAAGGCATCGTCCGCATCGAGGAATTCCAAAAAGTGGAGTCGAAGAAGGCTCCTTACGACCCGATGCTGCAAAACCGTTACGAGAACCTCGACCAAAACGTGTTTGCCGTCGACCGCAAGCCCGAACCGCTGCAATACATCGACGACATCGAGGCCTACAACCAGCAGGAAGGCCTGGCCCTCAGCGAGGAGGAAATCGACTACCTGAAAGGCATATCCGCAAAAATCGGTCGACAACTGACTGATAGCGAGGTGTATGGCTTTGCACAAGTCAACTCTGAGCATTGCCGCCACAAGATTTTCAACGGCACCTTTATTATAGATGGCAAGAAGATGCCCAACACGCTCTTCGCCCTCATCAAGCGCACTTCGAAAGAGAACCCGAACCGTTTGGTTTCGGCCTATAAAGATAATGTGGCCTTCATCCTCGGCCCAAAAGTGGAACAGTTTGCGCCTGCCGAGCCTAACAAGCCATCGGCCTTCCAAATCAAGCCCATCGACACGGTGATTTCGCTGAAGGCCGAGACGCACAACTTCCCGACTACCGTCGAGCCCTTCAATGGCGCAGCCACGGGCAGCGGCGGCGAAATCCGCGACCGTTTGGCGGGCGGACAAGGCAGTCTGCCTTTGGCGGGAACGGCCGTCTACATGACCTCTTATCCCCGCACCGAGGCCGACCGCGACTGGGAAAAAGACATCGAACCGCGCAAGTGGCTCTATCAAACGCCTGAGGAAATCCTCATCAAGGCCTCCAACGGTGCCTCCGACTTCGGCAACAAGTTCGGCCAGCCGCTCATCAACGGCAGTCTCTTGACATTTGAGCATAGCGAAGAACAAACATTAGGCTACGACAAGGTCATCATGCTCGCGGGCGGCATCGGCTTCGCCAAGGTGAGCGACGCCAAGAAGCTCGAACCCGAAGAGGGCGATGTCATCATCGTCCTCGGCGGCGACAACTACCGCATCGGTATGGGCGGCGGCGCCGTTTCGAGCGTCGACACGGGTCAATACAGCAACGCCATCGAGCTGAATGCCGTGCAACGTGCCAATCCCGAGATGCAGAAGCGCGTGAGCAACGTCATCCGTGCCATGGCCGAGAGCGACCACAACCCTATCCGCAGCATCCACGACCACGGTGCAGGCGGCCACCTCAACTGCCTCAGCGAACTCATCGAAGACGCAGGTGGCGTGGTCTACGTCGACAACCTGCCCGTTGGCGACCCGACGCTGTCCGACAAGGAAATCATCGGCAACGAGTCGCAGGAGCGCATGGGACTGTTGGTCAACAAAAAGGACAAGGAAATCATCAAGGAGACCGCCGAGCGAGAGCGCGCACCTTATTATGAAGTGGGTGAGGTGACTGGCGACGAGCGTCTGCGTTTCGTCCGCAAGAAAGGCGAAGCCCCCATCGACTTGGCCATCTCCGACTTCTTCGGCAGTGCGCCCAAGACCGTGCTGCACGACACGACCAAGCCCTACCATTTCAAGAAAATCAGTTACACCAAACGTGACATCCACAAATATTTGGACCGCGTGCTGCAACTCGAAGCCGTGGCCTGCAAGGACTGGCTCACCAACAAGGTCGACCGCTCCGTGACGGGTCGCGTGGCGCAGCAGCAGTGCGTGGGTGAAATTCAACTGCCGTTGAGCAACCTTGGCATCAGCGCATTGGACTACAACGGCAAGCGCGGCATCGCCACGGCCTTGGGTCATGCCCCGATTGCGGGCCTCATCGATCCTGCCGCTGCTTCGCGTCTTTCGGTCTCCGAGGCTTTGACCAACATCATTTGGGCACCGATCGAAGGTAACCTCGAAGGTGTTTCGCTGAGCGCCAACTGGATGTGGCCTGCCAAGCAGGAAGGCGAAACGGCAAGACTTTACGAAGCTGTGAAAGCCTTGAGCGACTATTGCGTGGCTTTGGGTATCAACGTGCCGACGGGCAAGGACAGCCTCTCCATGACGCAGAAATACCCTGACGGCGAGAAGGTTGTGGCTCCTGGAACGGTCATCGTCTCCGCCGCTGGCGAGGTGTCGAACATCCGTCAGACCATCCAGCCCGTGATGAAGACCGACGAGAACACCGAATTAATATATATAGACTTCTCGAAAGACGGCTTCGAACTCGGTGGCAGCAGCTTCGCCCAAGCCATCGGTGCAGTGGGTCAGGCCACGCCCGACGTGAAGAGCGTCAGCTACTTCAAGAAGTGCTTCAACGCCATCCAGAAGCTGATCGAAAGCAATTTGGTTTTGGCCGGCCACGACGTGTCGGCGGGCGGCTTGATTACCACGCTGTTGGAGATGAACTTCGCCAACACGACCTATGGCATGAACCTCGACCTCAAGGCCTTCGACAAGGAAGACCTCATGGCCGTGTTGTTCTGCGAGAAGCCCTCGGTGGTCATCCAAGTCTCCAACGATGGCATCGCCAACCGTATGTTGCGCGAACTCGGCATCACCTTCAAAGTCATCGGCAAGCCCATGGCCAAGCGCCAAATCAACATCGTCCACAACGACCATCATTATATCTTCGACATCGACGCGCTGCGCGACACTTGGTTCAAGTCGTCGTACCTGCTCGACCGCAAGCAAAGCGGTCCGCGCAAGGCCATGGAGCGTTTCATGAACTACAAGAAACAGTATTTGCACTATAGCTTTGGCCACAAGTTCACGGGCAAGGCTGCCGACATGGGCATCGACCTGCACCGCCGCAAGCCGACGGGCATCAATGCCGCCATCATCCGCGAGAAAGGTTGCCAGTGCGACCGTGAGATGGCCTATGCGCTTTATCTCGCCGGCTTCGACGTGCGCGATGTCACCATGACCGACCTCGCCACAGGCCGCGAAGACCTCAAGGACGTCAACATGATTGCCTTCGTGGGCGGCTTCTCCAACTCCGACGTGCTCGGCTCCGCCAAAGGCTGGGCGGGTGCCTTCCTCTACAACAAGAAGGCCAAGAAAGCCCTCGACGACTTCTATGCCCGTGAGGACACGCTGAGCCTTGGCGTGTGCAACGGCTGTCAGCTGATGATGGAACTCGGCCTGCTCTATCCCGACCATGAGGAGCACCCCGTGATGATGCACAACGACTCCCACAAGTTCGAGTCGGGCTTCCTCAACGTGGAGATTGCCCAAAACGAGAGCGTGATGCTCAAGTCGCTGTCGGGTCACCGCCTCGGCGTGTGGATTGCCCACGGCGAGGGCCGTTTCTACTTCCCCTGCTATCGCGACAAGTACAAGATCGTGATGACCTATGGTCAGGACGAATACCCTGGCAACCCCAACGGCAGCGACTGGTCGACAGCGGCGGTCTGCTCCAACGACGGACGTCACTTGGCCATGATGCCCCACCTCGAAAGAGCCTTCCTGCCTTGGCAGTGGGCCTTCTATCCCGACGACCGCAAGAACGACGAGGTCTCACCTTGGATGGAAGCCTTCGTGAATGCACGCATTTGGGTGGAGGAGCATAAGAAGTAATCATGCCCAAAGAAAAGATAAACAAAACCAATGCCTGCCGCATCCTCGACGCGAAGGGGATTGCCTATGAGCTGATTCCCTATGAGGTGGACGAGAACGACCTCGGGGCGCAGCACATCGCCGAGCAATTGGGCGAGGACATCGACCAGGTGTTCAAGACCTTGGTGCTGAAAGGCGACAAGATCGGCTATTTCGTGTGCGTCATCCCGGGCAACGACGAACTCGACCTGAAGAAGACCGCCAAGGCCACGGGCAACAAGAGTTGCGACCTTATCCCGATGAAAGAACTGCTGCCCTTGACGGGCTATATCCGTGGCGGCTGCTCGCCCGTGGGGATGAAGAAACAATTTCCGACCTTCATCCACGAGACCTGCGAGCTGTTTGATTACATCTACGTCAGCGCGGGTGTGCGTGGGCTGCAATTCAAACTGAATCCTCAGGATTTGATTGCGGTGGTGGAGATGAAAGTGGCTGATTTAACCGTCTTTGAATTCGGACCGAAATGAGTTACACCATCCGTAAATCGACTTTGGCCGACCTGCCGACCATTTTGAGCCTCCGCGACCAAGCCCGCGAAATCATGCGGAGCTATGGCAACACTTTCCAATGGCCCGACGGCTATCCGCGTGATGATATGTTCAAGAAAGACATAGCGTCAGGCGGTAGCCACGTGATGCTTGACGAAACGGGAACCATCGTCGGCACTTTCGCGCTTTTGCCCAGCCCCGAAGTGACTTACAACGTCATTTATGACGGCCAATGGCTCGACGACGCGCCCTATCACGTCATCCACCGCATCGCCAGCACCCCCGACTCGCATGGCATCTTGGATGCTGTTTTGGACTATTGCGAAAGCCAAGTCGCGAACATCCGCATCGATACGCACGAGGCCAACATCATCATGCGCAAGGGCTTGGAACGGCACGGTTACCACTATTGCGGCATCATTATCCTGCTCGACGGCAACCCGCGCTTGGCCTTCCAGAAAATTATCGGATAATTTATTTGTAATTATTCTAAATTGTGTAATTTTGCAGCCCATTTCAATGGGCAGAATCTTGAATTTTAAATTTTGAATCTTAAATCATCAATCCAATATTATGACTACCAAGACTTTTAATGTGACCGGAATGAAATGCATGGGTTGTGTTTCGAATGTGGAAAAGGCTTTGAATGCGCTTGACGGCGTTGCTTCCGCCAAGGCTGACCTGACGACCAAGACCGCCACTGTCGACTATGACGAGACGAAGGTGGGCTTTGCCCAGATGCAAGAAGCCGTCGAGAAGCTCGGTTTCGAGGTGACGGAATAAGCCATGGTCAAAAAAACCATAGCCGTATTGGGCATGCGTTGCGCCGGTTGCTCGGCCAGCGTGGAGGATACGTTGCGCAAGATGGATGGCGTGGCCTCAGCCAGCGTCAATCTCGCAGCGCGTTCCGCCTTGATTGAGTTCGACGAGAAGAAAGTCGCGCCCGAGCAGATGAAAGCGGCCCTTGCCGACTTGGGCTTCGACATGGTCATCGAGGACGACCGCGACGTGCAGGCCGAAGAGCGCAAGAATTTCACCCGCCTGCGCAACCGCGTCATCCTGTCGTGGGTGTTTGCGCTCCTTGTCATGGCCATCTCGATGGGCTGGATCCCCGTCAAGCCTGCGCTGACGGCCAACATCATCATGATGGGGCTGTCGTCGCTCAACCTTGTGTTGTGCGGTCGACAGTTCTATGCCTCGGCTATCCGACAACTCAAACACGGCACGTCCAACATGGACACCTTGGTGTCGCTCAGCACTTGCATCTCGTTCCTGTTCAGCGTGTTCAACACGTTCTGGGGCGACCAGTTCTGGGGCTCGCGCGGCATCGCGAACCACACCTATTTCGATGCTTCGGTGATGATCATCACTTTCGTGCTGACGGGCAAGATGCTGGAGGAGAAAGCCAAGAACGGCACCGCCTCGGCCATCCGTTCGCTGATGGGACTGACGCCCAAGACGGCACACCTCGTCGTCGACGGCATGATTACCGATACGCCCATCACGGCCTTGCAGAAAGGCGACACCATCGAGGTGAGGGCAGGGGAGAAGATCCCCGTCGACGGGAGCATCATCGACGGTGAGGCACATGTCGATGAGAGCATGATCTCAGGCGAGCCGATACCCGTGTTGAAACAACACGGCGATCAAGTGTTGGCCGGTACGGTCAGCAAGCAAGGCACGTTCCGCTTCAAGGCAGAGGCTGTGGGCGAGAAGACCATGTTGGCCAACATCATCCAGATGGTGCAGCAGGCCCAGGGCTCGAAGGCACCCGTGCAACGCACTGCCGACAAGATTGCCCGTATCTTCGTCCCGACGGTGTTGGGCATCGCTATTTTGACTTTCGTCCTCTGGTGGATCATTGGTGGCTCGGCCATGCTGCCCAACGCTATCCTTTCGGCGGTCTCGGTGCTGGTCATCGCCTGTCCGTGCGCCTTGGGACTGGCCACGCCGACGGCCTTGATGGTCGGCATCGGCAAGGCGGCGGAGAAGAACATATTAATAAAGGATGCCACGGCTTTGGAGGAGATCCGTCGCGTCAACGCCATCGTCATCGACAAGACGGGCACGCTGACCATCCCCAACCTCAACGTGGACTTCACCCAAGCCAACGACCTCGCCTTAGACGAACGCGAGACCTTGAAACCCTACGCCCGCGAGGCCATGCAAGAACTTCAAAACGAAGGTATCGACGTGTATATGATGAGTGGCGACAAGGAAGAAGCCGCCAAATATTGGGCCGACAAGGCGGGCATCAAGCACTATCGCAGCCGCGTGATGCCGCAAGACAAGGAGAACCTGGTGCGTCAGTTGCAAAGCGAGGGCAAACACGTGGCCATGATTGGCGACGGCATCAACGACTCGCAGGCCTTGGCTGCCGCCGATGTCAGCATCGCCATGGGCAAGGGCACCGATGTGGCCATGGACGTGGCGCAAGTCACGCTGATGGGCACCGACCTTCGCCGTATCCCCGAGGCCATCCGTCTCTCGAAGAAGACGGTCGGCATGATCCACCAAAACCTCTTTTGGGCCTTCATCTACAACGTCATCTGCATCCCGTTGGCGGCAGGCCTGCCCTACTTGTTTGGCGCCCATTGGCAAATCACGCCCATGCTGGCCAGCGCCTTGATGGCGTTCTCAAGTGTCAGCGTGGTGATGAACAGCCTGCGGCTGAAGTGGACGAAGTGAAATCAATCAATGTTCTCAATGATCTTGTCCTCCTCCTGCAGATCAGGTACGAGGCGTTGGATGACCTTGTACTTGTAGAAGAAGCGGATGGCGACGACGCGCACCACCGTATAGGCCGGAATGGCTACTAACATGCCCACCGTGCCGCCGATGTGGCCGGCCATGAGCAACACGATGAAGATCTCCAGCGGGTGGGCCTTGATGCTCGTCGAGTAAATCAATGGCTGGTAGATGAAGTTGTCGACCAACTGTGCCGCCAGCATGATGACCAAGACGATGAGGGCAAACATCCAGAGGTTGACGTCCAAGCCGGCACCTGTGCCGAGCTTGAGCACGACGGCGAAGATGACGCCGATGGCTTCGCCCATGAGGGGACCGACGTAAGGAATCACGTTGAGCAGACCCGCGATGAAAGCGATGCCGATGGCATAGCTGACATCGAGGCGTGCGATGAGCCACAGCCCGAGGAAGTCGACCACGGCCACGCCGAGCATCTCGATGACCAAGCCCACGAAATAGCGCGACAGCAACTCCTTGATGTCGCTGAGCGTCTTGCGCACGTTGCTCTCGTGGCGGTCGGGCACAAGGGCACAGATGATGCGCTCAAACAAGCCCTCTTCCTTGAGGAAGAAAAACGAGATGAACACCACCGAGAACAAGGCGACGAAGAGACTCGACACCACGGAGGCCACCGAACCCACAATGCCACTCACCTTGCTGAAGTCGGCCAGTTCTTTGACTTTCCCCAACAACACGGCGGCAATGTCGAAGTCGGGACCCACGTTGGGAAACAGCCCGATGATCCACTCGTTGAGCTTGTCGATGGGGTCCGACTCGAAATAGGTCGACGTCTGTAGCGCCGAGGCATCCCTTACTATGGACGACACCATAGGTATCATTTGCGTGACTATCAGCACCAAAAGCCCGATGATGACCACGATGGTCAGCACGGCTATGAGCCAGTCGGGGGCCGATTTCCCCTTGATCTTTATCCTTCGAAGCAACTTCATCACGGGACGGCCTATCAGTGAGACCACGAAAGCTGCAATGATGTAGATCAGCACGTTCTTGAAATAAAGGCACAAGGCCACAACGACGGCCAATCCACCCAATTTGATGATGTAACCTGCTAATTTATCGGTGTTTCGCTCGTTTTCCATAGCTGTATTTTTGTCGGTTGGAAGGACAAAATTAGTATTTTTTCACCCTTCTTACACAATTTTGGTTATTTTTGCGTTCTGTTTAAAAAGGAGTCTCACCCATTTTCAAACTCAAGCCTAATGAAGCACAAGCATATTATACTTATACTGTTTCTTTTGCCTGTCACGCAGCTTTTCGCCCAAGTCTACGAACCTCAAGCCCCCGACCCTCAGGATCCGGAACCCGACAGTCTTGAGATGGTTCTCGACGAACAGGAAATCATCGACTTGAACTCTGGCAAGGCTGTCGTTGAGGAGTCGACGGTGATGGAGATGCTCGACTTGGTGAGCAGCATCAGCACATCCCAGGACGTCTATCTCGATATCGACAAGAAAGCATGGAACAAATATGACTTTCCCGAATACGTTGTGCCGAGCTATGACGACAGCGTCTACATGGAGCGCATCCAGGCCTTGGCCTACGAGACCACCATCCCGCTGACGTTCAATAACCACGTCAAGTCGTTCATCGACCTTTACGCCAACCGCCGCCGGCAGCAGTCGAGCCGCATGTTGGGCCTGTCGTATGTCTATTTCCCCATGTTTGAGGAATACTTGGCCAAATACAATTTGCCTCTGGAACTCAAATACTTGGCTATGGTTGAGAGTGCGCTCAATCCCACGGCAGGCTCGAAGGCAGGCGCCAAGGGTTTGTGGCAGTTCATGCGCGGCACAGGCGCGGAATATGGCTTGCGCGTCACCTCGTTGGTCGACGACCGCTACGACCCCGAGAAGGAAACCGAAGCGGCCTGCCAATACCTGCAAAGCCTTTATGACCGTTACGAGGATTGGTTTCTCGTGCTGGCGGCCTACAACTCCGGTCCGGGCACGGTCAACAAGGCCATCCTCCGTGCGCGTGGCGTGAAGAACTATTGGGCCATCTGGCCTTACTTGCCCAGGGAGACACGCAGCTACGTGCCGGCCTTCATCGCCGTTACCTATGTGATGAACTATGCCCCCGAACACAACCTTTATCCCACCGACCCAGGCTTGCTGCTCCATGGCACCGACACCGTCATGGTGCACGACCGTGTGGGCTACGACCAAATCAACGAGTGCATCGGCGTGCCGATGGAAGATCTCGTTTTCTTCAACCCGCAATACACCAAGCGCATCGTGCCTGGCACCAAGGAACGCCCCTATGCGTTGCGTATGCCCACGAAATACACGCTGCGTTTCGTCCAACTTGAGGACAGCATCTATTCCTATGTGAGCAAGGCCGAGAAAGCCCGCGAATACATCGAGGAGAAAGTGGAAGAGGTGAGCGACAGCTTCGTCCATGTGGTGAAGAAAGGCGAGAGCTTGGGCAGCATCGCGAAGAAATACCACGTCACCGTGGCCAAGATCAAGAGCTGGAACCGGCTCAAGCGCGACACGATCCACGTTGGCCAACGGCTCACCATCTACCGATCGGGTGCCCCCATGGCCCAAGTGGGCAAGACAACGCCGAAGAGCAGTTCTGGCAACAAGTCGGCCACCACGCCGACGGTCAAGACGCACACCGTCAGGAAAGGCGAGACGCTGAGTTCCATCGCCCGCAAATACAGTTGCACCGTCAACGATCTCAAGAAGTGGAACGGCCTGAAGAGCAACAACGTAAAGGTGGGACAAAAATTGAAAATCAAGAAATAGCCAAACCGGCATTCAGCCCGAATGCAGACAAAATCCATTATAACCATGAAAAAGACATTGAGAAACATGACACTGTTGCTTGCACTGGCCTGTTTGGCAGTGGCTTGCAGCGAAGCGTCGCGCACGCCCAAGAAAGACCGTTCGGTGGGCGGCACCTCCGAGATAATGGTCGTTACCCAAAACGATGAACAGTGGAACGGACGCATCGGCGACTCGCTCCGCCATTTCTTCCTCGATTACCAATACGGGCTGCCGCAGCCCGAGTCGCGCAACGAGCTGGCCCACATCAACGTGGCGGGCTTCTCCGACATGTTCCGTAAGCACAAGAACATCATTGAGGTCGAAATCAATCCCAACCTCGCAGTGGCCGTGGCCGAGACCGCCGAAGACCTCTGGGCTGCACCGCAGCGTTATGTCAAGATCAGCGCGCCCGACCTGACCTCGTGGGTAGAGCTGTTCGACAGGCAAAAGGAGGTTTACCAACGCTGGTTCGACAAGGTGGAGCGCGAGCGCATCATGAACGTGTTCCGTCCCACCAAGGACGAGGCCATCGGCAAGGCCATCGCCGACAAGTTCGGCTTCACGATGACCGTGCCGCAGGGTTTCTACATCGCCAAGAGCGAACCCGACTTCATGTGGCTCCGCAAGGAACTGGAACGCTCGAGCGCCGACATCGTCATCTACCAAACACCTTATAAGGATACCTTGCAGTTTGAGACACAGAGCCTTGTGGCCATGCGCGATATGATGCTTGGGCAATACATCCCCGGCCCGTCGGAAGGTTCCTACATGGGCACCGAGACCGAGTTTGTGCCGCCTATGGTGACCACCGCGAGCCAGTTCCCTGCCGGTTATGCCAAGGAGATGCGTGGCATGTGGCGTGTCGTCAACAACTACATGGGTGGGCCTTTCGTGTCGTACACCTTCGCCGACAGCCGCACGGGGCAGCTCGTCACCGTCGAGGGGTTCTACTACGAGCCTAACCAGAAGAAACGCAACGCCCTGCTCCAGCTGGAATCAATCCTCTACAGCGTGGAGTTCGTGGAAAGGCCATAGGAGTCACTCACCGTTTCCTATAAGTCACTACGACCTCGCCGATGGGCGAGCCTGTGCGCGTAACGATTTGTCTGTCTTTCCATTGCCCTATCGGCATGGCATCGACCAGTATCGTGCCGTCGTCGAGGAGATGCAGGCGGCCCGTCATGCTGCCGTCGGCGTTTGTCAGCGTAAGCACGGAGTCGGCGCTGATGGTGATGGTGTTCTGTTTCTCCATCTCGCCGATTTGCCTGACTAATTCGGGGGTGTTGCGTTGCTCGTCGAACTGCACGTTCACCTTGTCGACGATCCAAGTGCCTATGAGGCTGTCGCCGCCGCGATGGCAACCGCAGAGCGCGATGGCAAGACCTGTGAGGAAGAGGATGTCTGTTTTCATGCCGCAAAGTTACGATAATGCCGCAAGTTTCGCATGGGAATCCGAAAAAAAACTATTTTTGCGAAGCAAAACAAACCCCGATGGAAGCCAACCGCCTGCAATGGTTCAAGACAGAGGAACGCGAGGGCAAGACCGTGGTCTTCGACCCCTTGCGTCGACGTTTCGTCACCTTGACGCCCGAGGAGGAGGTGCGCCAAAAGACCTTGTATCTCTTGGTGGAACGTCTTAAGGTGCCGTCGGGCTTGGTGGCGGTGGAGTATTCCGTCAAGGTGAACGGCATGGACAAGCGTGCCGATGCCGTCGTGTTTGGCACCGAGGGTCGTCCGCTGATGGTGGTGGAATGCAAGGCCGCGAGCGTTGCCCTTACCCCGCTCGTCCTCGACCAGGCCGTGCGTTATCATTCCGCCTTGCATCCCCGTTACCTGCTTCTCACCAACGGCCTCGCCGTTTATTGCTTCAAGGCGGAGGGAGCGTCGCTTCGCGCGATGGACAGTTTGCCCTCTTATGCCGAGATGCAGTCGGCTTGCGATTAAAAAGACGACGCTTTTTCAACACTGTTGAACCTGCGGATAACTGTTCAAAATTAAACTGCACATTCTTTTGACACGGGACGCGGGACTTCGGGACACGGGACAAGCCCGGTGTCTCGCAGTCTCGTGTCTCGCGTCCAATATGTAAACTAAATATGCTCATCTACTTATCCAGCCAGGATTAAGCGAAAGTGAACAGTAGGTTGCCAAAGAAATTCCACAAGGTGGAGGCTCCCACGGCAAACACCTTGCTGAGGTAGAAGTTCCACTTCAGCTTGCCGTTGAGCAACCACACCGTCAGCGTGTCGATGCCCAAGCCGACTATCGAAATGACGAAATACTTGGCATATTCCGCCCCAATCTGCGGGTTGGTGCTTTGGAAGGTCCAGATGCGGTTGAGGATGTAGTTGGTGGTGGCGGCAAAGACGAAGCCGAGGATGTTGCTCAGGTATTTGTTCCACTTGAGCCACTCCTTGCAGACGTAGGTCACGCCGAAGTTGACGAACACGCCCGAAAAGCCCACCACGCCGAATTTCAGGAATTTCAGCAGGAACTCGCGCGTGAATGCTATCTTGAGTAACGGAGCTTTCATCGTTTTGCCATTGGGACTGCAAAGGTAGGCAATAATTCCGTACTTTTGCGCAAATTTTCGACAATGAACGACGTAAAGCATATTTCCATCGAAGAATACGACTATCCCTTGCCCGACGACCGCATCGCCAAATATCCCTTGGCCGAGCGCGATGCCTCAAAGCTCTTGGTGCTGAAAGACAATGAGATACAGGAATCACAATTCAAGCATATCGGCGACTATCTGCCAAAGGATGCGCTTTTGGTCTTCAACGAGACCAAGGTCATCCGCGCCCGATTGCAGTTCCACAAGGTCACGGGTTCGCGCATCGAGGTGTTTTGCCTTGAGCCTGAGAACGACTATCAAGTGGCTTTCTCAGCCTCATCGCCAGTGCGCTGGAAGTGCTTGATAGGCAACGCAAAACGCTGGAAAGAAGGCCCGCTCACGATGGAGCTGACGGTGGGAGGGAAGCCCGTGACGCTGAATGCCAACCGTCTCAGCCAAAACGAACAATATGCCGAAATCGAGTTCTCGTGGACCCCTGCCGACCTGCCGTTTGCCTCGGTGCTGGAGGCCGCAGGCGAGATTCCGCTGCCGCCCTATCTCCACCGCGACGCAGAGCCCGACGACCGCGACCGCTATCAGACCGTTTTTGCACGCTACGATGGTTCGGTGGCGGCACCCACTGCTGGACTTCACTTTACTCAGCCACTCATCGCTGCTTTGCGCGAGAAAGGGTTCGAGTTCGACGAGGTGACGCTCCATGTAGGGGCGGGAACGTTCAAGCCTGTTTCCACCGACACCATTGGCGAACATTCCATGCACTCAGAGACGATTATTGTCCGCAAGTCGTTGATACAAAACATGATTTCGCATTTCGGGAAACCCATCATTCCTGTTGGGACCACCAGCACGCGCACCTTGGAGAGCCTCTATTGGATGGGCGTGATGCTGAAGGAACAAGGCATGGAATTGCGTCCCTTGCATGTCGAGCAGTGGTATCCCTATGAGGAACACGCGCCTTTGTCGGCCTCCGAAGCCTTGCAATTGATTGTGGATTATTTGGATAAGTATGGCCTCACCCGCCTTGAAGCCAGCACTGCCCTCATGATTGCGCCGAGCTATAAGATGCGCATTATCACTGGATTGATCACCAATTTCCACCAACCCAAAAGCACTTTGCTGCTGTTGGTGAGCGCCCTCATCGGCGAGCGGTGGAAGGACTGCTACCGTTTTGCCCTCGATCACGGCTTCCGTTTTTTGAGCTATGGCGACAGTTGCCTCTTCCTCCCGTGATTTTTGGAACGGTTTTTGATAATGCAAGACCTGTAACACTAAATAAACTATATCAACATGAAGAAATCCATTTTATTCGGTGCTTTGGCATTTTTTGCCGTGAGCGCCATGGGCATCCAAGATGCCAACGCACAAGAAGTGAAAGTGAAGAAGGCGGAGAACGCCACTACGGTCACTGTTGAGAAGCAAACCCCATCGAGCACGACGGTCGCACAAGAGCCTGTGAAGCAAAAGAAAGACGACTGTTGCGCCGACAAGAAAGTCAGTGCCGAAAAGAAGAAAGGCGACTGCTGTGCCGAGAAGAATGTGAATTGCGACAAAAAGAAGGCTAAAGGAGAAGGCTTCAAGGCCGAAGGCAAAAAGGCCAAAAAGGTTGAAATGAAGGCCCGTAAGGAGGCCAATGATGCCAAAAAGAAGGCTGAAAAAGCCGAGAAAGCCGAAAAGTAACAATGCCATTGAGAAAAAAATGAGGCTTCCCCGAAAGGAGCCTCATTTTTTTTAGTGTATTTCCATTTATCAAGAATTTTCGAATTTCAGAATTTTCTATTTTATTGATTATTTGAATTTTAAAGAATTTACGACAAAAATTGCAGGCAATTTTTGGAAGCCCACTTTATTTCTTCCTTCCCGAAAGCAGTTCGGCGTAGGTCTTGAGGTGGGCTTTCCGCTCTTCGGGCAAGTCGACAGCCGCAAGGCATTCGAAGGCGCGGCGGTCGTAGTCAAGCATGACCTGTTCGACGGCTTCCTTCACATGGAGGCGGTTGTAGATTTCCTCCACCTCCTCGATTTTCTCCGCTTCGTCGTGGTCGATGCGCAGGGAGAAAAGCTGTTCGAGGCGTTGGCGGTCTTTTTCGGAAGCCATTTCTAAAGCTCTCAGATAAAGGTAGGTCTTCTTGTTGTCGGAGATGTCGCCGCCATGGCGTTTGCCGAACACTTCCACGTCGCTGTAGAGGTCGAGGATGTCGTCTTGCAGCTGGAAGCTCATGCCGAGGTTGATGCCGAAGTCGTAAAGATGTTGGATGTCAGCCTCTTTTGCGTTTGTCACCGTGGCACCCATCTGCAAGGCTGTGGCCAAAAGCACAGCGGTTTTCAGGCGGATCATCTCTAAATAATCCTCAATTGTGACCGATTTTTGCGTTTCGAAGTTGAGGTCCATCTGTTGGCCTTCGCAGATCTCGATGGCCACTTTGCCTAATTGTCGTGCGAGTTCAGCGCCTTTCTTGGGTTTGAGGGCAAACTGGAAAGCCTTGGCGAGCATGGCGTCGCCGGAGAGGATGGCGATGTCGGCGTTCCATTTCTGGTAGACGGTGGGCTTGCCGCGACGCACGGGCGCCTTGTCCATGATGTCGTCGTGGATGAGCGTGAAGTTGTGGAAGGTCTCCAAGGCCAAGGCAGGCCAGAGGGCTTCGTTTTCGTCGCCGCCAAACAGCTCGCAGGCCAAGAGGCAGAGTATGGGGCGGAGGCGTTTGCCGCTTTGCAGGATGGTGTAGGCGATGGGTTCGTATAGCTCGGTGGGTTGTCCGCCGAAATCAGTCTTCGCCAAAAAGTCGGCGAAATCTTGTTGCAGTTGCTTGATGTTTTCCATTTTCTTCAGTTTTGATGCACAAAAGTAAAGATTTTTGCCGCACCGTGCAATTTTGGAGCGAAATTTGTGGTTTTTCTTTTGTGCACACAAAAGAAAAACCGATGAAATACATCCAACTGATACCCGCATTGTTGCTCGGCGCGATGCTGACCGCCTGCAACACGACCAAGAAACTCTATGAAGCCCAAGAGTACGACCAAGTGATCCAACGCGTTGCGCCCAAGATTTGCGAAGGCGACATGAACGCGAAGCAAATCAACTATGTGGCGGCATCGTACCATAAGGCCAACCAAGCCGACCACGAGCGCATCCAGGCCCTGAAAGCCACCGGGCAACCCGATGTGTGGCCCGAAATCTACCAACGCTATTGCAGCATGAAAGGCCGCAACGACGCTTTGAAATGCTTCCCGACGAAAGTCAAAAACGGCATGAACTATGTGAAACTTGACCTCGACGAGGATATGACTGTTGCCCGCAATCATGCCGAGGCTTTCTTGGTGGCGAAGGCCAACCAATTGCTTTCCACGGGGACAGCGCAAGACGGACAAGTGGCAATGGGATACGTCGTTCAACTCGCGATGACGAACAAGGATAACCCCAACATTCCGAGGCTCTTTATGAGGTCGTCCCTGTGCTTTGGCGATGCCGTGATGCTTGGCTATGGCAACACGAGCGGCTACAACCTGTCACCAGAGTTCAAGTCCACGGTGCTCGCTTTCGACGAAGGGGAATTGCCGACTTGCAACGATTTCCATATCGCAAGGAATAGAAACTTTTCCTATATGTACACAGTGGCAGCAGTGATAGATGACGTGATGGTTTTTCCCGTAAAACTCGATGAGGTGACCTTCAAGGAGGCCAATGGAGGAAAAACCGTTGAGGTGAGCGACCATTCGCAAAGCAAGCGCGTGACGGTTTCGGGGCGAATCAATTGCTACAGCTCATGTTGCATCCGTCCGGAAAATGAAGAGCCGGAGTGCTCCATCCCCTTCGAGGTGACCTCCACCTTCAAGAACGACTACACCACCATCAAGGGCGACCGCGATGCCTGTTCGGCGGAGACGTTGAACCGTTTGAACAGCAAACCTGTTCCCGTCCCGACGGACGAAAGCATGCTCGTTGATGCCGCTAAGCAACTGAATGATTTGATTGCCAAGGAATTGAAGAAGTAACGGAAACCCCGAAGGGGTGACAGCTTTGTAGGCAGGCGGTGTAAACCCCTGCCGATAAAAATTGCGGGGCGGGCCGTCCGCAAGCCGAAGAATCAATCCACAAACGCATACCGTTCGTCGTATTCCACATGGTATGCATCTAAGAATTGTTTGTATTCGTCCACATAGGTTTGGTCGCGGTGACGTGCTTTTTGGAATTTGATGTATTTGACGGTTTTGTCAAGTACGGATGCACTGACGCTGAACGCACCATAGCCTTCTTGCCACATGAACGGTTCATAATAACTGTCCAATGTTTTGATCCATTTGCTGCTGTTGGATTTAATGGTGCGCACGAATTCTGCCAAACTCATCGTTTTGGGCATCGATGCCAAAATGTGGATGTGGTCGGGACGACCACCCACCTGGATGGAAACGCCGTTGATATTGCGGATGACACCACCGACATAATCGAAAATGCGTCCCAAATCCTCTTCGCGCATGGTGATGGCGGTGCATTTGGTGTGAAACACGATGTGCATGTATTGCTGGACTAATGTGCTGGCCATGTCATTGATTGTTTGGTGTTTAACGATTGTTTGTTGTTTAACGATGGGCAGAGGTTTACACCGTCTGCCTATTGGCTGTCGTCCCTTCGGGACTATGGTTGTGTGCTGTTGTCGTTTGGTCGGCAGAGGTTTACACCGTCTGCCTATTGGCTGTCGTCCCTTCGGGACTGGGCCGTCAGCCGCTTCATCACCGAATCCATTATTTTTTCCAAGGTTTCGGGCCGCTCGGTGTAATACCTCATGTTTTGCACAAAGATGCTGTCGGTGATGCCGTGATGCTCGAAGAGTTGGTCGTAATATGACCTTGTCAGTGCGGCAAAGTCTATCGGTGTGGTGGGGAGTGTGTCGTTTTGTTCGCGTTCCTTGGTCTTGCGGTAGTTGATGTCGGCCTCGATGATTTGCACATCGGTCATCACGGCAATCATCTCCTGTTCGGTGAGGAGGCGTTCGGGCATAAAGCCTTTGTCCTTGCTACCACATGCGGTTGCAAGGACAAAGAACAATGCTATCAATGCTAATTTTTTCATCTTGAATCAGTTGCCAACGTCGGAGAGGAACTTGATGCGCATCAGGCGCACTTCCTCTTCCTCGTATTCGTCTTCGCCAAGCTCGCGGAGAGCGGTCTGCACGTCGTCCGATTCGGCCTCGCGGAAATAGTCGAGGATGTCTTCCTGGTGGTAGATGTCGATGTTGTCCTCGATGTAGTAGTTGATGTCAAGGTGGGTGCCGCTTGATACGATGCTCTCGATTTCGCTCAGCAGTTCGTCGAACTCCAGTCCCTTGCCGTAGGCGATGTCTTCGAGCGGGATTTTCTTGTCGATGTTCTGGATGATGCCGATCTTCAGCGCGGAATTGTTGATTACCGACTTCACCACCATGTCGTTGGGGCGGGTGATGTCGTTTTCTTCCACATATTCCTTGATGAGCTTGATGAAAGGCTCGCCGAATTTCTCGGCTTTGCCGGCTCCCACGCCTGCTATCTGGGTCATCTCTTCCTTGGTGATGGGGTATTGGATGGCCATGTCTTCGAGCGACGGATCTTGGAAGATGACGAAAGGCGGCAGCCCCTGTTGCTTGGCGATGGTCTTGCGCAGGTCTTTCAGCAAGGCGAAGAGGGTCTTGTCGGCACCACCGTCCTTGTTGGCGCCCATGGCTGCCATGGTCTCTGGGTCGTCGTCGTCGGAGCCTTCGTAGTCGTGGTCCTTGACGAGCATGATGGTGTAAGGCTTCTTGATGAAGTTCTTGCCTTCCTTGGTGATTTTCAGGATGCCGTAGTTTTCTATGTCCTTGGATAACAGCTTGTTGACCAAGGCTTGGCGGATGACGGCGGTCCAATATTTTTCGTCGTGTTCGTCGCCGGCTCCGAAAAATTCGTTGTTCTCTTGCTTGGCGGCCTTGATGTCGCCAGTGAGTTTGCCAGCCAGCAGCTCGGCGATGTGTTTGGTCTTGAAGAGTTGCTTGGTCTCTTCCACGGCTTCGAGGACGAGCTTGAGGTCTTCCTTGCCGTCGAATTTCTCCTTGGGCGAGCGGCAGTTGTCGCAGGCGCCGCAGTTTTCCTTGTTGTATTCCTCGCCGAAGTAATGGAGCAGCAAGCGGTGACGGCAAACAGCTGATTCAGCGTAGGTTACGGTTTCGTTAAGCAGCTCTCGGGCAATCTCTTGCTCGGCCACGTTCTTGCCTTTGTTGAATTTTTCGAGCTTGTGGATGTCTTCGTAGTCGTAGAAGGCGATGCAGTTGCCTTCGCCGCCGTCGCGACCGGCGCGTCCCGTCTCTTGGTAGTAGCCTTCGAGGCTCTTGGGAATGTCGTGGTGGATGACGAAACGCACGTCGGGTTTGTCAATGCCCATGCCGAAGGCGATGGTGGCCACGATGACGTCGGCCTCTTCCATGAGGAACTTGTCCTGGTTCTCCTTGCGGGTCTGGCTGTCGAGGCCGGCGTGGTAGGGCAGGGCACGGATGCCGTTGATGGCGAGCGTCTCGGCCAACTCTTCCACCTTTTTGCGGCTCAGGCAGTAAACGATGCCCGACTTGCCTGGGTTCTGCTTGATGTATTTGATGATGTCCTTGATGACGTCTTTGGTCTTGGGTCTTACCTCGTAATAGAGGTTGGGGCGGTCGAACGACGACTTGAACACCCTGGCATCCATGATCTCAAGGTTCTTCATGATGTCGTTCTGCACCTTGACGGTGGCGGTGGCCGTCAGGGCGATGATGGGTAGGTTGTCGCCGATGGCGTTGATGATGGGGCGCAGGCGGCGGTATTCTGGACGGAAGTCGTGGCCCCATTCCGAGATGCAGTGCGCCTCGTCGATGGCGACGAACGAAATCTTGAGCCCGCGCAGGAAGTCGACGGTCTCCTCCTTGGTGAGCGACTCAGGTGCCACATATAGCAACTTGGTCTTGCCGCTCTTCAAATCTTCCTTCACTTCCATGAGTTCGGCTTTCGAGAGCGATGAGTTCATCACATGGGCGATGCCCAGCTCGGTGCCGAAGTTGCGGATCATGTCGACTTGGTTCTTCATCAGGGCGATGAGTGGCGATACGACGATGGCCGTGCCTTTCGACATCAGCGCGGGCAGCTGGTAGCATAGCGACTTGCCGCCACCTGTGGGCATCAGTACGAAAGTGTTGTTGCCGCCAAGGATGCTTTTGATGATTTCTTCCTGGTTTCCCTTGAACTGGTCGAAACCGAAAACATTCTTCAACAACTTGTGGATCTCAAGGTCTTCTTTCTTTGCCATTGTATTCCTCCTTTTGGTATTGTCCAAATTTTTGCGTTATTTTGCAATCTGAATTGAAAAACTGCGTTTGTTTAAGTGCCGTTTCGGGCCTTTGCAGCGTAGACAAAGTTATAGTTTTTAGGCCACATGGCGCAAGAAAAAAGCGAGAAAAAATGAAAAAAAATGGGACAATTATTGCATTGGCAACTCAAATCATTGATAATGAAGCGTCTGCAATTTCTGGGTTAAAGTCGCAAATTGCCGATGATTTCCCGAAAATCGTGGAAATGATGCTCGAAAACAAGGGAAACTTGGTGTTTTCGGGCATCGGGAAGAGTGCCATCATTGCCCAAAAGATAGCGGCAACGATGAATTCGACGGGCACCAACGCGGTTTTCATGCATGCCGCCGATGCCATCCATGGCGACTTGGGCATTGTCCGCGAAGGCGACATTGTGGTCATTCTCTCGAAGAGTGGCGAGACGCCCGAAATCAAGGTGCTGGTGCCGTTGGTCAAGCTGAGAGGCAACAAAATCGTGGCCATGGTGGGCAACCGCAACTCCTATCTGGCCGCCCAAGCCGACTTCGTGCTTGATGTGACCGTCGACGAGGAAGCCATCCCGGGCAGCCTTGCCCCGACGAGCAGCACGACGGCGCAACTCGTCATGGGCGATGTGCTTGCATTGATATTAATGAGGTGTCGTGGCTTCTCCACTGCCGATTTCGCCAAGTTTCACCCAGGCGGTGCGCTCGGCAAGCAGCTTTATTTGCGCGTCAAGGACCTATACGTCCGCAACGAACGCCCCGAAGTGGGGCCAGACGACAACCTCACGCGTGTCATCATCGAGATGACCCACAAGCGACTTGGTGCCACCGTGGTGATGGACGATGGAAAGCTTTTGGGCATCATCACCGACGGCGACCTGCGCCGCATGTTGCTGAAATACCCCGACATCGAGCATGTCAAGGCCTCGCAAATCATGACCTCCAACCCCAAGACCATCGACGAGGAGGCGCTTGTGGTAGATGCGTTGCACAAGATGCGCGAGAACAGCATCACCCAATTGCCCGTGATTCACGATGGCAAGTATTTGGGTATTATACATTTGCATGACATACTTAAGGAAGGAATTTTCTGATGAAGCTAAGCACCGAACATTTAGTGAAGAAATACGGCCAGCGTACGGTCGTCAACGATGTCAACATTGAAGTCGAACAAGGCGAGATCGTGGGTCTGCTCGGCCCCAACGGCGCGGGCAAGACCACGACGTTCTATATGGTGGTCGGCCTTATCAAGCCCTATTCGGGCAAGGTGTTTCTCGACAAACAAGACATCTCGGACCTGCCGATGTACAAACGCGCGCAGATTGGCATCGGCTATCTGGCACAAGAGGCCTCGGTGTTCCGCCAGATGAGCGTGGAGGACAACATCTATTCCGTCATGCAGTTCAAAAGAGGCATGACCGACGACGACCGCCATAAGAAACTGGAGGAGCTGCTCGATGAGTTTGGCCTTGGTCATGTGCGCAAGAGCAAAGGCATACAGCTCTCGGGAGGCGAGCGCCGTCGCACCGAGATTGCCCGTGCCTTGGCCGTAAGTCCCAATTTCATCCTTTTGGACGAACCCTTCGCTGGCGTCGACCCCATCGCCGTCGAGGACATCCAACGAATCATCTTCAAGTTGAAAAAGAAAAACATCGGCGTGCTCATCACCGACCATAACGTGCACGAGACTTTAAGCATCACCGACCGTGCCTATCTGCTTTTCGACGGCAAGGTACTCAAGGCCGACACGCCCGAAAACTTGGCGCAAGACGAACACGTCCGCGAGGTGTATCTCGGACATAACTTCGTTTTCCATAAGAAAGAGTTGTAGTGCCGCTTTGCGTCATTGCGAGGAGGAACGACGAAGCAATCCAGACATGGAGCTTGTTGCTCTCCTGGATTGCTTCGCTTTGCTCGCAATGACATTATGCGGATTATTCGCTCCTATTGCTGAAAAACACCGACATCAGCACGTAAACCATCAGGATGAACGGCAATGCCACAAGCCTGAAGATGGCCAATCCCAGCACGGCGATGATGAGGAAAATCCAGCGCACCTCGTTGCCTTTCCATTTGGTGTTCTTCATCTTGAACGAGAAGAAACGCAGGTTGCACACCATCATGAAGCTGAAAACCAACGTGATGCCAAGGCAGGCCCAATAGCCCAACGCGCCATCGGTGAGATGCCCTACTTGGCTGAGCGCCAACGGTAAAGATGCAATGAAAACGGACATTCCAGGCGCGGGGAGGCCACGAAACGAGGTCTTTTGCGTGTCGTCGATGTTGAACTTGGCCAAGCGGATGGCCGAAAACACGGGCAGCAGAAAGGCCAAGCAAGGTAACACATTGAACCCTCCAATAGGCCGCCACCATTCATAAAGCCATAGTCTGGAATCGAAATAACGGCTCATCAGCCAATACATGATGAATCCTGGCGCCACGCCCGACGAGACCACGTCCGACAAGGAGTCCAAGTCAGCCCCGATGGGCGAATACGCATGGAGCAGACGGGCGGCGAAACCGTCCAAAAAGTCGAAAAGGCAAGCCGCGAAGATCATGACGGCGGCTTTCACGGGCATATTCATCGAGACGAACAGGATGGAAAGACAGCCCGAAACAAGGTTGCCACAGGTGAGGGCGTTGGGAATATGCTGTTTGATACTCATTTCCGATGTTTTGATGCCGCAAAGGTAGTTTATTTTTCGGCTCGTTCGCATGGCAAGGCGAAAACCTTTATTTTTGCACGAAAATTTGGAAACCCCATGCAACATCATTATTATTCCATCGGTGAAGTCGCCAAAATCGTCAACGGACAATTGGTAGGCGCTGATACTCAACTTAAAATAGCCGACTTGCTCATCGATAGCCGCCACCTCATTGATGCGCGTCAGGCCTTGTTTTTCGCTCTGAAGAGCCATAGGAACGACGGACATAAATATATCGAGGAGCTTTATGAAAAAGGTGTCAGGGCTTTCGTGGTGACCCGCTTGCCCGAACCCGCTTGCCCGAATGCGACTTTCGTCGTCGTGGCCGACACCTTGAAGGCTTTGCAGACGTTGGCAGCCCATCATCGCCAGCGGTTCGACATCCCTGTCATTGGCATCACGGGCAGCAACGGCAAGACCATCGTCAAGGAATGGCTTTACCAAATGCTCAGCCCCGACCATAACATCGTGCGCAGCCCGAAGAGCTACAACTCGCAGGTGGGTGTGCCGCTCTCGGTGTGGCAGATGAACGATGCCGACGACTTGGCCATCTTCGAGGCCGGCATCTCCGAACCCGAAGAGATGATGCCACTGCAAGACGTCATCCGCCCGACCATCGGCGTGTTCACCAACATCGGGCAGGCCCACGACGAGAATTTCATCAACCGCGCCCAAAAGGCAGGGGAGAAGCTCAACCTTTTCACCAAGGCGGAGTCGTTGGTGTATTGCATGGATTATTCTGAGATACAACAAGTTGTGATTCGCTCTGGACTGGCCTCCAAGGTAAGGCTGTTCACTTGGAGTCGTAAGTTCACGGAGGCCACACTCTTCGTCAGCTCGGTTGAAATGGGCGAGAGAAGCACTCGGGTGCAGTGCCAATACCAAGGCGATTCGCTTTCGTTCACAATCCCCTTCATCGATGCGGCATCGGTCGAGAATGGCCTCCACTGCATTGCCGTGGGCCTGCTGATGCAGATGAAGCCCGAAGTCATCGCCGAACGGCTTATGTCGCTGACTACCATTGCTATGCGATTGGAAATCAAGGCGGGAATGAACAACTGCACCATCGTCAACGATTACTACAACTCCGACATCAACTCGCTTTCCATCGCCTTGGACGTGATGCGGCAACAGCACCAGCACAAGCGCAATGTGGTCATTCTTTCCGACATCCTGCAAAGCGGTCGCAACGAGATGGACTTGTACACCGAGGTAGGACAACTTCTTAAGAATAAAGGTGTTGACCTGCTGATTGGCATCGGTGAAGGCATCTCGCGACAGGCCAATAAATTCGAGATGGAAAGCTGCTTCTTTCCCAATGTGGCCGACTTTTTGGCGCATTATCCCTTCTCGAAGTTCAACAACCAGACCATCTTGCTGAAAGGCGCTCGTGCCTTCGAGTTCGAGCAAATCGGCATGGAATTGCAGGAGAAGGCGCACGAGACAGTGCTCGAAATCAACTTCAACCATTTGGTCGGCAACCTCAACCATTTCCGTTCCAAAATCAAGCCGGAGACCAAGCTCATGGTGATGGTGAAGGCCTTCGGCTATGGCAGCGGCAACCTCGAAGTGTCCAATGTGCTTCAATTCCATAATGTTGATTACCTGACGGTTGCTTTCGCCGATGAGGGCGTTGAGCTGCGTCGTGCAGGCATCAATCTGCCCATCATGGTGATGAGTCCCGAGGTGAACAGCTACGACAACATCATCAAATACCACCTTGAGCCAGAGGTGTTCAGCTTCCGCAACTTGGAGTTCATCGAACGGGCTATCGAGAACTTGGCCTTGCCCGAAGCACATCCGCTCAACGTGCACATCAAGCTCGATACGGGTATGCACCGCTTGGGCTTCTCCAACAGCGAGTTACCCGAGCTGATCCGTCGCATCAAGGCCAACCCGATGCTGCATGTGAAGAGCGTGTTCTCGCATCTCGCCACTGCCGACAATCCCGCCGAAGACGAGTTTACGTTGAGCCAAATCCATAACTTCGAGGAAGGCAGCCGGATGATCGTGGAGGCCTTCCCGCATGTGTTGCGCCACATCCTCAACACGGCAGGCATCACACGCTTCCCGCAATACCAGTTCGACATGGTGCGGCTGGGCATCGGCCTCTATGGTGTGCCTACCTGCGAGGCCGACAAAGGCGTCTTGCAACCCGTGGTCGCGCTCAAGACGACCATCAACCAAATCAAGGACATCCCGGCGGGCGACAGCATCGGCTATAATCGGCACGGTCGCGCCGAAAAGGACATGCGTATCGGCATCATCCCGATTGGCTACGCTGATGGTCTTGCGCGTTTGCTGGGCAATGGCAACGGCACATTCTATGTGAACGACAAACCCGTGAAAACCGTTGGCGACATCTGCATGGATATGTGCATGATCGACCTGACGAACATTGACGCTTCGGAGGGCGATACCGTTGTCATCTTCGATGCGGAGCACGACATCAACGCTATCGCCAAGGCTTGCCAAACGATACCTTATGAAATCATGACCCGCGTCTCGCAAAGGGTGAAGCGGGTGTATTATCAGGAATGAAAAAAGGAGGACTGCAAGTCCTCCTTTTTTCATTCATCCGTTCAGCGCCTCGGCGCCACCCACAATATCAATCAACTCATTGGTGATGACGTTCTGGCGGGCCTTGTTGTACTGGATCTTCAGCTCTTGCGACAACTGGTCGGCATTGTCTGAGGCGATGTGCATGGCGGTCATGCGTGCGCCGTGCTCAGCCGTCAAGGTGTCGAGCATGACGGAGTAGAAGTTGGTGCGAATGACCTTGGGAATCAAGTCGTTGACAAACTCTTCCTTGTTAGGTTCCACGATGTAGTCTAAGGAAGAACCGTCGGCTTTCGCTTCGGTCTTGAGGGGCAGCATCACCTCGCGCGTAGGCACCTGCACGCCCGCATTCTTGAAGTGGTTGAAGACCAACTCCACGCGGTCCACCTTATGGCTCAGGAACAGGTCGACCATCATGTCGCTGATTTCCATGGCGAGGTCATACGACATCGTCTCGGCCAAAGGTGCATACTGCTTTTCAACTTTTATGCCGAATTTCTTGGCATAGTCGTTGATCTTCTTTCCAACGAGGTAGACCACCACGTTTTCGGCGCCAAGGCTTTCCACGTACTCGTCGTACACTTGCTTGAAGAGCTTGCATATACTTGAGTTGTAGACGCCGCACAAGCCGCTGCTCGACGAGAAGGCCATCAGCGCGACCTTCTTCACCTCGCGGTGCTCGGCTAATGGGATGCTGACTTCGCCTTCAAGCGAGCCGAGGTAGTTGGCCAAGGCCTCGCTCAGTTTGTTCTTGTAGGGCAAAAACCGCGTGGTGATGCCTTCGGTCTTCTTCAGCTTGGCCGCCGACACCATCTTCATCGCGCTCGTGATTTTTTGTGTCGAGGCGACGGAAGTGATTCTGGCCCGTATTTCTTTTAGTGATGCCATTATTTTTGCTTTTGGCTGCTGGCTATTGGCCTTTGGCTATTGGCAGGAATGGCCAGTAGCCAAAAGCCAGTAGCCAGAAGCAATTATACAAAGTGTTCACTCAAATTCAACGCCTCTTCCTTCAGCACGGCCTTGATGTTGTCGTCGATCTTGCCGGCCTTCAGCTGCTCCATCACGTCCTTGTGTTTCACCTCCATGATGTCCAAGAACTGTTTCTCGAAGTCAAGCACCTTGTTCTCAGGCACTTTGCTCAGCAGTCCGTTGGTGCCGCAGAAGATGATGGCGATCTGTTTCTCTACGGGCATGGGCGAGTATTGCGGCTGCTTCAGCAGTTCCACGTTCTTGCGGCCCTTGTCGAGGATGGCCAAAGTTGCGGCATCGAGTTCGGCGCCGAACTTCGAGAAGGCTTCCATCTCACGGAATTGGGCCTGGTCGAGTTTCAAGGTGCCGGCTACCTTCTTCATCGATTTGATTTGGGCGTTGCCACCCACACGCGACACGGAGATACCGACGTTGATGGCGGGACGGATACCCGCATGGAAGAGGTTGGTTTCCAAGAAGATCTGTCCATCGGTGATGGAGATGACGTTGGTCGGGATGTAGGCCGACACGTCGCCAGCCTGCGTCTCGATGATGGGCAGTGCGGTGATGGAGCCGCCGCCTTTCACGATGTCCTTGATGCTGTCGGGAAGGTCGTTCATCTGGCGCGCCACGTCGTCGTTCTTGATGATCTTGGCGGCACGTTCGAGCAAACGGCTGTGGAGGTAGAAGATATCGCCCGGGTAGGCCTCACGTCCAGGCGGACGGCGCAGAATCAGCGAGACTTCGCGGTAGGCCACGGCCTGCTTCGAGAGGTCGTCGTAGATGATGAGGGCATGACGGCCCGTGTCGCGGAAGTATTCGGCGATGGCCACACCAGCGTAGGGGGCGTAGAACTGCATGGCGGCAGGGTCGGAGGCGGTGGCCGAGACCACGATGGTGTAGTCCATGGCACCGTTCTGTTCCAACGTGTTCACGAGGTTGGCCACGGTGGAGCCTTTCTGTCCGACAGCCACGTAGATGCAGTAAACCGGGTCGCCGTTCTTGAAGTTTTCCTTCTGGTTGATGATGGTGTCGATGGCGATGGCGGTCTTGCCCGTCTGGCGGTCGCCGATGATGAGCTCACGTTGGCCGCGCCCGATGGGGATCATGGCGTCAACGGCCTTGAGGCCCGTTTGCAGCGGTTGGTTGACGGGTTGGCGGAAGATGACGCCCGGGGCCTTGCGCTCCAGGGGCATCTCGTAGGTCTTGCCTTGGATGGGTCCCTTGCCGTCGATGGGTTGGCCGAGGCCGTCGACGACGCGACCCAACATGCCTTCGCCCGCGAGGACGGAGGCGATGCGCTGGGTGCGCTTCACCGTTTCGCCTTCCTTGATGCCTTCGGTGGGACCGAGCAGCACCACGCCGACGTTGTCTTCCTCAAGGTTGAGCACCACGCCCATGGTGCCGTTCTCGAACTGCACCAGCTCGTTGCTTTGCACCTTGTCGAGGCCGTAGACGTGGGCCACACCGTCGCTCACTTGCAGCACCTTGCCCACCTCCTCGAACTGGACCTTGTTGCTCATGTTCTGGAGCTGCATCTGCAAGATGCTCGAAATTTCACTTGGTTTGATGTTTGACATAGTGTTTATTTTGTTGTTTATTACTACTTTGTTATCATTAGCTTTCCAGTCTTGATATATTCTCCGCAGCGGGTTATGTATATATAAATGCCATCAGGGAAAAATTATTCTAATACTATCTTTGTTGTACATCGAGCGTGTTTGGCATCGTTTATAATAAGCATATAAATGCCCTTGGGCATAGTCCCCAAATCAATTATATTTGCATTCAGGAAAGTCTTTACCAATTGGCCAAAACTATTGTAAACCTGCACTTCAGTAACTTCTTCACTTTCAATATTGATTAATCCAGATGTTGGATTGGGGTAAACTTCAAGCTCTTCTTCCGCACCATTTTCAGCAACTGAGGAGGGATTACACACAAACCACACATATTCAAAAGTGTCATCACGATAGGCTGACAAATAAACGTAAGGAGCACAAACAAACCAATAAAGACATTGATTGTCATAATAGCCCATCTCTTTTATGTCAATAAGAGGATAAGTTCCAATAGGTCCAATTCTATCAACCATTGTCCAATACCCCAAGCCTTCATCATAACCATATAGGCTATTGAATAAGGTGTCACTCAAAGTATATTCATTCAATACAAGTCCTCCCAACTTCACTTCTTTTTTTCCTGTCACCAATAAAGGCTTCAACGAGCAACATGCCGAATCATTTCCATAGTTTGGAACGCCATTTTCACCCCATCCAGCTGACCGGAAAGTGGTGAACACATCGCCTTCTTCGAGGTCTAAAGGGAAGAAAAGATACTCCTTGTTGTTTACGTAACGGTATACCTTGTTGTTTTCACAACGGGTGAGGAGCATTTTTCCATAATTAGGAATGGGATGCCCAAGGGAATCCACGGGCTGGATGACATTGTAGACTCGATTTCCAATCAAACTGTCGCTTGTTACTCGCCACACTTCTTTAGCATAGGCATCTCCGTTGGCGTAAAGGCAATAAGTCCATTCTGCACCAGGCATAGGCCATGTCTTGGTTTGCGCACCTGCCCTGCCTGCCACCGCCAGAAGTAGGAGTAGGAAAACCTTGCATGTTGTCGTATGTAGCTGCCTTTTCATTGTTTTGCCAGTTTATGCTTGCTTGTTCGCGACAAAGATAGTGCTATTTTCATCGAATCCAAAGTTTTTCGCATTAAAAATGCTGATATTCAACGCTCCCGAATTGCAAATTCGGAAGAACGGAAAATTTTCCTTTTTTTCATATTTTTATTACATTAGTGGCAAAGTGATACGAATTAGATTGAACAACAAGATGAAACACCCCTGATTGTGGAAATGGGAAATCCATTTCCATCTCTCTTCCAATAATATCTTGTTTGATTATGGTTCTGCCAAAAGTGTCATAAACCGAGACGGTATAATTGTCTTCTGTCGGTAATTCAACAGTGATTCTTTCTTTGAAAGGATTAGGATAGACGGTTAGTGGTTCTACTGTATTTTCTTCAACGGCATGAAAATAATCGCATTCAACATAGGGCGTTGAAAAATTAGTCGTGCCGATTTCATTGTCAGAATAACACCGTAGCGTCCCTCCTTCGAAATAATCCGCAATGAGTTGTTGCTCCGGAAACAAATAGCCTGATATATTCCCGATTTTCTCACAGATCCTTGCATAACCCAGATAAAAGTCTTGATCAAATGCCCATGCTGAATTATCGACTTTTCGCAAATCGTAATATTTTAATTCATTTCCGTTTATTTCAGAAACACCTTTGCCAACGACTACTGCCTCTCCAATTGAATCCCCGAAGATGACGAACTCGTCAGCTTCGCATGAATAACTACCTGGGAAAGCAACTGTGTCTCCTATCTCTACAGTGAAATCATACAATTTGTAAAACTGCCCAAATCTAAATATCATGACAGAATCCCCGATTTGGGATATGTATTCGTGGCCTTTCACAAACTCTTTTTCAACACCATCCAAATGATCAAACAAAAAACAGCGTTTTTCAATTTTCTTACATGTGATGCCATTTATTATAGTGTCTGACACGGATTTGATTTGCGCATATCCTTCTACGGAAAACTGGTTAATCCCGTAATGCCACTCCGCCCCCACAGGAGCGAACTCATGTGTCTGCGCCTTCGCCGCTCCTGCCACAGCCAGTAGCAGGAGCAGGAAAACCTTGCATGTTGTCGTATGTAGCTGCCTTTTCATTGTTTTGCCAGTTTATGCTTGCTTGTTCGCGACAAAGATAGTGCTATTTTCATCGAATCCAAAGTTTTTCGCATTAAAAATGCTGATATTCAACGTTCCCGAATTGCAAATTCGGAAAAACGGTTTCCCAAATCCGCCAGAACTTCTGCTATTGCTTCAATCTGTTCTTTAGCGCATTCAGCTGTCCCACCACGCTGGCGTCCATCCGCGAGTTCTCGATGTCGAGGATGAAGCCCCCGATGAGGCTCGGGTCGATGTGGACGTCCAATTCGGCGTCGGCGTCGAAAGTCTGCTTCACGAAGGCCTTGATCTTGTCGTAGGTCTCCTCGGGCAGCTGCGTGGCGGTGGTCACCAGTGTGCTCAGGATGTGGTGCTTCTCGCGATACATCTCCATGTATTTCATCGCGATGAGGAACATCTTGTCCTCGCGTTTCTGGTCGGCCACGAAGGCGATGAACTGCTTCAGGCAGCTGTGTATGGGTTCGCCGACGGCCATTTCGAGCAGCTTCACTTTCTCCTCGCGGGCCACGATGGGGTCGGCCAGCACCTCGTTGAACTGGGCGATGGCCAAAAGGTAGTTGTGGGCAAAACGCGTCAGGCCGTCGTAGACCTCAGCCTCGCAGCCTTGCTCTTGGGCTACTTGGAACAAGGCCCGCGCATACCTGACCGATATCTTTCCGTTGTCCATGGCTTATGCTTCAATTCGGGGTTGGTTGTTCTTGAGCAGTTGCTCGATGTAGGCGCTTTGCGATGGTTTGTCGTCAAGCTCGCGTTGCAGCAGCTTCTCGGCGATGTCGACCGAGAGGGCGATGACCTCGTTCTTGATGTTGGCCATGGCCTCGGCCTGTTCCTTTTCGATTTTCAGTCGGGCGTCGGCCACGATCTTCTCGGCTTCCTTGCGGGCCTGCACCTTCGCCTCTTCGATCACCTGGTTCTTCAGGTCCTGGCTCTCTTTCATGATGCGAATCTGCTCGGCTTGCGTGGCGGCCAAGGTCTCTTTCTGCTTCTGCTCGATGCCGGCCAAGGCGTTGTTGGCTTCTTCGGCCTTCAGCAACGAGTCAGCAATGTGGGCGTTGCGCTTCTCAACGGCACCCATGATCATCGGCCAACCGGCCTTCGCCAAGATAGCGAAGACGATGAGGAAGGCGATGAGCATCCATATCACTAATCCACTTTCGGGAAGAAATAAATCCATGTTTTATAGGTTTAATTGTTGGTTGTTTAATCGTTGATTGTAGAATTTTGACTTCGAGACTTCGGGACTTCGAGACTTTGGGCTGTTCACCCGTCTCGAAGTCCCGTGTCCCGTAGTCTCGCGTCACTGCTTAGCCGAGGACGGCCAACACGCACACGACGATGGCGAACAGCGTTGCACCTTCGACGAGAGCGCCGGCGATGATCATGCCAGACTGGATTTTGCTGGCGGCTTCGGGCTGACGGGCCATGGCTTCCATGGCTGACTGACCGATTTTACCGATACCCATACCGGCACCGATGACTGCGATTGCGGCAGCGATGGCGGCCAAACCTGGCACGTAATTCACCGCTTCAAGAAGGATTGATAATAACATGATGATTGAATTTAGAATTGTTGGTTGTTTATTTGTTTAATTGTTTATTCGTTGGTTTGTAGGGCTGTCACAATGTGGCAGCCGTACAGGATTATTCGTGTTCAGGTTCATGTTGCGCCATGCCGATGAACAGCGACGACAGGATGGTGAAGACGTAGGCCTGGATGTAGGCCACCAGCAGCTCCAGAACCGTCATGAAGATGGTCATGAAGATGGAGACGATGCTCATCACGCTGCCCATGCCCGCGCCATACATGCCGCCGATGATGAAAATCAGCGCCATGAGCACCATGATGACGATGTGGCCGGCCAGGATGTTGGCGAACAGACGGACCATCAGGGCGAAAGGCTTGGTGATGGTGGAGATAAGCTCGATGATGGGCATCAGCGGGAAGGCCTTCAGGAAGATGGGCACGTCGGGCCAGAGGATGTCCTTCCAATAGTGGCGGTTGCCGAAGACGTTCACGAAGAAGTAGGTCAGCAAGGCGAGTACCACGGTGATGCTCAGGTTGCCCGTCACGTTGGCGCTGAACGGGAAGAACGGGATCAGGCCGAACAGGTTGGCGAAGAAGATGAAGAAGAACACTGTCAACAGATAAGGTGCGAATTTCTTCACTTTCTTTTCGGGGATGTTGGGGCGGATGATGCCGTCCAAGACGGTGTAGGTGAGCCATTCCACCAGACCTTGGTACTTGGTGGGCTTGCCCATCGGGTCTTTTTTGTATTTCTTCGCGGCAGGCAGGAAGAAGGCCAAGAGGAAGGCGCACACCAGGAAGATGCCGAAGGCGTTCTTGGTGAACGAGATGTCGAACGGGCGCGACAGGCTGCCGTCGGCCTTCACCTCCACTAACTTGCCAGGGTATTTGTCGGCGTTGATGGGGCTGATGTAGAAGTTGGCTCCCTTGTGGTTGAAGGTCTCGCCTTCTTTCAGCTCGCAGACGTGCTTCGACGAGAAGACGTGCCAGCCGCCGCCGTCCTTGCATTTGACGATGACGGGCAGCCACACGCAAACGGGGTGCTCGTTGATTTCCGTGATGTGGAAGCAATACGAGTCGCCCGTATGCCCGAAGATGAACGACTTGGCGTCGAATTTCTCAGCCTTTTTCTCGGTTGGGGCGGGGCTTTCCTCGGTGGGTGCGGCAGGGATGCTGTCTTGGGCAAAGGCCCAAGCAGGCATCAGCATGGCCACGAAGACCAAGAAAAGCGTGATATGACGGAAAACATTTTTCATTCCTTGATTTCTTTGTTCAAGTTCTTGATATAGTGGTTGTAAACGCAGGTCTCCGCGACCAATGCGATAAGGTAGGCCGAAGCCGTGATGATGACAAAAGCCTTGGCACTTTCCTTGACAAAGACGATGTAAAGCACCATGGCGGCTACGGTAAGCGCGATTTTGATGCCTTTGTAGACCAACAGCCACGTGAGCTTGTTGGGATGGCTGTCGATGTTTTTCTTCATCAGGTGGCAATAGAAGGCACTCAGCACCATGTAGAGGTTGGGTCCCGTGATCATCCAGTTGTTCCACCAGGGCTTGTCGGCAAAGAAGCAGAGCAGCACGCCGTCGATGACGAGGCAGAGCAGCAGGAAGACCGCAAGATATTTTGTCAACACGTTCTTTTTCATAGCTCTACGCAGATGGTCAGGTGGTTGTCGTGATTCTCGGTGAAGCCGCCTTTGATGACGAACTCCTTCTCTTCGCCGTTGGCTTGTCGGAGGCTGACCTTGCCGGCCTCAAGGATGGCGACGATGGCGGCGTGGTGCTCAAGCAGGGTGAAAGGTCCCATCTTGCTCGGCACGGTGACCGCTGTGGCTTCGCCTTCAAACAGCGTTGCGTTTGGTGATATGATTTCGACGTTCATGACACCATGAATTAATTGGCGTTAGCGTTCTTCAGCAGTTCTTCGCCCTTGGCGATGGCATCGTCGATGGTGCCCACTAAGTTGAAGGCAGCCTCGGGATATTGGTCCACTTCGCCGTCCATGATCATGTTGAAGCCACGGATGGTCTCTTCAATCGGCACCATCACGCCCTTCAAGCCGGTGAATTGCTCGGCGACGTGGAACGGCTGCGACAGGAAACGCTGCACGCGGCGGGCACGGTGGACGACGATCTTGTCCTCCTCCGAGAGTTCCTCCATGCCGAGGATGGCGATGATGTCCTGCAATTCCTTGTTGCGTTGCAGCAGCTGGATGACGCGCTGTGCGGTGTCGTAGTGCTTCTGCCCGATGATGTTGGGGTCGAGGATGCGCGAGGTGGAATCGAGCGGGTCCACGGCGGGGTAGATGCCTAACTCGGCGATCTTACGGCTCAACACCGTGGTGGCATCCAAGTGCGAGAAGGTGGTTGCGGGTGCAGGGTCGGTCAAGTCGTCGGCAGGCACGTAGATGGCCTGCACTGAGGTGATGGACCCGTCTTTGGTCGAGGTGATGCGCTCCTGCATCTGACCCATCTCGGTGGCCAACGTAGGTTGGTAACCCACGGCTGAAGGCATACGGCCGAGCAAGGCCGACACCTCCGAACCGGCTTGCGTGAAACGGAAGATGTTGTCGATGAAGAGCAGGATGTCGCTTTGACCGCTGTTGGTGTCGTCGCGGAACGACTCAGCCACGGTCAGGCCCGAAAGGGCCACGCTCACACGGGCTCCAGGGGGTTCGTTCATCTGGCCAAAGACCAAAGTGGCTTGCGAGGTGGCAAGGGCTTTCTTGTCAATCTTCGAGAGGTCCCAGTCGCCTTCTTCCATGGACTTGACGAACGCGTCGCCATATTTGATGATACCTGATTCAATCATTTCGCGGAGCAGGTCGTTGCCCTCGCGGGTACGTTCGCCCACGCCAGTGAACACCGAATAGCCGTTGTAGCCCTTGGCGATATTGTTGATGAGTTCCATGATGAGCACCGTCTTGCCCACGCCAGCACCACCGAAGAGGCCGATCTTGCCGCCTTTCAGGTAGGGCTCCAGCAGGTCGATGACCTTGATGCCGGTGAAGAGCACCTCTTTCGAGGTGGCCAGGTCTTCAAACTTGGGTGCCTCGCGGTGGATGGGGTATTCGGTCTTGCGGTCAAGCTCGCCGATGCCGTCGATGGCGTCGCCTGTCACGTTGAGCAGGCGGCCCTTGATTTGGTTGCCGATGGGGATGGAGATGGGCTTGCCAAGGAGGTTGACCTCCATGCCGCGCATGAGGCCGTCGGTCGAGTCCATGGCGATGGTGCGCACCGAGTCCTCACCGATGTGCTGCTGGCATTCGAGCACCACGCGCTTGCCGTTGGGGCGGACCACCTCAAGGGCGTCGTGAATCATCGGGAGGGTGGCTTCACCGTTCTCAAAATAGACATCGACCACGGGGCCGATGATCTGTGTGATTCTTCCTTTTGACATGTTGTATTTGTGTTGTTTTCTATTTTCGAGTAAAAAATCAAGGCGCAAATTTATCAAATTATGTTTTCCGTTCGACGATTTCTGACAAAAAAGAAAAAAAAGTTTCTGAAGGAGTGGAAAACCAATTTGATGCAAGATTTCCGTTTTTTTCGGATTGATTGAAAAAAACAACCTATAGAATGAAAAATAAAGTTCTATGTTGGATTTATAGGATATTTTTGCACCCAAATCTATTGTTATGGAAAACGAAAAGAAAACGGAAAAGTCGAAACGTATACAGACTTCGCTGCTCAATGCGGCAGAGAAGAAGGCCCTCGTTTGGTTGGCCGAACGCCAGCCCAAGTGGGTCGATTCCGACATGCTCACCTATGTCGGGCACGTTGGGGCCGGCCTCATCGCCTTGGGCTTCATCTTGTCGGGCCTCAACGTTCACTTCCTGTGGATCAGTATCTTGGGGTTCGTCGTCAACTGGTATGGCGACTCGCTCGACGGCACCCTTGCCCGTGTGCGCAACCAGCAAAGGCCCATCTATGGCTTCTATCTCGACCACACGATGGATGCCATCAACGAGGCTTTGATGTTCATGGGCGCTGGCCTGTCGCCCTTCATGCGCTTCGACTTGGCCTGCGTCATTTTGGTGGTCTACCTCATGCTGACGCTCAACGTGGCCATGAACGCCCACCTCAAGGGTGAGTTCCGCTTGACCTATGCCAAGTTGGGTCCCACCGAGCTGCGAATCATTTGCATTTTGGCTTGTCTTATATTAATAGGTGTAAAATCGCTGCGCACCTTCGCGCTCGAAATCCCGTGGATGGGCGGCGTGTTCGAGATGCACATCCTCGACATCATCGGCCTTGTCATCCTTGTGGCGCTGATAGCCATTTATTTCATCACCATTATCCAAGATGCGCGCTATTACGCCAAGATCGACCCGAAGAACAAGAATGACTAAGGCTCAGGTGGCCATATTGAAGCGGGTGCCGAAGTTCATCATCGGCAATGTGGTGGGAACGCTTGTCGACACGTTGGTGCTGTGGGTGTTCTCGCATTTCGTGTTCGACGGCTATGTGGGCGAGATCATCATTTCGCCCGTCATCTCGTTCGAGTGCGCCGTGTTGGTCAATTTCCTCTTGTCGTACCACTTTATTTGGAAAGACCGCGTGCCCCAAATGACGTCGAGGTCGTTTTTGGTGCATTTCTGGCCCTACAACATTTCGTGCATCGGTGGTTTCCTCGTCAAGATGGGCGCATTGATGCTGATTCAGTACCTGACCAAATGGGACGTGGTGATTTGCAACCTGTTGGCGCTTTGCGTTTCGGGAACGTTCAATTTCGCGATGAATGAATTCGTGGTCTTCAGGAAAAGAAAGGAGAAATGACGATGGCCTTGCTGACGATGGAAGAGATTGAAGCCTTGTCGCCTGTTTTCAGGGGCGAGAAAGGGCATAAGTTGGCCCAAAAGGTGTTGCGATTCACGGGCATCGACCAATTGGCCGAACGCTACGGTAGGCATGAAGACCTTACTGGCCCCGATTTCGTTGATGCTTTCCTTAAAGACCTGAACGTCAACTACGAAGTGGCTGGATTTGAGCATCTTGCTGCTTTGGCTGACGGGCCGTTTGTGACTGTCAGCAACCATCCCTACGGTGGCATGGACGGCCTCATCCTCATCGACCTCGTCGGGCATTTCCGCGACGACTACAAGGTGATGGCCAACCAGTTCCTCAACCTGGTGAAGACCATAAAGGACAACTTCATCAGTGTGGTGCCGGCCACGAAAGGCGCGGCGAAGGCCACCAAGGAAAGCATTGAGGGCGTGCGCAAGGCACTGGCACAAGTGATGGCCGGACATCCGTTGGGTATCTTCCCCGCCGGCGCCGTGTCCGACTTCCACCTACGCGACTTCCGCATCTACGACCGCCCTTGGCAAACATCGGCCATCCGCTTGATACAGAAGATGAAAGTGCCGGTGCTGCCCATCCGTTTCTTCGACCGCAACTCCACCTTTTTCTATTTCTTGGGCCTCATCAACTGGAAGGTGCGTACCGTGCGCCTGCCCAAAGAGGTGCTCAACAAGTCGGGGAAGCAAGTCAGGATTGGCATCGGGCCTGTCGTTTCCGTCGAGAGGCAAAAGGAAACCGCATCGGTCGAGGATTTGGGAAAACTGTTGCGCGACGCGGTTTATGGCATGGCGTTGCCCGACCTTTTCCAGCCCCGAAATTCGATAAATTTTGAAAAATTGAGTCGTTGAACCTAATAAAAAACTATTTTTGCACGATGATTACCAAGATTAAAGAAGTCGCCACGAGGAAGGAATTGAATGCGTTTGTGCATTTTCCCAATGTACTCTACAAGGGCAATCCTTACTATGTCCCGCAAATCGAGTCGATGGATCGTGATACGCTGACGCCCGGGAAAAACCACGCCTTCGAGGTGTGCGAGGGCAAGTATTGGTTGGCCTATGACGAAAGAGGCGACATTGTGGGGCGCGTGGCAGGCATCATCAATCGGAAGTACAACGAGAAAACGGGCGAGAAGATTTGCCGCTTCGGCTGGATCGACTTCGTCGACGACCATGATGTTTCGAAGGCCTTGATTGACACGGTGGAAGGCTATGCCAAGGAAAAGGGGATGAATGTGATGAGCGGCCCGATGGGTTTCCTTGAGTTTGATGCGGCAGGGATATTGGTGGAGGGTTTCGACAAGCTGCCGACGGCCTATGGAAAGTACAATGCGCCCTACTACGAGGAGCATCTGACGGCTTTGGGATACAAGAAAGACGCCGACTATGTGGAGTACCTTATCAAGGTGCCAGAGGTGATCCCCGACCGTTATGAGCGCATGGCCCAGTTGGTTTCGGTCAAGAACAGCCTGCATCAGGCCGCGTTCCGCAACCGCGCCGAGCTGGAGCCTTACTTGGACGGCGTTTTCAAGTGCCTCAACTCGGCCTATTCGCAGCTGCACGGATTCTCGGAACTGTCGGCGGGCCAGTGCGAGGACCTGAAGAAACAGTTTGTGACCAACATCAATGTCGACTACGTATCCGTCGTCCTCGATGCTGATGAGCATGTGGTGGGCTTCGGCGTGGCGTTGCCGTCGCTCTCCAAGGCGATGCAGAAGGCCAACGGCTCGCTGTTCCCCTTCGGCTGGATCCATATGATGAAGGCTTTCAAGCAGAACGACACCATCGACCTGCTACTGATCGCCATCGACGAGAAATACAAGAACAAAGGCGTGAACGCGATGATTTTCCACAAGTTTGCGGAAGGCATCACCAAAAACGGCATTAAATACATCGAGTCGACCCGAGAGCTGGAGGACAACACGAGCGTACAAAACCTCTGGCGTTATCTCGAACACGACTTGACCAAGAGAGCAAGAACATACATTAAACAACTATAATTTATAACGCGATGAGAACTAACCTGTTACAGAAATCATGTGCAAGATATAGAGCCCCACAAGAAGCCAAGGCCAAAGGCATTTATCCTTACTATAAACCCATTGAGTCGGAGCAAAGTACTGTGGTGAAAATCAATGGCAAGGATGTGCTGATGTTTGGCTCCAACAGTTACCTCGGCCTGGCCAACGACCCGCGCTTGAAGGAAGCCGCCATCGAAGCCATCAAGAAATACGGCACCAGCTGCTCAGGCTCGCGTTTCCTCAACGGTACGTTGGACATCCATGTGGAGCTGGAGGAGAAATTGGCCAAACTCGTCGGCAAGGAGCAGGCCGTGTGCTTCAGCACGGGCTTCCAGGTCAACTTGGGCGTGGTTTCGGCACTTTGTGGTCGCAACGACTACCTGCTTCTCGACAGCCTCGACCATGCGTCCATCATCGAAGGCAGCCGCCTCTCGTTTGCCAAAGTGTGGAAATACAACCACAACGACATGGAACAGCTTGAGGCCAAATTGAAGCTCGCCAACCCTGATTCGGTAAAACTCATCGTGGCCGACGGCATCTTCTCGATGGAAGGCGACATCGTCGACCTCCCCAAGATGGTTGAATTGGCCGACCAATACGACGCCAACATCATGATCGACGATGCCCATGCCTTGGGCGTGCTCGGCCATCAAGGACGTGGCACGTCAGACCACTTCGGCCTCACCGACAAGGTGGACCTGATTATGGGCACGTTCAGCAAGTCGTTTGGCTCGCTCGGAGGTTTCATCGCCGCCGACTTCGACGTCATCAACTTCTTGAAACACAATGCCCGTTCGCTTATCTTCAGCGCCAGTATGCCGCCGGCGAATGTGGCCGCCGTCAGCAAGGCCATCGACATCATGCTGAGCGAACCCGAAAGGATTCAGCACCTTTGGGACGTGAGCAACTACGCCCGCAAGCAGTTCATCGACCGTGGCTTCGACACGGGCCACAGCTGCACGCCCATCATTCCGCTCTTGGTGCGCAACTCGGAGAAGGCCTTCTGGCTGTGCAACCGTTTGTTGGAGGACGGCGTGTTCGTCACACCCGTCATCGCGCCCGCCGTGCCCGAAGAGGATGTCATGATTCGCTTCGCACTCATGGCTACGCATACTTTCGAGCAGGTCGACGAGGCCGTGGAGAAGATTACGAAGGCGTTTAAGGAAGCTGGAGTGATATGATCGTTCTCATCACTGGCATATCCTCTGGCTTTGGCCTCGAAACGGCGCGGCTGCTTGCGCAAGAAGGCCACACCGTTTATGGCACGGTGCGCCGCTCGGTGGATCCTTTGCCCAATGTGCATTATCTGACACTTGATGTCCGCGATAGGGAAGCGGTGAAAAAGGCCGTCGACGAAATCGTAGCGAAAGAAGGCAGCATCGACGTGTTGGTCAACAATGCTGGCATGGGCATCGGCGGTCCTCTGGAGTTTGCTACGGAGGAGGAGATTCGTTTGCAGATGGACACCAACTTCATGGGCTTGGTGCATTGCGTTGATGCCGTCTTGCCCCACATGCGCAGGCAGGGGAGAGGCAAAATCATCGCTTTAAGCTCCATCGGTGGCCTGATGGGACTGCCGTTCCAAGGCTTCTATTCCGCCAGCAAGTTTGCCATTGAAGGCTATTGCGAAGCCTTGCGCTTGGAGACAAAATCGTTTGGCCTGCAAGTCGTTGTGCTTCGTCCTGGCGACTTCGCCACGGGCTTCACGGGCAGCCGCAAGAAGGTGGCCAATGACGCCGCGCTCGAAGCCTATCCCATCTACAAAACCGCCATCAGTAAGGTGGAACACGACGAAAACGGCGGCTTGAAGCCAGTCGTTTTGTCCCGGAAAATCAGCAAAATCATCAGAAAAAAGAACCCGCGCAACGGCTATGTGGTGGCATCGTTGGAGCAAAGACTCTCCGTTTTGCTGAAGCGCATCCTGCCTGCGAAGTGGTTTGGGAGGATTTTGGGGAGTTACTATAAGATGTAGGGAAACAAATCTTTGGTGTGTAAATTACGATGATTTCAGTCAAAGGAAATGTGAAAAATGGGTATGGTTATAATTGTTTAATACATTGAATATAAGTAAATTGCGTGTATATATCGTTTTCAGAGTTTGGGCCAAAACCATGAAATTTTCGCGGTTTTGGCCCAAACTCGTTTTGTCTGTCTCTGGAAAAATCAATCTTTTTGCCCAAAGTTTAGCATAAATATCAATTTTTTGATTATTTTTGCAGCGTTATGAAGAAGAAAACCACCGTAGACCTTATTACAGAGTCGGAAAAGACAGCTCTTTATTCCATCAGTTTTGAGATGGATGGAACGACTGAGTTTGAGAAGTTTGTCGCTGAATTCGAGATGAATGCGACATACAACAGCGATTATCAACGTATCATTGCTGCGTTGCAAGTCATACTTGACAAAGGCGCATTGGAGCGCTTTTTCCGTCCTGAAGGCAAGATGGACGATAGTGTGCAAGCAATTCCGATTGGTGGCGGCAAATTGAGATTGTATTGCCTGCGCATATCAGAACAAATCGTGATTCTTGGCAATGGTGGTGTAAAGACCACCAAGAGTTATCAAGAAGACCCGAAATTGTATGGCTATGTATTGGATTTACAGCGTTTTGAAAAGATTTTGAAAGAGAATCTTGAAAAGGGCTATGTGAGCATCGAAGAAAAGGAATTGAATGGCATTGATGGTATAACTTTTGAGATATGAAAAACAAACAGGAATGGTTCGAAAGCAAGGTCGCGGCAGTGTCGCCTGAGATTATGACCGAAGTGCAGATGTCAGCCGATATCATTGCTCGGATTGACGCTATCCTCAAAGAGAAACACATGACCCAGCGCGACTTGGCTCATAAGATGGGTAAGAGTGAAGCCGTGGTATCACGTTGGATAACAGGCTTCCCGAACTTCACTTTACGTTCACTTTCCCAACTTTCTGCTGCGCTTGGAGAACCATTAATCAAATTGGCGGATTAATATTTTCCCATAAAAACCTATTTTTATCTCTCTATTGCCAACCCGAATGAAATTTTTCCCGTTTCTTTTCGTTTTCTTGTTTGGAATGCTTAATTTTGCCCCCTAAAATAAAATAGTTGGCAGTTGCCAGTTGTTCAGTTACTATTTAGCCGACAACTGAACAACTGAACAACTCACAAACTGAACAACTAAACAAAGAGATATATGCAAGACAAACTTCAAGAACTGACCGACAGACTGTATAATGAAGGTCTGTCGAAAGGAAAACACGACGGAGAGGAACTGCTTCAAAAGGCACAGGTCGAGGCCGACCGCATCGTGGCCTACGCCAAGGCCGAGGCCGACCGCATCATCGCCCAAGCCAACAAGGAAGCCGACGAGCTGAAAACCAAGGTGACTGCCGACGTGAAGATGGCCGCTACGCAAAGCATAGCCGTGACGAAACAGGAAATCGAGAAAATGATCGTGACCAAGGCCGCCACTGAGGGCGTGAAAGCCAACATGGGCAACGCTACCTTCGTGAAAGAACTGATTGCCAGCGTGGTGAAGGCCTTCAACCCGCAAAACGCCTCGCCCGTGGCTTTGGATCTCATCCTGCCCGAAAAACTGAAGGCCGAGGTGGAGCCTTTCGTGAAAAACGAAATCGCTAACCAACTCAAGGCCGACGTGAAGGTGGACTACTCCAAAAAGATGAACGGCGGCTTCAAGGTCGCGCCCAAGGGCGGCGGCTATGTGCTCAGCTTCACCGATGAGGAGTTCACACAGCTCATCGCCAACTACCTGCGTCCCGCCACCAAGAAAATCCTCTTCGGCTGATGGATAACTACGTCTATATCGTGGCCGGCTTGCCGGAACTGACCTCGGGATTCGAGACCACAGGCTTCGACTATGCCGCGCTCAAGGAGTCCGTCATGGAGCTGCTCTCCGAGAAAGACCAGCAATTGGTCGAACTCATGGAGGAGGGCTTCGACGAGCAAACCCTTGGTGCCGATTTCTACGCCAAGGCCGCCGAGAGCAAGAACCGCTTCATCCGCGAATACTTCGACTT